>WNGJ01002304.1_pt1 | contig 27772 bp, 25 predicted proteins | sample 5400611 | NCBI WGS metagenome assembly WNGJ01 (sample SAMN13153375, study PRJNA577476) | soil metagenome | isolation source: 40 cm soil or saprolite under Garry oak tree replicate 1 | place: USA:California | collected 2016-06-15
CTCGGTGCGTGGTACTCGAAGGCGGCAGGAATCATCGTGGCCCCCTTCCAGGTCAGCCGTCGCCTGAGACTGAGCGCACGCTACCGAGCGGCGCTGGCCGTGTCAAGCCGGCCGCCCGGTAGCGACCTACATCTTTCGTCTAGTGCGCGTGTCCGATCGCCTTGTGCAGCTCGGCGAGCGGCACGATCCGGCCGTGAAGCGGCAGCACCTGATCGACCGCGAGATTGAGGCGCTTGATGTTGTCCGCCAGGTTTACCGAGAACGGATTTGCCGCCGGGGGCGGCGGCGCGTTCAGCGGCAGCGGCGTGTAGGCGTCGGCCTCGATCAGGAGCTTTTCCTTCGGGAGATACGCCATGATCAGACCGGCGTGGTGGGTGTTGCCCGCGATGTGAAGGAGCTCGACGGTTCGGATGCCGTCGGTCAGCACGCGCTTGTCGCGCATGACCTCGACCGTGCCCTTCTTGCCGGATTTCGTGAGCCGATCGGGGTTGACGGTCGCCGGCGCGGCCAGCGCCTTCTCGAGGAAGGCCTTGTTCGCGTCGTGGGCGATGACGGTCACGCCCTCGGCCGCGACCGCTCGGAGCCCACCGGTGTGATCGAAGTGATGATGAGTCGCGACGACGTACTTGATCGGCTTGTTCGCGACGAGATTCTTGACCTCCGCGAGCACGGCGGCGGCGCGCTCCTCGTTGAGCGGGCTCTCGACGAGCATCAGGTGGTCGCTCATCTCGATGAGCGCGCTGTTGTGGCTGCCGCCGCTGAGGAACCAGACGCCCTCGGCGACCATCTGACTCGTCACGCGGGCGTAGGGGGCCGGCGTCTGGCGAATCGGGTCGGGAACGGCAAGATCCACCGCGATGTTAGGCTGAACGTCGCTCACGGTGAGCTCGAGCGCGGGATGGGCACCGATCGTCTGCTTGATCTTCGTCGGGAACTTCACCCCGCCGAAGTCCTTGTAGTCCGAATAGCGGATCTCGACCGGAATGTCGCCCAGCACGGCGTGCGGCGCGACCGCGTCGATCCTCTCGATCATGTTCTGGCCGTCGACCGTGGCCCTCACCCGGTACTTGCCGGGCACGCTGAACGAGATCACGCGGCCTTGCACCGTTGCCTTGTTCGCGATCGCGGCCTTGACGACGCCCTGAGGCGTGGTCCACAGCTGCAGCTGTCGCTCGACCAGCGCGACCGGTGTCGGGTTGACGACGTCGCCGGCCACGGTCCAGGTGAAGTCACCGTTCAGCACGAAGATCTGGCGCTGCTCGCCGCGAACAGGTTGCCCACCACCGCCGCGCGGCGGGTCCTCGCCCTGCAGACGAACGAGCTCATCACGGAGCGCGGCCGTCTCGTAGTTCACCGACCGCGTGTAGCTCTTGACGATGAACCGGGGCCACGGCAGATCCGGGCTGTAGTTCTGTCCGACCTGGAAGTTGACGCCGCTGCCCGTGTACTGGATCGACTTGACGCCGGCCGCGCCCATCGCCTTCGCGACCTGGTCGAGCAAAGCGTCCTGGGCGTTGGCGGCAAGAGGGGACAGCAGCACCACAACGACGGCGAGCCTGCTCAGGAATTTGCGCATATGGGGTCTCCTGGGCGACTGGATGTTTGCGACGGGAATGGTGGCGGGATGCTAGCAGCGGCGGCGGCTGGCGTCAAACGCCGGAAGCGCGTACAGTGCGCCTCGCAGCATTACTTTCACCGTCTCGAAAGGAGCAGACCTTGAGCACACAAGCCTCCGCCCCCACCGCCCGTGACGTGGTCCGACAGGTCGCGCCCAAGCTCATCGATCTGAGTGAGAAAGTGCTCTTCGGCGACGTCTGGGAGCGACCCGGACTCTCCAAGCGTGACCGGAGCCTCATCACGGTCGCGGCGCTCACCGCCATGTACCGGACCGAGCAGCTTCCGGGGCACCTGGAACGCGCGCTGACCAACGGCGTCACGCGCGAGGAAATCGGCGAGATCATCACGCACCTCGCGTTCTATGCGGGCTGGCCCGCCGCCATGACCGCCGGCACGATCGCGCGCCGGGTGTTCGATGCGAGGAAGTCATGAAGGTCGGATTCATCGGTCTGGGCACGATGGGACGCCACATGGCGTCCAACCTCATGAAGGGCGGCCATCAGCTCGTGGTTAACGACGTGCGGCGCGAGGCGGCGGCGCCCCACCTGCAGGCCGGGGCGACATGGGCCGACACGCCGCGCGCCGTCGCCGAGGCGACGGAAGTCGTGTTCACCTCGCTACCCGGCCCCGTCGAAGTCGAAGCGGTCGCGCTCGGCGAGCAAGGGCTCGGCGCGGGTCTCGCGGCCGGCAAGGTGTATTTCGATCTCTCGACCAACTCGCCGGCGCTCGTGCGGCGGATCCACGAAGCGTTCAAGAAGAAGGGGATCCACATGCTCGACGCTCCGGTGAGCGGCGGACCGCGCGGCGCGGAATCGCGCCGCCTCGCCCTCTGGGTCGGCGGCGACGAGGACATCTTCAAGCGCTACAAACCGGTGCTCGACGCGATCGGTGACCAGCCCTACTACGTCGGCCCGATCGGAGCGGGCTCGGTGGCCAAGCTCGTCCACAACTGTGCCGGCTACGTCATCCAGACCGCGCTGGCCGAGGTGTTCACGATGGGTGTGAAGGCGGGCGTCGAGCCCATCGCGCTCTGGAAGGCCGTGCGGCAGGGCGCCGGTGGCCGGCGGCGGACGTTCGACGGGCTCGCCGACCAGTTCCTGCCGGGGAAGTTCGAGCCCCCGTCGTTCGCGCTGCGGCTGGCCCACAAGGACGTGACCCTGGCGACGGCGCTGGGGCGCGAGCACAAGGTACCGATGAAGCTCGCCAACATCACGCTCGAGGAGATGACCGAGGCGCTCAACCGCGGCTGGGCCGAGCGGGACTCGCGCGTCGCGATGCTGCTGCAAGAAGAGCGGGCTGGAGTTCAGATCAAGGTGACGGCAGAAGCGATTCGCGAAGCGCTCGCGATCGACAAGACTCCGCCGCGTTAGTCGGCTGTGGGGCGGGCGGCGGTTCTGGCCGTCGACACCGCGAAACGGTTTCAGGGCGCCCCGGCTCCGCCGGGGCGTCTCCGAGCGCGGACGGTCCGACGAATCGCTCGTTCAAAAGGCAGCGGGCGCGGCGGCGATCGCATCGAGCTCGGCGCGGGTGTACGCGCCGAGGCTCTTGAAGTTGAGCTCGGTGTAGTTCTTGATCCAGCGCATCGCGATCTTGAGCGCCTTGCGATAGCGCTCGTGCGTCTCGGCGCCCTGGCGCCGGGCGAGGATGTCGGCGAGCTCCTCGTCGAGCAGGCGTTTGACCAAGGCGTAGTCGTGCTCGACGCCCGTGCCGGTCTCGCGCGCGCGATGGAGGATCCGCTGGGCGATCTGCGCGACCGACATGCGGCCCGTCGCGAGGTCTTCCATCAGAGCGGGATGGATGCCGGGTTTGCCCTCGAGGCTGTCGATGCCCTTGGCGCCGCGCCCGCCCAGCCAGCCCTCGACGTACTCGATCAGCATCCGCGCGTTGCGTCGGGTGCCTTCGACGGTGACGGGCCCTTCCGGCGTCTTGATCGCGACCGGATAATTGTCCGGGTTCGCCATCTGCTCCGTCGGCTTCCAGCCTGAGCCGATCAGCTTCTTGAAGGGATCGCCCGCGGTCTTCATGTGGAAGATGTGCGCGACCCACCCGCGGATGAAGCCCTGCTCGGCTTCCCACTGCTTGTCCGTGCGGATCGCCTCGGCCGCGGCGCGGTTGACCTCCGGGTCCGGATTCGGGAGCGCGGTGGCCATGCCGCCGATCGGGACGGCGCCCCGCTTGAGGCTGATCGCGACGAGACGGCGGAAGATGTTCGCCAGGAACGGCGTGGTCTTGATGTCCACGCCGAAGCGATCCGGCCACACCTGGGCGGGATCGGTCATGACGAACTCGAAGATCGACGCCTTGAGGTCCCAGCGGGCGGCGTTGAGCCCAGCCGCGTACGGGCCGAGCTCGTAGAGCATCTCTTCCATCTCGTATACGCACGGCAGCGACTCGACCAGCACGACGGCCCGGATCGTCGCCCGCGCGAGGAGCGGGAGCTGCCGCTGGCTCAGCTCGAAGAGATCGCGGTACCAGCGGGCCTCGGCCGCGGCCTCGAGCTTCGGCAAGTAGAAGTAGATCCCCTGGCCCCGATCGGCTTGGGCGCGTCCGGCGTAGAACAACGTGAGGGCGGTGCCCAGGAGCGCCGCGTTCACGGGTGCGCCGTCGATGGTGACGTCCGGCTCGTCGAGATGCAGCCCGCGCTCGCGGTGCATGAAGAACGGCAGATCGCCGTCGGCGATCTTGTAGTTGCGATTCCGCTCGCGGTCGACGAAGGTGAGCTCCCGGTTCACCGCGGCCAGGCGATTGTGCGCGGAGCGCACGGTGTCGATCAGCCGATGGCCGCCCGAGTCCTCGTCGTCGTCCAGATCGCCGGCGGCGCGCTCGCCCTCGGGCCCGGGGTTCAGCGCGTTGATGAACATGGAGGTGATCGAGCACGGCCCCGAGATCTCGATGCCGGGCTGCTTGAGATCGTCGGGCACCGGCGGAACCCGCCACGTCCCGGTGTTGGCCTCGCTGACCGGCGGATGGTTCGGCGGAACATGCTGCCGCAGCGCGCGCTCCAGCACCGCGAGCCGCCGCGCACGCAGCTCGCGTGCGCGCGCGTCCAGCTGATCGTGGAGGCGCGTCAGGTAGTCGCAGAAGGCGGGCGTGAACAGGGTCGCCGCCCCTTCCACCGGGGCGAACTTCACTCGCGTCGACATCAACATTGAAACTTTTCGCATGGCAACGGCGCGGCTGTCAATGGCAGAATGCCCGCGGCTTCCGGCATGGTCAGGCGATTCCGCGGCATCGGAAAGGGGCGCAAGACTCGCCGCGCCCTCGAGCGTGGCGGCACCGGACCCGCGCAGCGACTGAACGAGACACTCGCGCGCTGGCCGCGCGTCCGCATCACGCCGATGTTCGGCCGGTGGGGCTACTTCGTCGGCGAGACGCTCTTCGCGTGCTTCCCGATACGCGAGAAGGAGCGCGACCTCTGGATCCGGCTCACCGGCGACGATCAGCGGCGCGCCCTCGCCGACACCCGCGTCCGCCCGCATCGCCGCTTCTCGCGCAAAGGATGGATCGAGCTCGACGTCGAGGGCATCGAGGACATGGGGCGCGCCGTGCGCTGGCTCCGGCGCGGTTACACGGCCGCGGCGCGCGGCGTGCCCGACGAGGCGGAGACCGAAGACTAGGAGGCGGGCGCCGCCTCCGCGTTCGCCGTCGCCTCTTCCCGTGCTCGCGCATCGAGCCGATCGAACTTGACCAGTGGCATGAGGACCCAGGTGAGTGCCGTCATCCCGGCCGCGATGTAGACCAGCCGCTCGTAGCCAACCATGTCGTAGAGGCGCGCCCCCACGTTCTCCGAGAGCTGAGACCCGAGGTTGTAGACGGACATGAGCGCGGCGAAGAACGTCGCCTCGACGCGGACCGGGCACGCCTTGGCGGCCAGGTCGAGGAACGCGAGGTTCATGATCATGCTGACGGCGCCGAATACGACGGTGATGATGACGGCCGACGTCGCATCGCGGTAGGCGAGGTACGCGAGGGTCGAGACGACGCCCAGGGCGATCGAGATGTGCATGATGTGCTTGAGCCGCATCCGCCGGGAGAGGGGCGCGTAAAAGACAGCGCCCACGACCTGAGACACCGCGCCCAGAGCGGCCAACCGGCCGATGAAGCGCTGGCTGAACTTGAGGGTGTCGGTCTGGTAGTAGAGGAAGGCTGGACCGAAGGACGGGCTGAACCAGAAGAAGAAGATGAAGCCCGCGACGACCCAGATCTCGCGGCCGCGGAGCGTGGCACGGATCGCGTGCCACGTCTCGACGAACGCCGCCCGGTTCGCGCGCGCGGGCGTCTCGCGCACGAACGACACGCCCATGCTCAGCGACATGAGGGGAAAGCACGCCGCGAGGAGAAAGGCCGCCCGCAGGCTTCGCGCCTCCGCGAGTTGCCCGCCGATCTCGCCGACCAGCACGGAGGCCAGCGTGATGCACGCCCACTGAACCGACTGAAAGGCGCCGGTGAGGCCGAGCGGCCGGCCGCGCTCGACCATCATCGCGTCGGTCAGCACGTCGGTGAACGCGAGGCCGAGCGCCATCAGGGTGAAGAGGGCGACGCCCTCCACGAGCGTGAAGGTGAACCCGAAGACGTCGAAGGTCCAGATCGCGCCCGTGGCGAACCAGTTGCCCCACGCCAGCAGGAGCCCGGCACATCCCGCCAGCGCGGAGGTCAACAGGAAGTAGCTCTGTCGGCGGCGCCCGAACAGCGGCACGAAGTCGGACAGGAGCCCGTAGAGGGGCTTGACGAACCACGGCACGATCGTGATCAGAGTGAGGTCGGCGACCTGGCTCGCGCTGAGCCCGCGATCCTTGAGGACGATCGTGATCGTCTGATTGGGCAGGTACCACATGCCCTGGGCGAAATAGACGACGCCGAACAAGATCGCGAACCGCTTTGCTTCGGGCGTCTTGAACGGGCTGAGCCGCGCGAGCCAGGCGCGCATCCACGGCCATGATACCTTTGGTGACTGCTCATGCTCTCCGTTTGTCCTCACGACTGCCCGTCGTGCTGCAGCCTGGTCGTGACCGTCTCGGACGGCCGGCTGACGTCCGTCACCGGCAATCCCGATCATCCGTTCACCCGGGGCGTCATCTGCGGCAAGGTGCGCGAGTACGCCGAGCGCGTCCATTCTCCGCTTCGCGTGCTGACGCCGCTGCGCCGGGTGGGGCCGAAGGGCAGGGGCGAGCTGGCCCCGATCTCGTGGGACGAGGCCATCGCGACGATCGCCGAACGGTGGCGCGCGATCATCGCGAGCGATGGCGCGGAGGCGATCCTGCCGTTCTCGTATGCGGGCTCGATGGGCCAGGTCCAGTACCACGCCGGCCATGCGCTCTTTCACGCGCTGGGCGCGAGCCGGCTCGACCGCTCCATATGCGTCACGACGGCCTACGCGGGCTGGCGCGTGACGGTCGGCGCCGTCACCGGCAACGACTCCGAGCAGATGGTGGGCGCCGACCTGGTCGTGCTCTGGGGCGTGAACGCCTCGTACTCGACGATCAACGTGATGACGCTGGTGAAGCAGGCGCGCGCCCGCGGTGCCCACGTGATCGCGATCGATCCGTACCGAACGCCGACGGCCCAGCAGGCCGATGAGCACTTGATGGTGCGCCCCGGCACCGACGCCGCGCTGGCGCTGGCCGTCATGCACGTGCTGGTGACCGAAGGGCGCGTCGATCGCGACTACGTCGAGCGCGCGACGCTCGGCTTCGACCGCCTCGTCGAGCACCTGCGAGCGTATTCGCCCGCAGCGGTCGCGCCCATCGTCGGACTCGATCCCGATACGATCGTGCGGTTCGCGCGTCGCTACGGCGCCACGCCGCGGGCGTTCATCCGGATCGGTATCGGCCTCTCCCGCCACGACAACGGCGCGATGACCTGTCGGACGCTCGCGTGCCTCCCCGCGCTGACCGGGGCTTACGCGGATCCGCACGGCGGGGCGCTGCTCTCGACCGGCGGCGCCTACGGCTTCGACTATTCGGTGCTCGAGCGACCGGATCTGATGCCCACGCCCGCGCCGCGAATCATCAACATGATCCAGCTCGGGCGTGCCCTGACCGACCCGACCCTGACGCCGCCGGTGCGCTCGCTCTACGTCTACAGCTCGAACCCGGCCGCGGTCTGCCCGGACCAGACGCTCGTGCTCCGCGGGCTCGCGCGCGAGGATCTCTTCACAGTGGTCCACGAGCAGGTGTTGACCGACACGGCGCACTACGCCGACATCGTGCTGCCGGCGACGACCTCGATGGAGCACCTCGATCTGTATCGCTCGTTCGGCCAGCTCACGCTCCAGCTCGCGCGACCGGCGCTGGCGCCGCAGGGCGAAGCGAAGTCGAACTGGGAGACCTGCGGCCTCCTGGCCCGAGCGATGGGCGTCGCGGAGACACACTACGCGAAGGGCGACGAGGGGCTCATCCGGGAGTTCCTGGCGAAGGGGGACGCCAGCGTGCGCGGCGTCACGTGGGAGCAGCTCGACCGCGATGGCTGGGTGAGGGTCAATCTCCCGCGGCCGTACATGCCGTTCGCCAATGGCGCGCCGACGCCGTCAGGGAAAGTGGAGTTTTACTCTGCCTGGATGGAGCGCCAGGGGTTGCCCGCGCTCCCGACGTACGTGCCGCTCGCGGAAGGCCCCGACAATCGGGAGCTGGTGGCCCGGTTCCCGCTGCAGTGCATCGTGCCGCCCAACCGGTTCTTCCTGAACTCCTCGTTCAGCCAGTCGGAGCTCCTGCGCCGGCGTCAAGGCGTGGCCACCGCGATGCTGGCGGCCGCGGACGCGGCAGCGCGCGGCATCCGCGATGGCGACAGCATTCGAGTCGAGAGCTCGCGCGGCGCCGCGCGCTTCACGGCTCGCATCACCGACGCGACGCGTCCGGGCGTCGTGGTCATCGAGGGAATCTGGTGGCATCGCTTCTCGCCTGACGGGCTCGGCGTCAACGTGCTCACCAGCGATCGTGTGGCTGATCTCGGCGGCGGGCCCGCCTTTCACTCCAACCTCGTTCAGGTTTCGAAAGCGTAAGCCTCGTCCGGCGGCGACGGCGCAAAAACAGGGGAAGGGGTCGCTCGACCACGCTCGACCACGCGGCACGCTTGCGCTGCTCCGGGGCGGCTGGGCTCCATCTGGGCGCGCCACGTCCGACGCCGCTTGGAGGGAACGAGTCGAGCGACCCCTTCCCCCGCCCTTGCGCCGTCGCCGCCTGGCGCTTTATGCCTCCGTAACCGCTCGCCGTTGAAGCGCCGCCGACGCGTCACACGGGGAGTCCGCATGCTCGGATCGACGTCGAACGTTAGACTCTGAGGTTCCTCACGCGAGGGTGCGGTGTCGGCGGCGCGTTGAGCTTAGGTCGATGTCGCAGCCTCGGCGCGGTCGCGGCCGGTGCGCGGGCGTGGCTCAGCCCGTGCGGTCGGCGTCGTGGGCGGCGGTGGCGAGCGGGGGGGCTTCGGTGGCGGTCAGCGGGCCGGACGTCGCTGTCGTGCGGGCGGGGACCATCCTCAGGAGGACGGGGAGGACCACCAGCGCCGCGATAAGACTCGTGGCCGTGCCGAGCGTGAGCAGGAGGCCGAGTCCGAAGATGCCGCGGTGATCGGAGATCATCAAGCTGCCGAATCCCACGATCGTCGTCAGCCCACTGACGAGCACCGCCATCATCGTGGAGCGCGCGATCAGGGGGCCGCCGTGATCGCGGCCCTCCATGAAGCGCAGGACGATGTTCAGGCCGTATTCCGCCGCCGCGCCGAGGATGAGCGGAAGACCGAAGACGTTGCCCATGTTGAACTTGAGCCCGAAGAAGTACATCAAGCCGAAGGCCCACATCAGTCCGAGCCCGAGCGGGAGCAGCGCCAGGACGGTCTCGCGGATCCGGCGGAGGGTGAGCGCGGTGACCAGACTCACCAGCAGGATCGCGTAGATCGTGCCCTGTTGATAGGCGCGCTCCATCAGGCCGAGGGCCTCGTAGGTGATGATCGGCGTGCCGGTCACGTCGGGGTCGACCAAGCGGAGGTCGCGGACGAATCGACGCGCGCCCTCGCGATCCCAGATGTCGATGCCCGGGTGGATCTGCAGGAGAAAGCGCCCGCTGTCGCTGATGAACTTCGCGCGCATCTCCTGCGGCACGTCGGCGAGCCCGACCGGCTTGGGCGCCAGGTTGTCTTGCAGGCGCTGGAAGCTCCGGACGAAGTCGCGATAGATCTGGTTTTGCAGGTGCGTCAAGGCCGGCGCGCTCACCTGGGGGTCGCTCTGGCGGATCTTCACCATCAGCCGTCCGATGTCCTCCGCGACGAGCTTGAGCTTCATCCGGATGTCGCCCTCCGGGGCCTCGTTGCCCGCGATGTCGAAGCGGCGCTTGAGGGTCTCGAGCGCGGTGGCGAGCTTCGTCGGGTCCACCGACGTCGCGCGTCCGATCCGGACCGGGGCGACCAGCGGGGCGAAGTCCTTGATGATCTTGAGCTTCTCCGGCTGATCCTCGGGGATGAGGAGCAGCACCGAGTCGACCTCCGAGACGCTCGGGAGCGCGCGGAACGCCTTGTACTTCTGGCGGAGCTCGTCGAGCGAGTCCGCGCTGGCGAGCCCCGTGAAGCCGGAGCGCCCGGCCGTCGCGATGATGCGCTTTTCCCAGACGACGGACTCGGTGCCGAACGCCTGGAGGTTGAGCAGGTTGTAGTCGAATTCGATGTAGCGCAGGCCCCAGGCGGACACCAACGTGAGAGCCGCCGCCATGACCAGGACCGTCTTGGGATAGGAGACGAGGCGCTCGACGAACGGTACGTGCATGCGCTCGAGCGCGATCGCGCGCGGAATCGTACCGGCCGGACGGACGGCGTGACGGCGGTCGACGAGGACCAGGGTGGCCGGTAACACGGTCATCATCGCCAGCCACGCGAAGATCAGCGCGGATCCGGCGATGAAGCCCAGCTCGCGCACGCCTCGGAAGTCGGTCAGACACAGGACGTAGAAGGTGCCGGCGGCCGTCACCGCGCCCAGCAGCATGCCCGGGCCGCTCCGCGCGGCGGTGATCTCGATCGCCTCCTTCAAGTTCCTACCGAGGAACAGCTCTTCCTCGTAGCGGAACAGGAAGTAGATGCCGTAGTCGATCCCGATCCCGATCACGATCGAGATGAACATTACTGAGAAGAGCGAGAGGTGTCCGATCACGAGCGTCGCGAGGCCGATTGACCAGCAGAGGCTCGTGGCGAGGATCACGAGCATCAACACGGGCTTGCCGAAACGAACGAACGCGGCCAGGAGGAGCCCGAGCGTCAGCGCGAACGCCACCAGGGTCGCTCGCTCGCTGTCGCGGAAAGCGGCGACCATCTCGTCGTTCTGGAGCGCGGGCTTGCCGGTGACGCCGACGGCGATGTCCGGGAACTCGCGCTTGAGCGACGCGATCACGCCCCGGATTCCCTCGATGGCGCGCTGGTCGCCGGTGAAGCTCCCGCGCTGGGTCTCGGGCTCGGCCAGGATGAACAGGAGCCGCTGGTCCTCGGACAGGAAGTACCCGGCACCGGGATTGTCCGCGCCTGGAACCGCGAAGAGCGTCCCGAACGGGGACTTGTACGGCCCCGGCCGTTCCAGACGCGAGCCGATCAGAGCGACCAGGTCCTGCACGAATTTGAGATCGGTGGCGCCCTTGCCCTCGCTGAGCCCGAGATCGATGAAGTTCGAGACGAACGCGTTCGCGATCTGCGTGGCCATGCCGTCGGCCAGCTGGTCGAGCGTCGGGCGGGCCGCGAACGCTTCCATGAACTCCTGATAGTCGAAGACCGCATCGCGGATGTTGGCGAGCCGCTCTTTCGACAGGTAGAGCAGGCCTCGCCCCTCGAACTGTTTGGGATCGATCCGGTAGGCGATCCGCTTCAGCGGGATGTTGTCGGCGCGCAGCTGACGCACGAGGCGATTCGCGTAGATCGTCGCCTCCGGCAAGGACGGCGCGTCGACCACGATGGCGATGCTGTCGAGATCCCCGAACTCGCGCTCGTACTGGGTATAGCGCTCGACGTACGGTCGCCCCGGCGGCAGCAGCGAGCGCGTCGAGGTGGCGAAGGTGAGGGACTGGAGCGCGTAGACGACCGACACGATCGCCATGAGGATGGCGATGAGGACAGTCGCCACGGGCCGCGCGCAGGCGATTCGCACCAGCGCGCGGAGTGGGCGGCCAATCAGCCCAGCGAGCGGCACCTACTCGTCGCCGGCGATGAACCGCTCCAGCCGCTGCCGGGCGGTGTCGTCGGCCCACTGCTCGGGCGGTGACTTCATCAGGTACGCCGACGGAGCGAGCAGGGCGCCCTTGATACCGCGATCGAGAGCGAGCTTGCAGGCGCGGATGGCGTCGATGACGACGCCGGCGGAGTTGGGCGAGTCCCAGACCTCGAGCTTGAGCTCGACGTTGATGGGCTGATCGCCGAAGCCCGAGCCTTCCAGCCGGATGTGCGCCCACTTCCGATCCGCCAGCCACGGCACGTAGTCGCTCGGACCGATGTGGACCGCCTCGGCGGCCAGCTCGTGCCCGAGCTGCGAACGGACGGAATCGGTCTTCGAGATCTTCTTCGACGTGAGCCGGTCGCGCTCGAGCATGTTGTAGAAGTCGGTGTTGCCGCCGAAATTCAGCTGGCTGGTCCGGTCGAGTCGCACGCCGCGATCGTTGTAGAGCTTCGTGAGCACCCGGTGGATGATGGTCGCGCCCACCTGAGACTTCACGTCGTCGCCGACCACCGGCAGCCCGCGCTCCTCGAAGCGGCGGCGCCAGTAGGACTCGCGCGCGATGAACACCGGAATACAGTTCACGAACGCGCATCCGGCGTCGAGGATCTGCTCGACGTACCACTTGGTCGCCATCTCGCTGCCGACCGGGAGGAAGTTGACGACGATGTTGGTGTTGGTCTCGCGAAGGGTCCCTGCGATGTCGGCCGTCGAGCCCGGTGCCTTCTTGATCAACTGCGAGAGGTAGTGGCCCAGGCCGTCGTGCGTCATCCCGCGCTGGACCGGCACGCCGAGCGGCTTGACGTCGGCGAAGCGCACCGTGTTGTTCGGCGCCTGGAAGATCGCTTCGCTGAGGTCCCGGCCGACCTTGCGCTCGTCGATGTCGAACGCCGCCGAGAACTCGATGTCGCCGACGTGGTATCCCCCGAGCCGGGCGTGCATCAGGCCGGGGATGAACTTGTCGTCGGGAGCGTTCCGGTAATACTCCACGCCCTGGACGAGGGCCGACGCGCAATTCCCAACACCAATGATCGCGACTCTGACGGCTCCCACGGGAGTCCTCCTCAGATAGTGGTCGGTCGAGCAGGGCGTAGACGCGGACGTAAGTCTAGCACGGCATTGGAAATTTTCCGGAAAGTGATGTCGGCGTCGAGCGCCGTGCCAGGCACTACGCGCGGCTCACGGCTGGGACGTCCTCTTCTGCTTTTCCTCTCCGATGAACTCGTCCTGCTTGGTCTTCATCTTCTTCATGAGCTCCTGGAAGGAGGAGGTCGTGATGATCTTGTTGAACTGGGTCCGGTAGTTGGAGATGAGGCTCACGCCCTCGATGACGACGTCGTAGACGAGCCACTTCTCGCCGCGCCGGAGCATCCGGTAGTCGATCGGGATCTCGGTGCCCTGCTTGGTGACGAGCTTGGTGCGGACGACCGCGCCCTCGCCCTCGATGGCTTCGCCGACGTACTGGATCTTCTCACCGCCGTAGATCTCGATCTTCGAGATGTAGGAGCGCTCGAGGAGATCCGAGAAGAGGCCGACGAACTCGTCGCGCTCGGCCTGGCTCCGCGGCGACCAGTGCCGCGCCAGCGAGCGCTTGGCGGTCTCCGAGAAGTCGAAGATGTCGTTGGCCACCTGGCGAACCGCGCCCCGGCGGTCTTTCTGGCGTCCGTCCTTCTTGAGTTCCGGGTCTTCGAGGATCTTGACCGCCCGGTCGATCTGAGCGCGAAGCTGATCGGTTGGCGCGCCGGCCCAGGCGCGATCCGGGCCGGCCAGCGGGACCAGCAGCAGGGCGAAGAGCGCGAGCGCGCGGGCGAAACGAGCCATCGATCGAACCTCCTCCGCCTACACCTTGCCGAATATGTATTTCGACAGCAACTCCTCGAAGTCTACAGGTGCCTCGACTTCACGGATCTTTCCGTTGGGCCCGATGATCTTGTCCGAGCCGCCCGGGCTGATCCGGATGTACTTCTCGCCGATCAGGCCCTTCGTCTTGATCGAGGCGATCGAGTCTTCCTGGAGCTTGACGTTTTTCTGCACCCGGAGCGTGACGCGAGCCTGATAGTTGTCGAGCCCGATCGACTCGACCCGCCCGATCTCGACGCCCGCGATCTCCACGGTCGAGCCGGCCTTGAGCCCGCCCACCGACGGGAAGTCGGCGGTCACGATATACCCGCGAGTGCCCAGGAACGAGACCTGTCCGAGGCTGATCGACACGTACCCGAGGGCGACGATCCCCAGGATAACGAAGATTCCGACCGCGATGTTCACCCGCGTGCGTTCCATCAGCGTTCCTCCGAGCGGTATGCGCTGCAGGCCGTGGCGGGGCTGGGGCCTCGCCGGCCGAGTCGTCTATGCATTATCGTCCGGCTCGCCCCTGATGAATCGTTGAACGACCGGGTTCACCGAGGCCTGAATCGCCGCCGGCGGCCCGATCTCGACGATGCGGCCCTCGTGCAGCATGGCGACGGTATCGGCGATCTCGAATATCTCTGGGATCTCGTGACTCACCACCACGGCCGTGAACCTGAACCGACGATGGAGGTCCAGGATCAGGTGGTGGATCGTGTTGACCAGCACCGGGTCGAGCCCCGTCGTGGGCTCGTCGAAGAAGATGATCTCCGGCTCGGTCACCAGGGCGCGGGCGATGGCCACGCGCTTGCGCATGCCGCCCGAGATCTCGGCCGGGTACTTGGCGCCGACGCCCTCGAGGCCGACCTGACCCAGCGCCGCCTCGACCCGCTTGGCCAGCTCGGTTAGCGGCGTCCGCACTTTCTCGCGGAGTGGGAAGGCCACGTTGTCCCAGCACGACATCGAGTCGAACAGCGCGCCGCCCTGGAAGACGACGCCATAGGTACGCCGGACCTCGTCGAGCGGGCGGCCGCGTAGCCGGGTGATCTCGACGCCGTCCACCGTGATCCGGCCGGCGTCGGGCCGCATCAGACCGATGAGGTGCTTGAGGAAGACCGACTTGCCGCCGCCACTTCGTCCGATAATGATCGTAATGGTGCCGGTCGCGACCTCGAGGGTGAGCCCGCGCAGCACCGCCTGGCGGCCGAAGGACTTCGTGAGCCCTTCGACCTTAATCATCGGCCGTCATTGCAGGATCGACCCCATGAAGTAGTCCCACACGAGGATCAGCACCGAGGACAGGACCACCGCTTGTGTCGTCGCTCGCGCCACGCCCTCGGCGCCGTGGCCGACGTTGAACCCCTTGTACGTGCAGACCCACGTCACGATGACACCGAACGAGACGGACTTCCAGAAGCCGACCATGATGTCGCCGATATCGACAAACGTCTGCATCTCGCCGAAATACGTGCCCTCCGACAGGCCCAGGAGCTTCACCCCGACCAGGTAGCCCCCGAAGATCCCCACGACGTCGAAGATGGCGGTCATCAGCGGGAAGGTGATCAGCCCGGCCAGGATCGAGGGCGCCACCAGGTAGCGCATCGGGCTGAGCGCCATGACGGTGAGCGCGTCGATTTGCTCCGTGATCCGCATGATGCCGAGCTCGGCCGTGAGGGCCGAGCCGGCGCGGCCGGTGACCATCAGCGCGGCCAGGACGGGGCCGAGCTCGCGGATGAGCGAGAGGGCCACAGCCGGTCCAAGGAATGCCTCGGAGCCGAACCGGACGAGGGTCAGGTAGATCTGGAGCCCGAGCACCATCCCGGTGAACGCGCCGGTCAGGAAGATGATCAGGAGCGAGCGGTAGCCGATGAAGTTGATGCGGTCGAGGAACGCCCGGAGCTTGAAGGGCGGCGTGACGAGCGCGGCGAGCGCTTCGGCGAAAAAGGTGCCGAACCGCCCGAGGGACTCGACGACTGCGATCGTCCAGCCACCGACGGCGTCGAAGGGGCGCAGCGCCGGGGCGAGCGGCCGGTCAGGCATGCGCCCGGCGGTAGATTCCCAGCGCCCAGAGCGGGAAGTACTGGGCGTACAGGTGGTACTTCAGGTAGAAGACCCGCGGGAAGCCTGTCCCGTTCCACAACGCATCCGCCCACGAGCCGTCGTCGCGCTGATTCCTCAGAAGATAGTTGACGCCCCGCTCGACCGCGGGGCCGCTCGTGCGCCCGGCCGCGAAAAGCCCCAGCAGCGCCCAGGCGGTCTGACTCGGGATCGACTCGCCCACGCCCGCGAACGCGTAGTCTTCGTAGCTCTCGCAGGTTTCGCCCCAGCCGCCGTCCCGGTTCTGGTGGCGCTCGAGCCAGCGGACCGCGCGCTGCACGTACTCGTGCCGCGGATCGACGCCGATGGCGGCGAGCCCGCGCAGCACCGACCACGTGCCGTAGATGTAGTTCACGCCCCAGCGGCCGTACCAGGGGCCGTCCGGTCGCTGCGCGTGGCGGAGGAAGTCGATGGCGCGCTGGGCCGGTTCGAAGTCCTTGCGGTAGCCGAGCGTGCCGAGGAGCTCGAGCCCGCGTCCGGTCAGATCCTCCGTCGACGGGTCGAGCAAGGCGCCGTGGTCGGCGAACGGGATGTGGTTCAGATAGATGCGGTTGTTGTCGGCGTCGAAAGAGCCCCAGCCCCCGTCAGCGCCCTGCATCCCGAGAAACCAGCCGAGGCCGCGCTCCTTGGCCGTGCGCGCCGCATCGCTGTCGAGCCCTTGCACTTTCTCGAGGGCCATCACGACCATCGCCGTGTCGTCGAGATCCGGGTAGAAGTCGTTGTCGTACTGGAAGGCCCAGCCACCGGGCTGCACGTGGGGGCGCTTGACCTGCCAGTCGCCCGGGACGAAGATCTGCCGCGCGATCATCCAGTCGGAGGCGCGGCGCAGCGCGGGATGGTCGGGCTGCAGATCGCTCTCGACCAGCGCGTTGACCGCGAGAGCCGTGTCCCAGACCGGCGACGGGCAAGGCTGGTAGTGGAGCGAGTCATCGTCCTCGACGGCGAGCGCCTCGATCTCCTTGAGCTGGCCGAGCACCAGGGGGTGATCGTCCGGGTAACCGAGGAGCCGCATCGCCAGGATCGAGTTCGCCATCGCGGGATAGATCCCGCCCAATCCCCCGGGCACCGCAAGGCGTTCCTCGAGCCAGAGCCGCGCCGTCTCGATCGCGCGCCGGCGGAGCGGGCGCGGCGAGAAGCGTTCCCAGATCTTGAGGCCGTCGTCGACGGCGATGAAGAAGCTCTTCCAGAAGAGGCCGCGCCAGCTGAACGGCTCGGGCACTCGCGAAAAGCGCAGACTCGTTTCCTCGCGCGGCACCGGCCACAGTTCGTCGAGCGAGAGATGGGGGGGCAGCCACTTCACCGGCTTTCTGTCCATCAGGACGAGCAGCGGCACCAGAACCGTGCGCGACCAGTACGAGATCTCGTAGATGTTGAACAGGAAGAACGGACGCGGCAGCAGCATGATCTCGACCGGCATCGTCGGCACGCCGTTCCAGTCGTACTCGCCGAAGAGCGCGAGCAAGATCTTCGTGAACACGTCGGCCTTCGCCGGACCGCCCATCTCGCGGATCAGCTCGCGCGCCGCCACCATCGTGGGATCGCTCAGCGCGACGCCGGCCATCTTCATCGCGAAGTACGCCTTGATCGTCGCCGACAGGTTGGCCGGGCCGGCCTCGAAGAGGCTGTAGCCGCCGTCGGGAAGCTGCTGGCTCTTTAGGTAGCGGACCGCCCGCATCTGACGGTCACGGTTCACCTGGTCGATGAGATGACAGAGGAGCAGCTGCTCGGAGGTAATCGTCGTGTGGGCTTCGAGCTGACCGACCCAGTGGCCGTCGGGAGCCTGTTGGCCGAGCAGGTGCGCCTGGGCGCGCGCGATCGCGTCCTGCAGGTCCCTCACGGGCGTGATGGTAACATGCTGACTCGATTACGGAAACCTCTCGAATGGACCTCCTCGTCGGCACCTTCGTGCTCCGGCCGTACGTTTTCGCGTTCCTGGCGGTCTTCATCGCGGCCGGCGTGGCCGATCTCGGCTGGCGGCGCACGCTCGCGTTCACCGCGAGCGTCTGGCCGGTTGCGCTGGTGGCCGAGCTCTCGTCCACGCGCACCGGCTTTCCGTTCGGCTTCTACCAGTACACGGGCCTGACGGTCGGGCGCGAGCTCTTCATCGCCGATGTGCCGTTCATCGATTCCCTGTCCTTCGTGTTCCTGGCCTACGCGGCGTTCTGCCTAGCGCGGGCGGCCCTGGCCGGTCGCACCGCGCCGCGCTGGGTGATGGCGATCGCGAGCGGCGTGCTCATGATGGCGCTCGACGTCGTGATCGACCCGCTCGCGGTGCGCGGCGACCGGTGGTTTCTCGGGCCGATATTCGCCTACGCGACCCCCGGCCTGTACTTCGGCGTCCCGCTGTCGAACTTCGCCGGGTGGGTAATCGTCGGGGCCGCCGGGGTTGGGGTGTATCTGGCCGTAATTTCGGACGACTCGGGACGTCGAGTCTGGCCGGGAGTCGCGTTATACTACGCCGTGCTTGGATTCAACCTCACCATGACGGTCGAGATCGGTGAGTTGCTGCTGGCGGTGATCGGTGCGACCATTCACCTCGTCGTTGCTTTGTCCGTTTGGTCCATTCACCGGAAGCCGGGCGCGGAACTGCGTCCGCAAAGCCGAGGGATTCAGCGCTTATGAGCTTGCCTGTGTCACAGATGTGGGCTGTGGCGTCGTATGTCGTTCGGCAAAAGCTCGCCGGTCGTAAGCGGTACCCGCTCGTGCTGATGCTCGAGCCCCTGTTCCGCTGCAATCTTGCCTGCGCTGGCTGCGGCAAGATCCAGTACCCGGCGCAGATCTTGAGGAAGCATCTGACGGTCGAGCAGTGCCTCGCCGCGGTCGACGAATGCGGCGCGCCGGTCGTCTCGATCCCGGGCGGCGAGCCGCTCATGTACCCGGACATCGGCCGCCTGGTCAAGGAGCTGGTCGCGCGGCGCAAGTACGTCTACCTCTGCACCAACGCTATCCTCTTGAAGGAAAAGCTCGAGGCCGGCCTCTTCACGCCCTCGAAGTATTTTTCCTTCAGCGTGCACCTGGACGGCCTGCGCGAGGAGCACGACGAGGCGGTGTGCCGCGACGGCGTCTACGTCCAGGCGGTGGCGGGGATCAAGGAAGCGCTTCGTCGCGGATTCCGCGTCACCACCAACTCGACTCTGTTCGACGGCGCGAGCCCGCTGCGGATGCGCGAGTTTTTCGACGAGATGATGAGCCTGGGCGTGGAGGGGATGATGATCTCGCCCGGCTACAGCTACTCGAAGGCGCCGGACCAGGAGCACTTCCTGCGCACCCAGCGCGCCCACGATCTCTTCTCGACGATGCTCGCGAACCCGAAGCGGGGGTGGCGGTTCAACCAGTCGCCGCTGTTCCTGCAGTTCCTCATGGGCAAGCGCGACTTCGAGTGCACGCCCTGGGGCAACCCGACCTACAACGTCTTCGGCTGGCAGCGCCCCTGCTATCTCCTGCAGGAAGGCTACGCGGCGACGTTCGAGGAACTGCTCGAGACCACCCGCTGGGAAAACTACGGGCGGCGGAGCGGCAACGAGAAGTGCCGCGACTGCATGGTGCACTGCGGGTACGAGCCGTCGGCCGTGCATCACACGTTCGCGTCGTGGCGTGGATTCCGCGACACCGTCGCAGCCACCGTCACCGGCCGGTACTGAACGGGTTGGCCGCATGACGGACGCAACGACACTCGAAGGCTGGACGCCGCAGATCGGCCCCGGTCTGTCTCTGGAAGAAGTCATCGACAAGGCGTTCGACTACCGCGGCAACGTCACCGTGGTGAAGACCGACGGTTCGGAGACCGAGGGCTATTTGTTCAATCGCAACGCCGACGCGGCGGTGCCGTTCGTCCAGATGTTCGACATGAATGGCGCCGGACCCCACACCATCTTCTATCGCGAGATCCGGACGATCCGGTTCACCGGGCGGGACACGGCGGCGGGCAATTCCTACGCGGCGTGGCTCCGCGCGAAGGAAGCGGCCAGGTCCGCGGACCGTTCCGAGAAGGGCTCCGGCTCGACGCCCCCCAGGGGCGCGTGACCCGCGTCCTCGTCGTCACCGCCGTCGACCTCGAAGCTCGCGGCCTCGCCCGTCACCTGGGCCTCACACGTGTCCCCGGAAGCGAGTGGCCGCACTACCGCGGCGGCGCCCTCGACCTCGTCTGTGCCGGCCCGCGGGCCACGTACCTCGACGTGCGCGCCGCGGGCGTCGCGTCGGCTTCGCTCGTGATCTCGGCCGGCGTCTGCGGTGCGCTCTCGCCGGACCTCACCGAAGGCGATCTGATCGTCCCCGCGGTCGTGGTGAGGGCGACCCAGCGCCACGCGACGGTGGCGCTGCCCGAACTGCGCCGCGCTGGGACCCTCCTGACGGTGGACGAGATCGTCGCGACTCCGGAGCAGAAGGCAAGGCTCTGGGTGGAGACCGGTGCCCTGGCCTGCGACATGGAGTCGGCCCCGATCGTCGAGTGGGCCGCCGCGCGCGGGCTCCGCGCCGCCGTCGTCCGCGGGGTGTCGGACCGAGCCAGCCGCGGCGTCTCCGCGGACCTGGCTGCCGTCGTCGAGCCCGACGGCCGCGTGCGCACGACGCGCGCCGTGCGCGTCGTGCTCTCGCGCCCCCGAGCCATCCCCGAGGCGATGATGCTCATGAGCGGAACGAACGCCGCGCTCAAGTCCGTCGCCGCCGCCCTCGGCCGAATCGCCAGAACCCACGTATGAAACCGCCAGCACAAGACCGGGCATGTCAGAGCCACGCCGCGAAACCGCCAGCGCGAGATCGGGCGTGTCGGAGCCACGCCGCGAAACCACCAGCACAAGACCGGGCGTGTCGGAGCCACGCCGCGAAACCACCAGCACAAGACCGGGCGTGTCGGAGCCACGCCGCTCCTGAGTCAGGCCACCCTCGGTCCAAGCCGGTCTCATGGCCCCCGCTCCAATAGACGCGCTTGTCACGGGCGCGACGGGGTTCGTCGGCGCCAACGTCGCGCGTGAGCTCCTGCGCGAGGGCGCGACGGTGCGAGTGCTCGCGAGACCCGGCGGCGACCGGCGCGCGATCGAGGGGTTGAAAGTCGACGTGTGCGATGGCGACCTCGTCGATCCGGCGTCGGTCCGGCGCGCAGTTGAAGGCGCGCGGACGGTCTTCCACGTCGCCGCCGACTATCGGCTCTGGGCTCGTCGGCCCGAGGAGATCTACCGGGCCAACGTCGAGGGTACGCGAGCCGTCCTGCAGGCCGCCGCGGACTCCGGCGTGCAGCGCGTCGTCCACACCTCGAGCGTCGGCGCGCTGGGTATCCCCAAGGACGGCACGCCCGGGACGGAGACGACTCCCGTAGCCTTGGCCGACATGGTCGGGCCCTACAAAGCCTCGAAGTTTCTCGCCGAGCAGGTCGCCCTCGGTTTCGCGCTCAAAGGACTTCCGGTCTTGATCGTGAATCCGTCAACGCCGATCGGCCCCTGGGACGTCAAGCCGACGCCGACCGGCCAAATGGTCGTCGATTTCTTGAAGAACAAGATGTTCGCGACGCTCGACACGGGCCTGAATCTCATCCATGTCCGCGACGTCGCGCGCGGTCACCTCCTGGCCGCCGAGCGCGGCCGGGTCGGTGAGAAGTACATCCTCGGCAATGCCAATCTCACGCTCGACGAGATCGGCATGCTGCTGGCCGAGATCGCCGGGAGCCGGGCGCCGCGCGCCCGCATCCCGTACGCCGTCGCCTGGCTGGCCGCCGGGTGCATGGAAGTCGCGGCGCGCGTCACCGGCTCGCCCCCGCGGGCGTCGCTGACCGCGGTGCGCATGGCGCGCAAGCGCATGTTCTTCAGCTCGGCCAAGGCCGTGCGCGAGCTCGGACTGCCGCAGACCGACGTGCGCGTCGCGCTCCGCGAGGCGACCGACTGGTTCGTCGAGCACGGCTACGCCCCGCGCGCGCGGAAGACCGCGTGATCGGCCACCTCGCGGCCCGGCTGACCCGTAAGAGCCGCTCGAACTTCTACTACGCGTTCCTCGCCCTTCCCAAGCCTCGCCGGGACGCGCTCTATGCCGTGTACGCCTTTTGCCGGACCGTGGACGACATCGCGGACCTCGGCGACGAGCGCGGCACCGATCGGGCCGAGCAACGCCGGGCGCTCGATCACTGGCGCCGCGACGTGGCGCTGTGCTACGAGCCCGGCGGCGCTCCGGCCGACCCGATCGCCGCGCGATTGGCGCAGGCGGTGCGCGCGTTCCCGATTCCGAAGGACGCGTTGCTGGCGATCATCGACGGCGTCGCGATGGATCTCGAGCGCGTCCGCTACGAGACCGCCGAGGACCTCTATCCGTATTGCTATCGCGTGGCCTCGGCCGTGGGGCTGTGCTGCATCGAGATCTTCGGCTACACCGATCCGCGGGCGCGCCAGTACGCGGTCGACCTCGGCACGGCGCTCCAGCTCACGAACATCATCCGCGACGTCGGCGCCGACGCGCGCGCCGGGCGAGTCTACGTGCCGCAGGACGATCTACGGAAGTTCGGCGTGACCGTCGAGGATCTTCAGGCCGGTCGGTATACCGAGCCGTTCGCGCAGCTCATGCGTCACCAGGCGGAGCGCGCGCGGCGGTTCTACCGTGCGGCACAGGCCAGCTTTCCGACTGTGGACGCGCGTTCGCTCGTGCCGGCCGAGATCATGGGGCGGATTTACCTGGCCCTGCTCGAAGAGATCGAGGCGCGTCGGTTTCAGGTCTTCGGCGAGCGCGTCACAGTGCCCACCAGTCGCAAGGTCGCGATCGCGTTTCGCTGCTGGGCGGCGGCGCGGTTCGGCTCCACCGGCTCGGGCGGCGGACGCGTCGCGTGAAGGCCGCCGTCTACCGCGGCGGTGGGCAGCTCGTCGCCGAAGACTGGCCCAGGCCGTCGATCGGCGACGGCGAGCTCCTCCTGCGTCTCAAGGGGTGCGGTCTCTGCGGATCGGACATCGCGAAGATCGTCGACCCCGCCACGAAGGTCCCGGCGGTGTTCGGTCACGAGGTCGTCGGTGAAGTGGCGGCCATCGGCTCGGGCGTGTCCATCTACGCCGTCGGGGATCGTGTCGTGGCGGCTCACCACGTCCCGTGTGGCGACTGTCACTACTGCCGTCGGGGCAGCGAGTCGATGTGCGCCGCGTTCAAGGCCTCGAACCTCGATCCGGGCGGGTTCGCCGAGTACGTCCGTGTGCCCGCGCCCAACGTGCGCCACGCGACCTTCCGGGTGCCGCCGCACGTCAGCGACGAGGCCGCCTCGTTCGTCGAGCCGCTGGCCTGCTGTCTGCGCGCCGTGCGGCGCGCCCGCGTTCAGCCTGGCGACACCGCGGTCGTCGTCGGTCTGGGATCGATCGGCTGCCTGTTCGTTCAACTGCTCAAACGGGCGGGAACGGCGGTCGTCGGCGCTGACACGCTGGCCGATCGTGCGGTCTTCGCGCGCGAGCTGGGGGCCGCCGCCGGCGGCACCCTCGAGGTCGCCGCGAAGGCTCAGCGCGAGCTCTCGGCCGGTCGCGGCGCCGATCACGTCATCCTGACGGGTGGCGGCGCGGCGGTGCTTCCGTGGACGGCGGAGATCTTGCGGGATGGCGGTGCCATCCACTACTTCGCGGGCGGTGGGGGCGCTGCGCTGCCGCTGCCGCTCGAGACGCTCTATCACCGCGAGCTGACGATCACCGCGACCTACTCGTCGTCACCGTCCGATCTGGCCGAGGCGTTTGGCCTGATCACGAGCGGCGCGATCCAGGTCGAGCGCCTCATCACCCATCGGGTGCCGCTGGAGAGCCTGGCGAGCGGGGTCGACTTGATGCGCCGGCGCGAAGCGCTGAAGGTGTACGTCACGCCGTGAGGGCGATGGTCTTCCACGGCCCCGGCGATCTGCGCCGCGAGGACCTGCCGGTGCCGGTGCCGGCACGGGGCGAGCTGGTCATGCGCATCGATGCCGCGCTGACGTGCGGCACCGACGTGAAGACCTTGCGCCGCGGTCACCCCGTGATGATCCCGAAGGTTCCGACCGTCTTCGGGCACGAGTTCGCCGGCACGGTCACGTCGGTGGGCTCGGGCGTCGCCGGCTTCCGCGACGGCGATCGCGTGGTCGCGGCGAACTCGGCGCCGTGCGCGAGCTGTCCGTCGTGTCGCGCCGGGCGCCCGAATCTCTGCGAGGATCTCCTGTTCGTCAACGGCGCCTACGGCGAGTTCATCCTGCTGCCGGCGCGCCTGGTCGCGCGCAACGTCGTCCCGCTCGCGGCCTCGCTCCCGGCGGAGCGCGCCGCGTTCGCCGAGCCTCTGGCGTGCGCGCTTCTGGCGATCGAGCGCGCGAGAGTCGAGTCCGGCCAGACGGTGGTGGTGTTCGGCCACGGGCCCCTTGGATGCTTGCTCGGAATGTTGGCGGCCTCACGCAAGGCGCGGGTCGTCATGGTCGGCAAGTCCGGCTGGCGCTTCGATCGCCTGAAGAGCCTCGGCTTCGCCCGCTGGCTCGACGCGACGAGCGCCGGCAACGTCGTGGAGGCGATTCGCGACATCACCGACGGGCGCGGTGCCGAGGTCACCGTCGATGCGACCGGTCGGCCCGAGGTGTGGGAGCAGGCCGTCGACGCGGTCGGACGCGGCGGAAGCGTGCTGTTCTTCGGCGGCTGCGCGCCCGGTACCGCGATCCGTCTCGACACCCGGCGGACGCACTACGAGGAGCTGACCTTGCTCGGCGCCTTCCACCACACGCCCGAGACGATCCGCCGGGCGGTGGAGACCTTGGCGTCGGGCGCCCTGGTGCCCGACAGCCTGATCTCGCATCGGATGGCGCTCGAAGAAGTCGGGCAGGCCCTCGCGCTCATGGCGAGGGGCGAGGCGTTGAAGGTGCTGATCCGATCGTGACGTCGTGGTCGCGGTCTTCGGCATGTCATACTATTTCCGATGAGCAGGGATTCCGATGAGGCAAGGAGTGCCATGAAAGCCCCTATCGCCGAGATCCTCCTGGCCGGTCCCCGCGGATTCTGCGCGGGCGTCGAGCGCGCGATCGACATCGTCGAGCTGGCACTGTCGGTGTGCAAGCCGCCCGTCTACGTGCGTCGCGAGATCGTCCACAACCGGCTCGTCGTTGAGACGCTCCGCCAGCAGGGCGCGATCTTCGTGGACGAGCTCGACGAAGTCCCGGACGACGCGACCGTGATCTTCAGCGCCCACGGGATCTCGCCCGAGGTGCGCGCCGAGGGGGCGCGCCGCGGCCTGCGCGTGATCGACGCGACCTGCCCGCTCGTGACCAAGGTGCACCTCGAGGCTGTCCGCTACGCGCGCGAGGGCTATTCGATCGTGCTGATTGGCCACGAGGACCACGACGAAGTGATCGGCACGCTCGGCGAGGCGCCCGACCGCATCTTCGTCATCGCCGCCGTGGACAAGGTCGCAACGCTCGAGGTGCCGAACCCCGAGAAGGTCGCGTACCTGACCCAGACGACGCTCTCGGTGGACGACACGCGCGACGTGATCGAAGCGTTGCGGCTGAGGTTCCCGAAGATCGTCGGGCCGTCGCGCAACGACATCTGCTATGCGACGCAGAACCGCCAGGCGGCGGTCAAGCGGCTGTCGAACGACGTCGACCTCCTGCTCGTGATCGGCTCCGCCAACAGCTCCAACGCGATCCGCCTCGTGGAAGTCGCGCGCACGGCCGGCACCCGCGCGCATCTCATCAACGACGTGGGCGACATCCGTCCGGAGTGGCTCGAGAGCGCCCGCCGGGTCGGCATCACTGCCGGCGCCTCGACGCCGGAAGTCCTGGTCACCCAGACGGTGGAGGCGCTGCGAGGGCAGGGTGTGGCGGTGCGAGAAGTACACGTCGTCGAGGAAGACGTTCGCTTCGCGCTGCCACAGGAGCTCGCACGCATGGCCGAGGAGCGCGGGATGACGCTGCCGGCCCGGACCGCGATGCGCCAGACTATTTGAGATGGGGGGCCTCGAGAGGCCCTGACCATTGGACACAACGCCCCACGGCGCGTCCGAGCCGCCGGAAATGGGGTGAGGGCCGCGGTAAGTCTCGTCGAGCCCGACGCAGGCCAAGGCATCGGGGGTGTGCCACAATTCGTTGGCGTTCACCGTCACCTCGCCCTTGGCCAGCCCTCCGGAAATGATGCTGTCGAACCTGGAAACGCCCCGGAAGCGCCAGGAGGTCACCATCGTCGGCATCGGCACCGACTCGCCGGCGCAAAGCTTCACCCAGTCGATCGGCGCGGTCGGCTCGACCATCGGCGTCACCACGATCGGCGACACCAGAATCTTGCGCAGGATCGACATGGCCAAGGCCGCTCCGTAGGTGCCGTCGGGTAGCGGGGCGTCGTGGGCGTCCAGCAGGGTCGACCATTCGCCCCACGTCGCCTTGAGCCGTTCTACCTGGTCGCGGCTCGCCCGGATGTCTAGCTCGATGCCTTCTAGACAATATGGAAGGACCGGCCTGACCTATTGCATAGTCGTGGGTTGTTCCGGGTGGGAACAGAGCCACATGCAAAAGGAGGCCGGTCGTGGATAAGGATACTACCTACGTGGCGCTCGATGACAGCAAGCGGAAGATCGTCGCCGGGATCCTGCGTCCTGGCGACGCGCCACCCGAGCTTCGCGAGATCGCGAACGACCCGCGCCAGATCCGCCGCCTGTTCGAGCGGCTCAAGCGCGAGGGGCCGGTGGCCGCGTGCTACGAAGCCGGCGTGTCCGGCTACGATCTCCACCGTCAGATCACCGCGCTCGGCGTCGCCTGCGCTGTCATCGCGCCGGCGCTGACGCCCCGACGCCCGGGGCAGCGGATCAAGACCGACCGCCGGGACGCCGCCAAGCTCGTGCGATTGTTCCGCGCCGGCGAACTCACCGCCATCCACGTGCCCGACGAGGCCGAGGAGGCGGTGCGCGATCTCGTCCGCTGCCGCGACGACATCCGGCGCGACGTTCTGCGCTGGCGGCATCGCGTGCTCAAGCTCCTCGCCCGCCACGGGCGCGCCTATCTCGCGGGCAAGAACTGGAGCCACGCCCACTGGCGGTGGATCCGCGAGCAGCGGTTCGACCTCCCGCCGCTGCAGCGGGCGTTCGAGGCCACCGTGTTCGCGCTGGAGCAAGCCCTGGCGCGACAGGCGGAGCTCGACAAGGAGCTCGAGGCCCTCGCCGTCACCGCGCCCTATCGCGAGCCCGTCGGCTGGCTCCGCTGCTTCCGCGGAATCGACACGCTCTCGGCCATTATCCTGGTCGCCGAGGTCGTCGACTTCCAGCGCTTCCGGCGGCCGCGCGAACTCATGGCGTACCTCGGGCTCGTGCCAAGCGAGTATTCCTCGGGCGAGACCCAGCGCCGCGGCGCGTTGACCAAGGCCGGCAACAGTCATGCGCGGCGGGTCCTGGTCGAGGCCGCCTGGCACTATCGGCATCGGCCCACTATTGGCCGCGCGTTGGCGAGCCGCAGCCAGGGGCAACCCGATGAAATCGTCGGCCAAGCGTGGCGGGCGCAGCAGCGCTTGCATCGCCGCTACCGGCATCTCGTCGGCCACGGCAAGCGCACGCCCGTGGCCGTGGCGGCGATCGCGCGCGAGCTGGTGGGATTCATCTGGGCCGCCATGACCCGACACGAGAGCCGGCGCCAAGCCGCGTAATCACCGTGACTGAGATGAGCAGAGGTCAAGGGTCGTGACTCCGAGATTCCCGAGCGGCGTCGGCCACGGCGCGATGCGGGCACGACTGGAGAGTCCTCGCGCTAGCTATGCGACGCCCGGTTTCCGGATCGGGACGACTCGCGCCCCTAGACGGAGGCAGCTCCCGACGAAGCGGTGTCATGCGGCTCTGCTCCTCGGAGCAACCCGCGCATATCAGCCTGATTCGTCGTCGAAGCCGCCCCATCGTCAGCCGCGCGCCGGCGTCCTCGGGAATTTATCCACGCTCACTCGCGCGATGCTCGGACGTCAACATCGACCACGAGATCGAGGGCGCCGTTACAAACCGCTTGACAGCTGGTCCTTCCATATCAGCTAGCTAATTCAAGCTAAGAGCGACCGGTGCGTCGAAACACATCCAACGCGTCCATCCCTCCTGTGGTGGGAGCGGCAAAAGTGTCAA
>WNGJ01000930.1_pt1 | contig 27767 bp, 31 predicted proteins | sample 5400611 | NCBI WGS metagenome assembly WNGJ01 (sample SAMN13153375, study PRJNA577476) | soil metagenome | isolation source: 40 cm soil or saprolite under Garry oak tree replicate 1 | place: USA:California | collected 2016-06-15
GGTGGGCGATCGCAGGAACACCGTGCTCGCCGGGATGGACCGGGCAGCGCCGCTCGAGGGCTACCTGTTCCCAGACACCTATTTCATGCGCCCGGACACGACCGCGCCGCAGATCGTGGACGCGCTGCTGGACAACTTCGAGCGCCGGGCCGGTGCGACGCTCCGGGCGGCGTCGGTCGATCGGGGTGTTGCGATCTACGACATCGTGAAGCTCGCGTCGATCGTGGAACGCGAGGCGCGCGACCGGAACGAGAGCGCGACCATCGCCGGCGTGTACACCAATCGCCTGAAGATCGGCATGAAGCTCGATGCGGATCCGACCATCCAGTACGCGCTCGGCGAGTGGCGCGAGCTGTCGCTCGACGATCTCAAGCTGGCCTCGCCGTACAACACGTATCTCAACGCGGGTCTGCCGCCGACGCCGATCGCCGATCCAGGCGTCGCCGCGCTCGAGGGCGCCGCGAAGCCCGCGGATGTGCCCTACTTCTACTTCGTCGCGAAGAACGACGGCACGGGTGACCATGCCTTCGCGGTCACATTCGCGGAGCAAGAGGCGAACCGGATCAAATACGGCAACAAATGAACGAGGAGCGGATTTGCCGCGACGAGTGAAACCACCAGCCTTGAGCTTGTCTCGGCCGAAGGCCGAGATTGATCAAATACGGGAACAAATGACCAAGCACAAGTGAGCGTGTAGGCGTGGCGACCGCGTACCTGCTCGGCCATCCCGTCGCGCATTCGCTCTCGCCGGCGATGCACAACGCCGCGTTCAAGGCGCTCGGGCTGCCGCACCTCTACGAGGTGCGCGACGTCGAGCCCGACCGTTTGGGTGATGTCGTCGACGCGCTGCGTGCGGATGACGTGCTCGGCGCCAACGTCACGATCCCGCACAAGGAGGCGGCGCTGCGTCTGGTGGACGAGCTCGCCGCCGAAGCGCGGCGGATCGGCGCCGTCAACACGATCGTGCGGCGCTCGGCGCGCCTGGTCGGCGACAACACCGATGGCTACGGGTTCGCGCAGTCGCTCGCGGCTGCGCGCGTCGATGTGACGGGGAAGGACGTCATGGTCCTTGGCGCGGGTGGAGCGGCGCGCGCGGCTTTGGCGGCGCTCGGCGCGGCGCGGAGCGTCGTGGTCGCCGCGCGGCGGCTCGATCGTGCGAGCGCGATCGCGGTCGCGGCGGGCAAACCCAGCCGCGCCATGCCCTGGGCCGACGCGCGTCAGACCGCGCGCATCGACGTCCTCGTGAATGCCACGCCCATCGGACTACACGGGGAGGATCTGCTCGCCGACTTCTCGTTCACGGAGCTGCCCCGTGTGGTCGTGGACCTCATCCCGACCGCCGCGATGACGCCGCTCGTCAAGAGCGCCCGGGCCGTCAAGAATGTCGTCGTCGTGGACGGACTCTCGATGCTGCTGCATCAGGCGGCGCGGTCGTTCACCCTCTGGACGGGCCGCGAGGCGCCGCTGGCGGTGATGCGCGCCGCGCTGCCGCGCGCGACATGAGGCTGTTCACCGCCGGCGAGTCGCATGGTGCGGGACTCGTGGCGGTCCTCGACGGGGTTCCGGCCGGCGTGCCGATCGCCGCCGCGGACATCGACGGAGATCTGCGCCGGCGCCAGCTCGGCTACGGGCGGGGCGCGCGACAACGCATCGAGCGCGACGCGGTGAGCATCACCGGCGGCGTCCGTCACGGACGATCGACCGGCGCGCCGATCGCGCTGCAGATCGCGAACCGCGACGCCGTGAACTGGGAGCGCGTGATGAGCGTCGAACCCGTCACCGAGCCGCCCGCGGCGATCACGCGCCTGCGACCTGGCCACGCCGACCTCGCCGGCGCGCTCAAGTTCGGACACGAGGACGTGCGCGACGTCATCGAGCGCTCGAGCGCGCGCGAGACCGCGGCGCGCGTCGCCGCGGGTGCGGTCGCGAAGGCCGTGCTGAGGCTGGTCGGAATGGAGGTACGGAGCGAGACGAAGGCGATCGGCGACGTCGTGAGCGAACCGCGTTTCGATGCCGACGCGGTCGAGGCGAGCGAGGTGCGTTGCGCGGACCGCGCGCGATCCGACGCGATGGTCGCGGCGATCGCCGCCGCGCGCGACGCCGGCGACACGCTCGGCGGGATCGTCGCCCTGCGTGTGAGCGGCGTCGTGCCCGGCCTCGGGACCTCGGCGCAGTGGGACCGCCGCCTCGACGGACGCATCGCGCAGGCGCTCGTGTCGATCCAGAGCGCGAAAGGAGTGCAGTTCGCGGACGCGTTCGCCGCGGCGCGCGAGCGCGGCAGCGCGGTGCACGATCCGATCACCGTGCGGGACGGGCACTTCACGCGCACGCGCAACCGCGCCGGTGGCCTGGAGGGGGGCATGAGCAACGGCGAGGACATCACCCTCGAGGTGGCGTTCAAGCCCATCTCTACGCTGATGAAGCCGCTGCCGTCCGCGGATCTGCGCACCGGTGAACCGTCGCCGGCGCTCGTCGAGCGCAGCGACGTCTGCGTGGTCCCCGCCGCCGGCGTCGTCGCCGAAGCGATGCTCGCCTTCGTGCTCGCCGACGCGCTCGTCGAGAAGTTCGGTTGCGACACCGCCGACGATCTCGTCGCCGCGGTCGAGCGCTACCGCGCGCGTCTCCGTCCGATCGACCAGAGAGCCTGATGCATCTGTTCGTCGTCGGTCCGCCGGGTATCGGCAAGAGCACCGTCGCGCCTCTTCTCGCGGGCATGCTCGGCGCGAGCGTGGTCGAGACCGACCGCGCCATCGCCCGGCGGGCGCGCAAGAGCAACAAGGACCTCATCGAACAGGACGGCATGGAAGCGTTCCGCGACGTCGAGTCCCGCGTGATCGCGTCGCTGCGACCGACGCCGGCATGGGTCGTCGTCGACACCGGCGGCGGCGCGCCGATCCGCGAGGAGAATCGCAAGCGAATGCGCGAGCTCGGTCTGATCATCGGGATGCGCGGGTCCGTGGAGCGGATCGCCGCCGGCATCGCCGCGACTATGGCGAAGCGGCCGAATCAGCGCGTTGCTCCGGAGGATCGGGCGCGCTCAGCGCTGCGAGAGCGTCGCGCGGCATACGCCGATACGGATGTCACGTTCGACGTCGACCGTGACGCGACGGCCACCGAATCCGCGCAGGCGATCGCGGCCTGGCTGGTCGCGGCCCGCGGCGTGCGCGTCGACGTCGGGGGGGACCATCCGTACCCGGTGCTGGTGCGCGCTGGGCTCCTCGACCAGGTCGGTACGCATCTCGGCGACCTCGGCTGGTCCGGGCGCGTCGCGGTGGTCAGCGAGCCGGCCGCGGCCGCGCGGTACGAGGCGCGTCTGGTGCGCTCGCTGGAGCTCGCCGGATTCGACCCGGTCGCGCTGCGCCTGCCCACGGGCGAGGCGGCGAAATCCGTGCGGTCGGTCGCGCGGCTCTGGGGAGAGCTCGCGGGAGCCGGGATCGGGCGCGACGGCGGGATCGTCGCGCTCGGCGGAGGCGCGGTCGGCGACGCGGCGGGCTTCGCGGCCGCGACGTATCTCCGTGGCGTCCGCGTGGCGCAGGTCCCGACGACGCTGCTCGGTATGGTCGACGCCGCGATCGGCGGCAAGACCGCGATCGACATCGCGGAGGGAAAGAACCTGGTCGGCGCGTTCCATCCACCGGACGCGGTGTTCGCCGACGCCGGGGTTCTCGCCACGCTGCCCCAGCGCCAGCTGTCGTCGGGTCTCGCGGAGGTGGTGAAGAGCGCGTTCCTCGCGGATCGCGACGCGGTCGCGCATGTCGAGCGCGCGCTCGAGCCGGTGCTGCGCGGCGAGATCGGTCCCCAGGTGACGACCGTCGCGCTCGCGGCCGAGGTGAAGGCCGGCATCGTGACGCTCGACCCGCGCGAGACCGGGCTGCGCGAGCTGCTCAACTTCGGCCACACCATGGGTCACGCGTACGAGGCGGCCTCGGCCTACCGCGTCACGCATGGCGAAGCTGTCGCGGTCGGCCTGGTCTTCGCATCGGCGCTGTCCGAAACGCTGGGGCTCGCGCCGCGATCGCTCCGGATCGACCTCGAGCGACTGCTCGCACGAGCGCGCTTGCCGATCCGAGCCTCGTTTTCGCGCGAGGCCTGGACCTACCTTCAGCGCGACAAGAAGGCGCGCGGAGGGAAGGTGCGGTGGATCCTGCCGCGGCGCGTCGGTCTGTTCAGCGAGGTCACCGATGTCGGCGACAAGGCGCTGCGGGAAGCGGCCCGGCTGGTGCAAGGCCGCGCCGCATGACGACGAAGATGAGGCGGTTCCTGCTCGTGAACGGCCCCAATCTGAATACGCTCGGCACCCGTGAGCCGCAGATCTACGGCACGACGACGCTGGAGGAGATCGTGACGCGCTGCACCGCCATCGCGCGCGACGCCGGCGCCTCGGTCACGGCGTTCCAGTCGAATCACGAGGGCGCGCTCATCGACTTCCTGCAGCAGCAAGCCGCCGCCGATGGTGCCATCATCAATCCTGGAGGGCTCGCTCACACCTCGGTCGTGCTCCGTGACGCCGTCGCGGCCTGCAAGTTCCCGGTCGTCGAGGTTCACATCAGCGACGTGACGAAGCGTGAGCCGTTCCGCCACCATAGTTATCTCAAGGACGTGACCGCGAATCAGGTCGTCGGGCTGGGCGTCGTCGGCTACGAGGTCGCGCTCCGTTGGCTCATCGAGGAGACGAGGAAGCAGCAGTGATAAGCACCGGGGAGATCAAGCGCGGCATCACCGTCGAGATCGACGGCCAGCTCTACCAGATCGTCGAGTTCCAGCACATCAAGATGGGACGCGGCAGCGCCCAGGTCCGAATGAAGCTGCGCAACGTGCGCAAGGGCGACCTCATCGAGAAAACGGTCCAAGCCGGCGAGCGTTTCCAGCGCGCCCGGCTCGACCACCGCGTGGTGCAGTTCATGTACAAGGACGGCACGCACTACCACTTCATGGACACGAAGACCTATGACCAGCTCGCTCTCGACGCGGATCAGCTCGGCGACGCCGTGAATTACCTCACCGACGGCATGGAGGTCACGCTCAACGAATACCAGGGCGACCCGATCGGTGTCGACATGCCGGCGTCCATCGTGATGACGGTCGCGTCGACGGACTTCGGTCTCAAGGGCGACACCGCGACCGGCGCGACGAAGCCCGCGACGCTCGAGTCGGGGCTCAAGGTCAACGTGCCCCTGTTCGTGAAGGCGGGCGACAAGATCAAGGTCGACACGCGGACGGGTGAGTATCTCGAGCGCGCCTAAGGACGTCCTGCGCGTCGGCCAGCTCGCGATGCGGCTGGCCGAGCACATCCAGTCGGGCGACGAGTTCAAGGATCTGTGGGTCGAGGGCGAGGTCTCGCAGGCGCGCGTCTCGCCGGCGGGTCACGTCTACTTCACCCTTCGCGACAACGTCGGCCAGCTGCAGTGCGTGCTGTTCGCCTCGCAGGCCGCGCAGATCGCCCTGACGCCGCGCGACGGGACGAAGGTCCTCGCGCATGGCTGGGTCGAGTTCTATCACCGCGAGGGCCGCTGCCAGCTGCGGATCGACGACGTTCGTCCCGCGGGCGCGGGCGACGCGTTCCTGCGTCTCGAGGCGCTGAAGCGGCGCCTGGTCGCCGAGGGTCTCTTCGCGCAGGAGCGCAAGCGTGCGCTTCCGGCCGCGCCACGTCGCGTCGGCGTGGTCACGAGCCCGATCGGCGCCGCCTGGCGTGACGTGCAGACCGTCGTCGCGCGCCGCGATCCTCGGGTCGAGCTGATCCTCGCGCCGGCGCTGGTGCAGGGCGTCGGTGCGGTCGAGTCGCTCATCGGTGCGCTCGATGGGCTCGGGCAGCTTCGCGAGCTGGACGTCGTCATCATCGCGCGCGGCGGCGGTCCGAGCGAAGACCTCGCGGCCTTCAACGACGAAGCGCTCGTGCGCGCGATCGCACGTTTCCCGAGGCCGGTCGTCTGCGGCGTCGGGCACGAGACGGACGTCACCCTAGCGGACCACGCCGCGGATCTGCGCGCGCCGACGCCGTCGGTCGCGGCGGAGCTCGTCGTGCCGGACTCGACGCGCCATCAGGTCGCGGCCGAGCGACTCTGGCGACGCATCGCGACGCGCACGCGCGAGGCGCTCGAGTCGCGGCGGCGGCGTCTGGGCGAAGCGCGCCGTCTGGTGGAGCGACGCGCGCCGCCGGCGAAGGTCGCGGCCCTGCGCCAGCGGCTCGATGAGGATCGGCGGCAGATCGATCGCGCGGTGTCGCGGCTCGTGCCCACGCGCCGCCAGCGCCTCCTCGGTTCGCAGCGCCGGCTCCAGGCGCTGTCGCCGCTCAAGGTCCTGGGCCGCGGGTACGCGATCGTCGAGGGCGCGGACGGACGCGTGCGCGCGTCGGCCGCGATGCTGCGGACGGGAGAACGGGCGAGACTGCGCATGCGCGACGGGCGCGCGGACGTCACCGTGGAGGGGGTCGAGAAGAGTGGCTGAGCCCGAGCCCAGCATCGAAGACGCGCTGGTGCGTCTCGAGACGATCGCCGACCGCCTCGAGGATCCGTCGCTCGATCTCGATGAGGCCGTCCGGCTCTACGAAGAGGGACTGCGCCTCTACGAGCGTTGCGCGAAGCGGCTCGACGCCGCGGAGCTGCGGATCACCCAGCTCGCCGACGCGCTGCAGAAACAGGCGCGCGGCTAACCGAAGCGGCTCCAGCCGCTGAGCATGGACTGCGTCATCTGACGGTTCTGACGCTCCTGTCCCTTCAGCGAGAACGTGTGCTGCTGCAGAAGGCGGACCTTCGGCATGGCGGCCACGACGGTGACGATCGTTTCGTGACCATCCTGGGGTAGCTTCCACCGTCCCCACGCCGTGGTCGCGTCGCCACCGCGACCGAGCTCGGTGCACCCCGCCGCGACCAGCTGTCCCGCGAAGTGATCGCGTAGCTCGCTCGCCGGCATGTCCGTGAATGCCTGCCCGTTGCTGGTCCACATGTCGGTGCTGCCACCGCCGCCACCGCCCTGCATCATCACTCCTGGCGGGCCGTCGAGCGAGGGTAGCGAGCGCATCGCCTCCGACATCGGCGGTCCGTGGGGCGGCTGCGGGGCACACGGATTCCAACCCTGGTCGCCCCCGTGCCAGCTCAGGACCATCTGCTGGAGATCCTTCCCGCCGCGTAATGCGAGTGAGTAATAGGGTGCGTCGGGTCCTTTGCAATACATCCCACCCCCGACGGGCGATTGGCCGAATGGACTCATGGTGTGCCGGAATCCGCCTGGCGAACCGCGGGGCTGCTGCGGCACGTGCGGGCGGTATCCGAGTGACGCCATCCTCGTGTCGAACCAGGACTTGATCGCGTCGGCACTCCCCGGGGCATCGAGGTGCGTGGTGATCTGTTCAGGGTCCGTCTCTTCGCCACGCATGACCGACCCGAGCAGGGTTGCGTTCGGCGGGATTGGAAATAGGTCGGTGAACTTCTCGGGCACGCGGCGCTCGATCACGGTCGAGCGCTGGAACTCGAGCGTCCGCTGCACCAGACGCCGAAGATCATCGATCTCACTCATGTCACGCCTCCACCACGTCGCGGATCCGCTGAGACCGGCGACCGCCGGTCATGTGCTCATCAGGCACGGTTGACGTCGAGATCGACGAGCGCGAGATCGCCCCCCGATCGCCAGACACCGGGCGTCACCTCCTCGTCGACCACCTCGGGCGACCAGTTCCCGAAGAACACCTTCACGCGGCGCGCGACGGCTTGGCGCTGCGTTCGGCCCGCGGCGTCGGTCGTGACGAGCGCCGCCGCGACGCGGACGGTCGCCATCCCGCCCGCCATCTCGGCGAAAGTGTCGAACCGCTCGATCGTCGCGGTCACGTCGGCGAACGTGCGGGCCTTCGTCACGGCGCGATCGAAGCTGGCGAAGTACGCCGCGCGAGCCTTTTGGAACGGAGTCGCGCCGGCGCCGTCGAAGTACGTCTCGGGCGGTAGGCCGACCAGCCAGCTCTCCGTCCGCAGGTACCACCCGATGGGCTGCGCGATCGCTTGACGCAGCCCCGCGGGATCCTCAGCGATGCGGCCGTTGAACCATCGGCCTGCCGCGTCGTCCCATGAATCGCTCACATTCAGCCGGCGGTCGTCGCCGCCCAGTCGCAACAGCCCGGTCTCGCGCTGGTCTGGCGATGACCCATCGACGGCGTGGTCGGCGATGGTCACGCGGGCGTCCGCCAGGGCGAGGGTTCCCCACGGCTTGCGGTAGACGCTTTCGACGCGCAGCGACTCGAGGACGAAGGTCCGCTTGACCCCGGGCGTCCGTGACGCGACGAGCGCCGCCGCGACGGCCTTACCGAACGCGCCGCCGACCGGAAGGAAGTCGCCGTTGTCGCGGTAGCGATCCAGGCCCGCGAGGTAGTACTGAACGCCGCGGCGCGCGAGGTCCGTGTCACCGGGCGCGACGGCGGCTCTCGTCAGCACGAACGTCGCCACCACGGGGAATGGCTCGGCCGTCACGGTGACGATCGGGTCGTCGAGTCGTGCGACGGGTGGCGTCGCGGGCGTCGGCGATGGGGTGGCCGTTGCCGCAGCTGTTAGGGCAGGTGTCGGGCTCGTCGGCTGCGGCGACGGAAGCGGTCGCGCGACCGGAGCGCACGCGCTCAGCATCAGGACCAGCGCAATGAGAGTGCGCATCACACGACGATAGAAGGCCCGACAAGCACGCGACGCGCGTCAGGGCGAGCCGGTGGCGCCCCCGATACGGATGATGGCTGTCGTCGCGGGCGCGTAGGTCATCGGATCAACGAGAACGCCGTTGGTGCGCGCCTCCCAGTGCACGTGCGGGCCGGTCGTCACGCCGCTCAACCCGACCAGCGCGATGCGTTCGCCGGCGACCACGCGCTCGCCCACCTCGACGGTCACCGCTGCCGTGTGATATTCGCACGTCTCGAGACCCCAGTCGTGATACACGCAGACAGCGAGACCACCAGGACCGCGATCGCCGACCGAGCTCACCGTCCCTGCATCGGGCGCGACGATCGGGGATCCGTACGGTGCCGCGATATCGATCCCAGTGTGTGCGGCCGAGAAGAGCTGCGTGATGACGCCGTCGGTCGGCCAGCGGATGCGCGGCGCGATGACGCGCGGCGCGTCGCTGACCCGGAGTCGGAAGCCCGGATAACGCGCGTCCGGGACCGCGACGATGAGCGTGCGGCCGGGCGTGTCGTCGTCGGCGAACGTCGATGGGTCCGCGGCGCGGATCGCCTCGACTCCCACGCCGAACTCCGCGGCGATGGTGCTCAGGGTCTCGCCCTCTCGCACGACGTGGATCGCCGCGTCGTACGGCGGCACGATCAACGACTCCCCGACCTTCAGCTGCGCCGTGTCGACGATGCTGTTGTTGTACGCGAGTGTCTGCGGGGCGACGCCGTAGCGAGCCGCGATCGACACGAGCGTCTCGCCAGGAGCGACGACGTGCGCCCGCAGGGCCGGCGGCTCGTCGCTGAGCGTCGTGAACATCGACGACCGAGCGTGCACGATCGATCGCGCTGGATCGTCCATCGTGTAGGCATACGCGGGCGCGGCCGGCGACGGTACCGCAAGCGCAGCCAGGCGCGCGAGAGCCGGGCCGGCGGCGATGATCGCGAGCGGCGCCAAGGCAGCGAAGACGTACAACGCCGCGGTCATCACGACGGCCATCCAGCGGCGCACGTCGTGGCGCTCGCGCGGGCGACGTCGCGGGACGCGGAGCGAGACACCAAAGGCGATGTCCGTCGACGCGGTCAGCGGAAAGCAGATCTCGATGCGGCGTGCGCCGCGGTGACCAGGTGCCTGCCGAGCCCGCACGTCCACGCCGTAGGCAAGCAGCGTGCCGTTCGTGTGTTCTACGACCGAGATGCTGGTTGCTGATACGTCTGCAGATCGAGCGGGCGAGCCCCGATGCTGAACCAGGGCTTACCCGGCGGGCGATCGCAGCCGGCGCAGGAACGGCTCGAGCGTCTCGAGGAACGGCTCGGGACGGAAGCCGTGCACGACGTGTCCGTGCCCGGGAAAGCGCTTCACGGCGAAGTCCTTGATCTGTCGCTTCAGCGTGAACTCGGCGTTGTCGTCGAACGCCGCGCCGAGGCGCACCTCGCCCGTCACGACGAGGATCGGTGCCTTCACCTTGGGCACGGCGGCGGCGATGAGTGGCGCGCTCGGGTCGGTCGTGGACATCCGCCAATCGAGGAACGCCGGATCGATGTCCTTGAAATACGTCGCGACGCGGTCCGCGGCGTAGAAGCCGCGCATCTCGCCGTACGTGCGCTCGCCATGCGGGCCGGGTGAGGGGAGCGGTCGCTTCTCGACCGCTTTCAGGAACGCCTTCGGGTCTTCGCGCATGTCGAGCGCGTCGCGCAGACCCTGATAGCGCTCGCGTTCCCACGGCGGTCCGTACTTCAGCGGTGGATCCTCGAGCACCAGGGCTCGCACGAGATCCGGCGCCTCGGCCGCGGCGACGAGCGCGGCGATCGCGCCGAGCGAGTGGCCGATGACGACCGCGGGCGCCTTCACGACCTCGCGCAGGACGCGCAGCGCGTCGTCCACGAAGGCACGAAGCTCGTAGCTCGAGGCGCGTTCGCTGCGGCCATGGCCACGCTGGTCGTACGACACGACGCGGTAGCGGGTGGCGAGCCGCGGAAAGATGTTCTCCCAATCTTCGGAGCGATAGAGGCTCGCGTGGATCAGGAGGATCGGCGCCTCACCCGGTACGCCGCCGCCCGAGTCGTAGTAGGAGAGCTTCGGTTCTCCCTTGAGGGTCCGCGCGCGCGGCAATCGCTTCGGCATCGCTCGCAGTATGCGAAATACGTCAGAAGACCGAGCGACGAGCAGTTCCTCTGCGAGGAGCGAGTCGATCAGCCCTGAGCGCGCGTCTCCTCGCCGACGGCGAGAGATTGAGCAAGAATCGCCGCGTGAAGCGACGCGTGCGCCTGGATCAGCTGCTCGTGCAGCGAGAGCTCGCACCCAGCCGCGAGCGCGCGCAGGCGCTCATCCTCGCGGGTGCGGTCCGTGTCTCGGGCGACCGAGCCGACCGTGCGGCGGCGCCGGTGGCCGAGGATGCGGTCGTCACCGTCGAAGCCGGTCCGCGTTTCGCCTCCCGAGGCGGCGAGAAGCTCGAGGGCGCGCTGGACGACTTCGGCCTCGACGTGGCGGGCCTCGTCGCGCTCGATGTCGGATCGTCGACGGGCGGGTTCACCGATTGTCTGCTGCAGCGCGGCGCGTCGCGGGTCTATGCCGTCGATGTCGGCAAAGGGCAGCTCGACTGGAAGCTGCGGAGCGACGAACGCGTGCGCGTGATGGAGGGGGTCAACGCCCGCGTAGGCTTCGAGCTGCCGGAGGCGGTCCACCTGATCGTCGCCGATCTCTCGTTCATCTCGCTGCGGCTCGCGCTGCCGCCGTCGTTCCGGCACCTGCGCGACGGCGGCGCGGTCGTCGCGCTGGTGAAGCCGCAGTTCGAAGCGGGACGCGAGGCCGTCGAAAAGGGCGGCATCGTCCGCGACCGCGGCGCGCGGGCCGCCGTGGTCGTCGCCGTCGCCGAGCAGTTCGCGCGCGATGGTGCCGGCGTCGTCGCCGTCGCCGCGTCGCGCCTCGCGGGGCGGGAGGGCAATCGCGAGATCTTCGTCCACGCCGTGAAGGGCGACGCCGGTCTCGCGCCCGACGCGCTGCGCCACGCGGCGGACCGGTCCGCCGGATGAAGGTCGCGCTCTGCGTACGCCCCGATCGACCCGACGCCGTGCGGTCAGCCCGCGACGCCGCAGCGCGGATGCGGAAAGCGGGCCACGACGTCGTCGACGTCAATCTCGACACGCCGACCGCCGGAGCGGGCGCGAAGGGCGCGACGATCGCCTGCATCCTCGGCGGCGACGGCACCATGCTGCGCGCGGCTCGCGCGATGTCGCCGCTCGGCATCCCGCTGCTGGGTGTGAACCTCGGCCGCCTCGGATTCCTGACGACGATCACCATCGCCGACCTCGATTCGGCGATCGCCGACGTCGCGGCCGGCCGCCACAGCGTCGAAGAGCGAACGTTGCTCGACGCACGGCTGGTCCGCGCGGGACAGCAGACACGCTTCCTCGCGCTCAACGACGTCGTCGTCGCTCGCGGCGCGGCGGTCCGGTCGATCCACGTGGCCGTGCGTGTCGACGACGATCCGCTCATCGTCTACTGGGCGGACGGAGTGATCGTCGCGACGGCCACCGGCAGCACGGCCTACGGGTTCTCGGTCGGCGGCCCACTGATCCTTCCGAGCTCGCGCGCCATCATGCTGGTGCCGATCGCGCCGCACCTGTCGTTCGGCAACGCGGTCGTGTTCGATCCCGAGCAGCGCATCGAGCTCGATGTCCGCGACGGGGCGCGCATCTCGATCGACGGTCAGGAGGAGCACGACCTCGCGGCCGGCGATCGGATCGCCGTGCGGCGGTCGGAGACCGTCGCGCGGTTCGTGCGCACCTCGCACGCGCGGCCATTCCTTTCACTGCTCCGCGAGAAGATCCTGAAGGAGCCGGGCACGTGAGCGACGCGAACGCGGCCGTCGCAGCGCTCCGAACGAAGACGAAGCACCAGCCGGTCGTCGCGATCGTGCTCGGCAGCGGTCTCGGGGCGCTGGCGGACGACGTGAAGGCCGCCGACCGGATCGCGTACGAGACGATCCCCGGCTGGCACCGCAGCACCGCGCCGGGTCACGCCGGCGAGCTCGTCGTGGGCACGCTGGAGGGGAAGCCGGTCGCCGTGATGAAGGGACGGCTCCACTACTACGAGGGCTACGACATCCAGGATGTCGCGTTCCCGGTGCGCGTCTTCAACGCCTGGGGCATCGACACGATCATCCTGACGAACGCGTGCGGCGGGCTGAATCCGTCGTTCGAGAACGGCGATCTCATGGTCGTGAGCGACCACATCAACTTCATGGGCACGAACCCGCTGCGCGGTCCGAACGACGACGCGCTGGGGCCGCGCTTCCCGGACATGGTCGGCGCGTACACGGAGGAGCTGCGGAAGCTCGCGCACGCGGTCGATCCCAAGCTGAAAGAGGGCGTGTACGTCGCGGTGGCCGGACCGAACTTCGAGACGCCCGCGGAGCTGCGCATGTTCCGTGGCCTCGGCGCCGACGCCGTCGGGATGAGCACCGTGCCCGAGGTGCTCGTCGCTCGTCACATGGGCATGCGGATCCTCGCGATCTCGACAGTCACCGACATGGCGACCGGGATCCCCGGTCTGATCCAGCACGTGACGCATGAAGAGGTCCTCGCCGTCGCGAACCGCGCGGGAGCACGTCTCGCGACCGTGGTGAAGGGCGTCGTCGCGCGGCTGTGACACCGTGCACCTCACCGCGCATCCCTCTCGCTCGCTGCTGGCTACGCGGGCCCGCCTTTGGGCGGCACGCTATTCGGTCGGGCCCGCTGTGCGCAGACGCTCGCTCGAGGGGATGCGCGATGCGGTGCCCGGCCTCATGCGGCGCCTAGTGCGAACGGCACCGCGCATTCCTCTCGCAGACGCTCGCTCGAAGCGATGCGCGATGCCGTGCCCGGCCTGACGCGGCGTCTAGTGCGAGCCGTCGAGCTCATCGAGCGCAAGCGCGACGGTGGAACTCTGACCGGCGAAGAGATCGACCACCTCGTTCAGGGCTACACGAAGGGCGAGATCCCCGACTACCAGATGTCCGCTTTCCTCATGGCGGTGGTCTGGCGCGGGATGGATGCGAAGGAGACCGCGGACCTTACCGCGAGCATGGTCGCGTCGGGAGAGCGTCTCGACCTCTCGCGTTTCGGTCGCGTCGTCGACAAGCACTCCACCGGCGGAGTGGGGGACAAGACGACGCTGGTCGTCGCGCCGCTGGTCGCGGCCTGCGGTCTGCCGGTCGCGAAGATGAGCGGCCGCGGCCTCGGGTTCTCCGGCGGCACGCTCGACAAGCTCGAGTCTTTCACGGGCTACCGCGTCGATCTCACCACCGCCGAATTCCTCGCGCAGCTCGAGCGCATCGGCATCGTCGTTACCGGACAGACGAAGGAGCTCGCGCCCGCGGATGGGCTGCTCTACGCGCTGCGCGACGCGACGGGCACGGTGCCGGCGATTCCGCTCATCGCGTCGAGCATCATGTCGAAGAAGATCGCGGCGGGAGCGCATGCGGTCGTGCTGGACGTGAAGGTCGGCAGCGGCGCGTTCATGAAGGATCTCGCGTCGGCGCGCGCCCTCGCGCGCGCCATGGTCGCGATCGGCGTGGCGCACGGCCTCGCCGTGACGTGCGAGCTCACGGACATGGACCAGCCGCTCGGTCTCGCGGTGGGCAACGCGCTCGAGGTCGCCGAAGCGATCGAGACGCTGCGCGGTCGCGGCCCTATCGATCTGGTGCGGCTCGCTCGTCTTGCCGCGGCCGAGATGCTGGTACGGGGACGCAAGGCGCGCGAGGCGAAGGCCGCGCTCGTCACGATCGACCGCGCCCTCGCGGACGGCAGCGGCCTCGCGAAGCTCCGTGAGCTCGTCGCCGCGCAGGGTGGCGACGCGCGCGCCGTCGACGACCCCCGGCGTCTTCCACACGCGCCGCGGGTCGAGCGGCTCGTCGCGCAGCGCACGGCGTTCGTCGGCGCGATCGCCGCCGACCGCGTCGGCCAGGCCTCCGTGCGGCTGGGCGCTGGCCGCGAGAAGAAGGGCGACCCGATCGATCTCCGCACGGGCGTGGTCCTCCATGCCAAGGTCGGCGACCGCGTCGAGCGCGGACAGCCCTACGCCGAGGTCCACGTCGCCGGCCGACCCGGGGATGCGGGCGCGATCGACGAGATCCGCGAAGCGTTCCGCTGGAGCGCGCGACGCGTCGCGCCGCGCCGGCTCATCCTCGGTCGCATCGCCAGCCGCTGACCTCCATAGACTGACCGGGAGTGATCGGCGCACGTCGCGGCATCGGCGGTCCCGGCGGGTTGAATCCGCTGCTCATTCTGGGGTTGGTCCTGCTGGCCTACGGCTACATCCGGGGCGCCCTCGTGTCGCCGGTGCAGCGCGCAGCGGACGACCCGGTCGGATTCGTCGCGTTCATCATCGCCATCGTGCTCGGCATCACGGTCCACGAGTTCATGCACGCGTATACCGCGCACCGCCTGGGTGACGACACCGCGCGGCTCCTCGGTCGCCTGAGCCTGAACCCGATGGCGCATCTCGATCCCTTTGGCACGCTCTTGCTCGTCCTTGCGGGGTTCGGCTACGGGAAGCCGGTGCCGTTCAACGAATCGCGTCTGCGCTCGGCGATGGGCGTCACGTTCGTCGCGCTCGCCGGACCGCTCGCGAACCTCGCGCTCGCGGCCCTGTGCGCCATCCCGCTTCGCTTCAGCGCGGCCTCGCTCCTCGGCGGCGCGTACGAAGAGATCCTGACGGCGATCGTCCTCTGGAACTGCGTGCTCGCGATCTTCAATCTCGTTCCGATACCACCTCTGGACGGAGCGAACGTGGTCTACGGGCTACTGCCTCCACGACAGCAGTACTCATGGCGCACGTACCAGCAGTACGGCCCGTTCCTTTTGCTGTTCATCCTGCTTCTCGCTCCTCAGATCCTCAGCGCGCTCGTCTTCGCCCCGGCGCTGGCCCTCGCCAGGTTCCTACTGGGCTGAGGTGCGAGAGCGCGTCCAGCAGACGGTCCGCTTCGTCGTCGCTCGCGAAGGCGACACGCGGCACGCCGAGCGCACCGCCGCGGTCCTGCGCGAGCTCGGTGCGGACGAGGAGCTGGTCCTCGCGGGATTGCTGCATGACCGCGGCAAGCCGTCGCGCACGAGGCTCTGGCACCGCGTGGCCGGCGTCCTGCTCGCGCGCCTCGCGCCCGGCCTGCGGAAGCGGCTCGCACGAGGCGAGTCGACCTTCGCCCTGTACCTCGACCACGCGCACCGCGGCGCCGCGCAGGCGCAGATCGAAGGCCGATCGCCGCGTGTGGTGCGGTTGATCGCGCGGCACCACGAATCGCCACGCGACGAGGACGAGCATCTTCTCGCGCGCGCGGATCGTGAGGCGCTCCCGTAGTGCTCGGGCCGGAAGGGCCGCACGTCACGATCGAGGGGTTCGACGGTCCACTCGACCTCCTGCTCGAGCTCGTCGAGGAGAAGAAGCTCGACATCCTGACGGTGAAGCTCGGCGACCTCGCCGACGCGTACCTCGCGCGCGTCCGCGCTCTCGATGCGCTGCCGGCCGATGAGGTCTCGGCGTTCCTCGCGCTCGCGTCGCGTCTGGTGCTGCTGAAGGCGCGCAGCCTGCTGCCGTCGCTCCTCCCGTTGGACGAGATGGACGAGAGTGAGAGCGAAGAGGAGCTGCGCGCGCGGCTGCTCGAATATGCCGTCGTGCGCGAACGAGCGACCGCGCTCGGAGATCGCCTGCGCAGCGGCGAGCGCGGGTTCCATCGCGAGGGAGGCACGCCCGAGCTTCCGCCGCGCGGCGGTGAGGTGCTGGCCCTCGCCGCGGCCTGGACCAAGGTGCTTGCGCTCGCATCCCGCCCGCGCGAGGAAGGGATCGTCGCGCCGGGCGAGCGCTACTCGGTGGAGGAGCGCACCGCCGAGATCGAGGCCATCGTCGCCGAGCGCGAGCAGGTCACCTTCACCGAGCTGCTGAGTACGGAGCCCACGCTCGGATGGGCTGTCGTAACGTTCATCGCGCTGCTCGACCTGTACCGGCGCAGCGTCATCGACCTCGAGCAGAGCGAGCTGTTCGCGGACATTCTGATCAGGAGAAGGCAGGCGGCATGAGATGAGATCGGGCCTGGCGAACGCGGTCGAAAGCGTTCTCTTCGTGGCCGAGAAGCCCGTCTCGCGGGCCGAGCTCGCGCGCGTCGTCGGCGCGACCCCGAAACAGGTCGACAACGCGCTCGCGGAGCTCAGCACGTCGTATCAGGGCACCGGCCTCCGCCTCGCGCACGATGGCGACGACTGGCAGCTCGTGACCGCGCCCGAGCATGCCGCGCACGTCGCGGCCTACCTCGGCGCCGATCGTCTGCGTGTCTCGCCCGCATCGCTCGAGACGCTCGCGATCGTCGCGTACCGCCAGCCGGCGACGCGCGCCGAGGTCGAAGCGATCCGCGGCGTGAACTGCGATCAGACGATCTACACGCTGATGCAGCGGCGGCTCATCGAGGAGCGGGGGAGGCGGGAGGCTCCGGGGCGGCCGATCCTCTACGGCACGACCTGGGAATTCCTCGAGTGCTTCGGCCTGTCGAGCCTCGACGAGCTGCCGCGCGCTCTCACGCCCGAGGGGGTCATCCCCGGCCTCGGCGAACCGGTGGGGGACACCCGGGCATGATCCGGCTGCAGAAGGTGATGGCGGACCGCGGCGTCGCATCGCGTCGCCACGCCGAGGAGCTCATCAGCGGGGGACGCGTGCGCGTCGATGGCGAGCTCGTCACGACGCTTGGCACGCGGGTGATGGAAGACGCGCGCATCGAGGTCGATGGCCGACCGGTTGCGGCGGCGCCGTCGCATCGGTACGTCCTGTTGAACAAACCGGTCGGTATCGTTTCGACCGCGCAGGACGAGCGCGGGCGTCGCACGGTCGTCGATCACATCGGCGCGCGCGAGCGGCTCTATCCGGTCGGCCGGCTCGACACGGATTCGGAGGGCCTGTTGCTGCTCACGAACGACGGCACCTGGGCCGAGCGCGTGCTGCATCCGCGCCACGGCCACGAGCGCGAGTACGACACCTGGGTCGAGGGCGATCTCACCGAGGAGGCGCTCGCACGCCTTCAGCGCGGGATCCCGCTCGAGGAAGGCTTGGCCCGCGCGGTGCGCGTCGCGGTCCGCTCGCGCTCCCGCGGCCGTTCGCGACTCTCGCTGGTCCTGCTCACCGGTTGGAAGCGCCAGGTGCGTCGGATGTGTCTCGCCGTGGGTCTGAAGGTGACGCGTCTGGTGCGCGTTCGCATGGGCCCGCTCGAGCTCGGGAAGCTGCGGCCCGGTGAGTTCAGAGATCTCACGAAGAAAGAGATCGACGCGATGACCGCGCCGATCTCGCAGGCCGCGCCGCGGGAACGCGACGATCGCGCGCGCGCGATCGCGCCGGCGCGACCGTCGGTGCGGGAAGAGAAGGCACGAGCCATCGCGCCGCGGCGAACAGGTACGGCAATGAGGGTGCCGAGCGGAGCGAGGCGTGTGGGCGGATGGGTCGCCGCGCCGCCGCGGGTGACGCGGCGAGTGGCAGTCTCGCGAGCGAGAGTGGAGGGGCCCCGCCGGCAGACGTACGGCGAGCGAGCCGGGCCGGCGGGGAGGCCAACTCGCGAGCGAGATGCCCGAGCCGCGGCACGACCCGCGGCGCGTCCATTACGAGGATCGAGCCCGCGGACCGCGCCGGCGCGACCGCCACAGTGGCGCCGGTCGACCAGAGCTGCGAGACGAAGTGCGGCCCCACGACGAGGGTCGCGGTGACGCCACGCACGATCGCGATCGACGGCCCCGCCGGCGCCGGAAAGAGCACGATCGGCGCGCTCGTTGCGGAGCGGCTCGGCTACCTGTTCCTCGATACCGGCGCCATGTATCGCGCGGTCGCGCTCGCCGCCATACGGAAGGGGATCGACCCCGACGACTCGGAGCAGCTCGCGAAGCTCGCACGCGACTCGCGCATCACCATCGGGCCGCCGACGGTGCGCGACGGACGCGCCTACACGGTGCTGTTCGATGGCGCTGACGTCACCTGGGACATCCGCTCCGCGGAAGTGGATGCCAGCGTCTCGCAGGTGGCGCGCGTGCCCGCGGTGCGCGATGCGATGCTCGAGCAGCAGCGCGATCTCGCGCGACGCGGACGCGTCGTGATGGTCGGTCGCGACATCGGCACGGTCGTGCTGCCCGAGGCGGACTGCAAGGTCTTTCTCACCGCTTCGGCGGCCGAGCGTGCGAAGCGACGCGAGGAGGAGCTGCGCTCGCGCGGGCAGGTGCGTCCGCGACAGGAGCTGTTGCAGGAGATCCTCCGACGTGACCGAATGGATAGCGAGCGAAAGGTCGCGCCGCTGCGCATCGCCGACGATGCGATCGTCGTGCAGACCGACGGTCTGTCCGTCGGTCAGGCGTTGGAACAGGTCCTCGCGATCGTGACGCGTCCCGCGCCCGCGGCGTGATCTCGGACCGCGCACCCGAGTGGCCGGTCGAGCGTCTGTGGCTGTGGCGCGTCCTGTTCCCGCCGATCCGCACCATCGTTATGGCGCTCGTGGGCATTCGCGTCGAGGGTCGCGAGAACCTGCCTAGGCACGGTCCCTACATCCTCGTGTCGAACCACATCAACTGGAAAGATCCACCGCTCATCTCGATCTCGCTCGACCTGTCCGTGCGGTACATGGCGAAGATCCAGGCCTTCAGCTATCCGCTGCTCGGCTACATCGTGCGCGCGACCGGCGCGTTCCCGGTGCGACGCGGTGAGGGCGATCGTCGGGCTCTCGTGACGGCGCTCCGTGTGCTGGAGGGTGGTCAGATCCTCGGGTTCTTTCCGGAGGGTCATCGGAGCGAGAGCGGCGCGCTGCTGCGCGGCAAGCCCGGCGTCGGATTCCTCGCCGCGCGGCATCCGGAGGTCCCGTTGGTACCGATCGCGATGATCGGGACGAAACAGCCGCTGCTTCGCCTGATCTTCGGCGGCCGCGCCGTCTTACGCGTGGGACGACCGTTCCATCTCGCCGACCTGACCCTCGCGGAACGCCGCGACGAGCAGGCGATGACCGATGGCGTCATGAGACGCATCGCATCGCTGTTACCGGACGAAATGCGGGGTGTGTACGGTTAGAATCGACATCAATGGAAGTGCTGCTCGCCCGCGAGAATGGGTTCTGCTTCGGCGTCAAGAAGGCGGTCGAGCTCACTGAGGCGGCCGCCGAGACCGGTAAGACCGTCTACAACCTCGGTCAGGTGGTCCACAACCCGAAGATCAGCGAGCGTCTCGCCGCGCGAGGCGTGAAGGTGATCAAGGAACCGGCTGACGCGTCCGACGGCATCGTCGTCATCCGCGCGCACGGCGTTCCGCCGGAGGTCCGGAAGCAGATCGAAGACCGCGGGCTCGAGTGCATCGACGCGACCTGCTCGCTGGTCCTGCGGGCGCAACGTTTCACGAAGCAGCTCGCGGACGAGGGCTACCGGGTCATCATCCTCGGCACTCCCGATCACCCCGAGGTCGTCGGACTCAAAGGATTCGCCGGCGACGATTACGTCGTGGTCGAGACGAAAGAGGAATGGTCGAAGCTGCCGAAGATGAAGCGCGCTGGTGTGGTCTCGCAATCGACCCAGCCGCCCTGGGCGTTCCGCGAGCTCGTGTCCCACGTCGCCGAGATCGCGCAGGAGATGAAGGTCTACAACACCGTCTGTCCCGTGACGGTCAAGCGACAGGTCGCGGCCAGCGAGCTCGCCGAGCAGGTCCCAACGATCATCGTCGTCGGCGGGAAGAACTCCGCGAACACGCGGGAGCTCGTGAACCTCGCGAAGATGCAGGGTCGCACCGCGTATCACATCGAGAACGCCGATGAGCTGCGGCCGGAGTGGCTGCGGGATCAGGAACGCGTAGGGCTCATCGGTGGTTGCTCGACACCGATGGACACGCTCCTCGAGGTCAAGGAGCGCGCCGAGGAGCTCGCCGCAGCGGTCCCGGCCTAACCCTCGTGTCCCGCGCCGTCGTTGCCGTTGTCGGCAGGCCCAACGTTGGGAAGTCGACGCTCTTCAATCGCATCGTCGGCGAGCGCGTCGCGATCGTCGAGGACCTCCCCGGCACCACCCGAGACCGTGTCTACGCGACCGCCGATTGGCGCGGGCGCGAGTTCTCGCTCATCGACACGGGCGGTCTCGACGATCCGAAGGCCGGCGAGATGGAGGCGGCCGTCCGGCGCCAGGCCGAGGCCGCGATCGCCGAGGCCGACGTGGTCATGTTCATCGTCGACGCGCAGTCGGGGATCCTTCCGGTCGAGCACGACGTCGCCGATCAGCTCCGCCGCAGTGGCAAGCCGGTCCTGCTCGTCGCGAACAAGGCGGACTCGTGGCGCGGCGAGGCGCAGGCCGCCGAGTTCTACGAGCTCGGGCTGGGCGACGTGTATCCCGTCTCCGCGATCCAGGGACACGGAACGGGAGATCTCCTCGATGCGGTCATCGAGCATCTGCCCGCGCAACAGTCCGACGAGCCGTCGACGGATGCCCACATCGCGATCGTCGGTAGGCCGAACGTCGGCAAGTCGAGCTTCCTCAACACGCTGGTCGGGAGCGAGCGCGCCGTCGTCAGCGAGATCCCCGGCACCACGCGAGACAGCCTCGACACAGCGCTCGAGTTCCGCGGCCGGCGCCTCGTGCTCGTGGATACCGCGGGCATCCGACGCCGCGGGCGTGTCGAGCAGGGCATCGAGCACTACGCATTGCTGCGCACCGCGCATGCGCTGGAGCGCGCCGACGTCGCCATCCTGCTGACCGACGGTACGGAGGGCATCACCGCGCAAGACACGCACATCGCGGGGTACGCGCTCGAGGCCGCGGTCGGCCTGGTTCTGGCGGTGAACAAGTGGGACGTGGTAGACCGTGGCGAGGAGATGACCGCGCACGTGCTGGCCGAGATCACCCGCGAATTCCACTTCGCGCCGTGGATGCGGCATCATTTCGTGTCCGCGAAGACCGGCCGCAACGTGGAAGCGACTCTGGAGGACGCGCTCGCGATCGTGGATGAGCGCAAGAAACGCGTGCCCACGTCGGAGCTGCACAAGATGCTGACCGAGGCGATCGCGGCACATCCGCCGGCGCCGTACCGCGGTCGCGAGGTGCGCTTCCGGCACGTCACGCAGGCACGCGGCAAGGCGCCGACGTTCGTCTTCTTCGTCGATCCGCCGGAGGGCGTGCACTTCACGTTCGCGCGATACCTCGAGAACAAGATCCGCGAGCGCTTCGGCTTCCCGGGCACACCGATCAAGCTCGAGTTCAAAGCGTCGTTCGAATGAGCGATCCCGCCGCGCTGCTCGCGTTCGCGATCGTCGCACTCGTCGGCTACGGCATCGGTTCCATCTCGAGCGGCTACCTGGTCGGCAAGATCTACCGGAACGTCGACCTGCGAACGGTCGGGTCGGGCTCGACCGGCGCGACGAACACATTCCGGACGCTGGGGCGCGGAGCGGGTCTCCTCGTCGCGGTGTTCGACGTCCTGAAGGGCGCGCTCGCCGTCCTCTTCGCGCAACTTCTGTTCAGCGTCGACGGGGACGGGCGTCACATGGCCGAGGCCCTTGCCGCGGTGGGTGCCGTCGCGGGCCACTGCTGGCCTCCGCTCCTACAGGGCCGTGGCGGCCGCGGCGTGGCGACGGGTTTCGGCGCGCTGCTCTTCGTCGCGACACCAGCCTGGGCGAGCGCGGTGGCGTTCTTCGCGATCGCTCTCGCGCTCACGCGCATGGTGTCCGTGGGGTCCCTCGCCTCGGTCATCGGTGCGCTTTTGGGGTACCTCCTCTTTACCGCGACCGGGTGGCTGTCCTTCAGCTGGGCGACGCTCGCGTTCATCGTGATCGGCGGCAGCATCGTGTATGTGCGACACCTCCCGAACATCCAGCGGATCCTCCGCGGCGCCGAACCGCGCATCGGCGTTCGACCGTGACCGTCGCGATCCTCCAGGCGGGGTCGTGGGGGACGACGCTCGCCACCATCCTCGCCCGCGACGGTCAGCGCGACGTCATCCTCTGGACACGCAACGTCGAGCAAGCGCGGGAGATCGCCGCGCAGCGGGAGAACCGGAGATATCTACCGAGCATCCGGGTACCCGACCGCGTCGAGGTCACCGGGGACATCGCACGCGCGCTGGCAGCCGAGGACATCATCATCGCGGCGCCCAGCATCGGAGTAGGTGCGCTTCGCGAGCGTATCGGTGCGCGCCTGCGTCGCGAGCAGCGCGTGCTCTCGGCGACGAAAGGCCTCGCTGAGGGCGGACAGCGCATGAGCGAGCTCTGGGCGGAGGTCGTCGGCCGCGAGCGCGTCGCGGTGCTCTCGGGACCGAACATCAGCCGCGAGATCGCGGCCGGGCTTCCCGCGGCGACGGTGATCGCGTCGGTCGCGGCCGAGACCGCGAAGCATTTCCAGGAGCTCGTCGGCACGCCGATGTTCCGTGCCTACACCGACACCGACGTCGTCGGCGTCGAGCTGTCGGGCGCGCTCAAGAACATCGTCGCCCTCGGCGCGGGCGCGATCGACGGCATGGGCTATGGCGACAACGCGAAGGCCGGTTTCATCACGCGAGGACTTGCGGAGATCGCTCGCTTCTCGTTCGCCAAGGGGGCGAATCCCCTGACCGTCGCGGGGCTCGCGGGTGTCGGTGATCTCGTCGTGACCTGCATGAGCAAACACTCGCGGAACCGCACGGTCGGAGAGCTGCTCGCGAAGGGCCTGGGGCTCGCCGAGATCCGCCAGCGGCTCGGCGGGCAGGTGGCGGAGGGCGTGACCACCGCCGAGGCGACCTATCGCGCCGCGCAGGACGCGGGCGTGACCATGCCGATCACGGAGCAGACGCACCTGGTGCTCTCGGACGGCAAGCCGATCCGTGAGGCGATGCGCGACCTGATGCAGCGGGAGCGCGGCGACGAGGTGGCCGGGCCGCTGGCGGAGCTCTCGCGGCTGATCACGAGCACGGCCGCGGCACGGCGCGATGACAGCGCCGCACGTTCTCCTTCATCGCGCTGAGCGTTAGGCACGCGTGACCCTGCTGCGCCTTCGCCGATCCGGCGCCGGCCTCCTGCGCGTCCTTCCGTTCCTGCTTACCGCCTGCGTCGCGTCGCAGTCGACGGCACCGGCTCCGTCTCAGACCGCGACGTCCCCATCGCAGCTCGCGCTTCGCGTGCTCGTGACCGGGCTGACGGACCGTGACACGAGTGGTCCGCCGCTTGCCGGAGCGCACGTGTGCGCGGCGACGCCGCATGGCGAAGAGCGCTGCACCGATGCGGCGAAGGACGGCACCGCCACGTTCACGCTCGCGCCGTCGACCTATCTCCTGCGCGTCGAGGGCCCCGACCCAACGCGCTGGATGCCCGACCGTCGGGTGATCGACGTCACCGGCGCGGACACCGCCGTGTGGATCGGGTTGCCCGCGCGCATCCGGATCAGCGGCGTGGTCAAGACCGACGCCGGGACGCCCGTCGCGCGGGCCCAGGCGTGCGCGCATCCGATCACGCGCGTTGACGCCGTGTGCGCGCGCTCCGGCGCGGATGGGAAGTACACCATCGATGAGCGCGCGGATCTCTATCGCGTCGATGTCGAGGGTCCGCCCGGCGGGAAGCTCGTCCCGCAGTGGGCCGGTGGCGCGACGTTCGAGGACAACTCACCTGTTCTCGACGCGCGAACGGAGGACGTGCCCGGCATCGATTTCGCGCTCGCGGCCGGCGTCGTACTGCATGGAACGGTGCGCGTCAATGGAGCAACGATCGAGGACGCACAGCTCTGCACCAGCACGCTCGCGGCCCCGATCGGTTGGCAGTGCGAGCGCACCGACAAGCACGGCGCGTACTCCGCATTGCGCGCGCCCGGCGACTATTGGGTCTGGGCGCTCCCGCCCGATCGCGTCCGCGCCATGGGTCTCTGGTACAACCGCGTGCTGACGGGAGTCGACGCGACGGCATTCGATCTCTCTACTGATTCGACGCTCGATATGAATTTGCCGAACGGTCCACAGATCACCGGTCACGTGCGCAACGAGGCCGGAGAACCGGTTCCAGATGCATTCGTCTGCGTCGACACGCCGTTCCCGACGGGCCGCATCTGCCGGCCCAGCGGCTTCGACGGCGCCTACACCGTGACGACGCGTCCGTCGACCTATGTCGTCAGCGTGATCCCGCCGGCCGGGAGCGGCTACCTCGCGGAATACTGGAGCCACAAGCGCAACTGGGTCGAAGCGGACGCGGTGCGCCTCGGCACGGGTGACACGGAGGTCGATCTCGTTCTCAGGCGCGGCGTGACCGTGAAGGGAACGATCAAGGACAAGCGCGGTCTGCCCGCGGTCAGCGCGACGATCAACTTCGGCGATCCGCGCGTGGTGGAGGCCGCGGCCGCGACGGACGAAGCCGGGGCCTTCGAGGTCGTCGTGCCGGCGGGGAAGTATCACGTCGACGTGTTCCCGCCGCGCTTTCCGGGGAACCTCGTGGGCCGCGAAATGGAGATCGATGCCACCGGTGCGGTCGAGATCGACATCGTGCTCGAGGACATCGCGCCCTGAAGGGCTAACGGCGTACATTGGGTGCGCGCCCGCCCCGCTCGGGCCGGGCAGCTCTCCGTTAGAACGAAGGGGTCATCTGTGTTCGGTCGTCTGTTGAAGCCCCCCGTAGTCGTGTACGCCCACTGCGACATCCCCTGCGGTATCTACGACCCGACGCCCGCGAAGATCGCTGCGGACACCGTCGCGAAGATGGTCGAGAAGATCAATCAGCTGCCGGCGAATGCCACAGATGCCACGACGCGCGGCAACTTCGTTCGCATGATCGCCGTGAAGGAAGAGCACGCCCAGATCTGCAAGAAGGAGCTCGAGATCCTCTGGAGCGACTACTTCAAGCCGGAGCACCTCGAGAAGTATCCGAAGCTGCACGACACCTTCTGGAAGGCCGCGAAGCTCTGCTCGAAGAACAAGCAGAACGTCGACGCGGCTGCCGCCGCGGAGCTACAGGGCGCGGTCAAGGAGATCAGCGACATGTTCTGGGCGACGAAGAAGTGAGGCGCGGTCCCTGGCGTGTGGCCGTTGCCGGCCACAGCATGGAGCCGGCGCTCCGTGAGGGGGATCGACTCTTCGTGCTCCCGCCGCGCCGGCAGCCCCGCGTCGGCGAGGTCGTCGTCGTTCGCGACCCGCGCGACGCGACGCACTTGCTGCTGAAGCGCGTGGCCGCCGTGCACGACGGCGAGGTCACCGTGATGGGTGATCGCCGCGATCATTCCACCGACAGCCGCTACTTCGGCGACGTGCCCCTCACCGATGTCGTCGGGCGCGCGGCGTTCCGCTACAGGCCGCTCGCACGCGCCGGACGCGTGCAGCGCTAGCGATGGCGGATGTCACGTGCGTCCGCTGCGGCGCGACGCGCGAGGGCGCGGGGCGCGTGCTGCCTGGGTCGATCGGTGACGAGATCGAGCAGCGCGTGTGCGCGCAGTGCTGGTCGGAGTGGCTCGCGCAGCAGATCCGCGTGATCAATCACTACGGGCTGCGACCTGCACTGCGCGAGGATCGCGAGAAGCTCTACGACTTCACAAGAGACTTCTTGGGATTGGAATCGTCGACTGCGAACGATAGAGGCCGATAGCGCGCCTACAATCTGTCTCACGGTCGCGACGGGGTGTGGCGCAGCCTGGTAGCGCGCCTGACTGGGGGTCAGGAGGATTCCCGGGTTCAAATCCCGGCACCCCGACAGTTAGAACGTGTAGCGGCGGGCGACGTTCTTGAATGCCCTCGGCGGGATGCCCTCCCGCGCGCGCTTGCGCCGCTCATTGATGCGATCGCAGGAACGACAGATGCGCTTCATGCGACCGCCGCGCAGGGCCGTGTACGAATACTCGTGCCCGCGCACGCACCGCACGGAGTCGCCTTTCAGTCGTGTCTGCGCTCGAAACGCGCCGAGCGCATCGCGCGCCTGTGCGACCTTTCGCTCGCCGAGGAATGGGGCGAGTAGGTCAACGACCATCTCGACCTGTTTGTCTCCCTCGGCCACCCACTTGAACGCATCGGCACCGCTGTGACGCTCGATCCGGCCCATCCCTCCCAATGCGCTTCGTAAGCGCTCAAGCACATCGGGCACGACGCCGGGCGCGCCATGCTGTGTCGCCGAGGCACGCACGCGATACCAGCGAGGTCCACGAACCCGGGCGTTCGATCGGACACGACCGAAACACCCTTCGCCGTCGAGGAAGCCAGCGGCCCAAGCCAGATCGAGCTGTCGGGGGTCAATAGGATCGGCCAGTCGTCTGTCGAGCACGATCAACACAGCGCGAACGTGGCGGCCGCTGCGAGCCAACCCTGGATTCGATTCGTACTGGCCCAGAAAACGCTTCATCGCGTTGTTGGCCTGCGTGCGCTTCACTGGTCCGAGGTAGTCCCAGATCAGCGCTACAACAGCCATCGCCTCAAGGCGGCCCCGGGACATCCACTTGTATAGATCGTCCGCGTCGGGACCGACGATTCGTCCCAAGCCTCCCATCGCGTCCTGGAAACGGAGGAGAACCGCGGGAACACCATCATGATCAGCCTGAGGAACGGCCACCTCGAGACGGAAGTAGCCCGGTCTGGATTCATCCGCGTGCACCATCGTGCTGCCTTCTCCGTCGAAGAAGCCGGCGGCCCACGCCAAATGAACCCGTTCCACTGCAGGCGTACGGGTCGCCATCGGAAGTCTCCAGTCAGGCGTGGGCTTGGGGTCAGTATAGAACGGATGGTCGATACCGTCAATGGTCGCTAAGAAAGCGCGCGCGCTCGCACGTCTTCACTCGCGTATCCGCGCGTGCACGAATTGCGTCGCCGCCGGCCATCTGCCCGCCGCATTCCCCATCGTCGCGGGCAACGCGAGCGATCGCGTGATGATCATCGGCCAGGCGCCTGGTGCGGTGGAGCTGACGACGGGACTTCCGTTCTCGGGACGCGCGGGCGCCGAGCTGCGGCGCTGGCTCGCCGAGGCTGGCATCGACGAAGCGCATCTCCCGTACCGCACGTCCGTCACGAAGTGCTTTCCCGGAAAGGCGGCGAGCGGAGCGGGGGATCGACGTCCGTCACCACCGGAGATCGCGCTCTGCGCGCCGTGGCTCGAGGCTGAGCTCGATCTCATGCGACCGCGCGTCGTGCTCCTCGTCGGAACGCTCGCGATCGACCGGTTCTGGGGTCGCGTTGCGCTGAGCG
>WNGJ01001106.1_pt1 | contig 27734 bp, 25 predicted proteins | sample 5400611 | NCBI WGS metagenome assembly WNGJ01 (sample SAMN13153375, study PRJNA577476) | soil metagenome | isolation source: 40 cm soil or saprolite under Garry oak tree replicate 1 | place: USA:California | collected 2016-06-15
TTTCTCGCCTCTATGCGGCCTATCGACGGCGCGACGCCGAGCTTCTTGAGATCAATCCGCTGGCGCAGCTCGCGGATCGGCGCGTGGTGGCGCTCGACTGCAAATTCGTGCTCGACGATGCCGCCGCCTATCGGCAGGACATCGTCAGGTTCGGGGCCCCCGCCCCGATGACCGCGCTGGAACAGCGCGGTGCGGAAAACGGTCTGAAGTTCATCCAGCTCGACGGCAATGTCGGCGTGCTGGCGAACGGCGCCGGCCTCACCATGACGACCATGGACGTCATTCGCCACTTCGGCGGCCGGCCGGCCAACTTCCTTGAAATCGGCGGCGAGGCCTACACCAAGTCGGCGGCGGCGCTCGAGCTCGTTCTGTCCAATCCCGGCGTCAGGAGTCTCATCATCAATTTCTGCGGGGCGTTTGCCCGCACCGATGTCATGGCCGAGGGGGTGGTGAAGGCCTGGCAGGAGCTCAAGCCCGCCATCCCCGTGTTCTTCTCGATCCACGGCACCGGCGAGGACGAGGCCATCGCGCTCGTGCGCGCGCGGCTCGGGATCGAGCCCTACGATCTGATGGAAGACGCCATTCAGGCGGCGGTGTGGGCGGCGCAATGATCATGCGCAGGAGCAGCAAGGTCATCGTGCTCGGCATCACCGGACGCCAGGGCACGTTCTGGACCGAGAAAATGCTCGCCTATGGCACGCAGGTCGTGGCTGGCGTTAATCCGAAACGCGCGGGCGGGCGGCATTGCGATGTGCCGATCTTCGCCTCGACGGCGCAGGCCGTGCGGGACACCGGCGGCGATGTCGCCGTCATGTTCATTCCACCCGCGACTGCGCGCGAGGCGGCGGTGTCGGCAATGGAGGCGGGGATCAAGCATCTGGTCGTGTTGACCGAGCACATCCCAGCGCAGGACGTCATGGCGATGCACGCGGCTGCCGCCCGGCACGGCACGCGCATCGTCGGCCCCAACACTGCCGGCCTGGTGACGCCGGGCGAATGCTTCATCGGGATTATGCCTGCGTTTGTGCCGAGCGTGTTCAAGCCCGGCCATGTTGGAGTGATCTCGCGCAGCGGCAGCCTCGGCACGCTCGTCTGCCTCGAGCTGACGCGATCGGGGCTCGGCCAATCAGCCTTCATCGGCATCGGGGGCGACCCGATGCTCGGCACCACCACGCGCGACGCGCTCGCGGCGCTCGACCACGACCCTCCAACCGAGGCCGTCGTCATCGTCGGCGAAATTGGCGGCACAATGGAAGAAAACGCCGCCGACTACGCCAGGACGATGCGCAAACCGGTTGCCGCCTTCATCGCCGGCGCCGCTTCGCCTCCCGGCAAGAAGATGGGCCACGCCGGCGCCATCGTGACCGGCAATCGCGGAGGCTATGCGTCGAAACGCCGGGCGCTTGAAGCGGCCGGGGTCATCGTCGCCGATACGCCGGCGGAGATTGCGCACGCACTATCCGGAAGAAATCCAAGGCCGCGCCTACACGCTGCCGGTGTTTCGTAACAAGCCCATCAATGCTGCCGCGTGTCCTGCAGGATCAGGTCCGAGGCCTTTTCGCCGATCATGATCGCCGGAAGATTGGTGTTGCCGGACACCAGCGTCGGCATGATCGAGCAATCGGCCACCCAGAGCCCCTCGACGCCCCGCACGCGCAGTTGGGGATCGACCACCGCCGCGTCGTCGGCGCCCATCCGGCAGGTGCCGGCCGGATGAAAAATCGTCGCGCCGTTCTGGCGCGCAAACGCCAACAGCTCGGTCTCGGAATCAACCGCCGGCCCTGGAGTGACTTCGGCGGCTATGTAGTCGGACAGCGGCTTGGTGCGCGCCAGCTCGCGTGCGAATGAAATGGCGCGAACCGCACAGGCGCGGTCGGTTTCGGTTGCAAGATAGTTCGCGTGAATGCGCGGACGCACCAGCGGATCGGCGCTGGCAAGCTCGATACGCCCGCGGCTTTCCGGACGCAGCTGGCAGACCGAGAGCGTGAAGCCGGAAAAGTCATGGACCTCGCCGCCCGCCATGTCCGCGCTCAGCGTGGCCACATGGAACTGGATATCCGGCGTCCTGGAGTTCGGCATCACGCGCGCAAACAGTCCGCCCTGGTTGATGCCGAGGGCGAGCGGTCCGCCGCGGAAGAGCAGCCATTCAAGGCCGATGCGCGCGCAGCCGATGACGGAGCGCAACTGGTCGTTGGTCGTGATCGGCACTGCACAGCGGTAAATGAGACGAAACTGCAAATGATCCTGCAGATTTTCGCCGACCCCGGCGCGATCGACGACGATCGGGATGCCGTGGTGGCGGAGCGCGGCGGCGGGGCCGATTCCCGACACCATGAGCAGATGCGGCGACTGTATAGACCCGGCGCACAGAATGACACCGCCTCGCGCCCGAATGATGCAGTCCTGCGCGCCGACGCGGCATTCGATCCCCGCGGCGCGCCCCCGCTCGAACAGGATGCGTGTAGCCAACGCCTGCGTGACGACCCGCAGGTTTCTTCTTTTTTTCGCCGGCCGCAGATAAGCCTTGGCGGCGGAGACGCGCCAGCCGTCCTTCATCGTCAGCTGATAGTAGCCCGCTCCTTCCTGCGACTCGCCGTTGAAATCGTCTGTTCGCGGGATGCCGCGCGCCTGCGCCGACGCTATGAAGGCTTCGATCAGCTCATGCCGCCGCTTGATGCTGCTGACCGCCGTCGGCCCGCCGCTGCCGTGCAACTGGCTTTCGGCATGATCGGGATTGCTCTCCGACTTGACGAAATACGGCAGCACGTCGTTCCACGACCAGCCGGTGTTTCCAAGCCCGGCCCAATGGTCGTAATCCTCGTGCTGGCCGCGGATCGCAATCAGCCCATTGATCGAGCTCGATCCGCCGAGCACGCGACCGCGCGGCCAGTAGATCTGGCGTCCGTCCATGTTGCGGTCGGGCTCGGTGTAGAACTGCCAGTTGACGAGCGGGTCCCACATCGTGCGGCCGTATCCGATCGGCAGCGCAATCCAGAACCTGCGGTCGTGCGGCCCCGCCTCCAGCAAGGCGACGCGGTGGCGCGGATCGGCGGAGAGCCGGTTGGCCAACACGCAACCGGCGGAACCCGCGCCGACGATGATGAAGTCGAACTCGCCGAGATTCATTGATCGTCGTCGCTGATCTCGTCATGGATCAACATGCGTAGCCTGCGCTTGAGCTTCGCGTAGGCGGCGCTGTCCTCGTCCCGCGGGCGCGGCAGATCGACCTCGATGAAGCTCTTCACCCGCCCCGGCCGCCTGGTCATCACGACGATATAGTCGGCGAGCTTGATCGCCTCGTCGATGCTGTGCGTCACCAGCAGCACGGTTTTCGGCTCCCGCTGCCAGATCAACACCAGCTCATCCTGCATCAGGCTGCGGTTCTGCGCATCGAGCGCGGCAAACGGCTCGTCCATCAGGAGAACGCGCGGGCCAACGGCCAGCGCTCGCGCGATGGCGACGCGCTGGCGCATGCCACCGGAGAGATGATGCGGCAGCTTGTGCTCGAATCCCTGCAGCCCCACGAGCTCGACGTGATGGCGCGTCACCCGCGCTCGCTCCGGCCTAGGAATGTTCTTCATCTCCAGGCCGAACGCGATGTTTTGCGCCACGCTCATCCAGGGAAACAACGCATAGTCCTGAAAGATCATGGTGTGCTGCCAGCCGGGCTCGCGGATCGGCGCGCCGTCGACGGTGACAACGCCCTTCGTCGCCTGTTCGAATCCGGCCGCGATGTTGAGCAGCGTTGTCTTGCCGCAGCCGCTGTGGCCGAGGATGGCGCAAAACCGATTGTCGGGGATTTCAAAGCTGACATTGTCGAGCGCGACCACCGAGCCGATGGCACCCGGCTCCCCGTAGATCTTGGACACGGCGGAGACTGCGACCTGGCCCACGGCAAGCTACTTGGCCATCGCCAGCGACCACGGCAGCGTGCGCCGGGTGAGTGCGCGGATGCCGGCATCGATGGCAAGACCGACAATTCCGATGGTCAACATGCCGACGGTGATGATGTCGGTGCGCAGCATGCTGCGCGCGTCGTTGATCAGAAAACCTAGTCCCGAATTGGCGCCGACCAGTTCCGCCGCGACCAGCGCCATCCAGCCGAAACCCAAGGCGATGCGGATGCCGGTGACGATCTGCGGCAATGCGCCCTTGAGCACGATGCGGGTCAGCACCCGGCGCTCGGAAGCACCGAGGCTGCGCGCCGCGCGCACCAGATTTGGCTCGATATTGCGCACGCCCATGATCGTATTGATCAGGATCGGGAAGAACATGCCGAGGAAGATGATGAATTGGTTCTGTTCGTCGCCCAGTCCGAACCACAAAATGCTCAGCGGAATCCAGGCGAGCGGTGGGATCGGCCGCAGCAGTTCCACGATCGGATTCATTTGATTGTAGACCGGACGCCACCATCCCATCGCCATGCCGATCGGGATTGCTGCGGAAGCAAACACGAACGCCGTGGCCTCGCGTTTGAGGCTGGCGGCAAGGTGATAGAACAACTCGCCAGACATGATCATGGCGGCTGCGGTGACGACGATCGTGGTCGGCGCCGGCATGAGCACCGCCATCTGCGGATCGATCCGTGGCAGCCAAACGCTCGAGGTGAACTCCCAGAGCGCGATCATGACGCCAAACAGCGCCAGATTAGGCAAGTACGCGCCGACCCGAATGATCCAGACCAGCACGGGATTGATCGGCAGCGGAGCTGCCGGTTCGGGCGGCATCGGGGCGCGCGCGGCCTCGATGCGGCCGGACACGTCTTCGCCGGCGTCGCTTTGCGGCGGGGGGACGTGCCTGCTCTGCATCCGGCAACTCCGCCGATGGTGTCTCAGCGCACGTTCACGGCTGATAGGTCTTACCGGCGAACGTCCACGCCTTGGTCAAGTCGCCCGCCTCGGGCCACGGCTGCGGCTTGCTGAGCATCGTCACGTTGTCATAGGCGGGATACGGCAGCTGTCCGACCTTGCCTGACCAATTCGCCGGCAGGAACGGCGGGTTTGCCGGAATCTTCCAGCCCAACCTCTCATAGGTGCGGTTCATGAAGCGCAGATCGAAAGATTTTTCGTAATCCTGCGCCGTCAAGGTCTTCGTCAGGCGGTTGCGCTCCTTCAACCACTTGGCAATACGCGCGTCCTCCTCGCCCCACAGCTTGGCAAATGGATAGCTGTAGGTCGGCTTGTAGAGATTATTGTAGAGCTGCGTCTGTTGCAGCAGCAGCGCCTTGCCATAATTCTTGAGCATCGGCTCTTCTGCCAGCAGATCCGCGGCCTTCTCGGGGTAGAGCCTGATCCACAGCGTCGCCTCCATGAAGGCGTCGCTGATCGCCTGAACGACGTCCGCCGCGTTGTCGATCAGTTCCTGCCGGACATAGAATCGGCCTTCGTAGAAGTTGTATGGGAAGATGGTGTCGATCTCGCGTCCGGTCTTGCGCTCCTCGGTCAGGATCGTCACCGAAGGCTCCCACGGCACGACCGCCGCGATGCCGCGCGGCAGCAGGAGCTGCTCGGCGGGCGGCATGTTCTTCAGGATCACGTCCTTGCCGATCTGCAAGCCGACGACGTCGGCCGCCTGAGTAAAGTAGAATTCAGCCGACGAGCCGGTCACGATTCCGATCGTAGCGGACGGATTGCTGCCCTTGAGATCGGCGAGCTTTTTCAGCGGGGAATCGACCGGGACGACGGTCGAATGTTTCAGATTGGGCGCAATGACCGCGATGGCGCGCACCGGCACGCCGCGATCGAGCAAGGACGTGAACGGAAAGTTTCCACCATTGCCGACCTGCACGCGCGCGGAAGCGACCGCTTCATTGACATCCGGACCGGCGGCAAAGACCTGATATTTCGCTTCGAGGCCGCGCTTCGCGAGCAACCCCGCCTTGTCCATCACCACGTTGATCGTGTTCTGACCCGAGAACGGTCCCTGCCACCCCACGCCCAGCGGCCACCAGCCCTTTTCCTTGAGCCAGGCGACCGACTTGTCCGAGACCTTCTCATAGGGCTGCGGCCACCCCCAGTCGGTGGATGATTGTGCTGCGGCAATCGCGGTGCCCGCGCCGATTGCAACGGCCGCAAGCAAAATCGAGGTTGTGATCCGTCCGATGAATTGCGTCAGCATGCCTTCCTCCCAGGTTTGATCGGCCAGCGCGAACGGCCCGCTGGCTTGTTGTCGTTCCGATTGTTTATTGGTGCGCGTTCAAGCTGGTTGCTCCATTGCAGGCTCAAGCACGAACAGCGTGCGTCCATACTCCACGAGTTCGCCGTTCTCCGCGCCGATGTGCACGACGCGCCCGTCCTGCTCGGCGTAGACAGTGGTAAACAGCTTCATGACCTCGATCAGGCACAGCGGCTGCCCCTTCTTCACGACACTACCGATCTCGACGAAGGGGGGCGTCTCGGGCGACGGCGCGCGATAAAAGGTTCCGACCATCGGCGCGGTGATTTCGAACTGGCCGTCTGCGAGAACGATCGTTCCTGCCGGCGATGGCGATCGGGTCTTGGTTTCGGTCGCCGCTGCGGGCCGGACGGGTTCGCCCCCGCTCGGCGGCCGCGGCGCCTCCACGGCGCCGGCGCCGGTGCGACGGACGAACAGCTTGATCTCTCCGGTCTCAATGCTGACCTCGTCGCAATTGCTGCTGTCGATGATCTTGAGGATCTCGGCGATTTCTTCATAGCGCAGTGTCATGCCGCTTTTCCGCGCAGTTTCCGCCGCGGATTGGCGGGCGGCCGTTCGGTCTCGACGATCGTCTCGGACAGGCGCGCGGCGGCGGCGCGCAGCGATGGAACGTGTTTCAGCGCCTGCTCCAACGACATGCGCGCATTTGGAGCGGATACAGCCAAGGCGGCCGCGGGGCGGCCGCTTGCGCTTGCGACCGATACGGCCACGCACACCACGCCGGCCAGAAATTCCTGATTGTCGGTCGATATGCCGGTTTCCAGGATGCGATCCAGTTCCGCATCGAGCGCATCGAGATCGGTGATCGTGTTGGCCGTGTACGGGTGCAGCGGAGCCGCACGCAGCAGCATCGCGCGCTTCTGCTTGGGCAGCAGGCTGAGGAACAGCTTGCCCATCGACGTGCAATGCAGCGGCACGCGCGAGCCGGGTTCAAACCGCAGGCCGAACGGCCATGCCGATTCCACGCGATCGAGATAGACGACGTGGCTGCCCGCCATCACGCCGAAATTGCAGGTCTCGCCGAGTTCCGCCGACAACGCGGCGAGAATAGCGTGGCGCGGCCCGAGCTGCATGGACGAGGCGATGATGTCGAGACCGAGGCTGACAAGGCGCGCGCCCAGCACGAAGCGCCGGTCGCCCGGCTCGCGCTGCAGCAGGCCTTTGTCCTCCAGCATGCGCACGATGCGATGGACCGTGGGCTTGGGGATGCCGAGCAGAAGGCCGAGTTCGGTGATGCTCAGCGGGCGGCGCGCGCTCGCCATCGCTTCGAGGATCGCGACCGCCTTGATGGTGGGATAGGCGCGCGATGCGTCTTCCGACCGCGCCGGGCGAGGTTGGGAACCCAAGTCGCTGGGGCCATGGGGAGTGTTCCAGGTCATGGCCTGTATCAAAATCCGGAACAAAACATCTTGCAATACGGATTTTGCTGGTTGATCATTTATGACAGGGTCGCCAGCAAGGGCCCCAACGGCCGTAAGGAGAAGCCGGTGCGGCGAGTTCTCATCGCCAATCGGGGGGAAATTGCTTTGCGCGCCGCCCGCGCCTGTCGACGCCTCGGCCTCGAGAGCGTGGCGGTTCATTCCACGGCGGATGCGAATTCGCCGCACGTTTGGGCGGCTGACCACGCGGTCTGCATCGGCCCTCCGCCGGCGAGCGCCAGCTACTTGCACGCCCCTGCGCTGATCGAGACGGCGAGCGCGCTCAAATGCGACGCGGTCTATCCCGGCTACGGCTTCCTGTCGGAGAAGAGCGACTTTGCGGCGAAATGCCGCGCGGCCGGTCTCACCTTCATCGGCCCAAGCGAAGAGAGCATCGCCTGCATGGGCGACAAGGTCGCGGCGCGGCGGATGGCGGCCTCGCTCGGCGTGCCGATCGTGCCCGGTTCCGAAGGTGGCTTCACCGCTGCCGCCGAAGCGGCAACGGCTGCGCAGAAGATCGGGTTTCCCCTGTTGCTCAAGGCGAGCGGCGGCGGCGGCGGCCGTGGCATGCGCATCGTCGAGCGGGCGCAAGACTTCGCTTCCTTGTTCGAACAGGCGAGCGCCGAAGCCAATGCGTCGTTCGGCGATCCGAACCTCTATCTCGAACGTTTCTTCCGCGAGGTGCATCACGTCGAAATTCAGGTGTTCGGCGATGCGCACGGCAACTACGTGCATCTGTGGGAGCGCGATTGCAGCGTCCAGCGCCGTCATCAAAAGCTCGTCGAGGAGGCGCCCTCGCCGGTGCTCGACGAACAGACACGCCACGAGATGGCCGAAGCCGCGCTCGCGCTCATTCGCGCGCTGAAATACGTCAACGCAGGCACCGTCGAGTTCATCTACGACGTCGCGAGCGGCAAGTTCTTTTTCATCGAGATGAACACGCGTATCCAGGTCGAGCATCCGGTGACCGAAATGCTCACCGGTACCGATCTCGTTCGCGAGCAGTTCAGGGTTGCCGCCGGCGAGCCTCTGTCGTTCGAGCAGCCGCGAGCCCACACCGGCAGCGCGATCGAATTTCGCATCAACGCCGAAAATGCCGATCTCGACTTTCGGCCTTCGCCCGGGCTGCTGAAGCGATGGCGGCCGCCGCAAGGGCGCGACATCCGCATCGACACCCATGCCTATGAAGGTTATGCGGTGCCGCCCTATTACGATTCCATGCTGGCCAAGCTGATCGTGACCGGACGCGACCGGCCCGCCGCGATTTCCGCCGCGCGCGCGGCGCTTGCGCGCTTTCAGGTCGCCGGCGTCGCGACAACCATTCCCTTTCACGAGCGCCTGATCGCGCGGCCGGAGTTTGCCGGCGGCAAAGTCCACACGCGATGGGTCGAGCAGCAGATGGCGCAGTAATGACGGACCGGACAATCCAACTCGTCGACGTGACGCTGCGCGACGCGCATCAGTGCCTGTGGGCGACCCGGATGACCACCGCGATGATGGCGGAACTGGCGCCGCGGCTCGACCGCGCCGGCTTCGAGGCGATCGATCTCGTCGGCGGCGCGGTGTTCGACGTCTGCGTGCGCTATCTGCGCGAGGACCCGTGGGAGCGCATGCGCATCGTCAGCGGCTGGGTGAAAGAAACGCCGCTGATCGTCATGACGCGCGGGCAGAGCCTGTTCACGTTCGAGTTCTTCGCCGACGACATCGTCGAGCTTACGGCCGAGCGGATCTTCGCCAACGGCATCCGCTATCACACGCCCTATGATGCGCTCAACGACATGCGCAATATGGAAGTGCCGGTGCGCGCCGCCAGGAAGGTGGGGCTCTATACCGTCGGCGGCGTCGTCTACACGGTCAGCCCGGTTCACACTGACGACTATTATGCGCGCAAGACGCGCGAGCTTGTCACGCTCGGCGTCGATGCCGTGTTCATCAAGGATCCGAGCGGCCTGCTGACGCCGGAACGCGCGGCAACGCTGGTGCCGGCGATCAAGGCTGCATGCGCCGCGTTGCCTTTGCATCTTCACTCGCACTGTCTCACGGGGCTTGCGCCCTACACGGCATTGCGCGCGATCGAGCTTGGCGTCGGCGTGGTGCACACGGCAACGTCGACACTGGCGAATGGGGCTTCGCATCCGGCGACTGAAAGTCTGGTCGACAACGCTCGCCGCAGCGGCTTTACGATCCCGGTCGACCTCGCGCCGGTGGCGGAGGTCGCGGAGCGGTTGAACTACATCGCGCGGCGCGAGAACAAGCCGGTCGGGCAGATCGCCGAACACGATGCTTTTCACTACGAGCATCAGATGCCTGGCGGCATGGTCTCGAACCTCAAGTCGCAGCTCGCGACGCTCGGCATTGCCCATCGCCTGCCCGAGGTGCTGGAGGAATCGGCGCGCGTGCGCTGCGAACTCGGCTATCCCATCATCGTCAGCCCGTTTGCCCAGTTTGTGATGACGCAGGCCGTGCTCAACGTGATGGGCAAGGAGCGCTACGGCACCGTGCCCGACGAGGTGCGCAAATACGTGCTCGGCTATTACGGCGAGATCGCCGGTTCCATCGATCCAAACCTCTACGACCGCATTGCCAACGGCGCCGAGCCGGCCAGGGGCCGCCCCGGCGACCTGCTCGAACCCGCCATTCCGAAACTGCGGCGCGAGCGCGGTCCATTCGTTTCCGACGACGACTTGCTGCTCGCCGCGTTTTATCCGCGCTCCGAATTCGACGCGCTGAAAGCGGCGGGCCCGATCGCGACGGAATATCCGCTTGGCCGAACGCCGCTTATCACCCTGGTCAAGGAGATCGCGCAGCGCCGCGATATTCGCAGCTTCCACTTCGTTCAGCACGCGTGAGCACGTCCAGCATGTCCTCCCAACCCGCGATCATCACCGTTGCGATCACCGGGGCGATCCCGCGCAAGGCCGACACGCCCGCCGTCCCGGTGACCCCCTCCGAGCAGATCGAGTCGACGCAGGAAGCCTTTGAAGCGGGCGCTTCCGTCGTTCACATCCACGTTCGCAATCCCGACGAGAGCCCGAGTTCCGATCCGGCCTTGTTCGGCCGAGTGCAGGAGGGCGTGTCGAATCACTGTCCCGGCATGATCATCCAGTTCTCGACGGGCGGACGCGGACGCGAGCAGAGCGAGCGCGGGAAAATGCTCTACCTCAAGCCGGATATGGCGTCGCTCGCGACCGGCTCGGTAAACTTCCCCAAACAGATCTACGAGAATCCTCCGCAGCTCGTGGAGGACCTCGCAAGCACGATGCTCGCCTGCGATGTAAAGCCAGAGATCGAGGTGTTCGACGTCGCGATGCTCTACAACGCGAAGGCGCTCGCCGACCGCGGCTTGCTCAAACGGCCATGCCACGTGCAATTCGTCATGGGCATTCCAAACGCTCTGCCGGCGCGGCGAAAGCTGCTCGAATTCCTTATCGACGAACTCAAGGACCTCATGCCCGACGCCACCTGGGCCGCTGCCGGCATCGGCCGCCACCAGCTCGAAGTCAATGAATGGTGTCTGGAACTCGGCGGGCACGTCCGCACCGGCCTCGAGGACAACATCAAGTTCGACAAGACACGCCTCGCCCGCAGCAATGCGGAACTGGTCGCGCGCGTTGCCGACTTGTGCGCGGCCAAGGGACGGCGCCCCGCGGGTCCGGCCGAGGCTCGACAGATCTTGCAACTGCCGCCGGCACGCAAGCCGACGGCGAAATAAAGGGGGAGGGACCCATGCAAGCGACATCACAGGGCAAAGCCGGCATGTCGATCGGCAAGATCGCATTGGCCAGCGCTATCGGCACCACCATCGAGTGGTACGATTTTTTTCTCTACGGCGTGGTGACGCCGATCGTACTCAACAAGCTGTTCTTTCCCAATTACGATCCGATCGTCGGCACGCTGCTCGCCTACGCGACGTTCTTCGTCGGATTCCTCTCCCGCCCGATCGGCGGCATCATCTTCGGTCATTATGGCGACCGCATCGGGCGAAAGACCGTGCTGGTGCTCACGCTATTGATCATGGGCATCGCTACGTTTCTGATCGGGCTCTTGCCGACCTATGCGAGCGTCGGCATCTGGGCGCCGGCAATGCTGCTGGTCCTGCGCATTTTTCAAGGAATCGGCATCGGCGGTGAATGGGGCGGCGCCGTCCTCATGGCCGTGGAGCATTCACCCGATGGCAAGCGCGGGTTCTATGGAAGCTGGCCGCAGGTCGGCGTGCCCGCCGGGCTGCTGCTCAGCTCCGGCATGGTCTATCTGCTGTCCTTCCTGCCGGAAGACGACTTCTTCTCCTGGGGATGGCGCATTTCGTTTCTCATCAGCGCCGTGCTGGTCGCGATCGGCCTCTATATCCGATTGAAGATCATGGAAACGCCGGCGTTCACGGGCCTGCAACAGGCGCAAAAGATCGCGCATGTCCCCTTCTTCGAGCTGATACGCACGCACGGCTGGAACACGTTGCTTGGCCTCGGCGCGCGCTACATCGAAGGCGTGACGTTCAACATCTTCGGCGTCTTCATCATCGCCTACGTCACCGGCGTGTTGCAATTGCCGCGGCAGACGGCGCTCGCCGGCGTGATGATCTCGTCCGCGCTCATGATCATCATGCTGCCGGTCTACGGCAACCTCTCCGACCACATCGGCAGGCGGCGCATGTTCGCCGTGGCCGGACTGCTGATCGGCATCCTGTCGTTTCCGGCATTCTGGCTGATGGAGACGAAGTCGCCGATCCTTATTTGGCTGGCGATTACCGTGCCATTCGCGTTCGTGTATCCGGCGGTCTACGGACCGCAGGCCGCGCTGTTCTCGGAATTGTTCGATACGCGGGTGCGCTACACCGGCATCTCGTTCGTCTATCAATTCTCGGGAATATTCGCGAGCGGCCTGACGCCGATCATCGCCACATCGCTGCTGCCGCTCGGCGGCAACAAGCCGTGGCTGATCTGCGCCTACATCCTGGTTGTCAGCATGATCAGCGCGGCCTCGGTGTTCGCCATGCGCGACATGCACAAGCGCGATATGACGGCGGACAATGTTGTGCCGGGGTTGAAGCCCGCTAAGCAGGCATGACGAGTCGTTCCGTATCCGCAAACGCGCCCCCGCATGGACCTCAATCTGAAAGGCCGCGTTGCTGTGGTCACCGGCGCGGGCGCGGGCATTGGTGAGGCCATTGCCGGCGCCCTTGCAAGTGAAGGGTGCTCGGTGTGGCTCGCCGACCGCGACCGCGCCGCCGCAACAAACGCCGCGGCGGCGCTGTCGTCCCACGGGCACGCCGCAACCGCCCTCGTCGTGGACGTGGCCGACGCGGCGGCGGTCTTCGCCGCCTTTGCGCAGGTCGAGAAAACGGCAGGACGGCTCGACATCCTCGTCAACGCGGCCGGCCTCATTTCGACTGGTCCGTTTGCCGACCTCCCCGTCTCGGAATGGGATCGCGTTGCGCGCGTCAATGTCGCGGGAATCCTCAATTGCATAAAGGCGGCGATGCCCGCGGCGACCCGCCAGCGCGCGGGGCGCATCATCAATATTGCATCCGTTTCCGCCATGCGCGGCGGCGGCTCGCTCGGCAACACCATCTACGGCGCCACCAAGGCGAGCGTCGTGGCATTGACAATGGGATTGGCGCGCGAGCTCGGCCCGCTCGGCATTACGGTCAATGCGGTGGCGCCGGCCGTCGCCGACACGGCAATGACCCGTGCGGCACTGACGGATGACATGCGCCGGCGCATCGTCGCGCGAATCCCGCTCGGCCGGCTCGCTGCCCTGTCGGATATCGCTGACTTGGTGACGTTTCTGGCTTCCGATCGCGCCGCCTTCATCACCGGGGCGGTGATCCCGGTCGACGGCGGCATCCTCACCACCTGACACGACGCATGGAGATGCAGCATCTCTTGGTCGTCGGCGTGGTGACGCTCGCAGGCTTCATGCGCGGCATCACCGGCTTCGGCGGCGCCGCGCTGATGGCGCCGCTGTTGAGCGCCATGCTCGGGCCGGTGCAGGCGGTCGTGACGGCGCTAACGCTGGAAACCGCCGCCGCCCTCATCATGTTCCCGGATGCATGGCCGCGGTTCAACCGGCGGGTGCTGCTTTATCTGACGATCCCCGCCTGCGTCACCGTTCCGATCGGCGGCTACCTCCTTGTCAACGTCGATGCCTTTATCATGCGCAAGGTGATCGCGGGCGTCGTCGTCGTGTTCGCGCTCGCTCTCTTCTCCGGGCTGCGCTATTCGCGAGCACCGCGACCCGCGACCTCCCTTGCGCTTGGAGGCATCGTCGGCGTGCTGCTCGGCGCCACCAGCGTCGGCGCGCCTCCCGTCATCCTTTATCTGCTGGCGAGTTCCGACAGCCATACCGTCATCCGGGCGAATCTCACCGTGTTCGTGACCGCCATATCAGTCATCGGCCTGATCATGCTCTCGGCGATCGGCGCCATCACCGTTCCGGTCGCGGCCGACGCGGGCGTCGCCGTCATTCCGTTTCTGATCGCCACCTGGCTTGGCGGGAAGTTGTTCGGAAAAATGAACGAGCTCGTTGCGCGCCGCACGGCGCTCTCGCTCATGCTGTTCATGGGTCTCATTGGGTTGCTGGTCTAGCCGCTGGTCGAAGTGGCGGAATCATAATCCTCGAGCGTTGTGGGCTTTGCCGAGGTTCTGCTTCGCTGTCTCCTCACACAAGGAGCCGTTGAAAGAATGCATGAATTCGGGCATCACGAGGTCGTATTGGAGAGTCCAAATGCCCTCGAGAAAGCCGTCGCGTGCCCTCTCTCCGATGAAGTTGTCGGATGTTTACGTGGCACCCGGACATCTCATCCGCCGATCGCAGCAGATCGCGGTCGCAATTTTCTTCGAGGAATTCGAAGGCTACGACGTCACACCCGTTCAATATGCTGCCCTGATCGCCATTCGTGAGCGGCCCGGCATGGATCAGCGCACCCTTGTCGATCAGATTGCGATCGATCGCTCGACCATCGGCTCGATGCTCAAGACTCTGGAGAGCCGAGAGCTCATCCGTCGCGTGACGCCGAAGACCAACCAGCGGGTGAAGCAACTTTTCATTACCGAAGCGGGTGACCGTTTGTTGCAGTCGACGCGCGAGCACATCTACCGCGTTCAGGAGCGGATCCTCGCACCCCTCAACGCCAAGGAACGCAGACTCTTTACTGAGCTCTTGTCCCGCCTCGTGCACATTAACAATGAGTTCAGCCGCGCGCCTTTGAAGATCGTTTTGCCGCAGCAAAACCCAAAAGGGCGGTCCTAGAAGCGGCACGTCAATGTGCATACACGTCGATACAACTTCATGTCCTCCCCGGAGAGTCCCGTCTCTGGCACTGCCTCATCTGGCGCTCACTTGGCTTCCTGAAGGCCCAGATTCTTTATCACCTGCGCGTAGCGCTCCATGTCCCGCTTCATGAACGCCACGTAGCTCGCGGTGCCGTTCTCCTCCATCACCATGCCGAGCTGCTGCATCCGCGTCACCATGGCAGGCTCCCGCATGGCCGCCGCTACCTCTGCCTGCAGGCGCGCGATGACCTTCGGCGGCGTACCCGAGGGCGCCTGCAGCCCCATCACGGTCGCAACGTCGAAGCCCTTCTGACCTAACTCGTCGCAGGTCGGCATCGCGGGGGTGGAGGGCGAGCGCTGCAGCACGCTAACGCAATAACCGCGCAGCTTGCCGGACGCGATGAGCTCAATGACGTTGGGTATGCCGGACCAGCCGACCTGGATCTCGCCGGTCAGGAGCCCGTTCACCATCGCTGAGCCGCCGCGATAAGGCACGTGCAGGAGTTCGATGCCGGTTCGCTCGGCGAAGATCGCCATGGTGACATGGTGGATCGAGCCAGCGCCGGCCGAGCCGTAGCTCATTTTGCCCGGCTGCTTCTTGGCCAGGGCGATGAACTCGTCGAGCGTGCTGGCCGGCACGTTGGGATTGGCCGACATGATGGTCGGCAGACTGACCAGGGCGGTCACCGGTGCGAAGTCCTTGATCGGGTCGTAGCCGAGATTTGGATTGAGCGCCGGGTTGATGGCCATATTGCCGGAATCGCCGAACATCACCATTTGCCCGTCGGGCGGCGCCTTGGCCACCAGATTGGCGGCGAGGATGCCGCCGGCGCCCGGCATGTTCTCGACAATGAACGGCTTGCCGAACTTGCTGCTGAGCTTCTCGGCAAGCAGGCGCGCCAGCACGTCGGGATTGCCGCCGGGGCCCGAGGGCGCGATCAGCCGCACGGTCTGGGTGGGCCATGCGTCATCCTGGGCCATCGCCGCGGGCGAGAGCGTTGCCAGCAGCAGCGCCAGAACCGGCAACCTTCGTTGCATGGTCATGGTCCTCAAGCGTCGCCCCAAATGTCGCGTGCAACCTCGACCACCAGGCGCAGCTTAGCCTCCTGCACTTCCGGCGTGATCGGATTGCCGGTGTCGATGCTGGCGAAGCCGCACTGCGGGCTGACCCCGAGGCAGTTGAGATCAAGCTGCCGCGCCGCCTCCTCGATGCGCTTCTTCAGCGCATCCTTGCTTTCCATCTTCGGCGTCTTGGTCGAGACAATGCCGAGCACCACGGTCTTGTGGGGCGGCACGAGCCGCAGCGGCGTGAACGTGCCGGCGCGCGGCGTGTCGTATTCGAGGAAGTAGAATTGGATGTTGAGCGCGTTGAACAACCGCTCGGCCACGTCGTCATAGCTCCCTTCCGAGTGCCACTGGCCGCCGCGGTTGCCGCGGCACAGATGCATGCCGATCCGTACGCCCTGCGGTGCATTCTTGAGCACACGGTTGGTGATGGCAACGTACTTGTCGATCAGCGCGCTCCAGTCGTCGCCGCGCGACTTCAAGGCGGCCTGCACCTGGGGGTCGCCGAACTTGGCGAAGGCGGTCTCGTCGATCTGTACGTAACGGCAGCCGGCTTCGGCGAGCGCCTTCAGCTCGCGGCCGAACGCTTCCACGGTGTCGTCCCAGAATTGGTCGAGGTCGGTGTAGGCGGTGGCGAGCACGGCGACGTTGCCGCCGCGGAAATGCAGCGCGCAGGGGCCGGGGATGGTGATCTTGGGAATGAGCCGGGTGTTGGCTGCGATGAACTTGAAGTCCGGCACGTTGATTGGGCTGGTCCACTGTACGCGGCTTCTGATCAGCGCGACCGGTTGGCTGCCACGCTTGCCGACGGTGCCGGTCTCGGTGCCGCCCTTGGCGTCTTCGCCGCTAACGGTGTCGATGCTGAGATCGCCGAGCTGGCGGTAGAAGAAGCTGTGATAGGAGCGGCGGCGTAATTCGCCGTCGGTCGCGAACTTCAGCCCGACGCGCTCCTGCAGCGCCAGCGCCTCCTTGATCGCGGCGTCCTCGACGGCGGCGAGCGCCTCGCGGCTGATTTCGCCGCGAGCGAACCTGCCACGCTGGTCAAGCAGGGACTTCGGACGAAGCAAGCTGCCGATGTGTTCGGCTCGGAACGGCGGGTTGAGTTGGGATAGCAACGCATCCTCCTGCGAGACTTCAAACCGTTGCGCGAGGTGATTGCCGTCGACCACGCGGGATTCTCGTTCGGTGAAGCGCAGCGTGGCGGCGGTGTCAAATGTGTTTCCGATTGTAAGTCCCGCGACCCGCGAGCGCGTGGCGGATGCCGACTGGCCGTACCTCGAGCGGGGGTTTTGTCGGCGACCAACTCGCTAACCTCATAGGCCTCCCGCAATTCCAGGGCACGCGCGCCTTGGTCCGCTGGGGTCGTGCAGCGCCGCGCAACTGTTCAGGCGGTTCGCCGGGAGGCCTGGGCACGTCAACAAGGCTCATCAAGGCCTCGGATTGCAGTGTACAGACTATCCGTGTACTGTACAATGGCCAAGGGAGCCTGAGTGCAGCACGAAGAGATTTTTCGTCCACCGAGGTTTCCATGCGTTTGTGCCGCTTCGGGAAGAACCGCCTCGGCCTCGTGCGCGCGGATAGCGTCATCGACGTGATGCCGGTTCTGGATCGTCTGCCGAGTTACCGTTATCCGCTGCCTCGGCACGATCAAGGGGGAGCCGCGCCAGAAGGCGAATACCCGCGATCTGATCATCGATGTGCCGGGGCTCATCGCCTTCGCAACGAGCTTTTATACCTCACCGGAACGCCGGAGGGGGTCGGCCCATCAGAGGGGCGACGTCATACGATCGGCAATCTCCGGCATCGGTGAAATGACGACCCTCGTCCGGGGCTGAAGGGGCGGGCTGAGCATATGGGGAAGCGACGAATGAAAACTGCAGACAAGAGCTCGGTGATCGTTGTCGGCGGGGGCATCGGCGGTCTCGCGGCCGCACTGGCGCTTGCGCAGAAGGGCATCGCGGTTCGGCTGTTCGAGCAGGCCCCCGAATTCAAGGAGATCGGCGCCGGCATACAGTTGGGGCCGAATGTGTTCCGGATGTTCGAATGCCTGGGCGTTACCGACGAGATCAATAAATTTGCGGTCTTCCCCGCGTCTCTGCTGATGCGCGATTCCGTCACCGGGCAGGAAGTGACGCGGATTTCACTGGGAAAAGAATTTCTGGCCAAGTTCAACTATCCCTATGCGGTCATCCACCGCGCGGACCTGCATCGCGTCCTGCTCGCTGCAAATCAGCAAGAAAGGCTGATCGAACTGCGTCCCGCGACGAAGATCGAGACAGTCGAAGAAGGATCAAACGGCATCGTCGTGCGCACCGACACAGGCGAGCGCCATTCCGCCGACGCGTTGATCGGAGCCGACGGCCTATGGTCGACAATCCGTCCGCTCATCGTGAACGATGGAAAGCCGGTCGTTTCCGGCCACATCGCCTATCGCGCCGTATTGCCCACGTCGGAAATGCCGGAGCACTTGCGCTGGCAATCGATGGCGCTGTGGGCGGGCGACAAGGTCCACCTCGTTCACTATCCCCTGCGCGGCGGCGGTCTGTTCAATCTGGTCGCCGTGTTTCACAGCAACAAGTACGAGGAAGGCTGGGACACTTTCGGCGCTCCCGAGGAGCTGCACGAGCGGTTTGCCGGCACCTGCGCCGAGGTCCGGACCCTGTTGGGAAAGATCGAGAGCTGGCGCATGTGGGTGCTGTGCGACCGGCAGCCGGTGAAGGAGTGGAGCCGGGGGCGCATGACGCTGCTCGGCGACGCCGCGCATCCCATGCTCCAGTATCTCGCGCAAGGCGCCGGTATGGCGATCGAGGACGCCGTGTGCCTCGCCGATTCGGTGGACGAAGCCGCCGGTGACTTCCCCGCGGCGTTCCAGGTCTATCAGGCAGCGCGCTATCTGCGCACGGCCCGCGTGCAGGTCATGGCCCGCGTCTATGGCGAGGTCTTTCACACGTCGGGAGTGGTGCGCGAGCTGCGCAACACGCTGCTTGCCGGGCGCACGCAAAAAGACGCGCTCCACTCCATGGACTGGCTCTACAGCGAACAGCCAGGCCTCGGTCGAACTTTTCCCAAGCGCCTGCCGAATCCGGCGCGACTGGTCGAACCTGCATATGGGAGAGGTCTATGACAGCCAATCAGAAAGGGCGGTCCGTCCTCCTCGTCGGTAGCGTCCCGCTGTCATCAGCGGAAGAGGTTTTTGAAGCGGTGAGCTCGCAGTTGGGCACACTCGCCAAGCGGATCCCCGATGGCGAGACCGGTCCCCGATTGTTGTGGATCGTTTGTCAAGGCGAACCGATGAAGAATGCACAAGGCTTGGAGGTCGGCGGTGAACGGCAACTTCAAGGCGGCATCAGGAATCCAAGGTACAAGGTCAAGGAAGGATTGAAGCCGGAAGACGTCAGATTCGGTCGACTTGGCTATGCCGACAATGCTCTTAAGTCCTATAAGATCTTCAAGCGGCTGCAAGGTCTCGGAAAGATTCCAGCCCACATGCGATTTCAGGTCTGCCTACCTACGCCGCTTGCCGTCGTATACGCCTTCTTCATAGCCTCCGAGGTGCGGCGGATTTGGCCGTTTTATGAGCGCCGCCTGCTGGAAGAGCTAGACGAGATTACTCGTACGATCCCCCATAGCGACCTGGCTATTCAAATCGATATCGCTACGGAAATGCACACGTTCCTCGAAGTTCCCGAACTGCAAAAGGATTATCCGATCGATGAGCTGGTGGAGGCGTTCGCACGGCTGGGCAATCACGTTCCTGCGGACGTGGAGTTAGGCATTCACCTTTGCTACGGGGATCCTGGTCACAAGCATGTTCGCGAGCCGACCGATACAGGTCGCATGGTTGACGTGTATCACCGCCTCACAACTGCAATTCACCGAACAATCACGTGGGTGCATATGCCAGTGCCGCGCGATCGCCACGACGATCCGTATTTTTCGCCATTACGCGATCTCAGGCTTAAGTCCGGCACGGAACTCTATCTCGGTCTCATCCATCTTACCGATGGGATCGAAGGCGCAAAGCGTCGGGCCGCGGCAGCGGAGCGCGTCGTGTCGAATTTCGGTGTCGCGACTGAATGCGGGTTCGGACGACGGCCACCAGAAACCATTCCGGAATTGATCCGGCTACATCGCGCGGTGGCACAACAAATATAGAAAGGGTCTAAGCGACTTTGACGACCCGATCTATCAGCGCTGCACCGTTACGGGGTCTGCCAAGGATAAGGATCTAGCGGCGATGATCGATGTGCTCAATGCGACCGCCCGCCGAGAACATAGCAAAGAGGAGTCACCCATGATCGGTGTCAAGAAGATCGCCCACGCCACCTACGAGACGCCCGATCTCGACCAGCAGATCGAGTATTACACCGACATCCTCGGCCTCGATCTGATCGCCAGAGAAAAGGACACCGCCTATCTGGCCTCGACCATCGATCACCATTCGGTGGTGTTGCTCAAGGGCGGCGGTGACAGCGCGCGCTGCGTGCGGATCGGCTTTCAGCTTGGCATCGATGACGACATCGACGCGTTCGAAAAACAGACGGCGGCGCACGGCATCAAGACCGTGCGCAAGAAGAACCCGGAGCCCTCGATTGCCGAGATGGTGAGCTTCGAGGATCCCAAGGGCACCGTTATGGAGGTGTTCAAGCGCGGCGAGTTGTCGCAGCAGAAATTCTCCGACAACGGCATCGTTCCGCACAAGCTCGGCCACGTGGCGTTCTTCGTCAAAGACGTCAAGGCCACGACTGACTTCTACTGCAACGTGCTGGGATTCCGCGTCTCCGACTGGATGGGTGATTTCTTCTCGTTTCTGCGCTGCGGCACCGACCATCACACCATCAATCTGATGCGGGCCGACGGCGACCGTCACTTCCACACCGCGTTCGAGCTGCGCGACTGGGGTCACATGCTCACCGCGTGCGACTATCTGAGCCTGCGCGGCTACAAGCTCCTCTGGGGCCCCGGCCGCCACGGCATCGGCCACAATCTGTTCACCTACCACCGGGCGCCGAACGGGCTGATCACCGAATTGTTCGCGCAGCTCGACCAAATGAACGAGGAGCTCGGCTATTTCGAGCCGCGGCCCTGGCACCGTGACCGGCCGCAGCGGCCAAAGGTCTGGACACCAGACCCCAATGCGGCGAACTATTGGGGCGCCGGAGCACCGGAGGAAATGCGCAAGTAGGAAACAAGGCGGCGCCGATGAAGCGTCGCCGCAACGCGATCCCGAACGGCGGGCAACCCGCTTCCGGGATCAAAGGGAGGAAACGATCATGGAGCTTTGCCGCAGCGCGCTGCGCCGCCTTGGCGCTGCGCTCATCATCGGACTTGGTTTCATTTCCGGGGCGTCCGCGCAGAGCGGCAATCCGATCCGGGTCGGCATGAGCCTCGCGCTCACGGGCGCCGGCGCCGCACCGAGCAAGGTGATCAACACCGCGCTTGAGATCTGGCGCGACGACATCAACGCCAAGGGCGGGCTGCTCGGCCGCCCGGTCGAGCTCGTCGTCTATGACGACCAGAGCGCGCCGGCGAATGTACCGAACATCTACACCAAGCTCATCACCGTCGACAAAGTCGACCTGCTGCTCGGACCCTACGGCACCAACTTCGTTGCGCCGGCGATGCCGACCATCATCCAGAACAACAAGATGACGATCAGCTTCACCGCCATCGGCATCAACGACAAGTTCCACTACCCGAAATACTTCTCGATGGTCTCGGTTGGTCCGGAGGGCGTCAACGCCTTCTCGATCGGCTTCTTCGATCTCGCCGCGGCGCAGACACCCAAGCCACAGACCGTCGCGATCCTCGCCGCCGACGCCGAGTTCGCCCAGAGCGCCGCGCACGGCGCCCGCGAGGAAATCAAGAAGCACGGCTTCAAGATCGTCTACGACAAGAGCTATCCGCCGAGCACAACCGATTTCGCGCCGGTGGTGCGCGCGATACGGGCCACCGATCCGGATATCGTCTATATCGGCGCCTATCCGCCGGACAACGTCGGCATCATCCGCGCCGCCAACGAGATCGGGCTGACGCCGAAGATGATGGGCGGCGCGATGATCGGCATGCTGGTGACGCCGATCAAGGTCCAGCTCGGCCCCGTGGCGAACGGCCTGATCGTGGGCGAGAACTTCGCCGCGGCTTTGGCGCCGAAAATCCCCGGCTCCGCCGACTTCCTCAAACGTTATGGGGAAAAAGCGGTGGCCGTCCAGATCGACTCGCTTGGCTTCGCCTGGGGCCCGTTCGCCTATTCGGCCGGCCAGACCTTGGCGCAAGCGGTGACCGAGACAAAAAGCCTCGATCACGACAAGCTCGCCGAGTACATGCACAAGGCGAGCTTCAAGACGGTGTCGGGCGACTTCTCGTTCGGCGCCGACGGCGAATGGTCGAAGGCGCGCATGGTCTGGACCCAGGTCCAGAACGCGCAGCCCAACAACCTCGATCAGTTCCGTGACGGGAAGGCGCAGCCGATCGTCTGGCCGCCCGAGGCCAAGACCGGCACCCTGATCTATCCCTACGAGAAGGCGCGCCAGAAGTAAGCGCTGCGCGCCGTTATCGTAGGCGAGTCTGCCGATCCTTGAATCGCTGAACAGGTGAGCTGGCATGGAAACCATCGGGTTCATTGGTGTCGGAAAAATCGGGCTGCCGATCTGCGAAAATCTCATCAAGAGCGGCTATCGCGTGGTGGGCTTCCGGCGCGGCTCGCTGGCAGACTTCGAGAAGATCGGCGGAACGCCGGCGAAATCACCGGCGGACGTCGGCGAGCAGGCCAATTTCGTCTTTTCCTGCGTACCCACGTCGGAAGCGGTGCACGAGGTCGTGCAGGGTCCGAAGGGGCTCATTCATACGGCGCGTCCAGGTCAGATCATCACCGAGCTCGGATCGCATCCCGTGCCTGACAAGGAGAGCCATGTCGCGCCGCTGGCGAAGAAGGGCGCCGTCTATCTCGACGGCGAGGTGAGCGGGACGCCCGGCATGGTCGCCGCGCGCAAGGCCGTGATCTATCTCGCCGGCGACGCCGGCGCCGCAAAAAAGATCGAGCCCGCGGTGAAAGGCTTTGCCGATCTCTGCATCTACTTCGGGCCATTCGGCGGCGCGAGCAAGGTCAAGCTGGTCAACAACCTGCTGGTGACGATCAATATCGCGGCGACGGCCGAGGCCATGGCGCTCGGCCTCAAGGCCGGCGTGGACGTGGATGCCATGATCAAGGCGGTCGCAAGCGGCAGTGGCGGCTCGACGCAGTTCGGCATCCGCGCGCCATGGATGGCGCAGCGCCGCTTCAAGCCGATCCAGGGCGCGCCCGCGCTCCTCTTCCACTATTTCGACATGATCGACGACTGGGCGGAGTCCACGGGCACGGCGACGCCGCTGTTCGACCGGGCGGTCGAGCTGTACCAGCGCTGCGCCGACATGGGGCTCGCCGAAGACAACGATGTCGCAGTGATGATTGATGTGCTCAATGCGGTGCCGCGCCAAAGACACGGAAAAAGGAATTAGGCAGGATCGGGGAAATGCGCAATGAGAAGCGCGCGGAGCGATCGACAATGATCCTGCGTTAAGCATCCGACAGAGAGCTGAGCGTGATTGAGATCGAGCAACTGCGTTACGTCCGTCTGGGCACGCGCAACCTGCCGGCCGCGGTCGATTTCGCCCAACGTATCCTCGGGCTGCAACTGATCGAGAGAAACGACGAGCAAGCCACGTTCCGATCCGATTTTCGCGACCACACGCTGGTCTATGAGGTGGGCGACCCCATGCAGCAGTCTGTCGGGCTGGAGGTGCGCACGCAGGCGACGCTCGATCGGGCCATCGCGGCGCTCGCGGCCACTGGCATCACGGCGACAGCCGCGCATGCACAGGCGCTGGCGCGGCGAAAGGCGCGGGCGATGGCGAGCTTTCGCGACCACAGCGGCAACACCTTCGAGCTGGTGGTGCGGCCGCAGACCTCGGGCTGGCGTTACTTTCCCTCCCGCGATGCCGGCGTCACCGGCCTTGCGGCTGTTGCGCTGCGCACCACGGCGAACGAGGCGGACGAGGCGCTCTGGACCACGCTGTTCAACGGGCAGGTCAGCGATTGGGTGGGCGATGCGGCCTTTATTCGTTTCGACGATGCCCATCATCGGCTGGCGTTGCATCCCTCCAGTCGCGCTGGCGTGCTCGCGATTGAATACGCGGTCGAAGGCATGAACCAGATCATGCAAGCGATGTATTTCCTGCAATCCGCCCAGGTCAAGATCGTGCACGGGCCGGGTCGTCGCCCGACCTCGGACCAGATGTTTCTGACGTTCGCCGGACCTGACGACATGCTGTTCAGCTATGTGGCCGAGGGTGTGCGGATTGCCGACGACGGCGCTCACCGGCCGCGCCAGTTCGCCCGCAAGCGCCTCTCGTTCTGCGCTTGGGGCAGCGAGAGCACCATACCTGAATTCGAGGTCAGCGAGGATTCAGACTGAGGGCCGCACATGATCAACCTGCAACGGGTATCCTACGTCCGGCTCGGCACACGCGACATTGAAGGCGCAATCCGCTTCGCCACCGACGTGCTCGGCCTGGAAGTTGCTGAAGTCAGCAAGGGCGCAATCTATTTCAAGTCGGACGAGCGCGAGCATACGCTGTGCTATTTCGAAGGCGATCCCCGCGACCAAGCGGTCGCCTTCGAAGTAGGTTCGCGCGCGGCATTGTCCGCCGCCGCAAGCGAGCTGGAGCGGCTCGGGCACCCCGTTCACGCCGGCACACCGAGCGAGGCCGAAGCCCGCAAGGTGCGCGAGTTTATTGCGTTCAACGATCCGACCGGCAACCGGATCGAGCTGGTGTGGCGGCCGGCGTACAGCGGAGCGCGCTATCATGGCACGCGCGATGCCGGCATTACCGAGTTCAGCCACGTCGGGCTATGCACGACCGACGCCGCGCGCGACGAGGCGTTCTGGACGCAAGTCTGTAATGCGCGCGTCAGCGACCGCGTCGGCGATGCACCGCTCTTGCGCATCAACGAGGTGCATCACTCGATCGCGATGTTTCCGACCGACCGTTCCGGCATCCAGCACATCAATCACCAGGTGGAAAGCGCCGACGACGTGATGCGATCGTTCCGGTTCCTCAAGGAACGGCAGGTTAGAATCGTGTTCGGGCCCGGACGGCACCCGTCCTCGTCAGCCAAGTTCCTCTATTTCGAGGGGCCGGACGGCATGGTGTTCGAATACTCCTCCGGCGTGAAAATGATCGCTGACGAGCTGCTTTACCGCGAACGCCAATTGACGTTCGATCCGGCCGGCTTCTGCGAATGGGGAGCAAAGCCCGACGTTCCTGAATTTCGCAGCTGACGCGCATTCCTGCGTTCGGAACACCGCTCCCGATCCCTGCTGACGGCCAGGTGAGACGCCGGTGATCGAATGATCCGACTGCAAAATGACAAGGAGGCCCACATGCTGTTTCATTGTCCAACTTGCAATCTTGGCTCTGCATCGCGCCGCCAGTTCCTCCGCGGTCTCGCAGCAGCGGGCGCAACCGCGATGCTGGCCTCACCTGCGGTCCGCGCCCAGCGCGGCAACTCGCTGATCGACACGCATCATCACTTCTATCCGCCGGGTTATCAAACGCAGTGGAAGGAGTGGGAGGCCGCGCGCAAAATCCCTGCCTTTCCCGGGGTATTCGATTGGACCCCCGCCAAGTCGATCGAAGTGATGGACAAGGCCGGTATCCGAACTGCGGTGGTGTCACTCGCCTCCACACCTGGCCTGTGGTTCGACGCCGGTGACGAGAACGCTGCGAAGACCGTCCGTGAGTGTCACGACTTCGCAGCCAAGATGCGACAGGACTTCCCCGGTCGCTTCGGTATCTTCGCACCGTTGTCGATGATCGATGTCGACGTGACGCTCAAGGAAATCGACTATGCCTTCGACGCCATCAAGGCCGACGGCGTCAACTTGCAGACCAACTACGGTGACAAATGGCTTGGCGACGCCGTGTACAAGCCGGTGCTCGAGGAGCTGAACCGCCGCAAAGCTGTCGTGTATGTGCATCCGCTCGTCGCCGCCTGTTGCGGGCGCCTCAGCGTTGGAACTTTCCCCGCCGTGATCGAGGTTCCGCATGACACGACGCGAACGGTGACGAGGTTCTCGCACGCGGGCGGAACGATTCCAATGATGGCCGGACGAATCGACGCCTTCTATGGCCGCAGTCCGAAGCTGAAGGAGTTTGCGCCGGACGGCATCTTCGCCGAGCTGGCGCGGCAACACTATGACACGGCCAACGCCACCTCGGTACCGGCGATGGCTGCGCTGCTCAAGCTCGTACCGGTGTCGCAGATTACCTACGGCACCGACTATCCATACTTTCCAGCCGACCAAAACGAGGCGCTGCGCAAGCTTGACTTGTCGGCCGCCGATCTTCAGGCGATCGAGCACGATAACGCCGCCCGTTTGATTCCCCGACTCAAAGTTTGAAGACGGCAGCTAATGTCGATGCCTGAGGCGGCGGGAATTTGGGTTTCTTGTCGGTGGCGATGTTGCTAAAGGGGGCCATCGACAGCTCGGCAGCCTGATACACTGAACTAACGGCGAATAATTCGTTTGGAGAACGCACGTGACCATCGGAACACATTCCGTGGTTTGGGCAATGTATTGCTTGCTTGCCCTATCCGTCTATCCATCAGCGTCTCTTGCTCAACGGCTCGATCTCGACGCGCTTTACGCACAGGCTGCCATGGAGGGTGAAGTCTCGGCCTACCTGCAAGGACCGCCGCAGGTTTATGCGGGATTTGTGCGCGAGTTCGAGGCCAAATATCCCAAGGTCAAGGTACGAATCACGCCCGGCCGTTACGATCTCATGCCCAAGATCGACGCTCAGATTGCGGCTGGAAGAATGGATGCCGATCTCGCCATCCTGCAAACAACGCAGGACTATGTTCGCTGGCGCCGCCAGGCTGCCTTGCAAAAGTTTGCTCCACCAGGATTCGACCTGATCCGCGCCACCCTTAAGGATCCGGAGGCGCACTATCTGCCGGTATTCCTGGTCATGATCGGGTTTGCCTATAACCCGGCACAGATCCCAGAAGCTGACGCCCCGCGAACCATCCCGGACTTTCTCAAGCCAGCCTTCAAGGGCAAGATCGTGTCCACATATCCGCACGATGACGATTTGACGCTCTATAGCAACACATTGATCGTCGAGAAGTATGGCTGGGGAATGATTGAAAGATTGCTCAAGCAGGATATGAAATTTGTGCGCAGCCACGTCCTGGTGTCACAGGAGACCGACAAGGGCGAGCGGCCGGTGACGTTTGATCAGATCTCCCAGTTCAACAAGGTCAAATTCGTGGTGCCGGATGATCTACCCATGCCGGTTTATCCGATCACCACCGGCATCTTCGCCAATGCGCCGCATCCCAACGCGGCGAAACTGTTCATCGCATTTGTGCTCTCCAAGGAGCAACAGCATCGCCTCACTGCGGCTGGAGCCATATCGGTGCGGCCGGATGTCGAACCTCCGCCCGGCCTCACGCCATTGTCGAATTACCGGATTGCCGACGGATATATCTCGTTCATTTCCGATGAGATGCGCACAAAGGAGTTGCGCCAAAGATTTGAGGGTTATATCGGCCCGCCCCAAGGCGCTTACATCAGCACTTCTCCTGATCCTTCGTCGAAATAGGCGAGCGCAGAACCGAACGCCAACCGAAAAAGGTAGATGTCCACCTGTCTCATTAAAAGTAATGGTAGCGGGGGCCGGGATCGAACCGGCGACCTACGGATTATGATTCCGCCGCTCTGACCAGCTGAGCTACCCCGCCAACAATTTCAACGACTTA
>WNGJ01001905.1_pt1 | contig 27714 bp, 33 predicted proteins | sample 5400611 | NCBI WGS metagenome assembly WNGJ01 (sample SAMN13153375, study PRJNA577476) | soil metagenome | isolation source: 40 cm soil or saprolite under Garry oak tree replicate 1 | place: USA:California | collected 2016-06-15
GTGCTGATCGTTGCGGTCGTAGTGATAGAGCATGTTCCGGGCGACGCGCGAGTCGCTCCGCGTCCCGATCGCCTGAATGCCCTCGACGGCGAGGAGCTGCTGCTTGAGCCCGACCTTGTCCCCGGAGTAGCCGGTGAGCGCGCCGGACGTGCCGATGATGCGGTGACAGGGCACGACGATCGGCAGCGGATTCCAGCGCAGCGCCTGCGCGACCGCGCGCGTCGCCGCGGGCTTGCCGATCTCGGCGGCGATCCCGGCGTATGACGTGACCGCGCCGTACGGGATCGCGGCCGTCGCGCGCAGGACCGAGCGATGGAAGTCGCTGCGCGCCAGCCGCAGATCGAGCGGCCACTCCAGACGCGTGCGATCGCCGCGCAGATATTCCGTGAGCTCGCGGTAGAGCGTCTCGATCTCGGCGCCGTCCTCTTGCAGCTCGACCCCGGCGATCCGACGCAGCCGCGACGTGCTCAGATCCACTCCGCCGTCGAGATACTCGACGAGCGACACCCCGTGCTCCGAGCGCGCGATGAGAATACGGCCGAGCGGAGAGGAGAACACACGGTAGGACACCAGGCGCGATTTCAGATCGGCGAGCCTCGACTCCAGTCCCTGCCGCGCGCGGGCCACGCTTTCGGCCGCCGCCGGCGCGCCTCGGAGCGCGCCCACGACGCCCTCGATCTCGCGATAGCGGTCATACTCGCCGCGGCAGGCGCCGCACGAGTCGATGTGCTGCTCGACGCGACGTGCCGCTCCGGGCTCGGCGTCGCCCGTCGCCGCGGCGACGAGGTCCGGTTCGATCTCCACGCATACTTGCGGTTTACGCTTCATCGCGGTCGCTCCATGCTGAGTGGGCTCTCGGAGGGCGGGGCCCCGGCCCCGCGACGTTTGTCGGACCGGCGGGCGATGCCCGCCTTTCGACGCCTCCGGCGGGCGGAAGCTCGTGACCGTTGAGGCTCAGCCGGATCTTGCGGAGCGCCTGAAAGACGTGCGCTCGCGCGCTTTCCGCCGAGCAGTCGAGGCTTCGGCCGATCGCTTCGTAGTCGAGGTCGTGGATCTTGCGCATGATGAACGCCAAGCGTTGCTTCAACGGAAGCGCCTGCACCGTGGTCTCGAGCAGCGTTCGGGCCTCGCCGAGCCGCGCCTCGTGCTCCGGGCCCTCGGGATCGGCTTCTCGGGGCTCTACCGATATGGCCTGGTGAGCGACCCGCCGGCGTTTCTCGGAGCGAAAGTGATTGCGGGAGAGGTTGGTCGCGATCGCGAAGAGCCACGCCCTGACGTTGGCCTCCGGGCCAAGCGTGCGGTAGGCGCGATAGGCTCGCAGGAAGGTCTCCTGGGAGAGGTCCTCGGCCTCCGCCGTGCGGGAGGTCACCCTTCGGAGATAGCGGTAGATCTCCCCATGGTGTGCCCCCACGATGGTCTCGAATGGCTGTGCGCCCATCACCAGTGAAGACACCGCGCGGACCCCGATGTGAAACGCCCGGCGGGCTCAGCACATGATAAGGTATTCCGCGTGACCGGGACGGCCGACGTCGTCATTGTCGGAGGCGGAGTCAACGGCGTGAGCATCGCACACGCGCTGGCCGCGCGGGGTGTGGGCCGTGTCGTGCTCTGCGAGCAAGCGGCGCTCGCCAACGGCGCCTCGGGTCGCTCGAGCGCGCTCATCCGCATGCACTACACGAACGAGTGGGACGCGCGCCTGGCGTTCGCCAGCTTCCCGGTCTTCAAGCACTGGCCCGAGATCATGGGCGGCCCGACCGTGTTCACGCACACCGGGTTCGTGAACGTCGTCGCGCCCGCATACGCCGACGCGCTCGGCAAGAACGTCGAGATGCTGCGCGGCATCGGTGTCAACACCACCGCGCTGACGGCAGCCGCGCTCCACGATCTGCAGCCCTTCGCCAACGTCGACGACATCGGCGCCGCCGCCTGGGAGCCCGAGAGCGGCTACGCGGATCCAGCCGGTACGGTCGAGGGCTTCAGGCGTCGTGCGTCCGAGCTCGGCGCTCGAATCCTCCAGTGGACTCCGGTGCGGAGGATCCTGCGCCGCGAGAGCCGTGTGACCGGCGTGGAGACGAGCGCCGGGCGCATCGACGCGGGCGCCGTGGTCGTCGCCGCGGGCGCCTGGGCGCCGCGTCTGTGCCGCGAGATCGGGCTCGAGCTGCCGTCCCGGGTCAAAGGGCTCGACACGGTGCAGGTGGAGCGGCCCCGGGCGCTCACCGAGCCCCACGTGATCTTCATCGACAACGTGCTCGGGACCTATTTCCGGCCCGAGAGCGGCATCCGCACGATCGTGGGCGTGCCCTGCCAGGAGTGGGACCTCGATCCCGACGCGCCGATGGTTCTGGCACCCGGCGCGGCGGCGATCGGCGCTCAGATCCTGACGCACCGGATTCCGGCCATGGAGGGCGCGACGCTCGCGCGCGGCTATCGCGCCGTCGACTGCTACAGCCGCGATCGGCACGCGATCCTCGGGCGGGTCGACGGCATCGATGGTCTGTATCTCGCGACCGCGTTCAGTGGCTCCGGCTTCAAGATCTCGCCGGCGGTCGGCGCGTGCATGGCCGAGCTGATCCTTGACGGCCGGGCGAAGACGGTCGACATCGACGCGTTCAGTCTCACGCGCTTCGCCGAGGGGAAATCGCCGGAGGGCCCGTACCCGTACGCCCCACGCCGTGACCACACCGACCGTTGACTTGGTCGCAAGCTCCGTCTACTTTGGCTGAACGATGATCGCCGGAGAGCGCGCGGAGAGTGAGGAGGGTCCAATGTTCAAGCGAGTGGTGACCTCGGAGAAGGAGCTGCGCGACCTGATGGGCACGCCGAGCGAGCGGGCGATCAAGAAGGAGTCCGCGGTCATCGACGAGCCCAGCCGCGAGTTCATCGCGCATTCGCCCTTCCTGCTGCTGGCCACCTCCGACACGAACGGACGCTGCGACGTCTCGCCCAAGGGCGATGCGCCAGGGTTCGTGCGCGTGCTCGACGAGCGGCACCTCGTGATCCCCGACCGTCCGGGCAACAAGCGGCTCGACGGCCTGCGCAACCTCCTCGCGAACCCCCACGTCGGCATGATCTTCCTGATCCCGGGCCGCGAGGAGACCTTGCGGGTGAACGGACGCGCGACGATCGTGCGTGACGAGGACGTGCTCGAATCGGTCGCGGCGCGCGGCAAGCAGCCGCTCGTCGCCATCGGCGTCGAGGTCGAGGAGTGCTTCCTGCACTGTCCCAAGGCGTTTCGGCGCTCGCGGCTCTGGGAGCCCGAGGCGTGGCCGGATCGCTCCGTGCTCCCCTCGATGGCGTGCGTGCTCTACGAGAAGCTCCAGCCGGAGGGTAAGAGCCTCGAGGACTACGTGCGCGAGAGCGAAGAGGGTATCCAGAGGACGCTCTACTGAGCCGACGTTACCGGGTCGGCATCGACGTCGGCGGCACGTTCACCGACCTCGTCCTCGTCGACGAGCGCGGCTCCCTCGCGATCGCCAAATGCGCCTCGACGCCGCCTGACCCGTCTGTCGGACTGATCGACGGGCTCTCGCTCCTGGCCACGGAGCTCGGCACCGACCTCCGCGGGCTCCTCGCCGAGACGGAATCGATCGTTCACGGCACGACCGTCGCCACCAACGCGCTGCTCGAGCGGAAAGGGGCGAAGGTCGGTCTCCTGACGACCGAGGGCCACCGCGACGTCATCGAGATGCGCGAGGGGCTGAAGGACGACCGCTACAACTTGCGGATGCCGCCGCCCGTGCCGCTGGTGCCGCGCGTGCGCCGGCTGGGCGTGCGCGAGCGCATGCGCTTCGACGGGGCGGTCGCGACCCCGCTGAGCCCGCGCTCGCTCGCAGCCGGGATCGCGACGCTGGCCAAGGCGAAGGTGGAAGCGGTTGCCGTCTGTTATCTACACTCCTACCGGAATCCCCGGCACGAAAAGCTGACCGGACGCGCCGTGGCGCGACGCCTTCCGGGGGCGTACGTGTCGCTCTCCTGCGAGGTCCTGCCTCAGATCAAGGAGTACGAGCGGGTCTGGACGACCGTCGTGAACGCGTACGTCGGGCCGGCGCTGGCGCGCTACCTGAAAAATCTCGCCGCGCGTCTCGAGAGCCACGGTTACCGCGGCGACGTCCTGATCATTCAGTCGCACGGCGGCGTGGCGCCGGTGCGCGAGTCGACCCGCCTGGCCGCCGGCGCGGTGTTATCCGGCCCCGCCGGCGGCGTCGCCGCGGGCCGCTACTGCGCCCGACTCATCGACGAGCCGAATCTCATCACCTTCGACATGGGCGGGACGTCCACGGACATCGCCCTCCTCCAGGGCGGCGAGCCGCAACTGACCGGCGAGAAGACCATCGGCGTCGCGAAGGTCGCGCTGCCGGCGATCGACATCCACACGCTCGGCGCCGGCGGCGGCTCGGTCGCGTGGGTCGATGCGGGCGGGATTCTCCACGTCGGCCCCGAGAGCGCCGGCGCCGAGCCGGGCCCCGCCGGCTACGGCAAGGGTGGCACGCGCGCGACCGTGACCGACGCCAACCTCGTGCTCGGATTCCTCGATCCCGCGAACTTCCTCGGCGGCCGCATCGCGCTCGACGCGCGCGCCGCGCGAACGGCCGTCGACGCGATCGCGCGAGAGCTCGGCACGACGTCGCTCCAGGCGGCCGAGGGCATCGCGCGGGTCGTCAACACCAACATGGCCGAGGGTATCAAGATCGTCTCGGTCCGCCGCGGCGTCGACCCGCGTCGGTTCGCGCTGGTCGCCTTCGGCGGCGCGGCCGGCCTGCACGTGACCGAGGTCGCGCGCCTCCTCGAGATCCGGCGCGTGGTCGTGCCGTCGGTTGCCGCCGTGCTCTCGGCGTGGGGGATGCTGGCGACCGATCTGCGCTACGAGCTCGTGCGCTCGCACGTGAGCGAGGTCGGGCGGATGACCGCCGCGGGCCTGCGCAAGCTCTTCGCGACGCTCGAGCGCGAAGGCCGAAAGCGCCTCGCGCACTTCGATGGGCCGGTCACGGTGCGGCGCGCGCTCGACATGCGCTACGGCGAGCAGATCTTCGAGATCCAGGTGGATCTCGACGGCGTCGATCTCCAGGCCGCCGACCTCATGGAGCAGGTGGCCGAGCGCTTCCATCGGCGCCACGAAGAGCTCTATGCCTACAGCGCGCCGGGCCAGGAAGTCGTCGTCGTCAACGCGCGGGTGGCGGTGGTCGGTGCGCTGCCGGTGCTGCCGGCCGGTGCTCACGCCGTCGGGCGGGGCGCGGCCGTGTCCTCGGCGCGGCGTCGCGTCTGGCTCGGCGACTGGGTCGAGGTGCCGTTGCACCGGATGGAGGCGCTCGCCGCCGGGCAGGAGATCAAGGGTCCGGCCGTCTTCGAGTCGGCGACGACGACGGTGCTCGTGCGCGAGACCGAGCGCCTCACCGTCACGCCGCACGGCTGGCTCGACATCCGCCTCGGCTGATCGCGTGAGCGTGAATCTCCGCCACAACGTGGCGGCGCTCGGCGCCGACTACGCGCTCTTCGTCGTGGGGCTCGCGTTCGCCTCGCAGTCCACGATCCTGCCGGCCTTCGCGGCCTACCTCGGCGCGCCCAACGTCGTCATCGGCGCGATCCCCGCGGTCATGACGCTCGGCTGGTTCATGCCGTCGCTGTTCGCCGCCGGCCACACCGAGACGCTCGAGCGGAAGCTGCCGTTCCTCGTGCGCTACACGGTCTGGGAGCGCGTGCCGTTCATCGTGCTGGCGCTGGCCGCGTTCTTCCTCGCCGATCGCGCTCCGGCGCTGACGCTCGGCGTGATGCTCCTGATGCTGCTGATCGTCACCGGCGTCGGCGGGGCGCTGATGCCGGCATGGATGGACCTGATCGGACGGGTGGTCCCGGTCACGTTGCGCGGACGCTTCTTTGGATTTGCGAACCTCGCGGCCAGCGCGGGCGGCCTGGTCGCCAGCGTCGTGACGGCGAGCATCCTGGCGACGATCTCGGCGCCGGCCAGCTACGGTCTGTGCTTCGTGTGCACGTCCGTCTGCCTTGGGCTTTCGTTCGCCGCGCTGGTCGTCGTTCGCGAGCCGGCCTCGACCTCCTCGGCGCCGGCGGTGCCGTTGCGCGAGTATCTCGCCCGGATTCGTACGCTCCTCGGCCGGGATCCGAACCTCGCGTGGTTTCTCGCGGCACGAGCGTTCGGGGTGGTCGGCACGATCGGCAACGGCTTCTACACGGTCTACGCCCTGCGTGCGTGGGATGCCCCCGTCGCCCAGGTGGGTGTCTTCACCACGCTCTTGTTCGTGGGCCAGATGGTCGGCAACGCCGCGCTGGGCTGGCTCGCCGACCGCCGGGGCCACCGACTGGTGATCATCCTCGGTTTCGGCGCGACCCTGACTGGCAACGTGGTCGCGATCGCCGCGCCGACGCTCGGCGCCTTCGGCATGGTCTTCGTGATGATGGGGATCCAGATCGCCGCGATGAACGTGTCGAACCTGAACGTGATGCTCGAGTTCGCGCCCGAGACGTCGGCGCAGCCGACCTACGTCGGCCTCGGCACCACGCTGCAGGCACCGTTCGCCTTCGTGGCACCGCTGGCGGCGGGGCTCCTGGCGGACGCGCTCGGGTTTATCGCGGTGTTCGCGGTGGCGGCGGTCGCCGTCAGCGTCGCGCTCGCGCTCTTGATCGCGCGGGTCCGCGATCCACGGGCCATGATGGCGACACCCGCCGCGTGAGCGGCTATTTCGGGGGCTTGACCCTCTCGATGGCCGGATCGTCCACGACCGGCTGATCGCTCGGCAGCGAGATCGCGATCGTGGCGCCGGGCTCCACCAGCAGGTCGATCTCGGCGACGCGCTTCGTGAACGCCGCGAGGATCACGCCCTGATCGGTCTGGATCTTCACGAGCACGCGGTTGCCCTCGCGCTGCTTCTGCAAGACTTGTCCTTCGACGACCCGCGCGCGCAGTCGGAGATCCTTCGGCAGATACGGATCGAGCCGCGGCGGCACGTAGATGGTCCCGGCGACGCCGAGGGCGGCGCCGACGAGGAGAATCCCCATCAGGATGATCCAGCCTCTCATTTCACCTCAGGCTTCTCGGCGGGCGGCGGCGCCGGCTCCTGATCCGGCGTGTCCTCGAGCCCCTTCTTGAACTCGCTGAGCGCCCGGCCGAGCGAGCGCGACAATTCGGGGAGCTTCTTGGCCCCGAAGAAAAAGACGCCGAGCGCCAGCGCGACGAGCAGATCCTGTGTACCGATCATGGTTCGTGCTCCTTGGTCCGCGGACGATGCCGCGGGTGATCGCCACCCACCGAGCCTTTGCCGTCGTCACCACGGGCTTGCTCAGGCGGGCGGGGGAGCGCGGACCGCGGGCGCGCTGAGCGCCAACGCGTGCTCGGGCTGCGGAGGCGGGAGCACGACCGTACCGAGATGGATCGCGTGGGGTTCGACATCGAGCAGCGGCTTCAGCCCGGGCGCCACGTCCATGCCGGTGACCGCCAGGACCACGTCGTCGCCATCGGCCGCGTCGTAGAAGCCGCCGATCCACCCGGGATCGGGAGGGCTCGCGTGGGCCAACGCGCCAAGCGTGGACAGCACCAGGCCCAGGAGCGCCGCTACGGCGAGCCGCGGAATCATCGGTGCCATTGTAGCCCACGTGCTCGTGCCGTCTGGCCGAGCCGAGGAGCCCCGGCGAGCCGACCCGAGCACGGGCGGAGAATCCTGCGGGCCTCGACTTCACGCTGTCGGCCCAGGAGCTCCGGGCGATCGACCCGGCGTTCTGAATCCGAGAATCAGGCGTCGGGCTTGGGACCGAAGCGGTAGACGCTCGTGTCGCGCACGTGAAAGCCGGCTTTCTCGTAGAGCCGATGGGCGGCCTGCCGCGATCGACGCGACGTGAGATCGACGGTCTTGACTCCTCGCTGCTTGGCCAGATCTACCGCCGCCAGGGTCAACGCCTCGCCCACACCGCGGCCGCGGGCCATATCGTCGACGACGACGTCCTCGATCCAGGCGCGCATCGCCGACGGGATGCGGAAGATCACGAGGGTCAGGGTGCCGATGATGCGATTGCCGGCGCTCGGATCACGGGCCAGGAGTACCGTGTTGTGCGGCGCGCCGATGATCTCGGCGAGCGACTCGCGAGTCAGCCGCGCGGCGGACGAGGACAGCTGGGGCAGGAGCCGCCCGAACGCCTCGACGACCTCTGCCGTCGCCGCGTCGGCGATCAGGACCTCGACCGGGCTGTTCGGCTTCGACATCGCAGCGTAGGAATCGAAGTGAAGCGAGAGCCTACGTCAGCGGAACGTAGTCGTACTCGCCGATGCCTTGCAGAACCAGGAAGACGGCCGAACCCTCGCCGCCGTTGGTGACGAGATGCGGCCTGCGCTCGCGCACCGTGTACGTCTGGCCGGGCCCGAGGCGCACTTCCTCTTTCGGATCGCGCAGGAACAGGCGCACGCGGCCCTGCAAGACGTAGAACGTGTCCTGGATGTTGTTGTGGTAGTGCCAGGGCACCTGCTGGCGCGGTCCGATCTGCAGCTCCGAGATTCGAAAGCCCGGGCGCTCGGCGTGCCGGGCCCGGCGCTCGACCTCGTAGAGATGACTCGCGTCCCTCACCCCTTCGCGTTCGACGGCTTCCATGGCGCGCCTCCCCTTCGCCGCGATGGTACCATCGGCGGCGACACCGTCACCTCGGGGGGATCGCGCCAATGGGCCAGGATCTGCTGGAAGTCGTCAAGGATGGAGTCGCCGTGCTCACCTTGAATCGTCCCGACCGGCTCAACGCCATGTCCGGGCCGATGCTGAGCGCGATGCTCGAGGCGCTCCCGCGGCTCGCCGGCGACCCTGAGGTGGGCGTGGTCGTCCTCACCGGGGCCGGCCGGGGTTTCTGCGCTGGCGGCGACGTGAAGGCGATGGCCGAGGGGCGTGAGTTCAGCGGGACCTTCGAGGAGAAAGCGCAGGCGCTCCGCTCGAGCATGGAGGTCTCGCGCTGGCTTCACGAGATGCCGAAGGTGACGATCGCGATGGTGCGGGGCGCGGCGGCCGGCGCGGGGCTCTCGCTCGCGCTCGCCTGCGACCTGCGGGTCGCGAGCGACACCGCCCGGTTCGCGACCGCCTTCGCCCGCGTCGGCTACTCCGGCGACTTCGGCGGCAGCTGGTACCTCACTCAGCTCGTCGGAACCGCGAAGGCGCGCGAGCTCTACTACACGGCCGACATCGTGGATGCCCAGCAAGCCCTGGCTCTCGGGATCGTCAACCGTGTCGTCCCCGACACCCGGCTCGAGGAAGAGACGATGGCTCTGGCCGGTCAACTGGCTCGTGGGCCACGCGTCGCCTACCGATACATGAAGCGCAACTTCAACGCGGCCGAGAGCGGAACGCTCAAGGATTGCCTCGACCTCGAGGCCTGGCACCACACGCGGACCGGGATGACCGAGGACCACAAGGAGGCGGCCAAGGCGTTCGTCGAGAAGCGCGAGCCGACCTTCAAGGGCCGCTGATGGCCTTCACCAAAGAACTCTGGGGGTCGATCGAGCCGATCTACACGGCGATCCTTCGGCACCCGTTTCTTCGCGGCCTCACCGACGGCTCTCTTCCGCGCGAGAGCTTCAAGTTCTACGCGGTCCAGGACGCGCTCTACCTGCGCGAGTTCGCCCGCGCCCTGTCGCTGGCCGGCGCCCGGGCGCCGAAGGACGACTGGATCATCATGTTCAACGAGCACGCCGCTGGCGCGCTCAAGGTCGAGCGCTCGCTGCATGAGAGCTTTTTCCAGGAGTTCGGTCTCACGCCCAAGGCGGTGGCCTCCACCCCGCTGGCGCCGACGAACCTCGCCTACACGAGCTATCTCCTGGCAGTTGCCTACGGCGCTCCCTTCCACGAGGCGCTTGCGGCGTTACTGCCGTGCTACTGGATCTACTGGGAGGTGGGCAAGGAGCTCGAGCGCGCCGGGTCCGCCGACCCTCTCTACAAGCGATGGATCGGCACCTACGCATCGGAAGAGTTCGGCTCGGTCGTGAGGGCCGTGCTCTTGGCGGCGGACGAGGTTGCGAACGGCTTGCAGCAGCTCGAACGGGACGCGATGAAGGCTCACTTCGTTGCGACGAGCCGCTACGAGTGGATGTTCTGGGACATGGGTTTGCGGCGCGAGGTGTGGCCAACATGGTAACTCGGTGAGCGAGCCCGAGCGCTTCGAGCGGGCGACAGAGCTCTGGCGGGAAGCTTACCGCCGCCAGATGCAGGGCGAGCTCGACCCTGCGATCGAGCTCTATCGGCGCTCGATCGACGTGTGCCCGACCGCCGAGGCCCACACGTTCCTCGGGTGGACCTATAGCTTCCAGGGTCGCCTCGACGAGGCGCGAGCAGAATGCCTGAAGGCCATCGAAGTGGACCCTGACTTCGGAAACCCCTACAACGACATAGGGTGTTACCTGATGCAGCAGGGCAAGCTCGAGGAGGCTGTTCCCTGGCTCGAGCGAGCGAAGCTGGCCAAGCGCTACGAGCCGCGTCAGTTCCCCTACATGAACCTTGCGAGAATCCATGTAAAACAGGGCAGGTGGTGGGACGCGTTGCGTGAGTTCGAAGGCGCCGTACGGCTGGCGCCACGCGACGCGGAACTGCAGCGGGCGCTCCACTCGTTGCGCGGTCGTCTGAACTGACGTCAGAAACGAGATGGCCGTCAGCCCGCTGACTCCGATGTGTCGTGAAGCGGAACACCGTGGACGGAGGGTGCATGACTTTCCCGCAGAAAGACTCGCGGTCTAAACCTGGCGACCCGGTTGCATCGGTGTCGTCGCAAGCCCGACCACTATCGGTCTGGGCATTCATGAGGAGGCGGCTATGCGACAGGCTGTGATAGTTGGGCTGGTGCTACCTGCGGCATTGATGGTCGTCAGCGGTTGCGCCACCAAGAAGTGGGTGACCGAGTTCGTCGGCAAGAAGGAAGTCGAGATCGACCAGCGGTTCACCGGGGTCGACAAGAAGATGGCCGACGAGACCCAGCGAATCGATCAGCGTGTGGAGGGCGTCGACACCCGGCTGAAGGGCGCGGAGGGTACGCTCACCCAGACGACGGAGACGGCCAAGGGCGCGAAGGATCGGGCGGACAGCGCCTATAGCAAGGCCGACGAGACGAGCAGCCGGCTGACGCGGCTGTGGTCGAACCGCAACGTGCGCAACCAGGTAGAAACCTACCAGGTCCTGTTCGGGTTCGACAAGTGGGACCTGAACGACAACGCACAGACCACGCTGGCCTCCATCATCAAGGAAATGAAGGAGAATCCGAACCTGACGGTGGATCTCCAGGGATACGCGGACCCGGTCGGGTCGTACCCGTACAACGTCGGGCTGAGCCAGCGCCGCGTCGAATCGGTTCGCCGGTTCCTTGTGGAGAAGGGCATCGAGCTTCCGCGGATCAACCTGATCGGTCTCGGCCCCATCGCTGAGAAGGGGACGCCGAACGCCGAGAAGCGCAAGGTGACCGTGAAGCTGCTGGTCACCAAGGAAGACTAGTCCCGCACCTGCTTCGGGCGCGTCCGGAGTGATCCGGGCGCGCCCAGCCCTCTCAGCGCCGCCGAACGAACGCTGCGAGTGCCCGGCCGATCTCGTCCGGGGAGTCCTCCTGGATGAAGTGACTGCCTCTCACCGTGACCTCTTCCTGGTTGGGCCAGCTGCGGCAAAAGTCCCGCTGGGGACCCACGAGGATCGATCCAGGATCTGCGTTGACGAAGAGCTTCGGCATCGGGCTCTTCGCAAGCCAGTCGCCGTACTCGCGGACGATCTGAACGACGTCGGCGGGCTCGCCGTCCACGGGAATCTCGCGTGGCCAAGTGAGAGTCGGTCGGCGCGACTCGCCGGCCTCGCGATACGGCGCGCGGTAGCGGTCCATCTCCTCGGAGGTGAGGCCGCGGATGACGCTCGCCGGCAGGATCCGCTCCACGAAGACGTTCTTCTGCAGCACCATCTCCTCTCCGCCAGGCGAGCGCATCGCCTGGAAGATCTTGCGCGCCGTCTCGGGCCATTCCTGCCAGGTCACGGGGCGGACGATCGCCTCCATGTACGCGACGCCTGTGACGCGGTCGGGATGACGTCGCGCCCAGTGGAAGCCGAGCGCCGAGCCCCAGTCGTGGACGACGAGCACGACGTTGCGCGTGAGCCCAAGCGCGTCGAACCAGGCGTCGAGATAGCGTGCATGATCGACGAACCGATAAGTACCGCTCGACGACTTGCCGGAATCGCCCATGCCGACGAGGTCGGGGGCCAGGCAACGGCGCTCTCCCACGACGTGCGGAATGATGTTGCGCCAGAGATAGGACGACGTCGGGTTGCCGTGCAGGAAGACGATCGGGTCTCCCGCGCTGGTGTCGACGTACGCCATCTCCGTATCGAGGACTCGGACGCGCGCTCTGGGGTGCGGGTCCGCGGCCGAAATGGGGCTCATGCGGTCGATTGTAGCCGACCCGGATCGTCGGTGCGACGCAGGGTTAGCCGACATCATCGGGAAGCGAGGCCGGCGCGACGAGATGCGACATAATCGTTGCTGGGGATGAACGCGAGGACCACGAGTCGGGCCCCGCCGCCCCAGTCAAACCCAAAAGTCGGAGATGATCGGATCGCGGTTCAGTCCTGAGATTCGTCGCGCCCTCAGGATCGATATCTCGGCGACGCTCCTGTTCACGGTCTTCGCGGGCCTGACCGGCCCATTCCTCGGCTTGATTCTCCGGCGCGAGCTCGGCGCCACGCCGCTTCAGCTCGCCGTGATGTCCTCCGCTGGGGGCGGGTGCCTGCTTCTGTCGCTCTTGTGGGCAAAGGCGTGCCACGGGCGACCCCCTCTGCCATATCTCGTCTGGCCCGCTTTCCTCGCCCGAGGCGTGTTCCTGCTGGTCCCATTCGTCAGCTCGGCCTGGTCGTTCGTCGGCCTCGTGATCGCGCGGGACTTCTTCGGCGCCGCCGTCGCGCCCGCCCACGCCGCGGTCATCGAGCGGGTCTACCCTCGGGAACAGCGCGGCCGCGCCCTCGGCCTGGTCCGGATGGCCGGCGCGGTGCTGGGCATCGGGCTGGCGCTGGCCGCCGGTCAGCTTTTCGATCGGATCGGGTACCGGTGGATCTTCGTCGCCGCCGCGCTCCTCGGCATGGCCGCGTGCCTGCGCCTGCGTCGCCTCTCGGTGCCCGAGCCGGAGATCGACCGTGATGAGGGGCCAGCCGGTCTCCGAGAGGCGTGGCTGACGGTGCGTGAGGATCACGCCTTCCGGCGGCTCCTGGTCGCGTCGTTTCTATTTGGTTTCGGCTGCTGGATCCAGACGCCGGCGCACCCCCTCCTGGCGGTCGACGTCCTCCAGGTGAGCGCCTCGCAGGTCGGCGTGTTCGCATCCGTGGCCGCGGTCGCGACGCTCGCTGGAAGCGCCTATTGGGGATGGCTCGTCGACCGCAAGTCGAGCCTCGAGGCGCTCCGCGTGATGTACCTCATCGGCGCGACGACCCCGCTGATCTACTACATCGCCTGGAGCCCCTGGGTGCTGGTCGCGAGCGCTGTCACCGACTCGCTGCTGGCCGTCGGCCTGGAGCTCGTCTGGATGATGGCGGTGATCGACGTCGCCGGGCCTCAGCGCACGGCCCAGTACGTCGCCATCGGCGCGACGCTCGCGGGCGTCCGTGGCATCGCGGGGCCACTCGTGGGGGGGCTTGTCATCCACGCCTTTGGCATCCACGCGGTCTATCTCATCGCGGCGATCCTCACGTTCTCCGGAGCGTGGCTCGTCGGTCGGGAGCTCCGGGTTCGCGTGCCCGCTCCGGCGCTCACCCCATGAGCCTCGCGGTGCTGCCGGCACCGATCCGGTCGTTTTTCGGTGTTACCGGGCCCCGCGACGTATACTCCGAGCATGGGTAGAACGCTGACGATCGCCGCCGCGCTCCTTCTGCTGGCCGGCTCGCCCGCCTGGGCCGGCCCTACCGATCAGCTTCGCGAGTACACCGACCAGGTCATCAAGGTCCTCGACGACCCGTCGATGGCGCGGCAGGATCGACGGGCCGCGGTGCGCAAGATCGCGCACGAGGCCTTCGACGTCGCCGAGACGGCCCAGCGGGTCCTCGCCCGTCACTGGCAGGCCCGCACGCAGGCCGAGCGCGAGGAGTTCACCCAGCTCTTCGCCGACCTGCTGGAGCGGACCTACATCGCGCGCATGGACGAGTACGGCGGGGAGCGGATCCGGTATGTCAGCGAGTCGATCGACGGCAAGCTGGCGTCCGTCCGGGCTCGCATCACGACGAGAAACGGTACCGAGGTGGCCGTCGAGTCGCGGATGAACCTTCGCGGCGATCGCTGGCTGATCTACGACGTCCTCATCGAGAACGTGAGCCTCGTGGCCAACTACCGCTCGCAATTCGACCGGATCGTCCGCTCGGGCTCGTACGAGGAGCTCGTGCGCCGGCTCAAGACCAAGCGCGACGAGTTCCTGAACGAGTCGCCGGCACAGCGTGCGCGTCGGTCCGGGTAGCAGTCGTCCCCGCTCGGTCGTTTGACCCTCCGTCCCAATCTGTTAGATTTCGAACCGTGACAGCTCTGACCCTGCCGGTGGAGATCGCTTCGTGGATTACCAAGTTCGTCGGCGGCGACGGGTCGGGCCGCCGCGTTCTGGAAGAACCGCTGACGCAGGGCGCGACGGTTCGCAGCGTGCTCACGGGGCTCTCGGCGAGATTTCCCGAGCTCCATCAGGCCCTCTGGCACGGCAAGGAGCTGGGTGAGCACATCGAGGTCCTCGTCAACGACGCCGTGCTCGGCATCGAGCACGATCTCGACTCGCCGCTTCGCCCCGGAGATCGGATCACTCTCCTCGCTCAGTTCATGGGCGGCGTGTAGTCGGCGCCCGCGTCGCTCGATGGCGAGCTATCACATCATCGCCTGGAAGAACGTGCCGGCGATGGTCGAAGCGCGCGACGCTTCGGAGACCGTCACCCGCCAGCTCAGCGATCGCTTCCAGCAGCTGATCGACTCTGTCGCGATGCGGCTCGGGCTGCAGGACCAGGACGCCTATCTCGACCTGTGGTCTCGCGGTGACGCGCAGGAGCGCGCCGGGGGCGCCGCGGAGGTCGCCGACGCGGTGGCGGCCGAGCTCGAGGCGCGATTCTCCGAATTCATCGCGGACGCCTTCGGTCCTCCATGAGGCTCGACGGCTGGCTCCTCGCCGTCTGCATCGCGCGGACCTGCATGACGTCCGTGTTCATGACGTACGCCGCGGTGCTGCCGGTGCTCCGGACACAGTGGGAGATGTCGGCGACGGCCGCCGGGTCGATCTCGACGGGCTTCCAGCTGGGGTACGCCGTCGCGCTCGTCGCCTTTTCCGCGCTGGCCGATCGCGTCGGCGCGCGCCGCGTCTTCCTCGGTTCAGCCTGGCTCAGCGCGGTCACGGCGATCGCCTTCGGGCTCTGGGCGCGGTCCTACGCGACCGGTCTCGTGCTGTGCACGCTCATGGCGCTCTCGCAGGGCGGAACCTACACGACGGCGATCATGCTGATCGCCGATCGGTACCCGCCCGAGCGGCGCGGCGCCGCGGTCGGCTGGCTGATCGCCAGCTCGTCGGCAGGATACGCGCTGTCGTTGCTGCTCTCGGCGCCTTCGCTCGCGTGGGGCGGATACGAGAGGGCCTTTCTCGTGAGCGCCTGCGGCCCGGTCGTGGGCGTCGTCGTGCTGTGGTTCGCGCTGCGCTCGACGCCGAACGTCGTTCACCCGCCGCGCGCCGGAGTGCGCTTCGGCGGGGCCGTGCTGCGGAACCGTCCCGCGATGCGGCTGATCCTGGGCTACACGTTCCATTCATGGGAGCTCCTGGGGATGTGGGCGTGGACGCCGGCCTTCGTGGCCGCCGTCTTCGCCGCGACGGGCGCCGGCGCGATTCGCGCGGTCGAGTTGGCGGCGTACCTCTCGGCCGCCTTCCATCTCACTGGCCTCGTCGCTTCCTCGTCGATGGGCCGGCTCTCGGACCGGCTGGGGCGCAAGGTCGTCCTCGTCGGTTTGGCCGCGACGAGCGCGGCGTGCTCGCTCGTGTTCGGCTGGCTCGTCACCGCGCCGATCGCCGTCGTCTTCGTCGTCGGGGCGCTTTACGGCTTCACCGCGCTGGGCGACTCGCCCGTGCTGTCGACGGCGCTCACCGAGGCCGTGAGCGCTCCCTACCTCGGTGCGGCGCTCGCGCTTCGATCGTTCCTCGGTTTCGGCGCCGGCGCCGTTGCCCCCATCGTGTTCGGACGGATCCTCGACCTGACGAACGTTCCGGGTCCGTCGCCGACGACGTGGGGCTGGGCATTCGTGGCGCTGGGAGGCGGCGGGCTGCTGGCCGCCTACTGTGCCTCGGGACTGGCGTCTGACCGACTTCGGGTCGTGCGCGCCAAGGCGCCGTCGGTGTAATAAGCTAGCCGTAGATCGATATGGCCAGACCGATCTCGATCAAGCTCATCGAAGACACCGCGCGCGAGCTGATGGCGCGGGCGGCCATCGACATCCCCACCGACTATCGCGAGGGTGTCCGGAAGGCTCGCGATCGCGAGCAAAACCGGATCGCCCGCTTCGTGCTCACCGAGATGGACCGCAACTGGGACATCGCGACCGAGGAACGTCGTCCCATGTGCGCCGACACCGGATTGCCGCGCTACTACGTCCGGGCCGGCAACGAGGCGCTCGTCGAAGGCGGCTTCGTGGCCCTCGAGCGCGCGCTGCGTCGTGCGACCGCCGACGCGACCGCGTCGATTCCGCTCCGGCCCAATCGCGTCCATCCGCTGACTCGCGCGGACCACGACAACAACGTCGGCGTTCACGCGCCGGAGGTCACCTACGCGTTCGAGCCCGGCGGCGACTGGATCGACATCACGACGGTCCACAAAGGCGGGCTCTTCGGCAGCGACTATCGGATGCTGTTCCCGGCCGATGGAATCGCCGGCATCAAACGGTTCTTCATCGACACGCTCGTCCAGTTCGGCAAGCGCGGCCTGGCGTGCCAGCCCGCGATCGTCGGTGTCGGCATCGGCGGGTCGAAGGACACGTGCGTGCGCCTGGGGAAGGAAGCAGCGTGCCTGCGGGCCGTCGGCAGCCGGAACCCCGATCCGGCGATCGCGGCGTTGGAGGACGAGCTGACCGCGCTCGGCAACTACATCGGAATCGGCGCGATGGGCTTCGCCGGCACCTCGCTCGTCGTCGCCACACACGTCGAGGTCGCCTACTCGCACACCGGCGGCATGCCGGTCGGGCTCCACAGCTTCTGTCTGTCCTCGCGTCGGGCCACGGCCCGCGTCCATCCCGACGGCCGAGTCGAGTTTCGCGCCGACCCGATGTGGTTCACCGACTACTACCGCCGCGAGGGGGTCGAGTGAAGCCGGCAAGCGCCTGCGTCAGCCCACCCTCGGTGGCGCCGGGCTCAAGGGCCCGGTTACAGTGATCCAGCGCTTGGACGACGTCAAGATGGACGAGGTCCGGCTGACGACGCCGGTCGCCGATGCCGACCTGGCGCGGCTGAAGCTCGGCGACGTCGTCTATCTCGATGGCGTGCTGTACACGGCGCGGGAGAGCGTCTATCGCCGGGTCGTCGACGAGGGCGTCGATTTGCCGGCGGTTGTCCGCGGGATGACCAACGTGAACTTCCACTGCTCTCCGGCGGCGACGGTGCGACCTGACGGAACGTACGCCGTCGAGGCCGTCACGGCGACGGCGAGCTTCCGCTTCGGCAAGTCGATGAGCCGCTGGTTCGAGCGCTCGGGCGCCAAGATGATCGTCGGCAAGGCGGGGCTCACCGAGCTCGCGTATCGCGAGTGGTTCGTGCCCCATGGCGCCGTCTACCTCACCACCGTCGGCTACGGTCTGGGCGCGGCGTATGGGCGCTGCATCAAGCGAGTCGTCGACGTGCACTGGCTCGAGCTCGGCATCGCCCAGGCACTCTGGGTGCTCGAGGTCGAGAAGCTCGGCCCCTTCCTGGTCGAGGGCGATCGACAGGGTCGGAGCCTCTTCGCGCTGGCGAACCGCGAGATCAACTTGCGACTGGACGAGGTGTATCGAGGCCTGCCGCCGTTCTCGATGGGACGCTTTGGCGAGACCACCGCCCGCACCGACGAGGTCGTCTAACCCCACGACCCCGGCGCCCTCCGCCGCGCCCGGCCGGAGGCTCGAGATCCTCCCGAAGATTTGACACGGTTGTGACGATTCACGCGTCCGCGCCCTCCATACTCCTCACAGCTGATCGATTCCACCTTTCAAGGAGGGTGCACATGCTGAAGCGGACGGGGTGGCTCGGGCGCACGCTCGTCATCGCGGCGGTCGGAGTCGTCTTCGGGCTCGCGGGTGTCGTCGGCCAATCGGTTGCCCAGACCGAGGGCGCGAAGAAGAGCGACAAGCCGATGACGTCGGACGACACGATGATGAAGGGCGACAAGAAGGGTGAGATGAAGGGCGAGATGAAGTCGGATGACATGAAGAAGGACGAAAAGGCCATGATGAAGGACGATAAGATGATGCAGGGCGACAAGACGATGGAGAAGAAGCAGTAGCCGTGCGGTGGATCGCGTCGCTCGTCTTCGTAGGGGTCCTGGCGGCGGGCCTCGCGGCGGGTTCCGCCTCGGGCCAGGCTGTTCGTGTCGGTACGCCGGCGCCGGACGTGGCAGGCGAGCGCTGGATCAACAGCGGGCCCTTGACCACGTCGGGCCTGCGCGGCCGGGTCGTGCTCGTCGAGTTCTGGACCTTCGGTTGAATCAACTGCAAGAACGTGATCCCGCAGTTGCGGGGCTGGTACGAGCGTTACGAGAAGGACGGGTTCACGATCGTCGGAGTGCACAGCCCGGAATTCTCCTGGGAGAAGCCGTACGGGAGTGTCGTGGACGCCACGAAGAAACTCGGGGTCCGATATCCGGTCGTGCAAGACAACGAGCTCACGATCTGGAAGCGCTGGAGCGTCTGGGCCTGGCCGACCACGATCCTGATGGATCGCAAGGGAATCGTCCGCTATCGGCACATCGGCGAGGGAGACTACGACAGGACCGAAGCGATGATTCGGCGGCTTCTGGCGGAGCGGGAGTAGCCGCAGGAGTGTGGTCGCCGTCCGCGAGGTTCTCGGCGCTCGCGCTCCTGGCGATCGTGGCGCCCGCCACGATCGTCGCCGTACTCGGCTACGTCTCGATCCGTCAGTGGGAAGTCTCGTCGGAGCTTCTGTATCGCGAGCAGGCGCGCGACATGGCGACGATGGCCGCCGAGAAGGTCGAGATGACGTTGCGCCGCGCGGAAGACGACTTCCTGGATCGCCTGCAAGCCGCCCTCCGGACCGAGGGGTCACCGGGACGCGCCGTCGACGCCGTGCTCGCCGGCTCGCCGCTGATCCGGCGGCTGTATCTCGTCGGACCGCGTGGCGAGCTGCTCTACCCGCGCGCGTGGAAGGAAAGCGACGCGGCCCTCTTCGGCCCGCTGGTGTCGGAGCCAGCGCTGAGGAAGGTCGAGCGAAGCGGTAAGCGAGTGGTGATCGCCGAGAATCAGATCTGTTTGGCGCGGCTCACGGAGCGCGGCGGCGAGCCGATCGTGGTCGCCTTCCTCCGGGATGGCGACACCTTGCGCCGCGAGATCCTCGAGACCACGCTGGGTGCGCTCGAGTCGCCGACCATCATCGCCGTGCTCGACCGGGAGGGCCGTACGGTCTACAGCCGTGCCCCGATCGGCGACGCCCAGCGCGTGCTCTCCGTCCAGTTTCGCGACACGCTGCCCGACTGGCGGCTGGCTGTCTATCAGACTCCGGGCGCGTCGCCCCGCCAGGCGGTCCAACGTCAAGTGATGTTCTTCACGGGCGCTCTCGGCGTGCTCGTGGCCGTCATCGTGGCGGGGATCGTCACGACGTGGCGGCTGATGCGCCGGGAGACCGAGATGGCGCGGCTCAAATCCGATTTCGTCGCCAACGTGTCTCACGATCTGAAGACCCCGCTCTCCGTGATCCGGATGTTCGGGGAGACCCTCGAGATGGGACGCGTGACGGACGAAGGCCGGCGCCAGGAATACTATCGGGTCATCACTCGTGAGGGTGAGCGGCTCACGCGCCTGATCGACAACGTGCTCGACTTCTCACGGATCGAGGGCGGGCGGCAGACGTACCGGATGACGCCGACCTCGGTCGAGCCGCTCGTGCGCGGGACGCTCGAGACGTTCGCCTATCCGCTGGCTCAGCAAGGATTCAAGGTCGAGGTGAGCGTGGCGCCTGATCTTCCCGAAGTGGCGATGGATGCCGACGCCGTGGGGCAAGCCCTCGCGAATCTGATCGACAACGCCATCAAGTACTCGGCCGACGACCGGGCGTTGACGGTCGACGCCCGGGTGGTCGACGGGCAGCTCGTCATCGCCGTGACCGACCGCGGTCTGGGGATCGCGCCCGAGGAGCAGGCGAAGATCTTCGAGAAGTTCTATCGGGTCGGCCGGAGTGACACACAAGGGCGCCGCGGCAGCGGGGTCGGCCTGGCGCTCGTGCGGCATATCGCCGAGGCTCACGGCGGCGATGTCACGGTGGAGAGCGCGCCCGGCGAGGGGAGCCGCTTCTCACTTCGCTTGCCGCTCGGACGGTCCTGATGGCCAAGATCCTGATCGTCGACGACGAGCCCGAGATCGTCCGCGGCCTCGAGGACAATCTGCGATTCGAGGGCTATCAGACCGCGTCGGCCGCCAACGGCGAAGACGCGCTCGCGCTCGCCCTGAGCGGCGCGCCGGATCTCATCCTGCTCGACGTCACGATGCCGCGGATGAGCGGATGGGAGGTTTGTCGCGCGCTGCGGGCAAAGGGCGTGGACGTGCCCGTCATCATGCTCACCGCGCGCGGCGAGGAAGTCGACCGCGTCCGCGGGCTCGAGCTCGGGGCCGACGACTACGTGACCAAGCCCTTCTCGCTGCGCGAGCTGCTCGCCCGGGTCCGGGCGGTGCTGCGAAGGAGTTCGATCTGCTCGTCTTCCTGATCGCGCATCGAGGCGAAGTGATCACGCGCGAGCGGTTGCTCGACGAGGTGTGGGGATACGAGCGTTTCCCCACGACCCGCACCGTCGATACTCACGTACTCCGGCTCAGGCGGAAGTTCGAAGCCGACGCCGATCGCCCGGTCTGGATCCTGACCCTCCATGGTCACGGTTACAAGTTCGCGGCCGTGTGAGATCCTTTTAAGCCAGAGACCGAAGGAGACACCATGCTGATTCGACGCGCACCGCGGTTCACCGCGAGTGAGATCACCGACCCCACGCTCTACCTGAGCCGCCGCGAGCTGATCTCGGGAGCCGCCGCGGCGCTCGTCCTGGCGCCGGGTCTCGGCTCGGCCGCCGCGCCGGCCCTCCAGCCCCTCACGGCCACGCGCAATGCCGCGTTCAGCCTGAATGAGTCGGCGACGAAGGTCGAGGCGGCGACGACCTACAACAACTTCTACGAGTTCGGCGTGAACAAGGACGATCCCTCTCGGCTCGGCCACACGTTGCGCCCGCGTCCGTGGGCGGTCCAGGTCGACGGCTTCGTGCAGAAGTCGAAGACCTTCGACATCGACGAGCTGACGCGTCTGTTTCCGCTGGAAGAGCGGGTGTACTCGCTGCGCTGCGTCGAGGCCTGGTCGATGGTGATCCCGTGGATCGGCTTTCCGCTCGCGTCCTTGCTCAAGCGCGTCGAGCCGACCGGGCAGGCGAAGTTCGTCGAGTTCACCACCCTGCTCGATCCGAACCAGTTCCCGGCCCAGAAACCGGGGTTCTTCGGCTTCTCGTCGCTCGACTGGCCCTACGTCGAAGGGCTCCGGCTGGACGAGGCGATGCACCCGCTCACGCTCTTGACCGTCGGCATGTACGGCAAGGTGCTGCCCAATCAGAACGGGGCGCCGGTTCGTGTCGTCGTGCCATGGAAGTACGGCTTCAAGAGCGCCAAGTCGATCGTCCGGATCCGCCTGGTGGGCGAACAGCCCAAGACCGCCTGGGAGAAGGCGGCACCTTCCGAGTACGGCTTCTACTCCAACGTCAATCCGGCGGTCAGCCATCCGCGCTGGAGCCAGGCGGACGAGCGGCGCCTCGGCGAGTTCCGGCGGCGGCCGACGCTTCCATTCAACGGATACGCCGACCAGGTCGCGTCGCTCTACTCCGGAATGGACCTGAAGAAGAACTTCTAGTGGCTCCCAATCCCCGGTGACGCGTCCGGCGCGCGTCGCGCTCAAGGTGTTCGTGTGGGGCGCGTGCCTGGCGCCGCTCGCGCTCCTGGCCTACCGCGCGTGGAACGACGACCTCGGCGCCAACCCGATCAGCTTCATCACCAACACGCTCGGCGACTGGACCTTGCGGATCCTGCTCACGTCGCTCGCGATGACGCCCCTCCGCATCGTGTTCGGGCTCTCGTGGCCGATCACGCTGCGGCGGCTCCTCGGGCTCTTCGCGTTCGTCTACGTCTGCCTGCACTTCGCGGTCTGGAGTGTGCTCGACTTCTTCTTCGACTGGCCGCGAATGTGGGCCGACATCCTCAAGCGCCCCTACATCACGATGGGCATGCTCGCCCTGGTCTCGCTGATCCCACTCGCGGCGACGTCGACGACCGGGATGATCCGGCGGCTCGGCGCGCGGAACTGGAATCGTTTGCATCGCCTCGCCTACTTCGCCGCGGTGTGCGCGGTCCTTCACTACCTGTGGCTCGCGAAGGTCGGCGTGAAGGACCCGTACTGGTACGCGGCCGCCCTCGTCATGCTGCTCGGCGTCCGCGTCTGGGAGTGGGGGCGACGCGTGACGCGCCGCCGCCGGGGTCGCGCCGTCCCGGCGTCGCCGCCGGTAGGCTCCCGAGCCGAGAACCCGCTTTCCTGAGGGGACGCTCGGCCGTAGTATCTGTGGGACCATGAACTCCACCACCATCTCCGTCAACGGCCGCCGGTATAACGCTCCGAATCGTCCGGTCGTCGTCGTCTGCATCGATGGGTCCGAGCCCGAATATTTCGAGCGAGGAATCGCCGGACACACGACACCCGCCATCGCGCGCTTCCGCCGAGACGGCGTCTACCGCGTCGCCCGGTCCGTCGTGCCGAGCTTCACGAATCCGAACAACCTCTCGATCGTCACCGGTGCCTCCCCGGCCGTCCACGGCATCTCGGGCAACTACTTCTACGATCCCGCGACCGGCCAGGAAGTGATGATGAACGACCCGAAGTTCCTGCGCTGCGAGACGCTCCTGGCGGCGTTGTCCCGCGCGGGAGCCCGTGTGGCGGTGGTCACCGCCAAAGACAAGCTCCGGCGATTGCTCGGCCACGGGATGGATGGCATCTGCTTCTCGTCCGAGAAGGCCGACCAGACGACGAAGGGCGAGCACGGCATCGAGCGCGCCACCGACCTGGTCGCCATGCCGGTGCCCTCGGTCTACAGCGCGGAGCTCTCGGAATACGTGCTGGCGGCCGGGCTCGAGCTGCTCGAGCGCGAGCGGCCCGACGTCATGTACCTGTCGCTCACCGACTACGTCCAGCACAAGCACGCCCCCGGCGCGCCCGCGGCTACGGTCTTCTACACGATGCTCGACCGCTACTTCGACGCGTACGACCGCGCCGGCGCGGTGCTGGGAATCACGGCCGACCACGGCATGAATGCCAAGTCCAACCCCGACGGCACGCCGAAGGTCGTCTATCTGCGTCCGCTGCTGGACAAGCTCATCGGGCCCGGACGCGCCCGCGTGATCCTACCGATCACCGATCCGTACGTCGTCCATCACGGCGCGCTCGGCTCGTTCGCCACGATCTATCTCGACGATGCGACCCAGGCGAAGATCGTGGCGTCCCGCCTCGCCGCGACACAAGGCATCGCCGAGGTATACGACAACGCGACCGGCTGCGCGCGCTTCGAGCTCCCGCGCGACCGCGTCGGCGATCTGATCGTCATCGGCGACGTCCACACGGTCCTCGGAAAGTCGCCCGAGGAGCACGACCTGTCGCTGCTCGAGGAGCCGCTGCGCTCGCACGGCGGCGTATCGGAGCAGGCGGTACCCTTCGTCATCAACCGCCCGCTCGACGTCGCGCACGCGCGGCAGCTGGCGGCGGCCGGCGACCTGCGCAATTTCGATCTGTTCGAGTACGTGCTCAACGGGGTCCACTGATGCGGCGCCGACCCGCACGCGCCGCAACCGCTGCCCTCACCCTGCTGTGGCTCGCTGGGTGCGCCTCCGCCGGCGGATCTCGCCCCGTCGCGCTGGCCAAGCCGACCCGTGAGGTGCTGCCCAACGGCGTCGTCTTGATCGTCCAGGAGCATCGGGCGAGCGACGTCGTCGCGCTCCAGCTGTGGATGCGGATGGGCGGTCGCGACGAGGCCGCCAACGAGCTAGGCCTGGCCCACTACATCGAGCACATGCTGTTCAAGGGCACGCCGACCCGGCCGCCGGGCTCGATCGACACGATGATCGAGGGCTTCGGAGGAGCGAGCAACGCCTACACGTCGTACGACACGACGCACTACGACTTCGTGGTGCCCGTCGAGCATCTGCGCGCCGGCGTCGAGCTGCTCGCCGACCTCGCGACCCACGCGAGCTTCCCGCCCAACGAGATCGACAACGAGAAGAAGGTCGTCTTCGAGGAGATGAATCTCATCGAGGATGATCCCGAGAAGTTTCTGCTCCGGCGCCTCTACGAGGTCAGCTACTCGCCGCATCCGTACGGGCGTCCGCTCCTCGGCGAGCGGGAGTTCATCCAGAAGCTGACGCGCCCGGGGCTGGCCCAGTTCTATCAAAAGCATTTCGTCCCGAAGAACATGGTGCTGGTGGTCGTCGGCGCCGTGGATCCGGCTCGCGTGCGGCCGATCGTCGACGCGACGTTCGGCCGCATCGCGGCCGTGGCTCCGCCCCCGCGCGAAGCGCCGGCGGTCCCCAGGCTGGACCCCACTCGGCGGGTGGACGTTCCGCGGGCCGAGCAGCAAGCGTATCTGGGCCTGGCCTGGAAGACCGCGCCGACGGGCAGCGAGGACATCTACGCGGTCGACTTGCTCACCTACATCCTCGGGGATTCGCCGAGCTCCCGGCTGAACCAAATCGTCCGCGAGCAGCTGAGGCTGGTCGCGAACATCGACGCGGGCTACGGCGCCTTCCAGCAGGCCGGGCTCGTGACCGTGACGGCGCGTCTCGAGCCGGCCAACTTCGACCGCGCCGAGGCAGCGATCCTCGAGGTGATCCGGAAGGTCCGCGCCGAGGGCGTGACCGAGGCCGAGCGCCAGCGCGCCGTGATCACGGCCGAGTCGAGCTACGCCTTCGACATCGAGACCGCCGAAGGGTTGGCGAAATCCTACGGACAAGCGGAGACCACGTGGACCCTCGACAACGAGCTCGCGTATCTCACGCGCCTGCGCGGGATCAGCGCCGCGCAGATCCAGGCGGTCGCCCGGAAATACTTCGGCGACGACAACTACGCGCGCGTTCGGTTCGTTCCGGGAGGCGCGTCGCGGTGATTCGTCTGGCGCTTGCGCTGCTGGTGATCGTCGTCCTCGGCGCGCCCGCCAACGCGGCGGCCCCGACGACCCGCGATCGTCTCGACAACGGGCTCGCGGTGATCGTGCGGGAGAATCCCGTGGCGCCGGTCGTCGCCGTCTCGCTCCTGGTCAAGATGGGCACCTGGTGGGAGACGCCGTCGAACGGCGGCATCTCGAATTTCGTGCAGGCGGTGATGGTGAGGGGCACCACGAAGCGCTCCGGCGCCGAGCTGGCCGAGGCCATCGCCGCCCTCGGGGGCAAGATCAGCGCCTCGGGCGAAGTCGACTATTCCGAGATCCGCGCCTCGGCCCTGTCACGCTTCTGGCGCGAGCTGCTCGGGTTCACCGCGGAGCTCGCGCTCACGCCGAAGCTCGCGCCGGGCGAGCTCGACGGCGAGCGCGACTGGGTCATCGGCCGGATCCAGAAGCGGCGCGACAGCGCGCCGTCGCGCGCATTCGACGAGTTCTTCGCGACGCTCTACGGACCTCACCCGTACTCGCTCCAGGTGCTGGGCACGCCGGAATCACTCCGGCGCGTGGACTACACGGCGCTGGTGGGCTGGTATCGGCGCTTCTACCGACCCGAGCAGATGACCCTGGCGGTGAGCGGCCAGGTGTCGGCCACGGAAGTCCTCGCGGAGGCCCGCCGTCTCTTCGGTGGGCTCCCGCGTGGTGGTCAGGTCGCGGAGTCCGCGCGGCCGACTCCGGCGAATCCGGGAACGCGCCGGGTCATCGAGCAGCCCGCGCAACAGACGCAGATCCTCGCCGGCGGGCTCGCGCCGTCGCTGAGCCAGCCCGACCACGCGGCGGTCAAGGTCCTGTCGACCATCCTCGGCGGCGGAATGGCGGGGCGCCTGTTCGTCGAGCTGCGCGACAAGCGGGGCCTCGCGTACACCGCCGCCTCCTACTACGACCCCGTTCGCGACCCGGGCGCGCTGATCCTCTATCTGGGAACGGCGCCGGAGAACGCGACGAAGGCGGAAGAGGGACTACGTCGAGAGATCGATCGGATTCGCACCGACCTCGTCAGCGACGACGAGCTCCGACGGGCGAAGGGCTATCTCCTCGGTCGCTACACGATGGACCGTCGGACCAACGAGCGCCAGGCCTGGTATCTCGCGTTCTACGAGAGCGAAGGCGCCGGTCAGGATTTCCCGGAGCACTATCGGAAGGCCGTCGAGGCGGTGACGCCAGCCGACGTGCTCCGCGTGGCCAAGCAGTATCTGGACAAGGTCACGACGCTGGTGCTGCGGCCGCGCTGACGGCTATTCGCTGCGTTGCGCGCGCGCTTCCTCGGCGGCCTTGATCTCGTCGGCGAACATGGCCGAGTTCAGCGGGCAGGGCGGCTTGTTCTCGTCGACGTACTGACAGTCGGTCTGATTGCACTGCACGAAGTAGCCCTGGGGTCTTCCGAATCCGCCGGGCCGGCGCAACCGGATCTGAACGCTCTCGGACACGACACCGCACCAGAAATCACGGGCTCGGCTTCGACTCACGTCTTCTCCTCAACGCGACCCGAACTGCCGTCGCGCTCGAATCACTTTGGGGGCTCGACCAACATACGCCAGGAGACCCGTCGTTACAATATCTCTGTGCATTTCTCGCGCCGGCCGCAAATTCTCTCGAACGAAGGTCCGGATTCAGCTATAAAGGACCTGACGCGCGAGCGCGCCGGCATCGCCTGAAAGCAGCAGCATTCGAGAGGAGGGGTTCGTCGTCTTGCCTCGAGTCCTGATCGGCCGTCTCGGCGGCGTCGCGGCCCTACTGACCGTGGCGCTCGTGACGGTAGCGCTCGGCGGGTGCGGTGGCCTCTCGAGCACGGTCAAGACCGAGTCGTTGCTGTTGACCGTCGCTCCCTCTTCCGTGGCGAGCCCCGCGATGTCGGGTTCCGACCCGGAGGTGCGCGCGGCGGGCGAGCGGGTCGACGAAACGGCCGAGACTCCCGTCCTCCCGACCACCGCCGACGGCGGAGAAGCCGCCGCCGGCGAAGCCGCCGTCGGCGAGATCGTAACCGCCCAGGCGCCGACCACGCCTTCCGAGAAGATCGACACTGAGACCGCGCTGGGCAGCGACGAAGAGGACAACGACCCCTGGGAGAAGTTCAACGAGAAGGTCTTCGAGTTCAACCGGCGAGCCGACCGCTACGTGCTCAAGCCGGTCGCGAAAGCCTACACCTGGATCGTACCTGACCCATTTCAGGTGTTGATCGAGAACGGCTTCGACAACATCTCGTTCGTGCCGCGGATGGTCAACAGCCTGCTTCAGGGCAAGTGGGGTGGCGCCACCCGCGAGCTCTCGCGCTTCCTGATCAACAGCACCGCCGGCATCGGCG
>WNGJ01000937.1_pt1 | contig 27697 bp, 26 predicted proteins | sample 5400611 | NCBI WGS metagenome assembly WNGJ01 (sample SAMN13153375, study PRJNA577476) | soil metagenome | isolation source: 40 cm soil or saprolite under Garry oak tree replicate 1 | place: USA:California | collected 2016-06-15
GAATTTGAAGTCCGCGGACACGGCACCATTCGACTTCATCTGGAAGTGGTACCAGGTGTTGGGCGTCAGACCGGAGATCGTCTGTAAATGCGATGTGCCGAGGGTCGTCTCCAGCTTCGTCGAGTTTCCGTAGGATGTCGTCAGGCCGTACTCCAGCTGCCCATAGCTCGGCTCATTCGTCGTCCAGCCGACCGTCGCGCCGGACGGCGTGACCGAGAGGCTCGTCTTCGAAATTACCGGGGCGGTGCTGCCGGTCGCTCCCCCCCCCGTCACCGCCGCCGCATTCGCCACCGTGACGGTGACCCCGGCCGATGTGGTCTTGTTGCCCGCTTCGTCGCGAGCCACCGCCGTCAGCACGTGGGCGCCGTCGGGGGCCGTCGTCGTGTTCCACGTCACCGTGTAAGGCGTCGTGGTGACCTCGGCCCCGAGGTTCACGCCGTCGAGCCTGAACTGCACGCCGGCCACGCCGACGTTGTCGGTGGCGCTCCCCGAGACGGCAACGGTGCTCGTCACGGTTGAGCTGGCGGCCGGAGCGGTGAGGGCAATGGTTGGCGGGGTCGTATCGCTCAGTGTCACCGAGCCAATGCCGCTGCCGGTCACGATAGGGGAGATGGTGCCGCCACCAGTCGCGAAATTCAGACTGGCGCTCACGGTCGTGGTTGTCGTCGGCGTGAATCGCACGGTCACGGTCTGGCTCGTTCCGGCTCCGTTGAGAGAGAACGGGCTTCCTGACGTGACAGTGAACGGTGCGGCGACCGACACCGCCCCGGAAATCGTCCCACCGCCGGTATTCGACACGACGAAGGCTTTTTCCGTGAAGCTCCCCAGGTTGACGCCGCCGAAATTCACGGTGCCGGAGGGGTTCACGGCAAAATCGGCTCGGGCGACGGCGCTCGCGGCACCCGAGCAGGCGCTTTCATTGCCGACGGCGTCCACCGCGGTCACGGCGACGTTGTAGAGCGAGCCTATGGTGAGCCCCGTGAGCCTGAGGCTCACGGTCTGGCTGGGACCAGGACTGGATGTCGGTGAGGCGACCTGCGTCACGGAGGATCCCAGACACGGAGCGCTCGAGGTGCCGTAATAGATCCGATACGCTTGCAGATCCGTCAGAGGGCTTCCGTCTGTATTCGTCGTCGGAGCGGTCCAGGTCGCGTCCAGGATTCCGGCCGTACCCGGACTCGTCACGAGGAGGATCTCGAGGAGGAGGGTGAGCCCAAGGCCCGTGATGGCTGACCGTGTGTTCATCCGTGGCATCGTGGTCTCCGATGGTTCGCGCCTCCCTCGACGGACTTTGCGTTCGTCGAGAAGAAGGACTTTCTGCGTGAGAGAGAGTGCACCGGTGATGCCAGGCGGCGGACACCTCGTCGTGAGAGCGCTAAGTATTTGGAAACCGGGGATCGCGGATGCCGAACCGAGATCAACGAGGGCGAAATCGGGCGGCGACTTATGCCAGACGGACCCTGCTGGGCAGGCCAACGTTGAGATGTTGACGCCGCAGTTTTGAGAATGTCGCAATGGTGCGAATCGATACGGTGAAGCGAGGGATGACCGTGCCTCCGTACGTCGTGGTGTGGGCTCTGCTCATCGTCGCGTGGGCGGCGAACTTCGTCATCCGCGTCGGGTTCTCCGCGCTGCTGCCGTCGATCATCGACGAGCTCGAGCTCTCCTACACGCGCGCCGGTCTGCTCGCCTCCGCGTTCTTCTATGCCTACGTGCTCATGCAGATCCCGTCCGGCCTGCTCGGCGATCGGTTCGGGCGGCGCCGCGTCCTGCTCATCGGCCTGGTGGGCGGAGCGCTCGCGGCGGGCCTCACCGGGCTGGCCGGCTCGCTCGTCACGCTCTTCCTCGCGCGGGCGCTGACGGGCGCCTTTCAGGGGTCGCTCTTCGCCAACGACCGGGCCATCATCGCGACCGTCACGCCGCCCGATCGAATCGGCCTCGGTCAGGGCGTCTCGTTCTCCGGACCCGGCCTCGGTCTCACGTTCGGGCTCGTCATCGGCGGGCTCCTCGTCGAGTTCCTCCCGTGGCGCACGGTGATGATGCTGTTCGGGCTCGGCCCGATCATGGCCGCGCTGCTCATCGCCCGGTACGTGGCGGCGCCGCCGCCGGCGGCAAAGCGAGTGCCCGTCGGCCGGCGTCTCCGGAGTCTCTTCTCGAACAGTCCGCTCTGGGTGCTCGCGCTCGTCAGCCTCTGCGCCATCGGCAACCAGTTCATCCTGGCGACGTGGTCGCCACTGTTCTTCGCGGAGGTCGGCGTCGCGGATCTCGCCCGCGCCGGCAGCTACGCGGCGCTACAAGGGATCGCGGCTTCTCTGGGGATGGTCGCGAGCGGGTGGGCCCACGACCGTCTGGTTGGGCGGGGCTATAGCTCGAAGAGCGTGATCGTGGCCGGGCTCGCCGGGCTGACGGTGTCGATGCTCGCCATGGCCGTCGTCATCGCCCGGCGGTCGATCCCGGGGCTGGCGGTCGCCCTGTTCGTGGCCGCCTTCTTCTGCTGGTCGATCTGGGGCGCGGTCTACGCGCTGCTGGCCAGACTGGTCAGCCCCGAAGAGCTGGGCACCGCGTTCGGCTTCAGCAACAGCATCAGCTTCATCGGCGCCATCGTCGGCCCCACCGCGACGGGCTGGGTGCGCGACCTCACGGGCTCGTTCAGCGCCGGCTGCGTGCTCGCGGCGGTCCTGGCCCTGGCCGGCGCCGCCCTCGCGTTCGCCGTTCGTGTGCCGCCGGTGCTTACACCGCCGCCACGCCCTCGACCTCGATCAGGAAGTCCGGATGGAACAGACTCTTGACCACGATCAGGGTGCTGGCCGGAAGCTCGCCCTGGAAGACCTCGCCGCGCGCCTGAGCCACCGCCGGGAAGTCCTCGAGCTTGGTGATGTAGGTCGTGATCTTCATGAGGCTCGGGAGATCGCCGCCGGCCGCGCGCAAGACCCCGCGTAGGTTTTCGAACACCTGCCGTGCCTGCGCGCGCACGTCGCCCTTGCCGACGATGTTGCCGGTCGCGTCCCACGCGACCTGTCCGGAGATGTAGAGGAGCCGGCCTCCCTCCATCCGCGTCGCCATCTTGTAGTTCGCAACCGGCTTCGCCTCGGGTGTCGCAATCGTGCTGAACGGCATCGTCGATCCTCCTGATGTATAGGCGCCTACGCGATGGCCGCGATCACTTCGATCTCGACCAGGAACTCCGGCCGCGCCAGACCCGGGATCTCGACCAGGGTCGAGGCCGGGAAGTCGCCTTTGTAGAAGTCTCTTCGCACCGGCGCGCCGCCCTGGCGCCAGGAGTCGATGCTGAGCACCCATGTGGTCTCTTTCACGGCGCTCGCCGACGTCGCGCCGGCGGCGCGGAGCACGTGGCCGATGTTCTCGTAGACCTTTTCGGCCTGGCGTCGCCAGTCGCCGATTCCCGCCACGGAGCCGTCGGGGTTGTTCGCCACCTGACCGGCCAGGTAGAGCAGGCGGCCGCCGTTGACGATCACGCCCTGATAGAAGTCGCCGCCGTGGTTCTCGGCGTTGTACTTCTCCAGCAACGGCTTGCCGCCGGGAGAGCCGCCGAGATCCACGACCAGCTCCACCTCGATGAGCATGGCCGGGTCGGCCAGGCGCCGCACGACCAGTCCCGTCGAGGCCGGCCGAGCGCCGAAGAACTTGTTGCGCTCCGCGCGGCCGCTCGCATTGTAGGCCTCGAGGTCCGTCACGTAGACGAGCTGCTTGACGACGTTGTCGAATCTCGCGTCGGCCCGCGACAAGACCGCTTGCAGGCGCTCGAACGTGCGCCGTGCCTGCGGCCCCATGCCGCCCGCGACGAGATTGCCGTCCGGGCCTCTGCCGGTCAGCCCGGCGGTGAACAGCACCCTCGACGGATTGACGCTCACGCCGGGCATGAAGCCACGACCGCTCTCGACGGGGCGTTCGGCGAGAATATCTCGGCGATCCATCACGTCCTCCTTCCGGCCGAAGCCGATATCAAGGTCGGCGTAGGACATCCGGCCAGCCGGGGCAATATTGTGCCAACGGCCTCGTCGTGGTCAAGGAGCGGTGCTAGTCTCTATCATCCAAAGTTAGCCCCGAGACAAAGACTAACTGGAGGCACCCATGAGGAGATGGACGACCGCCCGCGTGGGGATCGTGGCGCTCGCGGCCGTATCGCTCGCCGCGTGCTCGACGACAACCGAGCAGGGCGCCGTCGGGGTCGAGCGGCGTCAGTTCCTCCTTATTTCATCGGCCGAGGTGGATCAGGCCGCGGCGGCCCAGTACCAGAACGTGCTCAAGGAGCAGAGCCCGAAGGGCAACCTCAACAAAGATCCGCAGCAGGTGGAGCGCGTTCGCGCCATCGCGAAGCGGCTCATCCCGCAAACCGCGGTCTTTCGCAAGGACGCGGTCGACTGGAAATGGGAGGTGAACGTCTTGACCTCGCCAGAGGTCAACGCCTGGTGCATGCCAGGCGGCAAGATCGCGGTCTACACCGGCATCATCGAGAAGGTCCAGATCACCGACGACGAGCTCGCCGCCGTCATGGGACACGAGATCTCGCACGCGCTGCGCGAGCATGGTCGTGAGCGCGCTTCGCAGCAGGTCGCCACCGGCGTCGGCGCGAGCCTGGCGGGAGCCGTGGCCGAGGTCTTCCTCCCCGGCTCCGGACAGGTCGGCACCGGTCTCGCGGGAGTGGTTGGGCAGGTCACCTACGTGCTGCCGTACTCACGCATCCACGAGACCGAAGCCGACCGTATGGGCGTCGAGCTGGCCGCGCGCGCCGGCTACGATCCCCGGGCCGCGATCGCCCTCTGGCAGAAGATGGCGAAGCTCTCGAGCGGCGGCGCACCGCCGAAGCTCCTCTCGACCCACCCCTCGCACGAAGACCGCATCAAGGATCTGACGGAGTTTTCCCAGAAGGTGCTCCCGCTCTACGAAGAGGCGCGCGTCAAGAAGTAGCCGGTGCGCTTCTCGAAACGCCACCCTTCGCATATACTCTGCGCGCTCAAGCGGGAGACCGGCTCCCCGCGCGGAGAACCAGGTGCCGATCCTCAGCGTTCGTGACGTCACGGTCCGGTTCGGCGGCATCCTCGCACTGGACGGGGTCTCGTTCGACATCGAGCCCCGACAGATCGTGGGTTTGATCGGGCCGAACGGCGCGGGCAAGACGACCCTGTTCAACTGCCTGAGCCGCCTCTACACGGCCTCCGCGGGCACGGTCAGCTTCGAGGGCGCCCCGCTGTTGAGGCAACCGGCCCACAAGATCGTCGGGCTCGGGATCGGCCGGACCTTCCAGAATCTCGCTCTCTTCCCCACGCAGAGCGTCCTGCAGAACGTGATGGTCGGCGCCCACTGCCGCACCTCCAGCGACTTTCTCTCGAACGCCCTCAAGCTCGGCTGGGTCGCGCGCGAAGAGGGCCAGTGCCGGGCCCACGCCGAGGAGCTCCTGGATTTCCTCGACCTGGGCCGGGTCGCGCACCATCCGGCCGCCGGCTTGCCCTTCGCGACGCTCAAGCGCGTCGAGCTGGCGCGGGCGCTCGCCAGCCGCCCGAAGCTCCTGCTGCTCGACGAGCCCGCGGGCGGGCTCAATCACGAGGAAGTCGGCACGCTCGGCGCGCTCATCCAGCGCATCCGCGCCGAGCGAGGGCTGACGGTCCTGCTGGTCGAGCACCACATGAGCCTGGTCATGCAGGTCTCGGACAAGGTGGTCGTGCTCGACTTCGGCCGGAAGATCGCCGAGGGCACACCCGCCGAGGTGCAGCGAAACCCGGAGGTGATCCGGGCCTATCTCGGGAGCGAGGCCGCGTGAGCACCCTCCTGGAAGTGCAGGGGCTCGAGGCCTTCTACGGACGGACGAAGGCCTTGCACGGGGTCAGCTTCGGCATGGTGAAGGGCGGGATCACGACGATCCTCGGCGCGAACGGCGCGGGCAAGACGACCACGCTGCGCGCGATCTCGCGGATGGTCCGCACGACCGGTACGATTCGCTTCGAGGGCGAGGCGCTCGAGCGAAGGGCCACCGAGGACGTCGTGCAGCTCGGCATCGCGCACGCGCCCGAGGGGCGCGGCACGTTCGTGCACCTCACCGTCGAGGAAAATCTGAAATTGGGCGCCTGGGGCCGCCGCGAGCGCGGCAATCTCAAGGACGACTTCGAGCGCGTGTTCGGCTACTTCCCGGTGTTGCGCGAGCGGCGGCGGCAGGCGGCCGGCACGCTCTCGGGCGGCGAGCAGCAGATGCTCGCCGTCGCCCGCGCGCTCATGCTGCGGCCGCGCTTGCTGCTGCTCGACGAGCCCTCGCTGGGGCTCGCACCCCTCGTCGTGCGCGAGATCTTCAGGATTCTCAGAACGATCAACCAGAGCGGCGTCAGCATCCTGCTCGTCGAGCAGAATGCCGCGCTCGCGCTGGACCTGGCCGACCACGTGTTCCTGCTCGAGACCGGGCGCGTCGTGATGGAAGGGCCCTCGGAGGTGCTGCGCAAGGACGACGCGATCCGCCGCGCCTACCTGGGGTACTGAGATGGACATCTTCATCCAGCAGGTCGTCTCGGGGCTCGCCACCGGCGGCATCTACGCCAGCCTGGCGCTCGCCCTGGTCATGATCTATCAGGCCACCGACGTCGTGAACTTCGCGCAGGGCGAGCTGGCGATGTTCGCGACCTACATCTGCTGGTCGCTGATCAACGCGGGGATGTCCTACTGGGCCGCGTTCCTGACCACCCTGGCCATCGCGTTCGTGGGCGGCGTCGTGATCGAGCGCGTGGTGATCCGGCCGGTCGAGAACGCGCCCATCCTTTCGATCGTCATGGTCACGCTCGGGCTCCTGGTCATCTGCAACAGCGTCGCCGGCTGGATCTGGACGTACGTGCAGAAGCCCTTTCCCAGCCCGTTTTCCGCGAACCCGTACAAGGCCGGCAACATCGTCCTCGGCGCCCACGACCTCGGGCAGATCGAGGTCACCCTGCTCGTGCTCCTGTGCATCTATCTCTTCTTTCGGTTCACGCCGCTGGGGCTCGCCATGCGCGCGGCCGCGCACAATCCGGTCTCGAGCCGGCTCGTCGGGATCCGAGTGGGCTGGATGCTCGCGCTCGGTTGGGGCCTGGCCGCTGTCTTCGGCGCCGTCGCGGGGATGATGGTCGCGCCGGTCCTCACCCTGGAGCCCAATCTCATGGGCGGCGTGCAGATCTACGCCTTCGCCGCGGCGACCCTCGGTGGCTTCACGAGCCCGGGCGGCGCGGTGCTCGGCGGCTTCATCGTCGGCGTCGTGGAGAACCTCGTGGGGACCTACGTGAGCTTCATCGGCACCGAGCTCAAGTTCACGGTGGCCCTGGCGATGATCATCGTGGTGCTGCTGGTCAGGCCGACCGGCCTCTTCGGCAGCACGGTGGTGAAGCGAGTGTGAGCGCCAGGCGCCTGCCGCGCATCGTCGGCCTGCTGGCGCTCCTGCTGGCGGGGTGCGCGCTGCCGTTCATGGTGAGCAACTTTCGCCTCTTCCAGTTCTCGCAGGTCTACGTCTACGCGATCGCGATCCTCGGCCTGAACATGCTGACCGGGTACAACGGCCAGTTCTCGCTGGGGCACGGCGCGTTCTACGCGGTGGGCGCCTACGTCTCGGCGATCATGATGGACCGCTGGAACGTGCCATACGGTTGGACGATCCCGGTGGCCGGCGTGCTCTGTCTGATCATCGGATTCCTCTTCGGCCTCCCCGCGCTGCGTCTCGAGGGGCTTTATCTCGCGCTGGCGACCTTCTCGCTGGCGCTGGCGGTCCCTCAGATCCTCAAATACTTCGAGCACTGGACGGGCGGCTCGCAGGGCATCGTGCTGAGCAAGCCCAGCGCCCCGTTCGGCCTGCGACTGAATCCCGATCAGTGGCTCTACTTCGTGACCCTGGGCGTGCTCGTGCTCCTGTTCTGGCTCGGGGCCAATCTCCTGAAGGGCCGGATCGGACGCGCGATCGTCGCGATCCGGGACAATCACATCGCCGCCGAGGCGATGGGGATCAACACCGCGCTCTACAAGTCACTGGTCTTCGGGGTGAGCGCGGCCTACACCGGGGTGGCGGGGGCCCTCTCGGCCTCCGTGATCGCCTACGTTGCGCCGGACTCCTTCAATGTGTTCCTGTCGGTGACGCTCCTGATCGGCAGCGTGATCGGCGGCCTCGCGTCGATCTCCGGCGCCGTCTTCGGGGCCCTGTTCATCCAGTTCGTGCCGAACTGGGCCCAGGATATTTCCAAGGCGGCGCCCTGGGCGATCTTCGGCGTGTTCTTGATCGGGTTCATGTACCTCATGCCGTTTGGAATCGCCGGGGGGATCCGGCTACTCTGGATCCGGGCCACCCGGTCTCGAGTTCAACAAGAGGGGCGGAGCGCCGTCCCCACGCAGGCCCATACCACGACGTGAACATGGAGGAGTCCTCATGAGACGTGCCCCGCAACTGCTCGCCATCGTGCTCGTGCTGAGCCTGGCCGTCCTGGCCACGGTCCCGGCCGGTGCCCAGACGGTGGTCGGCGTCACCGCCACCGAGATCAAGATCGGCAACACCAACCCCTACAGCGGGCCGGCCTCGGCCTACGGCACGATCGGCAAGGTCATCGGCGCCTACTTCAAGAAGGTCAACGACGAGGGCGGCGTCAACGGACGGAAGATCAACTACATCACCTACGACGATGGCTATTCGCCGCCCAAGACCGTCGAGATGGTGCGCAAGCTCGTCGAGCAGGATCAGGTCGCGGCGCTCTTCCAGACCCTCGGCACTCCTCCGAACAGCGCGATCCACAAGTACATGAACCAGCAGAAGGTGCCGCACCTCTTCGTGGCCACCGGCGCCACCAAGTGGAACGACCCGCAGAACTTCCCATGGACGATGGGCTTTCAGCCCAACTACCAGACGGAAGGTCGGGTCTACGCGGCACACGTGCTCAAGAATCACCCGAACGCGAAGGTCGGGATCCTCTACCAGAACGACGACTACGGGAAGGACTACCTGAAGGGCTTCGAGGACGGGCTCGGCGACGCCAACAAGAAGATGATCGTGCTCCGACAGAGCTACGAGGTCACCGACCCGACGATCGACTCACAGATCGTCAACCTCAAGAACAGCGGCGCCACCGTGTTCTTCAACATCACGATCCCGAAGTTCGCGGTGCAGGCCATCAAGAAGGCGCACGACATCGGCTGGAAGCCGGTGCACTACCTGAACAACGTGTCGAGCTCGCTGGCCACGGTGCTCAAGCCCGCCGGGCTCGAGGCCTCGAAGGATCTCATCACCGCCCTCTACATGAAGGAAGTCACCGACCCGCAGTGGCGCAACGACAAGGGCTACACGGACTGGGTGGCCTTCATGAAGAAGTACTATCCCGAAGGCGCTCTCGACGATCAGTCGAACGCATACGGCTACAACGTCGCGATCCTGATGACCCAGGTGCTCAAGCAGTGCGGCAACGATCTCTCGCGCGAGAACATCATGCGCCAGGCGGCCAACGTGAAAAACTTGGAGCTGCCGTTACTGCTGCCCGGGATCAAGATCAATACGAGCCCGACCGATTTCGCGCCGATCGAGCAGGAGCAGCTGGCCAAGTTCAACGGCGAGAAGTGGGATCTCTTCGGGGAGTTGTTCGAGGCCTTCCGCAAGCATTAGCGACGCAACCGGGCGGGGCGGCCTCCCGCGGCCGTCTCGCCCGGGGTCAATCCCGCGCGTGCGACCTGTCCTGGCCGCTCGCGCCCCGGCGCCAGTACCAGATCTCGAGCTCTCGCTTGAGCCGTCCGAACATCGGCTTGCGAGCCTCGATTGCCGGCGACTCGCGTACGCCTCGTGACGATTCGGGCCGCGGCGGCGGCACCTCGCGTGCCGCGGGTGAGGTGACCATCGGCAAGGTTGGCGACTTCGATTTTCGAATGCTCAAGCTCCAGGGCCTGGACGCTCGCTGAGGCGGACCGTCGAGATCGGTCTGTCCGCCGTCGTCCCCGCCGACTGCGGAGGCCGCACTGGGTGCCGAGATCGAGGCGGCGACCGTGAGAGCCGTCGACCGGAGCTCAGCGGGCTCGGAGCTCGATGCGCCCGATGAGGCGATCGAAGGCCGTTGGAAGAAATGGTTGGCATCGCTCGCCGCAGCCGCCGCGACGCCGATCTCCTCCAGAAACCGTCGGATCGGTTCGGGGTTCCCGTGGCGGTAGGCGCCAATGAGCGACAGCGCGACCGCGGGATGCAGGCTGGCCGTGGGCTCGTACGACGCCCGACGGCCGAGCACCTTGAGATGCCCGGTCACGCGGTGGCGAAGCGTGACCTGGAAGCTCTGCGGGCCCGAGCCCCAGTGGCTCGCATCGAGGCGATCGACCGGCGAGCACTCACCGACGATCGTCCACGCCGGTGCGAACTCGCCGAGCGCGAGCGCCAGCGCTCTCTGGAAGTCCGCCTGCGCCAGCATGCGTCGCCGGACGTCGAGCCAACCCCTACAGGGCGAGCTCGTTCCTCACCGCTCGGACACCCGGTACCGCGCGCACCACGTCGGAGGCATGCGACTTGGCTTTCGGGTCCTGGACCTTGCCCCGCAGGGTCACCACGCTGTTGTCCGAGCGCACCTTGATGGCCGCGTCCTTGAGCTGCGTGTCCTTGAGGAGCCGTTCCCTGATGGCGGTCTCGATCCCGTCGTCCTTCGCGTCGACCGCCTTGCGCTGCTCGTCCGGCACGATCTGCAGCGCGTTGCTCACGTAGGCGACGCCCGAGATGCCGCGCGTGATGTCTTCGGCCGCGGTCCGTTCCTCGGCGCTCGAGACCTTCCCGCGTAGCATGACCACGGCCGCGCGCGTCTCGACCGAGATGTGCCGCGCCTTCGTCCGATTGTCCGTGGTGAGGGCGAGCTTCGTCTTGGTCGTGATCCAGGAATCCTTCATGGCCTGGCCGGCGCCGTCGCCGCTCGGCCTCGCCGCTTCGTCAGCCTTCGCGGTCTTCTTCACTTCTGGGGTCGTCGGTGATTGCTGAGCGAGCAAGACGGTCGGCGGTAGCATCAGGGCGATCGTGGCCAGGATCAACAGCACCCTCTTCATGGCGTTGGCTCCTCCCGTTTCTCGGGCCCCTTTTATGGAAGACCCAAGGGAAGGTGAGCATGGGCGATGCCATGAGCGTAGGCGGCAAGAACTTCGAAAAATCAGACCACTAGCAGCGGCTCCGAGTGGTCAGAGTGGCAAGGCCGTGCGAGGCGGGCAATTCGGACGCCTAGGGATTCGACTGGCGGGCTCGAATATGCGGATTGCCCGCATGGTGAGCTTGAAAGTCGGTCCAGGCGTCGATGCCGCGCCGCATGAAGTCGCGCATGAATTCCCAGCTGGTGGCCTTCAGAGCTTGGTCCGGTAGGAACGTGTACCAGGCCACGCGCAGGCCGAGAGCGAGGTGCTCGGGCAAGCTCAGCGGCCTGGGCAGCTTGCCTTGCATGACCGAGAGCGTGCCGGCCACCGCGGCGCGAGCCTCCTTGATCTCGTCCACCGAATGCGGCGACTCGAACTGCACCCAGTCGACCTGACCGCGACGCAGATAGGCGTTCAGTCTCTCGAGAAGTTCGCTCATGCCTCCGTTCACCGCGTCGCGCGCGTAGCACTGGGCCATGATCACGAAGTCCGGATCGAGCTCGTCGCGCGCACGAACCGCGGCCTGGTAGCGCTCGACGGCCGCCTCGCGCGAGACCACCTCGATACCGGCCGACTGCGTAGCGCGCTTGCCCTCGATGGGCTGATCGTCGATGCGAATGCCGGCCAGGCCGGCTCGGATGCTCTCGTGCACGAGCCGGCGCACCGCGGGCGGCCCGCCGTGGCCTGTGTCGCCGTCGAGAATGACCGGGAAGGAAACGGCGCGCGCGATGTACCCCGCGAACTGCAGGCACTCGGTGGCGGAGAGGAGGCCGGCGTCGGGGAGCGCGGTGTAGTTACCCCCGGTGATGCCGGTGCCGACGAACGCCGCTTCGCAACCCGCGGCTTCCATGATCGTCGCGTGGAAGGCGTTGGGCGCGCCGAGCACCGCCAGAACTCGATCGTCGCGAGCCAGCAGCGCCCTGAGCTTCGTCGAGGGTCGGGGCGCCCCTCGGCTAGACACGATCTGTGGTCGAAGCGGCGCCGACCGGTGCGTGCTTGAACCGACGGTAGAAGCGTGCGGCGTTGTCCCAGAAGAGCTTGCGCTTCATGGGCTCCGGCAGATCCCACGCCATCACCGTGTCCACCGACTTTGGAAACCAGCTTTCTCCATGCGGATAGTCCGAGGCGTACATCAAGATGTCCTCGCCGAGGAGCTGGATGACCGCCTTGGTCAGATCGGCGCCTTCCGACATCTCGATGGTCTGGAAGAAACGGCCGGAGGTGATGTAGTCGGTCGGCTTGCACTTGAGCGGCGGCAGAGCTCGCGCGACGGACTCGGCGTGCTCGTCGAGTCGCCTGGCCCAGAACGGAAGCCATCCGTGGCCGGCCTCGAGCACTCCGAGTCGCAGATCCGGGTATCGATCGAGCACCCCCGCGCCGATGAGCGCGGCCATGTTGCGCATACCGCACCATGGATGCGCGGCCGAGCGCTGCAGCCAGAGGTTGTCCCACGTATCCAGACCTCCTGGCGCGTACGGCGGCATGACGGTGAACGTGTGGAGCACGACCGCCAGGTCGTGATGCTGCGCGGCTGCCCAGTACGGCTCGAGATCGGGATGGTCCAACGGCATGCCGTAAGGCGCATAGCAGAAGAGCGCCAGCGCCCACGGCTCTGCCGCGCATCGCTCGACCTCCGCTAGGCTTCCGCGGACGTCGCGGCCGGAGACCAGGATGACGCCGCTCAGGCGATCGGGATAGGCCGAGCAGTAGTCCGCCATCCAGCGGTGGTAAGCGCGGTATAGCGCGAGCTCCTGCCGGGTGTCCTCGACGGTCGTCCAGGTGCCGAACCAGCCGGAGGGCAACAGCAGGTTGACGTCGACGCCTTCGGAGTCCAGATCGGCGATCCGCGCCGCGGGATCGTGGTCGACCCGCGGGTCAGGATCGCGGCCCTTGTGCGCGCCGCTGTAAGCGCCCATGTACGCGCGGGGGTCCGCCGGCCGGGCCGCCGGCTCGCCCAGACGCCGCTCGTACTTGCGCTCGCCGACGTGATACGAGATCTGGCCGGTGCGCTTGTTCACGCGGCGGAGGTCACGCAGGGGCTCGAGCGCCGCGCGCTCTGACGCGGCCAAATAGCCTTCGAGGACGTCCATCGTCGGCCCGATGTGGGTGTCGGCGTCGAAGATCCGATATCCGTTTCGTGCCACGGCGTGTCCTCCAATCGTTCGAGGTCGGGCGTGACGTGAGTCGCTCGACGCGGGCGAGAATCGGCCCAAAGAGACGCGGCGTCAAGAGGTCACCATCCTTGACGCCCCCGGGCTGCCGAGGCTACGCTCCCCGGCGTGGTACGCGGCAAGGGCGTCGTGACGGCAGAGCGGTTCGCGCACGGTATGACGTTCGATCAATACGTCGCGTACGCCGGCAGCCCGGAGAATCTCGCGCGCGAGGCCGGCTCGTGGCTCGGACCCGAGCGCCACGACTTCAGCGGCCTCCTTCGCGAGTGGTACGAGCGCGACCGGCTCGACGAGGCTCAGATCGCCGCCATCCGATGGTGCGCGGCGCAGCCCAACGGCCCCGCGAAGCTGCTCGTGATCTCGGAAGAGTGGTCGTCGGACTGTCGCCGTGACGTTCCGATGCTGCTGGCCGAGGCCGGCGGCCTGGAGCTTCGGATCTTCCAGCGCGACGGTTAGAAGTTCAGCCGCGCACCGAAGGCGGATCCCGACGAGTCGCCGAACGCCGACATCGTGAACGCGTTTCTCAACGAGAAGGACGGGCAAACGTTCCAGTCGGTCCCGACCGCCGTCTTCCTCACGAACGAGCTCGAGGAGCTCTACCGCTACATCGAGTTCCCGGCGATCTATCCCAAGATGCGCCTGGCCAAGGCGATGCAGGTGGCCAAGCCGGGAGAGGATCGCGAGGAGGCCTGGAAGCGCTTCATCCGCGACTGGCGCGCGCTCCAGCACTCGCCCTTCTTCCGGATGTGGGCGAGCGCCGCGGTCGACGAGATGATCTCGGCACTCCATGAGCGGCTCGTCGTCGGCCCGAGATCGGCGTCTTGACGGGGCGCCTGCGGCTGGCGCAGGATGGCCCGTCTCCATGATCACCGACACGGTGCCGGCAGCGACCACGCCGTTGGCGATTGCGCGCGCGCTCGCGCCGCGCATCCGCGAGCGGGCCGCCGAGATCGAGACCGCGCGACAGCTGCCCCACGAGCTCGTCATGGACATCGCCAACGCCCGCCTCTTCAGGGTGGCGCTGCCCGAGGCCGAAGGTGGGCTGGGCGCCGACATCCTCACGACCCTGCACGTGATCGAGGAGATCGCGCGCGCCGACGGCTCGACGGGCTGGTGCCTGGCGATGGGGATCAACACCCTGCGCCAGAGCGCGCAGTTCGCGCCCGAGGTGCGCCGCCAGATCTTCTTCAGTGATCCGATCGGCATCTCGGCGGGATCGGCGAATCCCCGCGGCCGGGCGGTCTCGGCGCCGGGTGGCTATCGGGTGACCGGCCACTGGTTCTTCGCCAGCGGCTGCATGCACTCGTCTGCGCTGCACGGCGCCTGCAAGGTCTTCGACGGCGACACGCCCAGGCTCCGGCCCAACGGTGATCAGGAGATCCGGATCGCCTATTTCTATCCGAAATCCGTCGCGCGCATCGTGGACACCTGGGACGTGAGCGGCCTGCGCGGGACGGGCAGTCACGACATCGAGGTCAAGGACCTCTTCGTGCCCGAGGAGCGCACCTTCTCGGCCCTCGACCTGCGCGCGCGGGTGACTGGCCCGATGAATCGCATGCACGGCTTCGACCTCGCGGGGTGCGGCTTCTGCTGCGTCGGGCTGGGTGTCGCGCGCGCCGCGATCGACGCCTTCGTCGAGCTGGCGCAGGTGAAGATCCCGCGCTCGTCGTCCGAGCTCCTGCGCGACCGGGCGCTGGTGCAGGCGAAGATCGGCGAAGCCGAAGCCATTTTGAGATCGGGCCGCGCGCTCCTGTTCGACGTCGTCGGGGAGATGTGGGAGAGCGCCGTCGCCTCGCGGCCGATCACTGAGCGTCAGCGCGCCGATCTACGTCTGGCGATGACGCACGCGGCCCAGAGCGCGGCCACGGCCACGCACATGGTCTGCGCCACCGCCGGGACGACGTCGATCTTCACGTCGAGCCCGCTCGAGCGGTACGCGCGCGACGCCGAGGTCGTCACCCGCCACAATCAGCTTCAGTTCGTGAACTACGAGGCGGTGGGACGCACCGTGCTCGGACTCGAGTCGAACAGTCCGCTGTTCTAGCGGTGCGGAGGACCCCATGAGCACTCGCCGCGAGTTCGTCGAAGGCGCCGCTGGCGCGGCCGGCATCGCGTTCGTCGCCTGCAATCTGCAGAGCGCCGCACCGGTGCAGGCGCAGGCGCGGCGCCGAGAAGTCGTCGTGAACGGCCGACGCATCAAGACCGTCGACGTGCACGCGCACTGTGCCGTGCCCGAGGCGATGGCCCTGATGGGCCGCAAGGTCGAGCCGCAGACGTTGCTCATGTCGCAGCCCGCCGATCGGATCCGCGCGATGGACGAGCAGGGCATCGACGTCGAGGCGCTGAGCATCAACCCGTACTGGTACAAGGCCGACCGGGACGTCGCCCGCGAGCTGATCCGGATCCAGAACGAGAAGCTCGCGGAGGCCTGCGCGGCGAATCCCGATCGCTTCGTCGCGTTCGCGTCGGTGGCGCTGCAGCACCCGGACCTCGCCGCCGAGCAGCTCGAAGAGGGCGTCAAGAAGTACGGCCTGCGCGGCGCCGGTGTGGGCGGCAGCGTCGCCGGCGAGGATCTGGCCGACGCGAAGTTCAATCCGTTCTGGGCCAAGGCCGAGCAGCTCGGCGTGCTGGTGTTCATCCACCCGCAGGCCGATGGCGCCGCGGCCGATCTCAAGCCGCGGCTGCGGGGCAGCGGCGGGCTCGAGAACGCCATCGGCAATCCGCTCGAGACGACGATCGCGCTCTCTCACCTGATCTTCGAGGGCACGCTCGACCGGTTCCCCGGGCTGAAGATCTGCGCAGCGCACGGCGGCGGCTATCTGCCGTCGTACGCGGCGCGCTCCGACGCGATCTGCGTGACCTTTCCCGACCGGTGCACCAAGCCGCTCAAGAAGAAGCCGACGGAGTATCTCAAGCAGCTCTACTTCGACTCGCTCGTCTTCACGCCCGAGGCGTTGCGCCACCTGGTGGCCGAGACCGGTCCGAACCAGATCGTCATGGGCACCGACTATCCGTTCCCGTGGACGAAGACATCGGTCGACCACATCCTCGGCACGCCCGGTCTCAGCGACGACGAGCGCGTGGCGATGCTCGGCGGGACGGCGGCGAAGCTGCTCGGCATCAAGGCGTAGCGCGACCGCGCTCGCTCGACGCGGCGGGCGCCTTGCGCTGGGCGATCCACGCGTCGATCCGCGCGTCGAGCACGTCGAGCGGCAGCGCGCCTTCGGCGAGCACCGCGTCGTGAAACGCGCGGATGTCGAACCGCGCGCCGAGCTCCCTCCTGGCCCGCTCGCGAAGCTCGAGGAACTTTCGCTGGCCGATCTTGTAGGCGAGCGCCTGGCCGGGCGAGACGATGTAGCGATCGATCTCGACCACGATCTCGCGCTCGGGCTTGGCGGAGTTCGCCTTGAAGTAGTCGATCGCCTGCTGCCGGTTCCAGCCGAACGCATGGATGCCGGTGTCGACCACGAGCCGGACCGCCCGCCACATCTGATAGTTGAGCGCCCCGAACTGCGAGTAGGGGTCCGTGTAAAAACCCATGTCGCGACCGAGCGTTTCGGCGTACAGCGCCCAGCCCTCGCCGTAGGCTACGTACCCGCCATGCTTTCTGAACATCGGTAGATTCAGTTCTTGGGCGAGGGCGATCTGGAGGTGATGACCCGGAACGGCCTCGTGAAGCACCAGCGCCTCCATCTCCCACTTGGGCCGGGTCTCGACGGCCGAGAGATTGGCCGAGAAGACCCCCGGCCTGCCGGCGGCCAGCGAGCCCGCGTCGTAGGCGCCGGCGCTACGCGCCGCCGCGCTGTGCGCGGGCATCGGCACGACACCGTAGGGCAGGCGCGGCATCCGACCGAAGAGCCTGATGACCTCCGGATCAGCGCGCTTGGCGATCTCGCGATAGCCGGCCAGCAGATCCTCGGGCCGCGAATAGAAGAAGCGCGAGTCGGTCCGCAGGAATTCGAAGAACGCCGGCAGATCCCCCGCGAAGCCGGTGCCGCGCATCAGCCGCTCCATCTCGGCGCGAATCTGTCTCACCTCTTCGAGGCCGATCTCGTGAATCTGCCTGGGCGTCAGGCGCGTGCTCGTCGACTGCGAGACCTGATAGGCATACCAGGCCGGTCCGTCCGGCAAGGCACTCATCGCCGCCGACTCGCGGCAGTTGGGGACGTACTCGCTCGCGAGGAAGTCGCGCAGCCGCCGGAAGGCCGGCACCACCTGCTCCCTGAGAAGCCTCGCCGCTTCGCCTTTCAGGGCCTCGCGCCGGTCAATCGGCATCGTGTCGGGCATTCTCTGGAACGGGCCGAGCAATGGGCTCTTCGTCGGGTCGTCGACGAGGATCGCGTCGGCCTGGGCGACGAGGTCGCGAAGCGTGATCTTCGGCGGCGTCACGCCGCGACGTAATCCTTCTTTCATCGAGGCGATCGTCTGTTCGACGAGCGCCGGCGTCCCGCGCAAACGGCTGACGATCGCCTCGTAGTCCGCTACCGTTCGAGATGGCGTCTGCTCGCTGAGGATTTGCGGCACGCTGTGATGGGGGCCGTACAGCTGGGTCACCGGCATCAACTCCCACGGAAACCGGCGTCCCTCGAGCTGCGCGTCGACCTGGCGCCGGAAGAGGTCGTAGTTGAGCGCGTCCTCGGGCGCGAGCTTCGTGCGATCGATCGTCGCCAGCGCCTTGACCGGCAACTCGAGATCGGCTTTTCGGCGGGCGATCGCGGCCGCCGACATGTCGGTCCATCGATCGTTGAGACCCGCGGCGCCGACTTCGGTGGCGAACTCGGGGAACTCGTGAAGGAGATAGTCCCAGTGGAGTTGGAAGAGTCGATTCAGGCGCGCGCGCTCGGGCGTCTTTCCGGCCTCGGAGATGACGCTCTCGACGCCGGAGCGGAAGGTGTCCGAGGGAGCGCCGAGCGAAGCGCCGGCCCAGACAAGGACGGCGAGGGCGCCGAGGCCGACGAGCGCCGCGGCGCGCCGCTTCAGCACCATGAGCTACCGCTGCGCGTCGGCGGCGGCGCTCACACCCGGCGCTGCAGGAAGTCGGTCACGATCGGCCAGGTCAGATCGGCGTAATGCGGCTGGAACCCGTCGTTGTCGGGGTGCCGGAAGCCGTGATTGGCGTCCGAGAAAGCGTGCCACTCGACCGGATGACCATTCGCCATGAAGCTTTCCCAAAGCGGTCCCTGGATGGCCGGCGTCGCGATGAAGTCCTTGCCGCCGCAGAACACCAGCGAGGCGCACTTGAGCGTTCGCGCGAGCTTGAACGCGTGCCGCGGACGATGAGACGTCTCGGGCTCGTCGCGGACCGACGGATAGTAGAGGACGATCGCGCGCAGCCGCGGATGATCGGCCGCGAAGGGAATGAGCAGCCGGCCGCCCATGCAGTGGCCGATCGCGGCGGTGCGCGTGGGATCGGAGCCCATCCGATCCACGAGATATTGCCAGGCCTCGTCCATCTTGCCGAGGAACTCGGTGTCGGAGTGCTTCGACTGCAGCTCGGCGCCCGCGCCGATGTGGGTCGTTCCCGGGACGCCGAACATGTTGAAGAGACTCGGCACGAGGACGTTGAACCCGAGCTGCGCGAGACGGTAGGCGTCGATCTTGTAGTCGGCCGTGACGCCGTGGGCATGATGCACCATCATGATCCCCGGTCGCTTCCCGGGCCCCTCGGGATGGGCCACGTAGCCGGGAATCCCGTCGTGCTCGAGCGTGACCATGCGCGCGACGAGCGTCATGTCCGGTCTCCGTGCCCATCCGCGCGCTCCTTGATCGAGACGCGCCAGTGGATGCGATCTTCCTCGGGCGGGTAGTCACCCGCGGCTTTGTGATAGGAGCAGCGATTGTCCCAGATGACGATGTCGCCCTGGCGCCACTTGTGGCGGTACTGGCCGTCGGGCTGGATCATGTAGCCCGTCAGCTCGTCGATCAGCGCGTCGCTCTCCGCCGCCTCCAGTCCCTCGATGCGCAAGATCTTGCCCGGATCGAAGTAGAGCGCTTTGCGTTTGGTCTCGGGGTGCGTGCGGATGATCGGGTGAAACACTGGCTTCCACTCACGGTCCTCCGCGTTCAAGAGCGCGGTCGCCTTGCGCCGTCCGCCGTACGTGAACGCCCCGAGCCGGCCCTCGAGACGCTGCTTGAGCGGTTGCGGCAGCGCGTCGTAGGCCGCGTACATGCTGGCGAACAAGGTGTCGCCGCCCCGGCTCGGAACGGCCAGCGCGTAGAGCTGGGTGGCCTTGAACGGCTCCTGGTCGTAGGCGCCGTCGGTGTGCCAGCCCTCGGCGCCGCGCCGATAGATCGTCATGTCGAGCGCGCCGTCGGCGCCGAACTTGTTGACGCCGAGCAGGGTGATCTCGGGATAGTCCGGATGGCGGGTCATCTTCGACGGATGCGGGCTCACCAAGCCGAAGCGGCGGCTGTAGGTGAGGAAGTCGTCGATCTCGAGCTCCTGGCCCGGCACCACGACCACGTTGTGGTCGAGCCACGCGCGATAGATCTCGGCAAAGCTCGACTCGTCGAGCTTCGTGACGTCGACTCCGTGGATTTCCGCGCCGATCTGCGCCCCGAGGCGTCGAACCTGGATCATCGGTCCTTCCTCCCGGATGGCTACGACTGGAACCTCACGGAACATATCACACACAGAACCGGTATCGGGGAGCTGGCCCGGCCCCGGGCGGCGTTCGTCCGACACGTTGGCGCGAACGGCGCGGCGGTTGACACTCGCGTCGACCCGCACTACGGTGTAGCGCCGGTTGGTGCGGAGATCCGCGAAGGGCGCTGTGGGTGCCCAGGCCGACCCCTCTACGACGGGAGCGCGCCGTGCGGCTCAAGACGCTCAACGACGAGGACGTTGCCAAGCTCGCCGTGCGCGGCCATGCGCACGCGCGCACGCTGTCCGATGTCCTGGTGCGCGACACGTCGGTGGCCTACGCGTTCCTCGCGCCGGCATTCTTCCTCTTGCTGTTCCTGGTCGCCTATCCCTTCGTCCTTTCGGTCTGGTTCAGCCTGAGTGACGCGCGCATCGGCGAGACCGGGGCCTTCGTCGGCCTCGAGAACTTTGAGCGGCTCCTGGGCAGCGCGATCTTTCTGCAGACTCTGCAGAACTCGATCGTGTTCACCGCCTTCGCACTCGGGGCCAAGACCGTCTTCGGCATGGCGCTGGCCCTGCTGCTCTACCGCATCGGCCGGTTCAAGCGACTGATCCGAGGCGCGGTGCTCTTGCCGTTCATCGTGCCCACCGCGCTCAGCACGCTGGTCTGGTGGTGGATGTTCGAGCCGCTCTACAGCGTCGTGAACTGGACTCTCAAGAGCCTGCACCTGGTTCGCCACGATATCCCGTGGCTGCCCGACCCGTACCTGGCCATGTTCACGGTGATCCTGGTCAATGTATGGCGTGGCCTGCCGTTCTTCGCGATCACCCTGCTGGCCGGTCTCGTGGCGATCCCCAGGGAGCTCTACGAGGCGGCCGAGTCGGACGGGGCCGGGGCGCTCGGACGCTTCTGGCACGTGACGATCCCGCTGGTCAAGCCCGTGTTGGCCGTGGTGATCCTGTTCTCGGCGATCTTCACCCTGGGCGACTTCAACATCGTCTACGTCCTGACCAAGGGCGGGCCGATGAACATGACTCACCTCTTCGCGACCTACTCGTTCGTGCTCGGCCTGCAGGGCGGGCAGATCGGACAGGGCGCCGCGGTCTCGCTCTTCCTCTTTCCGATCCTCCTGATGGTCGTGTTCGTCCAGCTTCGGATGGTCCGCCGAGCGACGACCTATGAGTAGCCGATCGCGCTGGATGCGGCGAACCCGGCCCCTGTTCACCGCGTACCTTCCGGTCATGCCGTTCGTGTTCTTCGCGTTGTTCCCGCTCTACTTCATGCTCGTCACGTCGTTCAAGAAGAACGCCGAGCTCTACGACGTCAGCGCCGTGCCCTTCCTGATCGGCCGCGGCGTCACCTTTGGACACTACGAGCTGCTCTCCAAGGAGACCCTGTTCTGGAGCTGGTTCCTCAACAGCCTGATCGTCAGCGTGGCCGCGACGGTCATCTCCGTCGTGCTCGGCGTGCTCGCCGCCTACCCGCTGGCGCGCCTCAAGTTTCCTGGCGGCGACTCCTTCGGCGTGGCGATCTTCGTCACGTACCTGGTACCGCCGTCGCTTCTGTTCCTGCCGCTCAGCACGGTCGTCGCCCGCCTCGGCCTCTCGGACAGTCTGTGGGCGCTCGTCGTCACCTATCCGACGTTTCTCGTCCCCTTCTGCACCTGGCTCCTCATGGGCTATTTCCGCACGGTGCCGAAGGAGATCGAGGAGTGCGCGATGCTCGACGGCTGCAATCGCCTGCAGACCATGCTGCGGATCCTGCTCCCGGTGGCGGTGCCCGGCGTGATCTGCGCGGCCCTGTTCGCCTTCACCTTGTCGTGGAACGAGTTCCTGTACGCGCTGGTCTTCGTCTCGCCCGCCGAGCTGAAGACCATGACGGTCGGCGTCTTCTCGGAGCTGATCCGGGGCGACATCTATTACTGGGGTGGGCTGATGGCCGGTGCCTGCATCGGCTCGCTTCCGATCGTGGTCGCCTACGTCTTCTTCCTTGACTACTACGTCTCAGGACTGACGGCGGGCGCCGTCAAGTAGCGAGAACAAAGGAGGAGCCCGATGGCCAGACCCAATGTCACACGTACTCCCGCTTCGCGTCGCCTGAGCCGGCGTCAATTCCTCGGCGCGGCCGCCGGCGCCGGCGCTGGCGTCACCGCGATGCTCGCCGCGGGCAAGCCGCCGGCGTTCGCCCAGACCCGTGAGCTCACGTTCCTGAGTATCGCGAGCTTCGTGCCCGACACCGACAAGGAGCTCAAACGGCAGCTCGACGAGTGGGGAGCGAAGAACAAGGTCAAGGTGCGGCTCGACATCATCGCCCACCTCCAGCTCCAGACCAAGAAGGCCGCGGAGGTCCAGGCGCGCTCGGGTCACGACCTCACCGCGCTCGGCCCGGGCCTCGGCGATGCGGACCTCTACTTCGACTACCTGGCCGACCTGAACGACGTCGCTGCCGACGTCGCGCCCAAGAGCGGCGGGTGGCTCAATCCGAACGACTACCTGATCCGCGGCAAGTGGAAGCTGCTGCCGTGGTGGCAGCCGCCGTTCCCGATGGCGGTCCGGACCGATCTGCTGGAGCAGATCGGCGAGAAGAACCCCGACACCTGGGAGGACTGGCTGCGGATCGGCAAGAAGGGCAAGGCCATCGGTCATCCGTTCGGCACCGCCATGGGCCACAGCGGCGACGCCAACGTCACCTTGCTCTCGATCCTCTGGTCCTACGGCGGCTCCTACGTCGGCAAGGACGGCAAGACCGTCACGATCAACTCGAAGGAGACGCGGCAGGCGATGGAGTTCGTCAAGCGTCTCTATACCGAGGCCATGGATCCGGAGGTGCTGGCGTGGGACGACGCCAGCAACAACCGCTGCCTCAACGCCGGTAAGTGCATCGCCATCCACAACCCGATCAGCGCCTACGAGTCCGCCAAGAAGGACAAGGTCCTGGTGCCGGGGACACAGAAGGAGATTGCTGAGGTCATCGACCACGTCAACACACCGAGGGGGCCGGTGGACCGCAAGGCGACGACCGGATTCTGGTGTGTCGGGGTCTGGAACTTCTCGAAGAACCAGGAGCTGGCGAAGGACTTCCTGCGCTACCACTTCCAGCCCGACAACCAGAACAAGTGGGTGGACGCCGGCCATGGGTTCAACATGCCGTTCTTGACGAACCTGACCAAGCACCCCGTCTACAAGAGCGACAAGCAGTACCGGTTCATTCCCGAGGTCGCGCGGGTGTCGGTCCCGCCTTCCTGGCCGGGTCCGACGACCGCGGCCTCGCAGCAGGTCTGGGACCTCTACATCATCCCCGATATGTTCGCGCAGCACGCGACCGGCAAGATGACGGCCGACCAGGCGATCGCCTGGGCCGAGAAGGAGATGCAGGAGATCTACGCCGGGCGCAAGCGCCGGCCTTGACGGACCCGGCCGCCCCGGCTTGCCCGGGGCGGCCGCCTCATCGACAGTCTCGCTTCAGCCCCGGAGTCCGCTCAACACGACGGCGCGGACGATCCACTTCTGGCAGACGAGGAAGACGGCGAGGATTGGCGCAATGCTGAGGACGGCGGCCGCCGTCACCAGGTTGTACTCGATGAAGTACATGTTCGTGAAGCTGACGAGACCGAGGGTCACCACCTTCATCGTCGGCGAGTTCACGACCACGAGGGGCCAGAAGAGCTCGTTCCAGGTCCACATGAACTTGACGATCACGAGCGTGGCCAGGGCCGGCCTCACCGAGGGCAGCACCACGCGCCAGAAGATGCCCAGCTCGGTGGCGCCGTCGATGCGCGCCGCGTCGATGTAGTCCGTCGGGACGACCTCGATGCTCTGGCGCATCAGGAACACGCCGAAGACGCTGACGAGGTCGGGCGCCAGGATCCCCGCGTACGTGTCGACGAGCCCGAGTCGATTGATCCAGAGGTAGAGCGGCACGACGACCGACTGGAACGGCACCATGAGGATGCCGACGATCGCGAAGAAGCACACCGCATGGCCCGGAAAGCGGAACTTGGCGAACCCGTAGCCCGCCAGCGACGACACCACGACACTCGACAGCGCCGAGACCGTGGCGATCAGCGCGCTGTTGAGCAGGAAGCGTGCGAACGGCTGGCGCTGGAACACCTCGCGGTAGTTGTCGAGGTTCCCCCACCGGTCGGGGACGATCTGCAGCGGCACGCGTTGGATCTCGGGCACCGTCTTGAGCGACGTCACGGCCATCCAGAAGAACGGAAAGAAGACGCAGACGGCGCCGGCGGCGACCAGGGCGGCGATCAGCCAGTGAAGCCGGCCGGCCTTCAATATTCGATCCGCCGCCGGAAGAGTCGCCACTGGAGCAGCGTCACCAGCAGCAGCGTGGCGAAGACGAACACGGCCATCACCGAGGCGTCGCCCAGCCGGAAGTATTTGAAGGCCGTGTCGTAGAGCAGCATGATGACCGTCTGGCTCGCGCCCGCCGGGCCGCCCTGAGTGGTCGCGTAGACCGTGTCGAAGACCTTGAAGTTGAAGATCAGCTCGAGCATCGTGACCATCACGATCTGGGGATTGAGCAGCGGCAGCGTGACATGGCGCAGCGCCCGCACCGGACCCGCGCCGTCGATCGACGCCGCCTCGTAGTAATCCGTCGGAATCGCCTGGAGCGCCGCCAGGAAGATGATTGTGTCGAAGCCGAGCCGCGCCCAGACGTTCACGAGGGCAAGTGAGGGACGGACCTGCTCGAGGCTCTGGAGCCACTTCTGAGCCGGCAGGCCGACCTCCCCGAGCAGATGGTTGAGGAATCCGTAGATCGGGTCGTACATCCACTGCCAGATCAGCGCCGCGGCGACGAGCGAGACCGAGAACGGAAGGAAGTACATCGCCGTCCACACGCTCCGCCAGTGGAGGCTCGCGAGACGGTGCAGGCCCAGCGCGACGGCCAGCGCCAGGACCACGGTCGTCGGGACGGACATGCCCAGCAGGCTCACCGTGTTGGCCACGGCCTGCCAGAAGGTCGGATCGTCCAGGACCTTCGCGTAGAGCCTGAGCCCGACGAAACGGCTCTCGCCGCCCGGCACCGTCCGGTAGAAGGAGCCGATCACCGATTCGACGAGCGGGACGAGGAAGACGAAGCTGAAGTACACCAGGGCGGGCAGGACGAAGAAAAATCCCGCCCGCCGCTGGCGGGCCATGTAGGACGGCGCCACGTCAGTCTTTGAGGACGCGATCCATTTTGGCGGCGGCTTCGTCCAGGAGTGGCTTGGGCTGACCCTTGCCGTAGAGCGCGGCCACCACCGCCTCGCCGAAGGCGGTCGCCAGCTCGTTCGACTTCGGGTGGTAGTACTCCGGCGGCACGGGCTGCTTCAGCATGTCCTGCGTCGACTGGTAGTCGGGCCGTGCCTTGACGTAGGCGGACTCGAGATTCGCCGTCCAGACCGGCAGGATTCCCTGGGCCTGGTGCTGGTCGAGATCGTCCTTCGCGGTGCTGATGAAGCGCAGGAACTCCCAGGCCGCCTGCTTGTTCGGGCTGTTCTTGTAGACGAGGTTCGTCCACGGGAAGAGGTTGCCCGCGCCGGGGCACGCCTTCCCGCACGGGAGCGCCACGACTTTGAACGTGACGTCCGGCGCGTTCTTCTTCACCCAGCCGAAGAACCAGGACTCGCGGAAGATCGTGGCGGCGCGCTTCTGCCCGAAGGCGTCCTCGGGCGTGGGGAAGGCGAGGCTGGCGACCTTGTGCTTCTGGACGAGGTCCTGATAGAACTGCAACGCTGCGACCATGTCGGCGCTGTTCGCGAAGCCGGCGGCCTGCTCGAGGTTCGGCGACAGCATCCGGGCTCCGAAGGCGTGCGCGAACGGCAGGAACTTGTCGGTGATGCCCACTGGGTGGCCCTTGTGCCTGAGCGCGAAGCCGGCCTGCGTCGTCTCGCCCTTGGCGTCGAGCACGGTCAGCTTCTTCATCGCCGCCAGCCAGTCGTCCAGCGTCTTGACCGGCTTGTCCGGGTCGAGCCCGGCCTTCTTCCAGAGATCGACGTTGATGTACATCTGCTGGAAATTCCCGTGCTCGATCGGGATGCCGTAGCGTGCGCCTTTCCACTTGCCGACGCCCACCATGTACTTCGGCAGGTTCTCGTCCCAGACCTTGGCGAGATCGGCCGGCATCCGGTCGCAGAAATCGTACTGGCCGCACCAGTGGTGCGTCATACCCATGTAGATGTCGGGCGCCCCGCTCTTGCCCAGCAGCGCGGCCAGGTACTTCGCCTCGTAGCCCTGGTAGGGCACCGTGACCACCTGGACCTCCCAGCCTGTTTTCTGCGCGAAGTCTTTGCCGCGCGTCTCGTAGAACTTGTTGAACTCGGGGTTCTGCTCCCAGTGCGTCCAGTAGACCAGCTTCTTGGTCTGCGGCGCGGTCGGCGCGGGGGCGAACGCGAGCGCCGCGAGCGAGAACGCCAGGGCCAGCGAACACCATGTCAGTCGTCGCATCACGTCTCCTTGTCGATAGCCTCGCCTCGACCGGCGGCGTCGCTCAGAACCAGTTGGCCTTGTCCACGACGTTGCGGAGCGGCTGGCCGGAGAGAAAGCGGCGCGAGTTGTCCAGCAGGATCTCGAAGCGCCGCTCGTCCAGATGCGGGCCGTGGCCAGCGGTGTGGGGCGTGATGAGGACGCCGGGCATCGTCCACAGCGGGTGGTCGGCCGGGAGCGGCTCCTGCTCGAAGACGTCGAGGCCCGCGCCGGCGATCTCGCCCGCCCGCAGCGCGGCGACCAGGTCGTCGAGCCGTGTCGTCATGCCGCGCCCGATGTTGATGAAGAAGGCGGTGCGCTTCATGCGCTGAAAGCGCGCGCGATGCATGAAGCCCTCGGTCGCCGGCGTGTGCGGGACCGTGAGGATCACGAAATCGGCCAGCGGCAGGAGCGAGTCGAGCGCCTCGGGCCCGTCGAGCTTCAGGACGCCCGGCGGCGCCTCGCGACGTCGCGCGTCGATCCCCATGACGTGCATGCCGAACGCGGCGGCCAGCCGCGCCGCCTCGCCGCCGATCCCGCCGACGCCGACGATCAGCGCCGTCGCCTCCGGCAGGTGGATCACGCCGCCGTCCTGGGGTTCCCGGCGCCACTCCCGCTTGAGCTGCCGCGGGAGGTAGTGATGGAACCCTCGCGCGAAGGCGAGGACGAACGCCATGATGTGCGCGCCGATGTGATCGTTGTAGATCTCGCGGAAGTTGGTCACGGTCGCCGCGTGGGCGATGAGCCCGGGCGAGTAGTAGCCGGCGGGCGGCGCCGCCTGCGGCGCCTGGAGCCAGCGCAGTCGGCGCGCGTCGCGGATCAGCGGTTCGGGCATGGTCCCGAACGCCGCGTCGGCGTCGCCGACGGCGCGCGCGGCCTCGGCCTCGCTCTCGGCGACGACCACGGAGAGCTGGGGGAGCGCGGACGCGAGCCGCGAGGCCCAGCCTCGCGTCGTCGGATTCTGTGGTGGCAGCATCAAGAGCGTCGTCATCGTTCTCCATCCTTCATGAACGTGCGCTGCGCAGCTTAGTGGCCGCGCCGCGCGCGGTCAAGCGCTCAGACCGCGCGGGCAGGCGCGGGCTCGGTGGGCGGTACGCCGCCGGCTGGGCCCGGCGTGACCTCGCCGTCCTTGCGGCTCATGACGGCGCGAGGCAGGAGCGGAATGAACAGGAGGACCAGCGCGGTCGTTCCGGCATTGAGCCAAACGAGCTCGTGAAAGACCCAGCCGCGGCTGTCGAGGAGCCACGAGCCGACTACGTCCGAGCCGCCGAGCGCGAAGTTGCGGGCGCTCATCATCAAGGCGAACCCGAGGCTCTCGCAGCCCGGCGGAGTCGATCGCACCGCCAGGTCCATGAGCGCCAGCTCCGAGCAGATCACCGCGAAGCCGACGGTC
>WNGJ01000940.1_pt1 | contig 27664 bp, 28 predicted proteins | sample 5400611 | NCBI WGS metagenome assembly WNGJ01 (sample SAMN13153375, study PRJNA577476) | soil metagenome | isolation source: 40 cm soil or saprolite under Garry oak tree replicate 1 | place: USA:California | collected 2016-06-15
CGGGTGCAGCTTACCGGCGTCGAAACCGTCGGGCTTCAGCAGCCAGCCCTCGATCATCCATCCGTCAGGTGCTGTGAACTGATGCCTTTCCGGTTGGGCGACGTAGCGGTCGCGCAGCCAGGCGTTCAGGTCGGTGAGGCGAGCCTCCGCACCCTGGGTCATCATGTGGAGCTCCCCCGGGCTGCTTGTGTCCGAGGCGGCGAACGCAAGGACCCCCGATGCGAAGTCAAAATCGTAGATGCGTCTCTGGCCGGCGGCCTCTTGCCGCACGTTGCCCTCGAGATCGCTTGAGTATGCAGCGGTCACTGCAGGTCCGCTCGCAAGGAAGAAGACGCGATCGCCGGCGGGGGACCAGCAGAGCCTGCTCCCGTGCCCGGCGCGCATGTCTGTGATCACGCTGTCGTTGACCCCCAGATCGAAGGCCGATGTCAGACAACGTGGACCTTCGCCGGTCAGGGGCACCACCCACAGCCGCTCCAGCAGTCCCGCATCCAGACCGTTGGGCGCGACGAAGGCGATCAGGTCGCCCCGCGGCGACCAGGACGGTGAGCTGAGGTAGAAGCCGCCGCCCAGTCGCTGGCGGTTGCCCGCCAGGTCGACGAGGTAGAGGTTCAGCTCGCGCTGAAGGTCGGCGCCGGGCTCCGCGTTGCCCGACGTGACGAGCCGCGTGCTGTCGGGAGCCCAGTCAAACCCTGTGACGTCCCACGCCCCGTTGGTCAGCTGTGCCACCGCCCCACCTTCGACAGTCACCGCAAAAAGGTGGTGGTACCGGCCGTCGACGAAGCCCTGGCCGTCGTGCTTGTAATCGAGACGGCGCGCGATGCGCGCGACCGGTGCCCGCCGCACCTGCTCCCTGCCTTCGGGAGGCCGTGGATCGTCGACCACCGCGTCCGGGTCGGACTTCACCGTGGCGATGAACGCGACCTGCTTACCGTCTGGCGACCAAACCGGGCTCGAGGCACCTTCGGGGATCGAGCTGAGCTGGCGGGTGTCGCCGGTTACAAAGTCGAGCACGAAGAGCTGATCCACCGGACCGACCTTGCTCATGAAGGCGAGACGCCGGCCGTCGGGTGACCACTCGGGGGAATGGTCTCTACGTGGCCCGCCGGTCGGCTCGACGGGCTCCGGCTCGAGGAGGCGGCGGACCACGACGCGGCTGCGGTTCTGTCTCGAATCGGCGTCGGCCCAACCCAGCTGATACGCGACGCGCTCGCCGTCGCGGCTCAGCCGGACGTGGTCTATCCAGCGAAACCGGTACAGATCATCAGCTCGAACCGGGCCCCCCATGAACAACCTTCGATGCTATCAGTCGGTAACGTGGTTTCGGCGAGGGCACGCTCGAGTCTTGCCACGTATCGTCTCCGGGTACAGCAATTCAGATGATTGGGCAGAGCCGCCGCCAGACGGCGCTTGACGGGTTCGGCTGGGGCGCGCTAGGCGGGCTAGCGCTCGTCGCACTCATGTACCTGTCGAGTCTTTTGCTCGGGCTCCGGCCGCTGCCCCAGCTGCTCAACCAACCGCTGCTGTCGATCATGCCCGGCTTCATCTTCGGTTTTCTCATCGACACGCTCCAGCACGCCGGGAAGGTGGTGGAAGAGCTTGGGCTGATCCTCGCGATGGTGGTCGGTCTCGGCCTGCTTGGGTCGGCATGGGCGGTGGCTCGCCGTCGTTGGCAGTCGCAGTATCTGGCCCTCGCCTTCGGCGCAATCGGTTGGGTGGTCGTTTGCGCCATCCTCCTCCCGATTTCCGGCGTGGGCCTCCTTGGCCTGAACGATGGGCCGGCCACGCCGCTGATCTGGGCCGCCCTGTTCGCCGTCTACGGCGTCGTGTTGCAGCTGGGGGGCGATCGGCAGGGCGCGGCGGGAGCGGACGTCGGGAGGCGCCGGCTGCTCAGCACGGTGCCGATCACGATCGCCGCGGTCAGCATCGGTGCGCTGGCCGTCAGGCTGCTTCCCGCCTGGTACCAGGCGATCTTCAACCCTCCCGAAGCAGGACTGCGGGGTCCATCGCCGGAGCTCACGCCGGTCGGCAACTTCTATGTCGTGTCCAAGAACTTCAGCGACCCGTCGATCGATGCACAGGGCTGGAGCCTTCGCATCGGTGGCCTGGTGGAAAAGCCCTTGCGTCTGTCGCTGTCCGAGGTGCGAGCCCTGGCCGGTACCAGCGAGTACGTGACGATGGAATGCATCAGCAACAACGTCGGTGGCGACCTCATGAGCACCGGAAGCTTCACCGGCGTGAGGCTCCGCGACCTCATCGCGATCGCGGGCGCCAAGCCACAGGGCACCTGGGCGGCTTTCGCTGCGCGTGACGGCTACACCGAGAGCCTGCCTATGACCCTCGTCCAGGGAGCGCCCGAGATCATCGTGGCCTACGCGCTTGACGGTGCTCCGCTGCCGATGAGCCACGGATTCCCGGCTCGGATGATCATCCCCGGCCACTACGGCATGAAGGGCCCGAAATGGCTTGACAGCATCGACCTGGTCAACCACGAAAGCGGCGGCTACTGGGAGCAGCAGGGCTGGGATCACAACGCGATCGTCAAGACTACGGCGCGTATCGACGCGCCGAACGACGCCGACATCGTCAAGCTGGGACCGATCTCCATCGCCGGTGTCGCCTTCGCCGGCACGCGCGGTATCAGCAAGGTCGAGTACACGACCGACGGCGGCTCGACCTGGGCCGAAGCACCGTTCCGGCCACCTCTTTCAACGTTGACGTGGGTCATATGGAATGTCGAGTGGACGCCGCCTCGCGAGGGCAGCTACAGGCTCATGGCCCGTGCCGTCGACGGCATGGGCGCTCCACAGGACCAGAGAACCGCGCCGAGCTACCCCAGCGGAGCCAGCGGGTATCACACCATCCAGGTGTCTGTTTCTAAGACCTAGGGCTGGAAGCCCAAGTGTTCCAAGGTCGGGGGACGAGTGCGGCTACTTCATCGTCCAGAGGGCCTTGAACGTGTCCCAGCCCATCCGGAACATCCCTTCCTTGCGGAGCATCTTGAAGATGTTCGATTGCTTTTCCCACTTCGACTTTCCGTCGACGCGAAAGAACTCGTCAATCGCGCGGTCCATGACCTGCGGGTATTTGGTCAGCATCTGAGGGTTGTGCTCGAGAAGCGGCACCGCGCCGTCGTACTTCTTCATATCAGCCATGATCCAGGAGTTGTCGAGCCGGCCCTTGTACTCTGCGAGCCGGCGTTCCGAAAAGTCCTCGACCTCTTTCGCGTGGATAACGGTCAACGCCGCCAGATGTCCCGACTCCATCGCCAGGTTCGAGCCCTCGCGGTGCACGGGGTTCGACAGCATGGCGGCGTCCCCGCACACCAGGTAACCGGGTCCATAGACCTTCGGAATCCCGCGATATCCGCCCTCGGGAATGAGGTGGGCGAGGTACTCGACAGTCTCTGCACCTCGGAGCAAAGGCTTGACGGCGGGATGGTTCTTGAAATGCTCCATGAGGTCGTTCGGGCTGCGCAGCGTCTCGTTGAACTGGCTCAGCAGTGCGCCTCCTCCGACCGAGAGCGTGTCCTTGTTCGTGTAGATGAACATGAATCCGGCCATGCCCATGGTCGAGTCGCCGAAACACTCGAGCGTGCAACCCTCGCCCGGCTCGCAGTTGAACCGTTCCTCGATCAGACCCGATTCGAGCTGCATGATCTCTTTGACCGCCATCGCGACCTCGTTCGGCCGGAGCTTGCGCCGCAGCGGCCTGCCGTTGATGACGGTTTTCTCGAGGAGGCCGGCTCCTAGACCGATGCCTTCACACACGATCACGACGTCGGCGTAGACGTCATCGCCGCGGCCGGTACCCACGCCCACGACGCTGTTGTTTTTGACGATCAGCCGGTCGACCACGGTCTCAGGCACCATCACCGCCCCGGCCTTTTCGGCTTGCTCCGCAAACCACGCGTCGAAACGCGCACGAAGGACCGAGTACGAGTGCGGCCCAGTCCGGTTGCGGAGATTCTTGTAGTCAAAGCCGATCGCCGCTTCCGGCGTCATCATCCAGCGGCGCTCTTCGATGATCGGCCGCTCCAGCGGAGCCTCCTTCCAGGCGTCGCCTACGATCTCTTCAAGGAAATGGTTGTAGAGGATGCCGCCCATCACGTTCTTGGAGCCTGGCTTGCTTCCCCGCTCTAGCAGCGCGACCTGCAGACCCGCCTTGGCCATCGTGAGAGCCGCCGCCGTACCGGCTGGACCGGCCCCTACGACGACGGCGTCGAACTTCTCCTCGTCAGCCACTTACGCAAATTGAAGCTCATTGGGCTGACAGGCGGCGCGGGCTCGGGAAAGACGACCGTCTCGGCGATGCTGCGCGACCTCGGCGCCGTCGTGATCGACGCCGACGAGGCGGCTCACGCGGTGTATGAGCCGGGCAGCGCCGGGTTCGATGCCGTGGTCCGCGAGTTCGGGCCCGACTACGTGCGCGACGGCCACATCGACCGGACTCGGCTCGGCGAGCTCGTCTTCAAAGATGCCGACGCGCGCCATCGACTCAACGCGATCGTCCATCCACTCATCAGGGAGTGGATGGCGGCCCGCACAGCTGAGGCCGCGATGCAAGGGGCTGCTGTCCTCGTGCAGGACGTCCCGTTGATCTTCGAGAACGGCCTCGAGCGCCTGTACTCAACGGTGATCCTCGTCTACGTGCCAGAGCATCAGCAGGTGAGACGACTGGTCGACGCTCGCGGCATCGCCGAGGCCAGGGCGCGCGCGATGATCGCCTCACAGATGCCGATTGAGGAAAAGCGGAAGCTGGCGCATCACGTGGTCGATAACAGCGGCAGCATGGAGGCGACGCGGCAGCAGGTCGAGTGGCTGTGGGACCACCTGATGACTAAATGACGGCGCGCGCTTTTAAGTCTTCGAGCTGTTTCTCGTCGATCCCGATCGCGGTCAAGACATCAGCCGTGTCCTCGCCCAGCCCGGGTGGATCTTTTCGGCGCCAATCGCTGCGCATCTGAACAGCCGGCCGCACCTCGACTCCAGTCGTCGCACTGGTAATCAGCGAGCGTGCCGCGACCTGTGGATGTGAGGCGACCTCGTCAGGCTCCAGCACCGGCTCGCAGCACACGTCGAGCCCAATGAGGTCGCGCTCCCACTCGGATCGGGTCTTTGACGCAAAGACCTCTTCCATCGCGCCATGCACCTGGTCTCCTTCAGCGCCCTCAGCAAACTGAAGCCCGACCAGGTCGGGCCGCCCCACGGCGACGCAAAGCGCGGCCCAGAACTTCGGTTCGAGCGCGCCAACGCTATAGAAGCCTCCTCCCTTGCAGGCGTAGACGCGATAACAGGCGTGGCGCCCCGCAAGCCGCTGGTCGCCGCGCGCAATCGTCTCGCCACCGCCGCGCGCCGCCAGGACCAGAGACATCCAGCTCACCGCGCCGTCGGTCATGGAGACGTCGAGCCAACGACCTTCCCCGCCGCGCTGCACTGCGACGAGCGCACCGAGGATCGCCACCGCAGGCTGCAGGCCGCCGCCTCCGACGTCCGCGACCTGGACGGAGAGCGGCACCGGCGGACCACCACGTGAGCCGTTGAGGCCGAGGCCGCCCGCGGTCGCCATGTAGTTGATGTCATGGCCGGCACGTGCGGCGAACGGCCCGTCCTGCCCGTAGCCGGTGATGGAGCACATCACAAGACGCGCGTTGCCGGCGTGGAGCCTGTCCCACCCGAGGCCGAGCCGCTTCATGACGCCTGGACGATTACCCTCGACGAGGACGTCGGCTGTTTGGACCAGCCGTAACAGCAGGTCCCTGCCGGCTTCCGCCTTGAGGTTCAACGTGAGGCTTTTCTTGTTGCGGTTGAGGGAGTTGAAAAGGACGCTCTGGCCGTCGACCAGCGGCGGGGTCCAGCGCATGTAGTCACCCTTGTCCGGGTCTTCCACCTTGATCACCTCAGCGCCCATGTCCGCCAGGAGCATCGTGCAGAAGGCCCCCGGCAACAACCGGGAGAGATCGAGCACACGAATCCCAGTCAGTGGCACGAAGTGAATTGTCTCCCTCTCCCCGTCAGCCAGAGAGGCTCAAGCTGGCAAAGCTATGTAGCAGCGACACGTAAGGGCCCTCCGTGCGTTAATAGGACATGAAAGGCGTACGTCCCAGAATGCGTGCCAGCAATCCACGTCTCGGTGAGATGACGATCAAGGTCCCAGCGCCGTTTGCCGGGATCTCTGACCTCGGGTTCACAGCGCAGTACCGCGCGCAGCAGTTCAACGAGCCGCAGCGTGACGTCCCGCTCCTGATCGAGGGTCCCGACGCGCCGATGCGAAGGCTCGCCGAGCTCCTCCAGCTGCTCGCGAACAATGGCGCGTCGGCCTATGCGTGGAGTGATCCGGTGATGCTCAGCGATGAGGTCGTGGTGCTCGCATTTCGCGACCGCAGCGTGTCACCCGGGCAGACGCTGTCGGATGGCGCTCGCACGGCAGACTACGTGATGAACCTGATCCGCCCCGTGGTGTTCACTTTCCTGCGCGACTGCGCGATGATCGCGCACCTTCGCCTTTCAGAGGTGATCGAGATGCGGGTCAAGGCCGATGAAAAATCGGTGGCGGAGCTGACGCTGCCGCTGGAAGACATCGTCCAGCCGAACGGTGAACGGCTGCTCTGGCAGTTCGCCGGCTAGGCTGGGGCCTGCACGACTAGGGAGAAGGCGAAACTCGAGCCGGGCTCGCCACCTGCGCTGCGCTCGCCCGGGCGCTGCTGGTGGTCGTGGTGCCGGGAATCGCGATCGGACCCGGACCCTGGTTGGCGAGATAGAGCGCCAGCGGCACGACGATCATGCCCACCAGAACGGTGAGGACGAAGGTAACCGCCCCCCACTCCCGACGCAGAACAGCCCAGTTCACGAGCGCAGAATTCTACCGAGACTGGGGCGCGGACGAAAAGTCTCGGCGAGAGATTCGGTGATCCAGGTGGCCCAGATCCGGGTGAAGCGCCGAGCAGCGCAGCGAGCGCATCCGTTGATGCGTGAGCGAGCAGCGCAGGAGCTGAACCCGGAGATTGGCCGCATGGGCACCGAAGATCCGTCGATGGCTTTACGGCCGCGCCCCAGACGGACTAAAAGTCGTCGTCGCCGGAGCTCGCGAGACCTTCCTCTTCCTTCTTCTTGCGCTGATTCAGGAGACGGATGAAGTCCTGCGCGCGGGCGAGCGCCTTCCAGCGCTCCGGAAAGAAGTCCTGGACCAGGATCTGCCGGTCCGGAAGCTGGTACACGGTGACGCACCATTTGTTGAGGGTGCGCGAAACCTCAACCTCGAAGTCCTTCTCCGCGGTCTCATATTTGACAACCTTGTCATCGTCGAACTTTCTTCGTCCTGAAACAGCCATAGGTAAATCACTCGTCTGGGGATTCCACTCATAGAGCGTCTTTCGATTATAGCCTCGTTAACCTAGCCGCCCCCGTCGAGGAGCTCACGCAGCAGGGGGACGAGCTCCTCCCGAAGCCCTTCCCGCTTCATCGCCAGCATCAAGTTTGCGCGCAGGTAACCGGGAACCGTCCCCGTGTCGTAGTACTCCCCATCAAACTCGAGCGCAACCACCGGGTGCGAGCCGAGCGTCCGCTTGATGGCGTCGGTGAGCTGGATCTCCTGCCCGCTGCCAGGCTCCGACCGGTTGAGCTCCGCGAAGACCGCGGGCGTGAGCACGTAGCGGCCGATGATCGCCAGGTCAGAGGGCTCGGTACCGGGCATCGGCTTTTCGACCATGTCCGTGACGTCATGCAGCCGGCCTTTGCTGCTGTCGATCGCCACCACGCCGTAGCGGCCGATCTCGCTGCGCGGAAACCGCCGCACCGCGAGCACCGTCGCGCCGGTCTTCTGGTGCGCGTCGATGAGCTGCTTCAGGCACGGGTCGGCGCCAAGGATCACGTCATCCGCCAGAAGCACAGCGCACGACTCGCCTTCCACCAGCCGCCGTGCCGTCCAGACAGCGTGCCCCAGACCGAGAGGTTCTTTCTGCTGCAGGTAGGTGATGTCGACCTGGTTGCTCAGATCGTCGACCTCGCTGAGGATATGGAGCAGGTCACTTTTCCCGCGCTGAGTCAGATAGTGCTCCAGCTCGAGCGAGCGGTCGAAATGGTCGACGATGGCCCGCTTGCCGCCGCCGGTGACCATGATCACCTGCTCGATCCCGCTGGCGATCGCCTCCTCGACGCCGTACTGGATCGTTGGCTTGTCGACCAGCGGCAGCATTTCCTTGGGCTGGGCTTTGGTGACCGGGAGAAAGCGCGTACCGAGGCCTGCGGCCGGGAAGATCGCCTTTCGAACTGGCGGCATCGTCATTGACGACAATCTATCTGGTGGCGACAGATGAAAGTATCCGGCCGGGGCTTGAGGGAAGGCTCGAGCGGGTGGTCGAGGGCGAGCTGATCACCAGGCATGTCGGCGGTGCGGGCACCTTTTCGACGCCCGCGATGATCGGCCTGATGGAGATCACGAGCCACCGCGCGGTTGAGCGCCTGCTCGCCGACGGCGAAACGACCGTCGGCTATGAGGTGCACGTCCGCCACCTCGCGGCGGCGCCACCGGGAAGCACGATCGTCGTGACGACCCGCCTCAACGAGGTGAAGGGCAACAAGCTCTACTTCGAAGTCGAGTGCCGTCAGGGCGACAAGGTGATCGGCTCTGGCATGCACAAGCGGGCTATAGTGCCCGCCAAGTACTAACAGCTCACCACGGCGCCTATGCTCATGTGAGTGCCGTACTGGGAGATCGTCACCCGGTCGTTCAAGATCACCTGGCGCCACAAGTACCTGTGGTTGCTGGCGTTGTTCGCCGGCGAGAGCGGCGGGGGGTTCAACTTCAACTCCGGCTCATTCACGCCGCCTGGTACCAATGGCAGCAATAGAGCTCCCGACCTCAACGCCATCAACCAGCAGCTCTCGCGGTGGGTGGCAGACAACGGGGGGCTGATCGTCGCGGCGGGGGCGCTTCTCATCCTGGTCACCATCGCTTTCTTCGTGCTCGCGGCGGTGTGCGAAGGCGCGGTGGTGCGGGCGGCCGCCGAGCATGATGCGGAGAGGCCATTCGGCCTCGGCATGGCGTGGCAGACCGGCCGCGCAACGATGGGCGCGATCATCCGGTTCCGCCTGCTCGTGATCGCGCTTGCGCTGCCTGTGCTCATCGTGTTCGTGCTGCTCGCGATTGGATTGGTGGCGGCAATCACCGGCAACAACGGAGCTGCCATCGCGGTTGTGGCGCTGATCGGCGTGCTGTTCGTGCTCGCCGCCATCGTGTATGCGGTGGCCCTCGCCTTCATTGACCGGCTTGGAGCTCGGGCTGTGGTGCTCGAGCAGATCGGAGCGACAGCCGCAATCGGACGTGGCTACACACTGCTCCGAAAACGATTGGGCCGTGTGCTCCTCGTCTGGTTGCTGTCGGTCGCCGTGGGCATCGCGCTCGGCATCTGCGTCGCCATCGTCGGCGCCATCCTGGTGTTGCCGGCAGGGGTCATCGCGTTCGGTGCCTATGCAAGCGGCTCATCCACCTGGTGGCTGGTGATCGTGTTGGCGGCGGTGATCCTTCTTCCGATCTTCGCGGTCATCTCCGCCTTCTTGGCCGCGCAGACCTCGACTTACTGGACGCTGGCGTTCCGGCGCCTGGAGATCGACCAGCCTGCGTACGCGTACGGAACACCTCCGCCCCAGGTCCAGCAACCGCCCCCGGGCCTGCCGACCACCTAGCTCGCCGAGGACTCCCTCTTCTTTCGCCGTTTATCGGCGAGGTGCTGCGCAAGCTTTTTAAGGCCCGGATTGACCGCCACGACCTTCGGCCCTCTCGCCTTCTTGTCTCGCGCCTTCACGTGCGCGCTCTCACGCGGGGCGACCCGCTCCAGGTCATCGGTCATGCCGTGATGGTAGCTTCGCTTTCTTGAAGCAGATCGATCCGGAGATCCGCAGCGTGACGCCGGCGGACATCGAGGGCGCGGCCAAGGCTTTGCGCCCGTACCTTCCCCCTACTCCGCTCCAACTGTCGCGCGCCTTCACGGACAAGGCGCGCTGTCACGTCCACCTCAAGATCGAGTCGATTCAACCAATCCGCGCCTTCAAGGTTCGGGGCGCCCTGAACAAGCTGATCCGCCTGCCGGAGCCTGAGCGCGCGGCAGGGGTGATCACGGCATCCGCCGGAAATCACGGCCTGGGCGTGGCTTACGCAGCCGCGACATTCCGGGTGCCGGCAACTGTCTATGTGCCGGAGACCGCGAACGCGTTCAAGGTCGAGGCGATTCGGAGGCTCGGAGCGCGCGTGGTCGCGGCCGGCCGCAACTACAGCGGCGCTAACACGGAGGCGCTCAGCGCCCAACGGGAATCCGGGGCGGTTTTCGTGCACGCATACGACGACCCCGACGTGGTGGCTGGGCAGGGCACGATCGCCACCGAGCTGCTGGCCGACCTCGAGGACTTTGACACCATCCTGGTACCAATCGGAGGCGGCGGGCTGATCGGTGGCATCGCCCTTTACCTGAAGGCCAAAAAGCCGGGCATTCGGGTGATCGGCGTCGAACCCTCCGGAGCTGACGCGATGCATCGCTCGCTGAAATCGGGAAACATCGTCACGCTGGATCGGGTGACCACGATCGCGGACGGGCTGGCCGCCTCCGCGCCTGGCCATCTGACGTTTGACCTGGCTCGGCGCTACGTCGACGAGGTGGTGCTGGTCGAGGAGTCTGAGATGCTGCGCGCCATACGCCTGCTGTTCGAGTGGGAGCACCTGCTCGCCGAGCCGGCCGGGGCGGCGGCTCTGGCTGCGCTCCTCTACCACCATCGGCCGGCGCCGAACGAGAAGGTGGTCGTCGTCCTGTCCGGAGGAAACGTCACCGACGAGGTCATGCTGCGGGCCCTGAAAACGCGGTGACGCGAGTACGCTGAAGGCGTTTCCGTTTCCGACAGGATTGGGGGTTAGACGATGAAGGCCTACGTCCTCATCAACGCGTCACCAGGGCGCGCACTCGAGGTGGCCAAGAGAATGGAAGGGACCAGCGGCATCACCGCGGCCGATGCGATCACGGGCGAATACGACGTGATCGCCGTCTGCGAGGCGCCCGACGTCAACTCGATCGGCTCCCTGATCGTCGACAAGATTCAAAAGATCGACGGAGTCTTCAAGACGATCACCTGCCTGGCTGTGAAATAGCGCGGGTGAGGACAGTGTGTCCTCCCCCGCGGAACCCACTCCTCTCCCGTGCGACGCTGGGAGGCGCCTTGAAACAACGAGCTTGCGTGGCGGCCGGAGTAAATCCGGCCTAAACGCCACGCCTTATCTTGGCTGTGAAGTAGCGCGCGGCATGGCGCCTGCGGCGAGAGCCGCCGCCACCTCTGGCAGCCGGGACAGCCAAGAGGTCATGCGCGGCATCTCCTGCTCGAAGCTGCCGACAGACGGTGACCAGGTCAGATCGCGCCTGGACTGTGAGTCGTCATATTGGTGAGGCCTGCCAATCACGTCGGTGGCATATACGCCGGGCCACACAACCGCTCCCGGCGCGGTAATGGCCTCGGTGGCGAGCGCGCGGAGGTAAAGAAGGTCGTACGGCAGGTTGACGACGGTCCCCCCGACGCCAACTGCTCTGACCGCTGACTCGAGCAGCTCACGCCAGCTGGAATCGAATCCTCCGACGAGGTAGCTGTGGCCTGGGCGTCCGCGGTCGGAAGCCGCGAGGCACGCACGGCCGACATCGGCGGCTGATACAAAGGTCTGCTTCGCGCGCCCACCGCCGGGAAGCCACACGCGACCCCGTGCGAGGCCGCCCATCAGTCGCGGCAGGATCCAGTCCTCGCCCTCACCGAAAATCCGCGCCGGCCGCAGGACAACGACCTCGAGGTCTTCGGCAGACTCGAGCAGCCACTGTTCCTCGAAGAGCTTCAAACGCTCGTATGCGTGGCGCGGCTTGATCGGAGATCTCTCATTGACCCGAATGGTCGTATCGGGCTCGTAAACGTCGGCGGTCGAGACGTGAACCAGGCGGCGGACGCGCGCTCGTCTCGCTGCCGCAACAACACGTTCGAGCTGGGCCGGCGAGCGCTTTCGAAAGCGCAGTCGCCGGGCTGGCGACCAGGTCTGTGCGCAGTTGAGGACGACATCGACCGAGCTGATCGTGTCAGCGAGGGTTTCCTCGTCGGCGTCGGCGTGCAGCTGGATGACCGGAACCTCGGCCGCCAGCGCCTGCGTGACGTGGTCGCCTAGAAATTCCCCCGCGCCGATGACGAGATGCAAGCCGCCAGCGATTCTAAATGGGATGCCCCGAGGCGATGCCCTAAGGGCGGCGCCGCCTCAGACCGTTGCTCAGGGCGAGCCTGACGTTGTCGACGATCTTCGCGACGCGGCTGCTCAGCTCCCACCAGGCCGGAGCGTCTGGCATCACCGGCGGCCCAATGGTGACCTCGATCCGGCTGAACGGCCGCAGCCGGTCCGTCCCCCGCACGGTGACCGGACAGATGGGAACTCCTGCGTGGAGCGCGAAGAATCCGATCCCAACCTTCAACGGCCTGAGCCCCCGCCCGCGGGAGTACCGGCCTTCGGGAAAGATCAGGACGACACCCTTCCGATCGAGGATCTGGTAGACGGTCCGCAGCCCCGCCTCGTCGAGCTCGCCGCGCTGGGGTGAGATCGGAAAAACTCCGATCAGCGGCAGCAGCCGGCGTTTCCAGCCTGAGTTGAAGACCGTCTCGCGCTTGGCCATGGTGTAGATCACCGGCGCGTCTAGAAAGAACGGGATTATGAAAGCCGGGTCGAACCACGCCTGGTGGTTGGCGGCGATGATGAACGGAGGTGCTGGGATGTTCTCGACACCGGTGACTGTGACCCGAAACAGCACTCCGACCAGCCACCGAACGATGCCCCGTATGACGCGGTAAAGGCGTGCCGGCTGGAGTGGGTCGGGGTGGACGAGCGGATCGAGCGGTCCGGCGACAAGCTCCCGGTACTCGGGGCTTGTGTATCGCTTCCGGTCTGTGCGGTCAGGACTCGAGGAAGGTGTGGAGGACGCGGTTGAACTCCTCTGGCCGTTCGGCCTGGGGGGTGTGTCCGGCGCCCTCGATCACGGTCAGCCGCGACCGCTCGATCAACGAGTGCGCCCGCGCAGCGTGTGCAACGGGAAACAGCGGGTCGTCGGCACCCCAGATGAGCTGAACCGGGACCTTCAACTCATTCAACCGCGTCGTCATGTCGTGCTGGCCGCCGAACACCGCTTTGGGCGTGACCAGCGAACGAACCGTGGCGAGGTAAGCGTTGTGGTAACCCTCGGCGGCGTACAGCTCACGGAGGTTGTCGAGGTAAGCGTCATCCATCGTTCTCGTGAGGTCGGAGCTCGACCCGGCATACCGGGCAGCCACCCGCCGGATGGTTTGCGACGGCGCCCACCGGAGCGCGCCACGCACCACGTTCATCAAAGCTTCGCCGACGCGCGGGATCGTGACCAGGCCGTAGGAGACGTGTACGTTGGGACGGCCGAGGCCGAGCGCGTTCACCAGCACCAGCTTGCGCACGAGGCGCGGGCTCTCCAGCGCCAGCTCCAGCGCGATGCGGCCACCCAGCGACGCCCCGACGACTGCGGCCGAGCGCAGCCCGCGCTCCTCCATGTAGTGCTCGATGAAGCGCGTGAAATAAGGGATGCCGTAACGGACTCGTGGCTTCTCGCTGCGCCCGAAGCCTGGAAGGTCTGGCGCAAAGACGCGATGCCGGTCAGCAGTCGCCTCCAGGTTGAAACGCCACTCCATATAGCCGGAGGAGCCGAGACCGTGGATGAACAGCACGGGCGACCCGCGGCCGCCGTACGTCTGATGCACTCGCAGGGAACCCAGCTGCAGCCAGTCCGACTGCATGGTCCTGGGGACTCGGCGGCGGTCGGAGCTGATCACTCTTTGCGAAGCATACGGACGGGGGCGACCAAGCCCAAGACTTTGGAACCTGAAGGAAACCGCGAGGTCTTCGAGGCCTTGATCACGGTCACCGAACCTGGGCCGCAGGCCAACCACTGATCTTTGACCCAGACCGCGGCGCTCCGCTCGTCGATTCCGAGGAGGGTCGCTCCCGGAAGCTCTCGTTCGGCGGACTCGACCCAGCGATGGCCGAAGGTCTCGAAATGAGGCAGCACCGCAATTTCTGGCACCAGCCCGATCGCTTGGGTGGGACGGCGATTGAACCGATTCGGCCAGGTCGCACGGATCAGCGAATGACTGCCCAGCGCCATCGCCCCGGCCGACGATCCGGCGAGCGACGATCCTTCGAGCCACGCCTCGAAAATTGCGCTCCAGACCCGAGACGAGCGCAGCACCTGGGCCGCCAGGCCGGGATCGCCGCCGACGAGGTAGAAGAATCCGCCGGTCCTGGCAAGCGCGGCAAGCTCCTTTGAGTTGGCGTCGGCGCGCTTCAGCACCGGCAGCTCCTGAAGCTGGAGTCCAAACTGCTCGAACCAGCGCGTCGCGTGTGCGACCGCCTTTTCAGGTCCCTGCCGCGCTGCGGCGGTCGGGACGACAAAAGCCGGGCCCCGTTTGGCGGCCTCGGCCAGCATCCGGTCCTGCTCTTCGTTCCCGAGATTGAACTCGTCGCCTCCGACCAGCGCGAGCACTCCAGGCACGCCGGTCGCAGGCATCTCCGTAGCATATGGCGGTGCCCGATACATCCAAGGTTCGGGTGCGAATCGCGCCCAGCCCGACCGGCTTCGCTCACCTGGGTACGGCCAGCACCGCCCTCTACAACGTGGTTTTCGCCCGCGCCCACGAGGGAACGTTCGTGCTGCGCATCGATGACACGGATCTCGAGCGCAACCGGCCGGAGTACGAGGCGGTCATCTACGAATCCCTTCACTGGCTCAGCCTGGACTGGGACGAGGGCCCGGACAAAGGTGGCCCAACTGCCCCCTACCGCCAGTCGGAGCGCATCGACCTGTACAAGCAAGACGCGGCACGGCTGATCGCGGAGGGAAAAGCGTACCGCTGCTACTGCACGCCAGAGGAGCTCGACGCGGAGCGAAAGCAGGCGCAGGCTGAAAAGCGCCCGTACCGGTACTCGCGGCGGTGTTTGACCAATCCGCCTGAGGGCCGAGGTGAGTTCGCCGTTCGATTCAAGGTCCCCGGGGGCGATGTGAGGTTCAAGGACATGATCCGCGGCGAGATGAGCTTTGACGCGGGCCTGATCGGGGACTTCATCATCGTCAAGTCAGATGGCTACCCGACCTATCAGTTCGCCAGCCCGGTCGATGACGCCGCGATGAAGATCACACACGTCATCCGCGGTGAAGAGCACCTGTCGAACACTCCGTACCAGCTGATGATCATCGACGCCCTCGGCTACGAACGGCCCGAGGCGTATGCGCACATGCCTCTCATCCTGGCCAAAGACGGATCGAAGCTGTCCAAGCGCAAGCACCCGGAATCGAACCTGATGCTCTACCGCGAGCAGGGCTACCTGCCCGAGGCGCTCATCAACTACCTGGCGCTGCTGGGCTGGAATCCGGGCACGGCGCAAGAGATCTTCACGTTCGACGAGCTCGTACGCGAGTTCTCCTTCGACCGCGTGCAGCACGCCGGAGCACGTTTCGACTGGGAGAAGCTCAACTGGATCAATGGCGAGTACATCCGCCGGCTCGACGATGACGAGCTCGCGCGCCGGCTCCAGACGTTCCTCCCCAGGCTGGACGAGGCGACGATTGGTCGCGCGATCCCTGCGCTCAAGACGCGCATGAGCAAGCTGGCGGACGCCGGCGACCTGCTCGAGTATCTCTGGACCGATCCGCCACCGCCGGCGCTCGATCCAGAGGCGGTGGACTTCATCCGTGCAGTGATGGCGGCGCTCAAGGACGTGCCGTGGGAGCCGGCAGCCATCCACGAGAAATTGATGGCGGTGGTTGAGTCTGCCGGCGCCAAGCCGAACAAAGTCTTCATGCCGATCCGTCTCGCCGTGACCGGCAAGAAAATCTCGCCCCCGATCGACTACACACTCGCGCTCTTGCCGAAGGAAATTGCGATGTCGCGCCTGCAGCGTGTCGCAGGAGTACCCGCATGAGCTTCCTCACCATCGTCATCGACCTGAACCCGAACCTCTTCCGCATCGGGCCATTCCTCGTCACCTGGCACGGAGTCTTCGCCGTCCTCGGGATTTTGGCGGCGGCTCGGCTCGGCTTGTGGCTGCTCGAGAAGGACGGTGTCGACATCAGCCGCGCCTCGGACGGTGTGGCATGGATGGTCGTCGTCGGACTCATCGGCGCCCGCCTCCTTTACGTGTGGGAGAACTTCAAGCTGTTCTCTGGCGGACAGATCCTCCGCATCTTCGCCCTTACCGAAGGCGGCATCAGCCAGTGGGGTGGATTGTTCGGCGCGCTGGTCGGCGCTTATATCTGGGCGCGCAGGCAGCGCATCTCTTACTGGAAAATCGTCGACGCCAGCGGCGCCGCCGCCATGATCGGAGTGGCCGTCGGCCGCATCGGCGACGTCATCAACGGCGAGCACCACGGCACCCCGACCAACCTGCCGTGGGGCGTGGAATACGTCAACGCCGCAACCCTCGGCGAGCCAGGCAAGGTGGTGCATCCAGAGGTTGCGTACGAGATGATCCTCTGCCTCGCGCTGCTTGGCGCGCTGCTCCCGTTCCACCAGCGCTTGAAGGCGCGGCTGCCGGATGGAGTCGTGGGACTGATCTATGGCGGCCTCTACGCCGCGGGACGGTTTTTTCTCAGCTTCTTGCGCACCGACCCGTCCATCTTCTTGGGCCTGCGGCAAGCGCAGCTGGCGTCACTGGTGATGGTGGCTTTCGCGATCGTGGCCATCCCGCTCCTGATCCGGCGGGCGCGCTCGAATCGAGAGGCCTTCACCGCAACGGCATAGCGAGCAGAAGGTGCTCAGCGAGCGCCGGCGACTCAGGGTCGTGCTTGAAATACACGTGCACCTCGTCATGCACGGCGACCGCGGATTTGACGAGCGCGATCCATGGCCGCAGCGATGAGGTCGTATAACCGCGCCGCAGCCGGAAGTACGCCACTGGTCCGACGTCTACTTTCGGAGCTCTCGGCCATTTCTCCTCATCGGTGACGACCAGCGCGCCTTCATGCGCTCGAATGACGCTGTATGTCTCATCGCAAAACCACGACTCGTGACGGAACTCGACGGCCACAGTGCGGCCGAGCGCTCCGAGCAGCGCGTCGAGAAGCCCGAGGTTCAGCTGGCGGGTCGGCGGAAATTGCAGGAGGATCGGGCCGAGGCGCGCGCCCAGAGGAGCGAGGCGCTCGGCAAGGATGCGGGCGAGCCCGACCTTGTCGAAGGCCTCGGCCGAGTACGTCAAGCCTCGATTTGCCTTCATGCAGAAGCGAAATCCCGCCGGCGTTTCGGCTGCCCACTTCAACAGCGTGGTTTCCGGTGGCGTGCGATAGAAGCTGCCGTTCAGCTCGACGCCGTTCAGCCGTTCCGCATAGAAGGGAAGCATCTTGGCGCCCGGCAGAGTCGGCGGGTAGAACTTCCCTTTCCAGCCCGCATAGCTGAAGCCAGAGGTGCCGGCATACAGCACGTCAGCCGGCCACTAGGAGGAAGCGGCAACCTTGATTTTCATCACGCGCTCGTGCAGCTGGCCACAGGCCGCGTCGGCCTCGCGACCGCGAGTGTCGCGCAGCGTGACGGTGAGACCTTGACCCTCAACCAGCTCTTTGAAACGGCGAATCGCCGATCGGTCGGGCGCGCGATAAGGCGTGTTCTCGACAGGGTTGAAGGGGATGAGATTCACATGCGCGAGCTTTCGTCGCAGCAGGCGGCCAAGCTCCTTCGCGTCGCGCTCGGTGTCGTTGACGCCTGCGAGCATCACCCACTCATAGCTCACGCGGCGGCCCGTCCTCACGGCGTATGCCTGCGCCGTCCCCACGAGCTCCCCAACCGGGTATTTGCGATTGATTGGCACCAGGACATCGCGAAGCTCGTCGCGCGCGGCATGAAGCGAGATCGCCAGCGTCACAGGAAGGCTCTCCTCGGCGAGCTGTTCGATCCGCGGGATCATACCGCTGGTCGAGATGACGATTCGGCGCGGGCTGATGCCCAGCAGCTCGGGGTCGGACATCCGTCTCACCGATTCGACGACCGCGGCGTAGTTGGCCATCGGTTCGCCCATGCCCATGAAGACGACATGCGACAACCTCTTTCCCTCGGCCGCCAGCACTCGCGAGGCGTCCACGGCCTGCTCGACGATCTCGTACGACTTGAGGTTGCGGCCGAACGGAAACTTGCCGGTCGCGCAGAACGGACAGCCGATGGGACAACCGGCCTGCGACGAGATGCAGAGTGTCGAACGCGCCGTGTAGCGCATGACGACCGCTTCGACCGAATGCCCGCCGTCGAGCTCAAACAGCGTCTTGGTTGTGAGCGCGCCGTCCGCCTGGCTCAATGCCACCTGCCTCAGCGAGGTGATTCGGAAATCTCGCTCCAGCGCCTCCCGTAGGGCCTTCGGCACGTCGTGCATCGCCTGAAAGGACGGGGCCCCGCGCGCGAGCCAACCCCACAGCTGCCGACGGCGATAAGGCGGCGCATCGTTGGAGACGAGCCAGGCGTCGAGCTCGATTCGAGACAGCGAAAGAATCGGAGGTCGGGAATCGGACACGGATAGCAGGCTACGTTAGAGAAAGCGTGGCCTGTAGGCCAGGCTATGCCCGGCCGGCTCCGGCATGCCAGTTCCAGGCGCCTCCCACTCGTGGCATCGAGAAATCCCAGAGGGGTTCCGCCTTATAGCGACGCTTCGAAAACTGCTTCGTCGCCATCGCCGTCGGACCGCACAGCTCCATCGTCCACGAGCTTCTTCAGGTGGGCCCGCATCGTCATCTTCGCCGCGACCATCAGCTTCTCGTCGAGGTTTCCATAGACGCGACTGGTCAGCTCGCGCGCTGTGCCGCCACCGCGTCTCACCTCAGCCAGGACCTGCGCCTCGCGTTCGAGGCGGTGAGCCCGGTACTCCTCGATCTTCCCCATCGCGTCCTCGACGGGGTCCCAGTGACCCGGGAAGAGCATTCGGGGATGTAAGCCGGCCAACTTCTCAAGCGAGTGCAAATAAGCCGCCACGTCGCCTTCGGGGTAGGTGACCATCGAGCTTCCGCGGCCGAGGATGAGGTCGCCGGTGAACATCGTTCGGTCGCCGGCAAGCCAGAAGCACAGGTGGTCGGCGCTGTGTCCAGGCGTGTACAGAGCTGTGACGTTGAGGGAGCCGACGCGCACGACGTCGCCGTCATCAAGCTCCGGGTAGCGCCGGACCGCCGCGCGGTGGGGTGCCGCAAGGCGTTCGGCGAGAGGGAGATGGTCGGGGTGCGAATGGGTCACGAGCACGACGCCGATCGTGGCGCCAGCAAGGCGCTTTTCGATGGCCGCGAGATGGGCGTCGTCATCAGGACCGGGATCGATCACGACCATGACCGGGCCCGCCTCGACGATCCAGGTGTTCGTACCCGGCCCGGTATAAGGCCCGGGATTCGGCGCGACCAATCGCTGGATCGCTGTCAGGGTTCGGGCGTCCCCATCCGGCGCTGGGCGCCACCGTCCCCGCGGGCGGGCAAGGTGCGATGAGCGGGGAGATAGATGTCCACGCTCTGCGGTGCCGATGCATCGAGCCATCCGTCGAGATGGGTGTCGACGATCAAGCGGAGGAGCGGTTCCCCCATCTCGGGCACGGCCAGCGGACGCCGAGACCTCGACGCCTCGATCCGAACGCGCCACCACGCGCCAACAGGTTCAGCGGCGACCTTCAGGCCATCCCCGCCGAGCCAGTCCTTCGCGCGCGAGAAAGCCTCGACCAGCGCAGGTTCCGAGCCAAGGACAACCGCATCTGATGGAAGGTCGCTCGCGGCGGCCGGGATGGCCAGGTTGAGCACCGCGCCGAGCACCACTCCCCTCGCCTGGTCTTTTGACTGGACCGCGGCCGCCTCGAGCGCCGCCGCGCGGCGCCCGACCTCCTGCGCCTGTTCGAACACTCCCTCGAGCATTTCCGGGCGGCCGAAAGCAGCCTGACGGGCGGATTCCTGAAGGGCGAGGACCGCGGAGCGGAGCTTGTGCCCCAGCCGGCCCAGCAAATAGTCGCGATGTTCAGCGACCAGCTGCTCCCCGAGCTCAGCGCTGCGCCGTGCGACGCGCAGCCCCCCCTCTTCTGCCCAGCCGACGAGGCGCCCGTTGAGGCTAAGCGCCTCCCAGGGCCCGCCGGGCGGCGGGAACTCGATATCGGCCGGCCCGTGGCGCCTGTGGTCGGGGATCGACTCCATCCCCCCGCCCACTCTCACCCACTTCGGTGCGGCGGTCATAGCGGGTGTAACGGTAGATCAGACCCGAATCCTTGCCGGGACGGTAAATTTGAAGGTGGTGCCGGTGCGGTCGCTCGAGGCGACCCAGATCCGACCCCCGAACGAACGCTCGACCACAAGCCGGCAGAGATAGAGCCCAAGTCCCAGGCCTCCCTGCGATCGGTTGCGGCCGGCCGGGCCTGTTTTCTCGAACAGGGTTTCGACGCTCGCCACGGGCAGCCCCTGCCCGTGGTCGGCGACCGTGATCTCGAGCCAGCCGCGCTGGGCCTGGCGCGCCTCAACGCGCACTGGACCCGAGGTGTACTCGAGCGCATTGCCGATGAGGTTCGTGAGCACCTGGCCTACGTGTGCCGGCTCGCAGAAGGCCGCTGGCAACCCCGCCGGCAGCGCAACCTCAACCGCCGCCGACCGCTCGGGGTACTTGTACAGGAGGACCCCCATCACTCCGTCGAGAGCTGGTCCCAGGTCAACTGGCTCAGGGTTCGGCTCGAAGTGCCTGGTTTCGAGCTTGGCGATGATCAGCTGACTCTCGACCAGGCTCAGCAGCCGGTCGGACGACTCGTACGCCTCCTGCAGCAGCTCGCGCCGCCCGGACGCGTCGATGGTGTTGTCCCACTGCATGATGCCGGCGAGCGTGTTCTTCATGGCTGCCGCCGGGCTTCGAACCTCATGGCCGATCGCGCGCAGCATCAGATCCTTGGCTTCGAGCGCCAACCGCTGCGCGGTCACATCTTCGTGAAGCGTGAGGATTCCGGCCGGCTCTCCTTCCAGACCTGGGATGACGACGCGTCGTACGTGGACGGTGCGGTCAGGATCGTGCATGCGGAGCTCGAGCGTCCCGTCGGAATCGCCATCCTCGCTTGGGACAGCCCCTGCAGCGTTGTAGATCTCAGCCGGTTTCCGCCCGGGCATCTCGGAGGCTTGAAGGTTGTAGATGACCTCCACCTCGGGGTTCGCGTAGACGATCCGGCCGGCCGCGTCTTCCAGCATCACGCCTACGGGCGAATGCCGGAGGATCGCGTTCATCATGCGGCGCTCGCGTTCAAGCGCGTCGACCAGCTCAAGCTGGCCGATCAGCACCGCAGCCTGACCGGCGAGCACGCCGGCGAGGCGTCTCGTCTCGGCCCCGCCGCCGGTCATCCTCGCGACCAGCAGCCCGGCCAGCCGCCCTTCGACCTGGATCGGGATGGCGAACGCGTCAGGCGGAGACCCGAGCAGGTCGAGCAGCGCTCGCAGCCGGCGACTTCCCGCCGGCGCCGCCAGCGCTCGCAGCAGCTGCGCGCTGTCGCTCACCGGCACCTTCGGCTCTGCCTCGCCATCGTCTGAACGGCGCACAAGCTCGCCGTCTTCGAGCAGCCACAGCTCTCCCTGCGAGCCGGCGAGCGCGCGGCTCACCAGCCTCGCCATTTCGGAGCGGGCACGGTCAGGTTCAGTCGGCGTGAGCTGGGTGAACGCGGCCACGGCCTCCAGCGTCCGGATGCGGCCGCGCGTTTCCGCGACCAGCCGGGAGTTCTCGATCGCGACCGCGGCGTGGCGAGCAAAGTCCAGCGCGGCGGACGTCGGTTCGGCGACGTGAGTCGAAGCGTAGACCGAGCCGATGGCGCCGCTGAGTCGATCTCCGTACCACAGCGGAATCAGGCTCCACGACTGTCCGTGCGAGGTGCCGCTGATGAGCCCCGCCGGCGCGTCCCGCCAGCTGTCCTCTGAGCTCAGCCCCGCCCAGGCAAGGACTTCTTCCGCGGCCGAATCACCGCTGCCGCGAGTCGCGCTGATGCGACCCTCGGTGTCGAACGCCCAGCAAACCGTGCCGGCGCACTCGAGCATCGTGCGCGCCTGGTCCGCGATGTTGGAGACGACGCTCATGAGCTCGTGTCCGGCAAGGGCCGCCAGCTCCTGGATGCGAACTGACTGCGCCAGGGCGAGCTCGTTCGCATGGTGCAGGCGCATGGTTCGCAGCGCGATGCCGACCACAGGCGCGGCCGTCTCGAGCAGCCTGAGCTGTGGCGGCTGGAATCGGGCATCGTCATTGCGCATCACGACAATGCCACCCACGACCCGCTCGTCCTGTTTGATCGGCGTCCAGACAACGTGGCTTGGCGACCGCGTGAAGATGTACCTGCCGATCGGGCCCCCGAGGTCTTCCGGGTCCGCCGGACCGACGTCCATGACCATGCCTTGCTGCTCGATCATTCGGCGGAAGAAAGGGGCCTCCGTGAGAGGCACCGGGCCGATCGCGTCGACCTCTCCGCCTCGCTCGCCGGTGAATGCGGACATGTTGCCCGCGACGTCGAGGTACGCAAGCACCATGTGGGTGGCCTTCAAATACTCGCTGACCACAGAGAAGATGGCCTCGGCGATCTGACGTTCGTCTGACGCCCCCGCCACGCCCATCTCCAGGAGGTGGAGAGCTTCGAGCCGCGCTCGCTCAGCCTGGGCCTGCGCGAAGTGGTCTGCGTTGGCGAGCGCGAGGCTGACGTGAGCGGCGACGTCCTGGAGCAGCTTGACGTGCCACTCGTCAAATGCGCCTTCGCGGTATGACTGCAGGGACAGCATGGCCGTGATTTGTTCGCCGCTCAGCACCGGCACCCAGACGAAGGACCGAGAAACCAGGCGACGGTCGCTTGGCGGGCCCGAGACGAAAATGGCCGCGCCCTGCCCGACGGTCCATCGCTCGCGTTCCAGGTCCTTGCGCTCGAAGCTGTGCGCCCAGGGCGAGCTGCGAACGAGCACAGGCTTTCCGGTCTCGTAAGCCTCACGGGAGGGCCCGGTGACCGCGAGGGCGACGGGCGGCACGACCTCTTCGACCCCGGCTACGTACTGATAGCCCTCGGCAAACGGTCCGTCGGGCGTCTGCGTGATGGTGGCGAGGATGAAACCGTCGAAGCTGAGAAAAGCCGCGAGCTCCTCACGCAACGTGCGCATGATCGACCAACGGTCGAGGCTCGACGCAAGTCGGCGTCCGATCGTGTTGACGACCTCCAGCCTTCGCCTATGGTTCTCGATCGCCTCGTAGCTCCGCGCGTTGCGCAAGGCGAGCGTGACCTCGTCGGAGACAAGCTCGAGGAACGCCGCCGTCGAGTCTTCGTACGCGTACGACCTCTTGGTCTTGATGCCAAGAGCGCCGCGCACCACTCCTCCTTCTTTGATCGAGACCCACAGCGAAGACGTCGGTTCGTAGGTCAGCACCGGCTTCGGGTCGCGCGCGATCGCGCGCGGTGCCGCCATCGCCGCGGACCGGATCGCGACCCGTCGGGACGTTGGGGCGGAATCAGCTTCCACGCGCATCACGCCGGCGTCCTTGCCTTCGCCTTCGGGCAGCGAGACCATCTCGAGCGTGTCGACTGGGAGCAGCTCGTTCAGGGTCGTGTGAAGCGCCGCCAAAACGCTTGCCTCGTCCAGCGTTGACGCCATTGAGCGGGCGATGCTGTTCAACGCCTCCAGCCGGCGCGCCTGGTTGCGGGTCAGCTCATTGAGTGCAGCGTTCGCGATGAGGACGCCGAGCCTTCGGTGGACCTCTTCGAGAAACGCGGTCTCAGATGGCGGAACGCGGCGGTTGCGGTAGGACTGGTAGATCACGCTGGCGATGACCTCGCCGCGGTGCTCGACCGGCACCCAGATGGAGAGCTTGGTCGTCCGAGTGGCCCCTGGTCCCCTGGCTTGCTCCCTCCATTTCGGGTCGTTGACCATCACCGTGATCCGCGGGCTCTCGTAGTGGTTGGCGAAGAAGGACCCGGCGAGGGGGCGCCGGCGAAGGTCTTGGAGCACGCCCAGGTCGATGGCCAGCGAGTGATACCAGCCCTCCCGCTCCAGCACCTGGAGCAGAACCACCCCGTAGCCAAAAATTTGAAGGCCGCGGTACAGGACCTGGACGATGTCAGCTTCGGTGACGCAGCTGCTCAGCTCGTGAATGAGGGCGGCAGGCGTCGACGCCAGGGCCGGCTCCGGCAGGCGTCGACTGGCTGTCTTCCTTACAGCGGCCAGCGGGGCGGCGGGCACCCTGGCCGACTTGGGTCGGACGTGACGATTGAGCCCTCTACGAGCAGAACCTGGCATAGCCACCGATACACTAACCCGGTGCCCTTCACCCCGCCAAAACCTATCGCACCAACTCCCGAGGATTTGAAGGGCTCCACCGTGCTCGTGGTAGACGACGAGCGAGCATGGCGTGTGATCCTCGAAACCGATCTCCGGATGCTCGGCTACAAGGTCTCGATGGCCGAGGATGCCGACCAGGCACTAGAGCGGGCGCAATCTGACCAGCCAGAGGTCGCGATCATCGACCTGATGCTGCCCGAGCCGATGGACGGCTGGGGGCTGCTGAACGAGCTCAGGGCGCGGGGACAGAAAGTGCCGGTCATCTTTTACACCGCTTACCCCGTCTTCCCTTCGGGCACCGACGATCCCGATGTCGTCGGCTACATGAGCAAAGCAGTCGACAGGGCGGATCTCTACGCCCTGCTGCCACCTGCGATTCGGCGCTCGCGAGAGCGCCGAATCCAAGAGTCTTAGTTGCTTACCAGTCCAGGGAGGCGACGGCTTCGATCCAGGAGGCGCCCGACGAAAGCGCCAGCAGACCGAGCACCATCAGTGCGAAGGCCACACGCTGAACTTTGATTCCCCAAGTCATCCCTAACCCTACCCCTTTGTTTTTCCGATCCGATCCAGGTCCGGACGGCAGTATGCGCCGGTCCAATCGTACTTGCATGTTCATGTCACGCTAATAATCGTAAAGAATAATATAGGTCGATTCCTTGGAAAATCGAAGGGTCATGGGGAAGGCAGGCGGTCCGGCACGCTCTCGCGAGGTGCGGCTGCCTCCGCTGCCCCCCGGACTCGAGGTTTATCGGCCCGCCGAGGTCCTCGGTTCCGCCGTCCTGGTCGTCGAAGACGAGGCGGCCATGCAGCAGCAGCTGCGGATCGACCTCCACGACCTTGGCTACAGGCCGCTGGTCTCTGCGTCAGCCCCCGAGGCGCGCGAGCTGCTCGAGCGTGAGCGCATGGCCGCTGTCCTGCTCGACCTGGTACTCGACGAGGGTGAGGACTCGGGCTTCGAGCTCCTGGAATGGATCCGCCACCACCACCCTGGCCTGCCCGTGATCGTGCTGTCGGCGGCCCAGGTCAACTCCGCGGCGATTCGCAGGGCTTATGAGCTCGGCGCGAGCTCCTACTTCGTGAAGGGCAACGTGCCGATGGCGCACATCTACTCCGACCTCGCGGCACGGCTGGTCGAGCGCGGAACCGGGCGCCCTGGCAGCTACCGGTTCGGGCGGCTGGAATTCGATCCCACACGGCGGACCGTAACGATCGGCGGGGACTCGGTGCACCTCACACAGCAGCAGGCGGCGCTCGTCCTTTTTCTCGCGCAAGGCTCCAAGCCGGCGACAGCGCGTGACCTCATCGATGCCGGGCTCTTTCGCAGCAATGCGGCTCACTCGACGGTGCACTCAGCGCTGCTGACGCTGCGGCGGCGCCTCGATACGCTTGAGTCGGGCCTCGGCGCGAGCTTTGTGCAGGCGACTGCTCGCGGTTACAACCTGGTAGGCATCGTTGACTGATTACCCCGACCAGAACGCAACGTCGCCTTTGCCGAGCCGGTCAGTCCTCGACGAGGTGATCGAGCTCAGGCGACATTTTCACCGCCATCCCGAGGTGAGCTTCGCCGAGCATGAGACGAGCCGCCAGCTCACAGATCGACTGCGCCAGCTCGGTCTCGAGATCAAACCCTGTCCCACCGAGACGGGGGTCGTCGCACTGCTCGACACTGGCAAGCCGGGCAAGACCGTGATGCTGCGGGCGGACATCGATGGTCTTCCGATACATGAAGAGTCGGGCGTCGATTTCGCATCACAGACGGACGGTCGCATGCACGCATGCGGCCACGACGCGCACATGGCGATCATGGTCGGAGTCGCGCGAACGCTGGTCGATCGCGTCTGGGACATCCGCGGCCGCTACCTGTTTGTCTTCCAACCTGCGGAGGAGATCGTCGAAGGCGCGAAGGCGATGATCGCCAGAGGACTGCTCGACAACCATCACCCTGACTCGGTGATCGGGCTTCACGTGACGAGCTTCATGGAGTCGGGAACCGTGATCTCCCGCCCAGGGCTGATGTGGGCCGGGTCCGACGCTTTCGAGATCGGCTTTTCGGGACCCGGCGGACACGGCGGAATGATGGGCCGCCGCGGCAACGTTCTGGCGGCCCAGGCTTTTTTCATCGAGCGCCTGCACACGGTGGTCGAGGGTCTCGAGCAAGACGGCGTGCAGTGCCACACGACTGTCGGTGACATCAGGAGCGACGGCGCGTGGAACATCGTGCCGCGGGGAGTCCTGGTCAAAGGCAGCCTGCGAACCTTCAATGATTTGCTGCGAGGACAGGCACTCGACCGTCTGAACGATCTGCTGCGTGAAACCGACAGCGAGTTCGGCGTGGAGTCAAAGCTCGACCTGGTTCATGGAACCGTTCCACTGATGAATGAGCCGAACGTAACCAGGACCGTGCTTCAGGTTGGACATTCGCTGATCGGAGACAAAGCGAGCATCCTCGGCCGGCCGCTGACCGTCAGCGATGACTTCGCCGAGTTCTTGACTCGAATTCCAGGTTGCTACTTCATGCTCGGCGCGATGCCCAAAGGCCAGCCGCCTCCCGCCCATCACTCGCCGGGCTTCCGCATCGATGAAGAGGCTCTGCCGATCGGCGTCAAGGTTCTGGCGGGGGCGGCGTCAAGACTCGCGACTGACTAGTGGTTTGGGTTGCGGCGCTGGCGATAGGCCTGGTCGGTGGCCTGGTCACAGGCGGAAAAATCGAAAACCTCGGTCGCCTGCGTTTTCGATGGCCGTGGCTCATCGTCGCCGCACTGGTCGTGCGAGTGGCGACGATTCTTCCTCCATTCTCCCGACTTGACGCCGGTCGGTGGGCCTACGTCGCCGCCCTGACGGTCGTTCTCGCATGGACGATCTGGCACATAGATCGGCTTCCCGGAATCTGGCTGGTCGCCGCCGGCTCCGCGGCCAACCTTTTCGTGATCGCCGCGAACCTTGGGCGCATGCCCGTGAGCCCGCAGCTTGCGGGTGCTCTTGTTCAGCGCGGGCAGGCCGGCCAATACACCCTCATGGGTCCCGGCACTCAGCTCAACTGGCTCGGCGACTGGATCGCGGTACCCGGTCCATTGCGCGAGGCGTACAGCCCAGGCGACCTGATCATCGCCATCGGGATCGCGACCGTCATCCTGCTGGCCATGCGGGCGAGGCCCGCCGAAACCAGGGGCCGTATAGTGAATAACCCGCCGTGATCATCTTCTGGATCTTCACGCTGTTCGTTGGAAGCTCAGCCTTCGCCTTTGCTCTCATCTACCTGCAGCTGGGCATCGGCTGGTCGCTCGCCTACGCCCTCATCGCGATGCTGCTGTGCCGCGG
>WNGJ01003184.1_pt1 | contig 27651 bp, 24 predicted proteins | sample 5400611 | NCBI WGS metagenome assembly WNGJ01 (sample SAMN13153375, study PRJNA577476) | soil metagenome | isolation source: 40 cm soil or saprolite under Garry oak tree replicate 1 | place: USA:California | collected 2016-06-15
CTGAGCCTAACAGGCCGCGGTTTCACTGCGCTGGTTTCACTCCGTGCCGGACCCAAGCTCTGGAACACGGTCAATTCGAGGTGGGCCCGTACCGGATGGGCGTGCGATCCAGTTTGTCATCAAGTGATGCTGACGATCCTCGAAGCCCAGCTTACGATAAATCCGGTGAGCCGTTGTGTTCGGGCGAGTGACTTCCAAGTGAATGGAGTTGACGCCAAGGGAGCGCACGGCATCTTCCACGAACGCCATAGCCTGACGTCCCCAGCCTCGTCCACGATAAGTTTCTCGAAGGTAAAATTCGTCGATGAAGGCATCGCGGCCAAATAATTCAAGGCTGTAGCCCAACGTCAGCACGACATAGCCCACGGCGGCGTCACCATCTTGAATAAGCCAGATGCAGCCAAGCGAATCATCGCGCAGCAGGCCCGCTAAAGCGGCGGGAGAGTTCTCTTCGTCGGGGTGGTGGCCGTCGAAAGCATAGTACTCGCCCATGAATTCCAGGGTTAAATCGGCATCGGCTTCCTGCGCCAGGCGAAACCATGGGCCGCTGGTCACACTGCATTCTCCACGGCCAGGGCCATGCCCATGCCGCCGCTCACGCAGAGCGTAGCCACACCACGCTTCGTGTTACGTTTGCGCATCTCGTGCAGCAACGTGACCGTGATGCGCGTGCCGGTGCAGCCGATGGGGTGGCCGAGAGCAATCGCTCCACCATTGATGTTGAGTTTATCGCGATTGAAATTCAATTCGCGGTCACAGGCTAGGACCTGCGCAGCGAAAGCCTCATTCAGTTCGACGAGCCCAAAGTCCTGGAGCTTCAGATTGTGTTGTTCCTCTAGCTTGCGCAAGGCGGGGACAGGGCCGATTCCCATGGTTCGTGGCTCGACTCCGGCAGAGGCCACAGCGGTGATGCGGGCCAGCGGTTTCAGAGCATTTCGCTTCACGAAGTTCTCCCCGGCAACGAGCACGATTCGAGAACACGGGAGCCAGCTTACCCAATTTTTCGATGGTCGGATCGGAGAATGGATGCTCGTCGCGGCTGAAAGTAGTTGTGCCTTTCTTGCCTTCGATGGTTACGGGAACGATTTCATCGTCGAAGCGTCCAGCCTTAATTGCCCGCCCGGCCCGGGTTTGCGACATCAGGGCGTACTCATCCTGCTCGTCGCGAGAAATCTTATATTGCTCGGCCAGCACCTCGGCAGTCTCGCCCATTACCATCTTGGCCATGGGACAAAAAAATCCGTCGCGATACATGCCATCGACCAGTTCTTGATGACCCAGACGATATCCCCAGCGCGCACCGTCAAGATAGTAGGGAAGACACGACATGGACTCCGTGCCGCCGGCAAGAACGCAGTTGGCATCGCCCAGCAGAATGGACTGGTAGGCTAATGCGATCGATTTCAACCCCGAAGCGCAGGCCTTGTTCACGGTGAAAGCTGGCACTTCTTGCGGCACACCGCTGCGGATAGAAATCTGGCGTGCCGGATTTGGTCCGCCGCCGGCTTGGCGCGCGTTGCCGAAGATGGTTTCTTCGACTTGTTCAGGCTGGATTCCGCCTCGCTCTATCGCAGCCTTGGCCGCAACGACTCCCAAGTCAGCGGCGGTTAGCGAAGCCAATGACCCACCGAACTTGCCGATCGGCGTGCGCACCGCGGAGAGGATGTAGACAGCTTGCAGGCTCGTACCCCCAAACATTTGAGTCTAGCAGGGGAGGGCGCGTTGAACTCTGCGCGGCGGTTTCGAACCGGTGCTAGTTGGTGAACGGGCTATGCTGACTATGCTGAGCGGGGCTATTGCCATTCCGGCTAACCTCCTTCATAATAAGTGTTTGCCTTGACCTCGCCGGACTTTCCGGAACAAAGGATACCTGTCTGTGTTAATGATTCGACTGTCGCGCATGGGTGCGCGTAAGCAACCGCAGTACCGCATCGTGGTCATTGAAAAAGAGCGCGCGCGCAACGGCCGTCCGGTAGAAGTCATCGGGACTTACAATCCGCGCACCAACCCGGCCAGAATTGAATTGAAGCGCGAACGAGTTGACTACTGGGTGTCGAAGGGCGCCCAACTGTCTGACCGGGTCAGCAAGCTGGTGTTAAAGTCGGCCGCGCCGGTTCCGGCCACTTCCGGATCTGCCGCCTAAACCGCGCTGAATCGCTGTTTTCACTTCCGCGAGTCGACGAAGACTATGACCGAGCACAATGCTGACGTGCGGATGCTCATAGAGCACATTGCCAAGTCATTGGTGGATGCTCCCGAGCAGGTTTTTGTGGAGCAACTCGACGGCGACGTGATTGAACTCGAGGTCGCGGAGAGCGATATGGGCAAGGTGATCGGCCGGCAAGGGCGCACAGTCCGCGCCATGCGCGCGGTGCTGAGTGCTGCTGGAGTAAGGGCGCACAAGCGATATACCCTGGAAGTTGTCGAATAACGCGGGAAGCAGCCCTACCGCGACCTTTGTTTGGGAAGCAGTTCTTGGTTTCGGAACCAGTTCGTGGAACAAGCGGCGAGTTCATTACGCTAGCCCGCGTGGTGAAGACACAAGGCCGGCAGGGCGAAGTTGCGGCTGAGATTCATACGGATGTTCCGGATCGCTTCTCAGCCGGCATGTCAGTGCTGGCGCTGCCAGCGACGCACAGCGCATCACCAGAAGCAGTCCGCCGCGAACTGGAAGTGGAAGAGGTTTGGCCACACAAGGGATTATTGGTTCTGAAATTCCTGGGTGTGGATTCAATCTCTGAGGCTGAGTCGCTGATTGGATGCGAGCTGCAAGTGCCGAGCAGCGAACGCGCGGTGCTGGATCCCGGCTGGAATTACGTAAGCGATCTTGCGGGCTGTACCGTTCTTGACCACGGCCTTGAGATCGGCCGCATTGCCGATGTCCAGTTCGGCACGGGCGAAGCGTCCCTTTTAGTCGTGAAGAACAACGCTGGTCAGCAGTTTGATATTCCCTTCGCCGAAGCGTATTTGGAAGGAATGGATTTAGACCGCCGGCAGGTGCGAATGAATCTTCCGGACGGTATGTTGGAGATTAACGCTCCTGTGACGGATGAGGAAAAGCTGGAGCAGACGCGGCCGGCGAAAAGGAAAGGGCATTAACCACAGGGGCACTGAGGATCACAGAGGATAAGGTCCGGGAATGCTTTCTCCCTGTGGTGAAAAGTTTACGTTTTCGCGATGCAGGCCGACATTCTCACGATTTTTCCCGGCTTCTTTCGTGGACCTTTGGATCACGGTATTACTCGGCGGGCCTGCGAGATGGGCCTGGTTACGATCACGGTCCACGACTTGCGGCAGTTTACGCACGACAAACACCGCACGGTGGATGATCGGCCATTCGGTGGCGGCGAAGGCATGGTGCTAAAGCCGGAACCGCTATTTGAATGTCTGGAGACACTGCAGGTCGAGCCGCGGGAAGATCGAGTGGCCGGCCGCGTAAAGCAGTCCGTAATTCTGCTTTCCGCGCAGGGACAGCGATTCGATCAAGCTGCCGCGGCAGAGTTGGCTGTGCTCGATCGCATTGTGCTCATATGTGGACGCTACGAAGGGGTGGACGAGCGCGTGGCTGATTTTCTCGCCGACCGTGAGCTTTCGATAGGCGACTACGTCCTGAGCGGCGGAGAAATGGCTGCCGCGGTCATTCTGGAAGCAGTCACGAGGCTGCTGCCGGGTGCGGTCGGAAATGAAGCTTCGACACGGCAGGAATCGTTTACGGCTTCGCCGCAGGGTGAGCGCTCAGAGCCGGCTGCCGGCGCCAACTCGAATGGTCCGAATTCGACCTGCGGCTCGGGTGGCTTGCTGGATTATCCCCACTACACGCGGCCTGCGGAGTTTCACGGGATGGCAGTGCCCGAGCAGCTAATGTCGGGAAACCACGAGGAGATTCGGCGGTGGCGACGCCAGCGCGCACTGGAAAAGACGCTGCGTAATCGTCCCGATTTACTGGATGGGGTGATGTTAAGTGGCGAGGACCACAAATTTTTGGCTCGGATCAAGAAAGATCGGGGCTGAGACCGTAGGCGTAGTCTGCCAGTAGCGTCGGGACGCGAAAAAGAATTGGCGAGCAGAAAAGAATCGTCGAACGATTGCAAGATTGAAGGCGAAGGACAACGATCATGTCGAACCTAATTATCGAAAAATTGCTGGCCAAAACGAAACGCGCAGATCTTCCCGCATTCGGCGCGGGCGACACCGTCCGCGTGCATGTGAAGATCAAGGAAGGCGACAAAGAGCGTCTGCAAGCGTTCGAGGGCGTGGTCATTTCACGCACCAAGGGTCCACAGGCCAGTTTCACAGTGCGCAAAATCAGCTTTGGCCAAGGCGTGGAGCGCATTTTCCCCGTGCACTCCAAGGTCATCGACAAGGTGGACTTGCTGCGGTCTTCCAAAGTTCGGCGCGCCAAGCTCTATTACCTGCGCGGTCTTCGCGGCAAAGCGGCCCGCCTACGCGACGCAGAGTAGCGAATAATTCCGCTATTGGTCCGCGTGATGCGCAGTTAAGCGCATAGATAGCCCGGGCAACTGCGCGAAAATTTCAGGATGGAATCATGCTGCAGACCACAACCGGGTCTCCAGTCAAGACTATCCAGCGGCAGCCGCCGCCGCTCTCAACGGCTCGGTCACAACTTCCAGTTTGGCGAACTCCTCGATGCTCTTGGTTTTGAGCTTGTGCAGCAGATAATCCAAGACGGGACGATCGCCCTGGCGTATTTCCTGAAACTCTACACCCATGCCCAAATTCTTGGCGATGTACTTCACCTGAGCCTTGAGGGCGACGCTGATATCGAAAATATTGAGTGAGAGCCGCAAGTCCGTTCCGGGGGCCAGCAAGTCACCGGCAGCAATGCGGCAGCCACATTCCGAAATCTCTTGGACCTGGCCCTCCAACCGGCTGTGACCACCGATCAACACCAAATCTGCCTCCCCGTCGACCGAGAAACGACGTCGACGTCGGCGATTCTCTTCTCCTCTGCGCATACCGGTGATGGAGTACCGGGTTTGAGGTCTGTCCAGAATTATCGGCAAATATTGCTCCTGGGCTTGCCGCAGCTCTTCTTCCCACGGAGCTCTTCCCGGCTCAACACACTCTATCGTGAACTGGCCGCGCAGCTCTGACTCAGGATCCGCGGTCCACACCACGCGGCATATTGCCTTGCCTCGCCCACGTTCGACGGTGAGCAAGTCGCCCACGCTGACCTCACGGGAACTTAGTAGCCTGGCGCCACCGGGATGAATGTCAAAGGTGCATGCGAGTTCCGCCGCTCCCCGCGCGGCATTCGCAGCGTGCGTAAGACGCACGGGAAGCGCCAGGCGGACTAGTTTCCCCGCTGGTACGCCGCCGGGCATCTTCTTATCCCGCTTGATGACCGAAAGATAGCAGCGCATGTCCGACCGGGCAATGTACCGTAATCGGGTAATAGTTACTGAATGGCTATTTCCAGAGGTGGAAGATCGAAGACCGGGGCTAAAGCTGCGGGAAACTTGAGCCATAGGGATTTCCACAGTGAACCCGCTTGCGGCGAGGGGCTTTCTTCAGTGAAGATGTGTTCAAACTCCCTTGCCCATTGCCGTCAAGGAATCGCTCGTGCGTACGCTCTCGCCGTCTGCGGCCAAGCTGCGCCTGCTCAAGCGGCTGCGTTGTACCCTGCGCTATGAAAAACGGGCATGGGCATCGGGTGCGAGCATGGTGGCTGGCGTCGATGAAGTGGGCCGCGGGTCGCTCTTCGGTCCGGTGGTAGCTGCTGCCGTTATTCTCGATCGAGACTACCGTGTTCGCGGCCTGCGCGATTCCAAACTGCTTTTGGCCGAGCGCCGCGAAGTGCTGGCCCAACGCATTCGGGAACACGCGGTGGCTTGGGCGGTTGCCTCCGTTGATGCCGCTCGCATTGACCAGATCAACATCTATCACGCGTCTCGCTTGGTCATGCGCGAAGCTGTGCTACGTCTCGCCCCCGCCGCGGATCATTTGCTAGTCGACGCCTTGCGGATTGATTGCGAACTGCCGCAACGACCGATTATTCACGGCGATGCGCTTTCAGCTTCTATCGCTGCCGCATCCATTATTGCCAAAGTGCACCGCGATAATCTCATTCGCCAATGGGATCCGATATTCCCCGAGTACTGTCTCGCCTCCAATAAGGGCTACAGCACGCCTCGGCATCTGGCAGCTTTGCGCGAGCATGGGCCGACACCACTGCATCGACAGTCGTTCGCGCCGGTGTGGCAGAGTCCCGTGCCGCAGGAAGCCTTCGCATTTATGTTGCAGGATGAGGCAGCAGGAGAGGAAGCAGAAGCCCTGCTAGAGAGCGGCACCGAGCAGCCGGAAACAATTTCCAAATTGTAAAGAGCAGTATTCCGGCATGGCTCTCGCTCGCCCTATCAATTAGCCTGTTGACCAACCTCTAGTGGAAATTTGAGATCAGCACGATGTTGCGGTTCAGGTGCCCGCGGGCAACCACCAGTTGCTTACCGTCGTGGGACCAGTCGAAGTCCCGGATCAGTTCGCCCCTGAAGTGGGTGATTTGCCGGGCTGGGCCTCCGGTCAGCGACTGCTCCCAGATGTTGCCCAAGCCTCCACGCGTCAATGCATGGTGAAGAGCACGCCCATCACCGGACCAGCCTAATACTTGGATCCCTGCCGGGGACTCGAGCGCGTGAAGGGCCTTTCCGCCCTCCGCCGCGACGACCGAGAGAATCGAGGGAGTGGCGGGCGTCGTGCCCCATTGGTGAACGGCCACCATTCGGCTATCTGGAGGAATCGGCATCGAGATTGTCTGCCAATTTGCTGGGTGGACCTCCATCAATCGAAACACGCCAGGCGCTGAGAAACGTCTTCGGGCTGCAGACGGCGTACGCCACCCATTTTCCATCGGGAGAACACACCGTCGATTCACAGAATCGAATTGGGTGAGTTGGGTCGGATTGGCCCCATCAGCCGCATCTACTCGCCACACGTCGGAGGTTGTGCCCTTGCGAGCCGCGTACACCAGGTAGCGGCCGTCTCCGCAAGCCGACGGCAAGAATGTGGCGGCCTCATGCAGCGGCACTCTGGTGGTAGCGCCTCTCCGTCGGCTCCCATGGTGACGGTTGGCCCGGATCCGAGGGTGAGCAGTCGCCCGCCCGCGGTTCAAAACGCTGCCGGATACTGTTCTCCCGACGTCACCTGACGGGCGTCGTCGAGATTGGCCGCCGTGGCGTGCCAGGGCTTGAGGATCTTTGGCAACTTCATCAGGTAGGAATTTCAGCGCGACAAGGCGATGCAGTCGGATGTCCTCGGTTTTGTAAACCACACCCATACCTCCGCCGCCCAGCTCTTCAATGATGCGGCAGTGCGAGATGGTCCGGCCGATCATAGTCTGCCCGATCATGGAACGAACCTTCGGGTGCAATGTAGGAGCACTCCAGGCGCTCGTCAACGGTCTGGCCGACAGACATCCCGGCATCGATCAGTTGGCTGCATCGAAATAACTGTACGACTTGCCAGACTCCGCCTCCGGCTCTCTGAGACTGGAGTCCAACTTGCCGATTAGCTCCGTGTTGTTCGCAAGGGCACGCTGCAAAATCTCGGCCTGCTGCTTCGCCGTAGGCCAATCCTGCTTCTCGACCGCTTCCGTCAGTCCCGGCAACTCCAGATGAGCATACGTAAAGCGTGCGCCGTAGAGAATGTGCTTGAACCACGGCCTGCCCGGAATTCCGTCAGGATTAAGCCAGTTCCTTTCCACCTGCATCATGCCCCGATTGATGCTGTCAGCGAGCTTCGGATCGACGGCGCCAGAGGCGAGCTTGCGGCTTACTGAATCGTTGAGATGCTTGCCGGCTGCCTCGAACTCGTCGATACCCTCAAGCACGGGTTTGAGATCCAATTGGCTCAGGTCCTTGCCTTTGACAAGGTCATCGACGAACTGGCGGATGTTGGCGGCGTAGCTCGCAAAGTCGAACGGCAGCAGGTCGGCATTGGCCAGGCGCAGCGCGGTCACTCCCCACAACTGCGACATCAGAGTGTGATAGCGGTAGCCGGGATCGCCGAAGTGGTTCATCCAGAAAAAGTCGTCATAGGCGGAGTGGTAGACGCCATAAGGTCCGTCGAACTGCAGGCCGAGGACAGGCATGCCCACAAAGTTAAGGAACACGGTGTGGTCGGAGCCACTCCCGATGCGGGTATCGGCAAGATTAGAGTCTGTGACTTCTTCAGATTGTTTGGCCTCGCGGCGCTCCCGCGCGGTTGAATCCTTCCACGTGTCATACAGCATCTTGCCCGAAGGATCCTGCAGGGTGTGAGCTGTTTCGACCAGCATGGGCGCAAGCGAGGCTACTGCCTGGCCGTGAAAGTTCGGCCCGGAAGTGGAGGAATCGACGTTGATGTAAGCGACCGCTTTTTTGCGCAGCTCATCGGCGAACTGCTCTCCCCACTCGGTGGAACCGGTGAGGCCGACTTCTTCTCCATCCCAACTGCAGAAAACCACGGTGCGCCGCGGACGTGTTCCGGCTTTCGCCAACTTTCCCAGGGCGCGGGTCAGCTCCATCATCGACGCGGTACCGCTGCTGGGGTCGACGCCGCCGAAAACCCATGCGTCGCGGTGATTGCCGAGCACGATCCACTCATCGGGCAACTGCGCACCGCGAATGTGGCCCTCGACTACGTAATAGGGCTGAGAGGAATTATCCATTTCGATTTTTACATGGACGCGCACGCGCTGGCCGCCGAGGCGGTACTTGATGGGCAGTCCGCCCTGCCAGCCATCGGGAGCAATGGGGCCGTCCATATTCGCCAGCAGCGGTTTGGCATCGTGCCAGGAGAGTGGCACCGCCATGATCTTCGGAATCGAAATCGCTTGCTCGACAGGAATACGCTTGGCCCCGGGAATCGACGCCCATCCCGGAGTGAGCGGATCGCCGGGCGCCATGAAATCGTAGGTGATGGCGCCGCGTTGAATGTGATACTCGGGGCCCCACGGACCGTGGGGAACCACCTTGCCCTTTTTGAATCCGTCTTCGGCGGGATCGCTGTAGATGAGAATGGCGGCTGCGCCTTCACGTTCGGCTGTGAGCGCTTTGAATCCGCGATAGCTGTAGGGATTCGAGTAGCGCACCAGCACGACCTTGCCCTTGACGTCGATGCCTTGCTTACGGAGAAGTTCGTAGTCTTGGGGATTGCCGCTGTGTGCATAGACCAACGGTGCCGTCACTTCTCCGGAAGCGGACATGCCGCTCCACGCCGAGCTTATGCTCTTGTTCTTCATGTCCGGATCGCCGGGGACCGGCATCTCTCGCAGGCCGGCTCGGTAATGCACGGGCGCGACCATTTCCAGAAAAGTGAACTTTGGATTGCTGCCGTAGACATCGTAGCGGCGGATGACGACCTCCTCTAAACCTTCCTGACGCCATTCGTCCGCAATATAGCGAGCCAGTTCATTGTTGCGTTTGGAGCCGGCGACATGCGGCTCGGCGGTAAAGATGTGATGCTGACGGCGCTCTTCGTCGGGCGAGGGAATTGCCTTGAACTTGCTTTCGATCTCGATCTCATGGGCGGCGGCGGAAGCAGTAAAGCCGAGGATAGAGGTCTGGGCGCAAATAGGCAGGCCGGAGCAAAACAGAAAACAGAACAGTGCGAACACGATAATTTTCTGCGTCCTCGGCGGCATTTCTCGGCGTACTCTGCGATTGCGTTGGTACGAAGAATCTCGAAGCGCAGCGTGCGCAGAAAACATCCGCAGAGAACGCTGCGGCCCATCGCGGCCGTCGGAATCCATGGTCTTCGCTCTTCTCCTCAGCGGAGTTATTTCGCCTTGTAGATTTCGCTCAGCAGATCCGGCTTCGATTCATCGCGGACAAGATGAGGATATTTTTCTCCACCGTGATAGTCGAGCTTGTAGGTTTTGTAGTACTCCGTGTTTTCTATCAGCAATTCCAACCGTTCGCTGCTGTTCTTGCCGGCCTTGAGCGCATCGCGGAGCACTTCTGGAGAGAACTGGCGTCCGTTAACCGCAATTACTTTCATGCCTGGACCGATTCCGGCTTTTGCGGCGACCATGCCTTCGATGGTGTCGATAACACTTCCATCACCTTTGAGCGCCAAGCCGATCGAGTAATTGGCAACCACGCCCCGCTCGTCACCTTCTCCGGCCCGCATCATCTCCGACGGGATGTCGTCGTAAACGACCTTCCATCCGCTAGCTTCGATGCCGCCTAGTGGTGCGCCCGGGCCATGGTTGGTCAAACGCTCAGTCCAGAACGCGCGCCAATCATACGGTGCGACTTGGTTCAGCCAGTCCACGACGTCGTCGAAGCTATACGTCTTGACCATGGGCGGCGTGCTGGGAGCCCCGTGGAAGAGCCTGCAAAAATCATCAAGAGATTTTTTGCCTTTGCTCTGCTGTCGAATGATCACGTCCACCCAAAGCCAGTTCAGGTTGTCTTCGTCATAGAAGTCCACACTACGCCGCCACGAACGCCAGGCTCGAGGAGAGAAATAAAGTTGAGGTGCGGCATCGGCTGTGTCTTGAAGACTGCGCCAGGTCCGGCCTGCCACGTGGTCCAACTCAGCCGCGGTAATGGCCAAAGTATCCCGCGCCTGGTCGGGCGTCAGCAAACCGCTGCGGGCGGTCAGCACCTCGCCCAAGTACTGCGTAAGACCCTCGTAGACCCAGAGCAAATCGTCCTGCATAGGCTGCTGGTAGTCGGGTGTGGTGAGGTCCGCCGGACGTCGGTATTTTCCGTTCCACGAATGTACGTACTCATGGGGAAGCAAACTGGCCGACAACTTTCGCGCGTTCTCGTCCACCAGTCCCCGTTCGTCGATGCGGCTGTCGTCCGACTCGTGGTGTTCGAGGCCAAAGTGGGCGACATGATCGCTCAAACTGAACAGAAAATGATAATCGCGATAGTGCTGTGCGCCGAAAAGTTTTCCTGCCTGCTCGACCAGGCTCTTGTAGTGATCCCAGACTTCCTGTGCCGGCTCAAGTGCAGCGGCGCTGTCGGCCGCAATGTCCATCTCTACGGGTGGGTTCTGTCCGAGCGGAACGACCTTCAAAAATTCGCCAGTGATTACGGGAGAGTCCACAAGCGTGGTAAGAGAAACGGTGCCGAAATGAATTTCATGGCCGCTCTGATTCGACACTGGCAGCGGTGTCCCGAATTTCCAGCTTTGAGGAATCCGTAAGCTGGCGGAATAGTTAATGTCATCGGACTTCCAGCCCTTGGGATAAAGCAGAACCTGGTTCCAGCTAATCACCGCCATCTTATCGGTGGCAGAGGAGCCTGCCGAGAATCCGCCTTCAAACGTCGCCGGAGACAGAAAATCAAGCTCGGCATTTACTTCGTTCGTACCAGCTGGCACGTCCACGTGAAGGGTGAAGCCGTCAAGGAGATCGCGCCGCCACTTCAAAGTTTTCCCACCCGCGCTAAATTTAAGTCCCGCCAAGTCGACCACGGGGCCGTCGGGCGCGTGCTCACCCGGAATCCATTTCGGATAGTACAAAGTCAGGTCCCCCGCGCTGGCAGGGATCTTCAGCGTGGAGTGGAAAATCTTGCGCGGCGCATCGCTCGCGTCCACCTCAATGGTGACGGTCGGAGCGGACGCCGCCGCCAATGAAACTGCCACTGCCACAGCACAAAAGACTCCCAGAATTCTTGAGAGTTTCATTCGACGGGCTCCCGTGTTCGTGATGTATTGAAGCAACTCGATGCGGCTCTATTCCGAAGGCGACTCAAAGTCATTGAGTGTGTCCAGCATGGCCGCAACCTGAGGCGTTGCCATGTTAAAAGACTTTGCTTCATTGTCTTGCTGCTTCGCCTCCGCGAGTTCCGCGTCCCAGGCGAGTCCACGGAGCTTCGGGTCATCATAATGCTTCCGCGACTTCGTCGCTTACGGTGTGCAGCATGTCTTCGGCGCGACCGCGATCCAACTTGGAAATCTGCTGGCACCACGCGGTAGAGCAGAGAATGCCAACCCAAAACTGATTGCACTCTTGAATGACATGGCGCGCTTCCGCTGCCCGTGTTGTAACAAACGAGAACGCAATAACGCCTAGCACTATAGCAGTCCACCGTGCGACGGTACAGACGGTGCAGAGTGAGCGCTGATATGATTTCGCACATGTCACGGTGCGGCAAATTCATTACCTTTGAAGGACTCGATGGCACCGGCAAGAGCACTCAGCTGGGGAAGCTCGCGACAGCTCTCCGCGCGGCGGGCGTCAAAGTGGTGGAAACCCGCGAGCCGGGCGGAACCCCGACCGGTGAAAAAATTCGGCGCGTGCTGCTCGACTCTTCTACGGACGGCCTTTCTCCTTTGACCGAAATGGCGCTGATGTTTGCATCGCGCGCCCAGCACATTGCGGAAGTGATTCAGCCTGCTCTTGAACAGGGCAGCATCGTGCTCTGCGATCGCTTTACGGATTCGACCGAGGCTTACCAGGGAAGCGGCCGTAGACTGGGAAGCGAGTCCGTACTTGCGTTGCACCGTGTTCTCTGCGGAGACTTGCAGCCCGACCTCACGATCCTGCTCGATTCCGACGCGGCGAGCAGTCTTGGGCGGGCCCGCCGCCGTAATCAGCGTGCCTCGCGGAGGCGACGCGGCGGCCACGGCGATGAAAACCGCTTTGAGCAGGAGACCCGTACGTTCTTTGCTCGTGTGCGAGAAGGCTATCTCGCCATCGCCGCCCGCGAACCGCAGCGCGTGGTCCTGGTCGACGCTAGCGGTACGCCTTCTCAGACCCACAGCCAAATCATGCAAGTTGTGAGCCGCAAGTTAAAGTTGCCGGCGCGCATCTCGTGACTTCCCGCAGAGACACGGAATAAGCGAGACGATCTGTAAGAAACCTAGGGGCAAGCCGTGATGTGCCGCCAGTCCGAAGGGTCCACGCACAGCGTGCTCGATTTACAATAGATTTCTTCGGTTTCTCGCTGCGATTGAATGTTTAATGGCCTTCTCTGATTTCCACGGCAACGCCGAAACCATCCATCGCCTGCGCGACATGCTGGGGCGCGACCGCTTCCCGCACGCCGTAGTTCTTTCCGGCACGCCAGGCTCGGGCAAGTACACTCTGGCCTTGATGCTCGCCCAGACTCTTAACTGCCTCGCCCCAAGCAAAGCCGACGGCCTGCCTGACTTCTGCGGCAAATGCGCGAACTGCACTCGCATCGCTCAGGCCACCGACCTCGACGCCCGTTTCGCCGAGGCGGTCCAAGCCCGAGAAAATCTACGAGAGACCGACAAAAAGGAAACTCGCCTCTTCGTGCAGACTCACCCCGACGTGCTCATCGTTCCGCCTGATCCTCCGCAGATGATGATCAAAGTAGATCAGGTACGCCGCGTCATCGAGACCATCTACTATCGCCCGTCCGAAGGCAAGGAACGGATTTACATATTCACCAACTCGGCTTTCATCAAAGAGGCGGCGAACTCGTTACTCAAAGTGCTGGAAGAGCCGCCCGAGTTTGCGACCATCTTCCTGCTCACTGAAAATGCTGGCGAGCTGCTGCCCACGATTCGCTCGCGCTCGATGATTTTTCCTTTGGGCGCTTTGCCGGCCGAAGAAATCGAAACCTACCTTGCACAGCACCGCCCCGATTGGAAGGTGCAAGAGCGCGCGCTGGTCGCACGCCTTTGCGAAGGAGCCATTGGGCGCGCCCGCAGCTTCGATCTCGCTGCCTACATCGCAGCCCGCGCCAACGCGCTGAACATCCTCAAGTCGGCCTTGCGGGGCGGCGAGCACAGCGAGCTTTTCAAGATCACGGAGTCCTATCGCGCTGGTGCCGAGGGTCGAGAAAAAACCGAGCAACTAATCCGTACCCTCTATTCCTTGTTACGAGACCTGATGTTCCTGGCCTCAGACGCGCCCGAACTTGTTCGCAATACCGACATTCAGGACGACCTCAAGAAGCTGGCCCATTCCGCCGATTTCGGTTGGATTGCTTTGGCGTCCGACCGACTGGCCGAGGTCGAACGCGGAATGCGGCGTAACCTGTTGCGTCCCCTATCCCTTGACGCCTTTGCGACAGCACTGGAGAGAGTCTGAAGGAGTGGATCGGGGCTGGCTTGCCGGCAGGCAACCGGCATGCCGCCCGGGGGGAGGAATTCCAAAGCCCAGTAATTTTTGTTAACTTTAATGTTTTCTGTTGGTTACTGAGATTACTCTAGTGGTTCTACGCCCTTCGGAGTCATTGCCCACTTATCCGTGCAAGCCTATAATTGTTCCACTCTGGTATCAGCATTCTCCGTCAGGTTCCGGGTGAGAAGACAGGAGGGTGAAGTCTGCCCCTCTGCAAGGCGAAGGGAAGAAACCCGGTTATGCGAAAGAACCTGCAAATCGCCCTGATGGCCGTTATGGCGGTCGCGACCTCCGCTTCTCTCTCTGCGCCCCGGGTGCAGGCTGCTACCGGACCGGATGATTCCTCCCCGGTCATCACCAGCACCGACGAAAATGGCCGCAAGGTGTATGTAAACGATGCGGTGCGAGCAACTCATCTCCAGCATCCGCAGTCTTCGGAACCAACGCGGCGGAGACTGATGTACTGGAGTGTCAAAGAGAGCCGATGGAAACCCGTGCCTCCTGCCAATGCGGCGTCGATGCGTGCCGCCCGGTCGGCAGCGGCTGAAGTCAATCAGTATTTCGGCAACGAGTCCGCGGAATCCGCGCGGGCGAAAATAGTGACCGCCAATTTTGGCGGTAAAGTGACCACGCAGCAAGATATCGATTCTGCCATCGACCAGGCTGCGGCCCGCCACAACGTCGATCCAAACCTGGTGCGAGCCGTCGTGAAGGTCGAGTCTAACTTCAATCCCAATGCTGTGTCGCGCAAAGGCGCTATGGGCCTGATGCAATTGATGCCGTCAACCGCCCGGAGCTTGAAGGTCAAAAATCCCTTCGACCCTGAGCAGAACGTAGATGCCGGCGTCCGCCACCTGAAGAAGCTTCTGGAAAGTTATGGCGGCGACGTGAAGTTGACTCTGGCAGCCTACAACGCGGGTTCGGGCGCGGTGGCACGTAGTGCGGGAGTTCCGCATTATCTCGAGACTCAAAACTACGTGCGGCGCATCACCAACCTCTATTACGGCGGCTTCGATCTGAGCCGAACAGCGGGGGCTTTTTCGCGCGATCCCGTTAGGGTTCAACGGGATGCGAGGGGTGTTCTTTACATCAGCAACACGGACTAAGTTACCGGCATCTGTTTACACGTATCTCTCAGCGACCACGCAGTTTTAACGAAAAGCATACGAGCTAGAGACTTGAACACTTTATCGAGCCAGCGCGGCTTGCGCTTGGGAGCGTTTCTTTTGTTCTGCCTGCTCCCGACCTTGCCGGTGCACGCCCGTGCGCATCACGGCGATGCCTGGGTCCGCAGTCATTTCGCGGCCGCCGAACGCATGCGGGAGGCCCTCAACGGACGCATCCTGGCCGACCGTTCCCGGCATGACTACCAGCGGGTGATTAACGCCTACCGCAGCGTTTATTATGGCGCGCCGTCGTCCACAAAAGCCGATCCCAGCGTGGTGGCCGTGGCGGAAATACTGGTAGAGATGGGAAGGCGCTTCGACGACGACAAGGTTCTTAACGATGCCATTGGCCAGTACAAGTTCTTGCGACGCGAATATCCCGGCAGCAAATACCGCTTCGACGCGCTTTTTACCATAGGGGAAATCTACAAAGACGACTTAAACACTCCTGACCACGCCCGCTCCACCTTCAAGGAATTCCTCCATCGCTATCCCACCAACCGGTTGGCCGAAAACGCTCGTCAGGCGATCGCCGAAATCGATCGGGAAGTCCAGCCCGGCAACAAACCTGAGGCAGACAAAGCAGCTAATAAGCAAAGTCCGAGAAAAGATGTCAAGGAATCCCGAAACGCTCAGAGCCTAGAGACAGCTTCCCGGCCGGCAGCCGCCAATACAGCTCTGGGCGAAGGCACTAGCAGGCAAATAGCACGGGTGACCGGCGTCCGGCATTGGTCTACACCGGACTACACGCGCGTGGCCATAGACGTCGAAAACGAAGTCAAATTTGCTTCTCAACGCATTTCGCATCCTGATCGCATCTTCTTCGACTTGCGCGGTACCAAACTGGCTTCCACGCTGGTGGGGAAGAGCTTCGACGTGGATGATGGATTTCTGAAAAAGATCCGCGTAGCGCAGTACCAACCCGGACGTACCCGCGTGGTGCTCGAGGTGCACGATCTTTCCGACTACGAAGCGTTTCTCCTGCCCAATCCTTACCGCCTGATTATCGATATTCATGGCAAGAATGCGACCGCCAAAGTGCCCAAGAGTATCGAACTGGCGGCGAGCGATGATTCAAAGGCAACAGACACAAGCGGCGGGAATTCGAGCTTGAAACAAGAAATCAAGTTGGAGATCAAGGCCGAAGCGGGAAAGGCGCCGGTCGCGAGCATGGACGTGGCGGACGATGCAAAGATCTCTCCCCAGCAAAGCCGCCCCGGTTCTGTTTCACCTGCGGCAGCGTTATCCGGTTTGGCGAAACCCGAATCTCTGCCGGTGAAAAAAGTAGTGGAAGCCGATGACGAAGGCAACGATTCCTGGTCCCCGCCAACGAGCCTTGTCGTGGCGGGCATACCTGATGCCAGTGCTAACCGCTCTATTCATGCCGCTTCCCGTGGGACGTCGGGACGCAAAAGAGGCAATCTGGCGGCGGAACTCGACGTGCGAGAGGCACAGCCCACAGCTAGTGGTGCGCGGTCGCTCATTCGCGCGCTGGGATTGAAGATTGGTCGAATCGTGATCGATCCGGGCCACGGAGGCCACGATACCGGAACCATTGGTCCGCACGGCTTGGAAGAGAAGAACTTGGTGCTCGAAGTCGGCCGGCGCCTGGGAAAGATGCTGGAGACGCGGCTGGGCGCAGAAGTGGTTTACACGCGCAAGGATGACACCTTTGTTCCGCTCGAAACTCGCACCGCCATTGCCAACCAGGAGCGAGCTGATCTATTCATCTCCATTCATGCCAACTCCAGCCGCGATCCCGGCGCACGCGGAGTTGAAACCTACTATTTGAACTTCACCTCGTCGCCCGAAGCGCTGGAAGTGGCAGCACGTGAAAATGCGGTTTCAGAGAAATCAATCTACGAACTTCAGGACCTGGTGAAGAAGATCGCTCTCAAAGAGAAGATCGAGGAGTCTCGCGAATTCGCCGGGGACGTGCAGCATTCGCTGCACAGCGGCCTTGCCCTGAAGAGTCCCGCCATCCGCAACCGCGGCGTAAAGAAGGCTCCCTTTATCGTACTGATCGGCGCCAACATGCCTTCAATCCTTGCCGAGATCTCTTTCGTGAGCAATCCCACCGATGAGCATCGCTTAGAAACCGCCGAATACCGCCGCCGCATCGCTGAGTCGCTCTACCGAGGCATCGCCAAATACGTAAACGGCCTGAGCGGCGTGAAGGTTGCGAGCAAGATAGAGAAGGCTGCCGGCCAATAACTTTTTCTGGATCGGGGTTGTACGCACAAACCCGCGCCCTGTCTCTGCAGCGAAGCGAAGGCCTTCCCTGAGCTCGTCGGAGGGACCCCCGCACTCCTAGCCCTCATCCCAGCCGTCTTAGGTTCAATCCTGCAGGTTCGTTTCGGAAACTTTTCCTGTTCTGTGTGGTCTAATTAACAGAGAGGGACGGTTCACGCCTACCTTCATGAGCTTTTCAAAGTCTGTTCTCATATTGGTTCTTTCCGTGTCCGCCGTCGGCCTGGCTTTCGCCGCCAACACGCCGCCGGTCGCTGCCGACCAGCGCAGACGCCAGAATCGCCGACCCCGCGAACGCAGCCATTCTGAAGGAGTTCGGCTTCAGCGATTTCGCGTCTGCTACATACCGTCGCGATGATGGCCGCACGCTGAAAGTTCGCGCAGCTCGCTTTGCCGATGCCAGCGGAGCCTTCGGCGCCTATACGTTTTATCTGCAACCCAACATGTCAAAAGAGCAAATCGGCGACCAGGCAGCTTCGCTCAACTCGCGCGTCTTATTTTATCGCGGGCATGTGCTGGTCGATGCCGCCTTCAGCAGCCTGTCAGCAATGTCGGCCGCGGAACTGCGCGAACTGGCCGGCGTGCTGCCGCGACCCAGCGGAAACGCCGCCAATCTGCCGCCCATCCTTGCCTTCATGCCGCATAGAGGCTATGTAGCGAATACGGAAAAGTATGCATTGGGACCACTGGCTTTCGTCGCACTTTCCTCTCCCATTACGGCCCAACTGGTTGACTTCACTGCCAGCGCTGAAGTGGCAATGGGGAAATACGCCAGCCCGGGCGGCCAGGCTAGCCTGGTGTTGATTGAATATCCGACGCCGCAGCTGGCCGCGGAACATTTGCGCCGCATCGATGCGGTTCGCCAAGCGGGCTCACCGCAGGCGGGAGTTGCTGCCATCGAAAACGTTGGCCCGTTCTTTGATAAGCGTACCGGTCCAATTATCGCCATCGCTGCCGGACCTCTCTCCGAAAGCGATGCCCATGCGCTCTTAGGATTGGTCAACTACGAGGCGAATGTCACGTGGAACGAGAACACCTATCTCGACAAGAACAACAATGTCGGTACACTGCTGGTCAACGTCATCATCCTATGCTTCGTACTCGGCGCCATCGCGATCGTCGCGGGCGTTGGTTTTGGTGGCATTCGCATTTTGGTGAAGCGGTTCTTTCCCAATAAGGTTTTTGATCGTCCTGAACACATGGAATTCATCTCATTGCACCTCGCTGAGAAAATGGCCGAAGGGTCCTCGGGCGGGTCGTCCGACGCCGACGCCGAGACAGCGGAGACTCCTCGAAGTCTCGGTTAAGTGCCTTAGACATATCGGCTTAGGACGCATTTCACCTCTGCATGTCTCACATTGCTACACTTGCCAACGATATTAATTGGTTGTGTAAATGATTGAAAATAAAGACATTTATTTCCTAAAAATCGCTTGACACCCTGCTTTTTCGGCTCATAAGATTTCGCCAGAAAGTTTTGACGGGATTTTCGCCTCCGTTGGAACTATTCTCCCTTGAAGAGAAGGCCATCCATGTTGCCGGGTGGCCTTTTTGTTTCTCGTCCTGATTTCTTGCGTCGAGTCGCGGGGAAACAACGTGCACACGATTCGTTGAACCTGTTTGGCGCTGCTTGCGTATCTTATGTTAGGCACCTGGTGCCGCAATGCGGACGAAGAAAATGTGCTTCCCGGCATCGAATCTTCCAGGATTGAGCGTCGACAACGGAGGTTCCCATCTACTGCGATGGATGTGGTGCCCCGGTGCTGGCCGGCCAAGCTTTCTGCAATCGCTGCGGCAAACAATTCGTAGGGCCAGTGACCGCGCGACAGTCAACCGGCCGCGTGCAACGGCATGTTCATCTGTTAGGAATTCTCTGGCTGGCCTTCTCTGCGTTGAATGCGATTGGCGGCGTGGTTGTGTATGTCATCGCGAACACGCTCTTCGCGCCCGGAGGAGGAACGGGAGCGCCAGCCTTCTTGCATCCTTTGCTCAGCGTGGTTGGGATATTTGTTCTAGGTAAGGCTGTTCTCGGATTTATCGCGGGATGAGGTATGCTGCGGCGCGAGCCCTGGGCCCGCATCGTGGCACTCGTCCTCGGCTTCATCTCGCTGTTCAATATTCCTTTCGGAACGGCGATCGGCGTCTACACCATGTGGGTCCTTCTTCCCAGCCAAGCGGAACAGGAATACGAGGCAATGGTGGCCGCTCGCGCCGCCTAAGGCGCCGGAATTGATCTTCGCTAATGTGGGGCTCGTGTGTGTGAGGACAACCGCCCTTCGACTTCGCTCAGGGCAGCTCTCCGGCTGTCCAGGCTGAGCGGCGTTTTTCAACGCTCGTTGAAGCTTTTTGTTCGACCTCCGATACGCGTTCCCTCGCTTTACGCCTGTCTCCCTCCCATTTAGAATCGAGTGCAGGCCGACGTAGCTCAGTTGGTAGAGCAGCCGATTCGTAACGCACTCAGCCTTGCGTATGTTGTTGTGGAGTATGGGGGACTCAGGATGGTTTTAGGGGGTTCTGGGTGTCCCTGAGCACGTTTTGTACAGCGTTTTGTACAGCAATTTGACGAGCCGATTTCAGGTCGGCTAGTCTTTGCTCTTCCTTCGCTCAGTCCTTTGATTCTTCTCGCACGTCTTCTGACCTGCTTAGCGCACCGAACCGTTGCCGATCCGGTGTTCAGGAGTCATTCTTCGCGTGTTATGCAGCAAGACTGGGACTCGCTACTTTCTTCCCTCGCCTCTTGTACGGTTTGCGCAGCCTTTTGCCGTTCGCAAAGCACACGCCTAACTGACGCAACCGGGTGCACACGCGAGTGAATCCGGCACCCGTTGTACCAAGGAATTCGGCAGCATGACGTGGGTGCCAGTTGCGAACATCGCTCCAATCGCTGGCTCGACGCCGGAATCTTCACCTTGAACAAAGTGCGTGAATTCCATTATTCGCTGGCGATTTGATCGGAGGGATTTCAAAAGTCCATCGGTTGGGCTGTGTGAACTTGTGTTCCATCTGAATTCATCGTAGGTCCCTCGATGAGTGCCGCAAAGAATCCATCAAGCGCCTCGACGTTCATCGCCGTGCCGCCCTTGCACCCCCCTTGAGGCAAAAAATCTAGGAAGGTCCCCTTGTTCTCCCATTGCAAACGTAAGGCGCGGCGTTTGCAACATGTTCGCACTGATTGATCCGTAGATGGAGACCAAGATGCCTACCGTCAAGAGCGATGCGCCGAGGGAACCAACTGGACGCTTTGCTACATCAGCGGCGGGCGTACTTGTTGCGGCTGCGTGCGGGAGTATATGAATGACGACATACTGCAAGACAACGTACAAGAACGTCGCCGTTAGTAGGGCGATACAGAGTGCGATTGGAGCATCTTTGCGTGGATCACGTGTTTCCCCAGAAGGGAAGAGTGCTGATTCGAAACCGCCATAAGCATAAGACAATGAGAATGAGTGCTTCGAACCAGTCCGAAGCATGTGAAGAAACGGCATCTGGAGTCAAGCGGATAGCGGGGTAGATCAAGAGAGCAGCTAGTCCGCCAACAGTAAACAGCATTAGGAGAATCAGCTTCGTGGCTGCAAAAAAGTTGTTGAGCAACATGCCTTTTGCCACGCCTAGATAATTGACAATCGCCAAGAAACTAATAAGGGCGGCGAGCAAGATCGCTCGCACCGCCACTGGCGGGAATGTTACGGGGAAGCTTGGAGCGGGTCAACTTTAGACTGTCACAGTGAACATCATCAATTCCGGTGCTACACTGTGTCGTCTTCAGAGGGCTGTAGCGATGCCCTTCATCCGATCCATCGGTCGTTGGACGTTAACCGCGCTCGTGATCAACGCGATCATCGGTAGCGGCATCTTCGGTCTGCCTTCGGAATTGACTCGCTTGCTCGGTCGCGCCAGTCCATTGGCGATGTTGCTTGCGGCATTTGCAATGGCGACAATGATCCTCTGCATGGCTGAAGTCGCTTCCCAGTTCTCCGAGGCAGGGGGACCGTACCTTTATATTCGTGCAACATTCGGACGTTTTTCTAGCATACAAATAGCGTGGTTTCACTTGCTGGGCGCAATCGGCGGTGGGGCAGCCAGTGCAGCCCTTTTTACGTCCTATTTGGCCGCGTTTGTGCCTTGGGTGGCGCAGGGCTCGAACCGCGCATTGCTACTGTTCATTCTGATCGCGATTCCCACTGCCGCGAACTACGTGGGGGTTCGCAGCGGGGCAAGGTTGAGCACGCTGTTGACTCTGCTAAAGCTGTTGCCACTGGCACTGATCATTGCGTTGGGAGTCATCCGGTTCAGTCATCATGTTGAACTTCTCCATGCCTCAGAGATCACTTCTCCCGGTCGCGCTTCATGGCTGACTGCAATATTGCTCCTCGTTTTCTCTTATGGCGGGTCGGAAGACGCCCTCGTCCCTGCGGGAGAAATGAAGGAACCGCGTCGAACGGTTCCATTCGCCCTTCTGACAGGCTTGCTCGGATGCATGATCGTATATGCGCTTTTGCAGTTCGTTACGGTAGCAGCCATAGGTGCGAGCACGACTGATCGTCCATTGGCGGATACAGCGTCCGTGCTCCTCGGCAGAGATGGCGAGATGTTCGTTGTTATCGCAGTAATGATGTCCACCTACGCTTGGTTATCAGGTGCAATATTGAACCTGCCCAGACTTGCGCGCTCACTTGCGTTGGGAGGTGACTTCCCGACGTTTTTGGGGAGATTGTGTAACGAGTCACGATCTTTTCCCCCAAAGTTCTCAAATTATTTTCCAGCCTCTTTCTCAGATTCCTTTTCGGCCTGACCGGCCGACGGTCGTAACGGAGCGCGCGACAGTGGGATAGGATACGCGCCTGTGTAGGCGCGATGAGTATCCCGACAGCGGATGAGCAAAAATTGGGATACGGAAGTTACAGCGGCAGATGGTATTGGCCGTTGGCCCGCGTGATCCAGCCTTGCTGGCAGGCTTCAGCGATGGCCAGCTGAGCAGTCCGTTTGGAACACTCGGTGGCATTCATGATCTGGTCGCGCAGTTGGTTGTAGTGCACCTTGTTGCCCATGTCCGCCAGCGCCTGTGTGATATCTGTCTTTTCTACCTTCCGCCGCGTCGCCACCATGGTGGGCGGCTTATCGGTCGAGGAAAACCACAGAGTCCGGGGATCGAGTTGGAGCAGCCGCGGAGGCTGCGAAGCCGCATAGCGAAACTGGAAGCGAAGCTCGATGGTGGAGAGTTGCGGTGCAGGCCGCGTGAGCAGCAAATAACTGTCGCCCACCGCATGCAGAGCGCTGGAGCCGCGAAAGGCGCTGCCGATCTCGTGACGGCCGATGGATTTGCGGACATGGTGCACGACGACGAGAGCGGCGCGGGAGGCATCGCGCAGGCGCAGCAGCGATTGGCACAAGGCGGCCATGGCGCGGGTATCATTTTCATCCTGATCGTGCGTGGAGTAGAGCGGGTCGAGAACCAGGATCTCGGCGGCAGCGGCCCGCGCGGCGGAGACAAAGTGATTCAGACCCTGGGCGGCGCTGAGCAGATGGCCTGAGGCGCGTGTGTCGACCAGGAGATGCTGATCGGCGGCCGCTCCCAACGCACGGCGCATGAGCGAGAGGCGGCTGACAAACTGCGGGACAGGAAGTTCGAACTGACAGATGAGGACCCGGCGCGGCGCCGGGATGGAAAAGCCGAGGCGGTCCGCGCCAGCCGCCAATGACAAGGCGAGGTTAGCAACCAGCAGAGACTTACCCACCTTGGGCTCTCCACCGACAAACAAGATGCCCTGGGGTGGCAGCAGTCCCGGTTCCACCAGGCAGGGTGGCGCAGTCGATGGCTGCTGCTCGAGCAACTGCGCCAGAGACAGCACCGTCGGTGAGGCGGGCTTTGTCGATGCGGCATCGCTCACAGCAGCGCCTCCGTGGTGGCATCCAGCAGGATCGATTCCCCAACCGTAGCCTCTTTCCGAGAAGCCGCCAGACGCAGCGCCGTCAGGGCTAGTTTGTTGACCTTGCGGAGAATGCCTTTGGTGGCCTGATAGAGGGCTTGTCTCGCGGTGTCGTCAAACAGCGGCTGGGTCACGCCGGCGGCCTTGAGTTGCTGCGCGAGATAAGCGTCGAGTTCTTCGCGGGAAAGGCCTTCGAGGTGATACTGCACGGCGATGCGCTGACGCAGCGGTTCGTGCAGTTGCAGCGAAAGGGTGCGGCGCAGCAGCGGCTGGCCCACCAGCAGCAAGGTCAGATAGCGGCTCGAGTCCATATCGAAGTTCAACAGCAAGGGGAGTTGTTCGAGCGCGGGATGACACAGCAACTGGGCTTCGTCGCAGATGAGAATGGGATGCTGCTTCTTACTCTGATTGAGGCGCACGATGGTCTGAGAGATCTGACGCACCAGATCGCCGCGGTAGTGCGCCGGTTCCAGATCCAGCTCCAGCGCCAGTTGGCGGAGCAGATCGAGTGTCGATCCGGGGGTCCAGTGCAGATACAAGACCTTATATAGGTTGGGATTGAGCGCGGCGGTGAAGCTGCGGGCGGCGGTCGATTTACCGGCGCCGACTTCCCCGGTGAGCAGGCCGGCGCCGTGATGATCGGCCAGAAACTGGAGCCGTGCCTTGGCCTGATTCCAGGACTGCGAAGAAAACAACTGTTTGGGATCGGGACTGTCGCCGAAAGGCGTTTTCTTAAAGCCGAAAAAAGTTTCCACCATGGCAGTTACTCCTTCTCCTGTTTCTGCTTGAGCAGTTCGACGAAGTTGATGCCGGTGGGTTCAAGCTCGGCCGAAGCCGCCCGTTTCACGGAAGGCAACTGGCCGTTGACCACCGGGTCGACGGGCCGCGCTGAAGTTTCCAGTTGTCCCTGAAACCAGATCTCGACCTGCGCGGCATCGAGAGGATCGAAGCGCACCTCGACGGTGTGACCGGCCAGATGAGGCGGAGCCTCGTAGAGAAGGTTGTGCAGCAGGAAGGTGGAATCCCGGCGCACCACGCGATCCAGGCGATGGAAGAAGAGACGGCGCAGATCGGTGGCGGGCGGGAGCTGGCGGATCTGTTCAATATCACGCTGCCAACGTGCGAGCGGAGTGCTTCCGAGAGCGCTATGTTCGGAGCGATGATAGACGCTTTCGATCCAGATCCACAGGCGATCGTTTAACTCCTCGAGAGAGAGCGGGTGTTTGGGGTCGAGGTTGGCAAGGAATTGCTCGCGTAAAGTACGAAAAAATCTTTCGACCTTTCCGCGACCTTCGGGCTGATAAGGACGAGAGTGCACGATCAGGATACTAAGTGAGGCGGCAATCCTCGCCAGTTGCGGCGAGCGATAAATCTTCGCATTGTCGATGTAGAGACGGCCGGGTATACCACGGGCGGAGACGCCGTGGCGCAGACAGTCGAGCGAGGCATCGAGTCCCTGGCTGGCATAAAACTGCGCATGCGGAATGAGCCGGCTGGCGTCGTCGAGAGTGGCGTGAAGAAAGGCCTGCATGCGGCCGCCATCCTTCAGCCGCCGGACCCAGGGGCCAAACAGCATGTCAGCCTGCCAAATCTGATTGCTGAGTTCGGCCTCAAACTTCTTGTGCGCCGGTGGTGCGAGCAGTTGCCGTTCCGACAGGCCGCGTTGTTTGAGGAAACGGTAGAGCGTGGAAGGGGAGAGCGCGGGTGTGTCTTGACCGGAAGACAAGGCCAGTTCGCGCAGCAGAGTCGTGCCGGTGCGATGCGGGTTCTCGCGCTTGAGGCGTTCGATGAGGCTGGCCAGTTGCGGGGTGACGGCGCGGGACTGTCCACGGTCCTGGCGAGGCTTGGGAGCCAGGGCTTCGAAACCGCCGTTGCGGTAGCGCAGCGCCCAATCGAGCAGTGTATCGACGGAAACCGCCGTCCGTTTCGAATGGGGGATGTCGTAGGTGCGGGCGGCGATCTCCTGGGCGCGGCGCGTGAGTTCCCCGCGGGGAAGACGTTCGATCACCAGCGGCGCGATTAGTCCGTAGCGAAACAGCGCCAGTTTTTCGGAGTTGGTATCCATGCGGAAAATCTCCATGCCCCGAACGATAATCAGGAGCGGCGATTTTCCGCCATGCAAATGCTGTGTGGGAAACCTCAGGGAGCGGAGCACGCGGCGGCTAGCGTGGTTCGCCGCCCTGTCGGAATGAGACACGCGGGCCAGCCCAGCAGATGGACGCGAAGCTGCGAAAACAGGAAACGATGCGCGGCGATCCATCCGATGGATTCAAGCATCCGCAGGACTCTGGAGACGAAGTCCGCCGCCGGGTCCCGAGGGTGCCCTGGTGCCGCCAGCGGCACCAGGGCCAGGCTCAGGGCGGGCGCCTGTTTTTGAAAACGGCGGATCCAGAACTGCCCGCGCTGGTAAGGCATCCCAGGTTGCGCGGCTGCACGGGCGGCGGCCACGAGCGTGAGACCGTTGAGCAACCGGGCGGCGAGGAACAGTGCGATCACGGAGATGCTGAATCGTAGCCAGGGCAGGACGAACTCGGGTAGTAAAGAGACCGTGCGTTTACAGGAGCGGCACAGATAACGACGAACACGAATGACTCCGTCGAAGGCGGCATGCACGAGTGTGCGGCGGTAGAAGCCATGACCGGTCAGAGGTCGTTTGGCTTCGCATTGCGGGCAGTGGTCCGGACGGTAGCGATCCGGATCGGCGGTCTCGTCGAAGTAATGCTGGATGGAGCCGGCGAACGGATGTAGGATTTGCATGGAAGCCTTCCTGGGAGTGTCAAGACTCCCTGGTTTGGTCTAACGGAGGGCTCGGTGATTCCTTCTAAGAAAAAACCGCCGGGCCTTCCTCCGCTCGACATCCTACATCGAATTCAACGAACCACAGGCGCAGGGATACAGAGAATCGAAATGTAACCCGGCGTGATTCGCTCCGCGGTTCACGCTGTAATCCGGTGCGCTCCCGCGATCACCACCCTGCATCACGAATCTAATTTGAGAAATCTTGCTTAAGAAGAAGGGAAAAATCGTGGGACGTTACAAGATTGCATACACGATTCAAAACGCCAGCAGCAGCAATAGTCCTTTTCTCGGGGATTGTCTGGGGGCTGGCTGCAACCGGAACATTCTTATGGGCAGCGGCACTCTCTGGCGGCGCGACGGTCATCATTTATTCGGGAATGTGTGCGGCACTAATTCGTTTGCGCCAACGTCGGCCTCATGCCGATGCTCTGCGGATTCCCTTTGGGCGGACGCTTGCGGTTACAGGAATTCTTATCGCGTTGGCGCTGCTAACGCAGCTACAGGCTCGCGAGGCGTTGCTGATGGGAATTACGGCGATGATTGCCACTGCGAACTGGTTGTGGGCAAAGGGGGTGGTTGCGGCTGGCGTTTCCGATTGAACGAACATCTACCTCTCTTTTGAGTATCTAATGGTCATATGTTCCTGCGGCGCAAACAGAAACCTAATGACGACGAGCAGCTAATTCCGAATGCGTGGACTTGGCAGACCACCGAACGTGAAGCGGGCGGTCGATCCAAAAGCGGGACAGCGCGATTCGCGGAGTTTTCACGACTTTCTGCAAAAATGGTCGAACTCTCGCTACAACAAGCACAGCGCGAGCGGACTTTGCGAGGTGCGAGTCCAAACAACCCGAGTACAGTCTCATCGCCTTTACTTTGGCCCACCGACGTTCAGAGAATCGCACAGCCACCGGCCGAAAGCGGCGCAAGACCGGGAACGGCGGCACCGAAGGCGGCTGTCGCTGTCGCCACGCCCCTGAATCCGCCGCAGATGCACGGTACGCTTCGCGAATTGAGAATCCCAAATTTCGCAGTTTTGTACTCGCGGGCGACGGTCATTCTCCGAGGCATGACGAATTATTGGCATGAAGTTCCTCGCATACTGGGCTCTTGGCTCGCGAGACTGCGAGTCTCTGGTTCCGCTGCTGTTGGAAATCTGCGCGGCTGTTGGAAATCAGTGCAGAAGGATCATCGGCTCGCGACATTTCGAGCACGCATCCTTGGCGGCCTCACAGTCGGGGCACAGCGCACCGAGCTTATCCTGCAACGGACCGCGATTTTGATCGGAGGCTGGAGTAGGTGGACTGCAACAGCGGCGCAGTTCCTAGCAGAGCGAATCTCAGCGAAACGGTGGACTCTTACGCATTCACAACCTTTGCAGCGTTTGAGACTTGCATGCGGGAAGAATCTTCGGGTGCTGACGGCGCGAGCGCCTGTCGTTTGGGGAGTAATGAAGAGG
>WNGJ01001942.1_pt1 | contig 27635 bp, 22 predicted proteins | sample 5400611 | NCBI WGS metagenome assembly WNGJ01 (sample SAMN13153375, study PRJNA577476) | soil metagenome | isolation source: 40 cm soil or saprolite under Garry oak tree replicate 1 | place: USA:California | collected 2016-06-15
CGAGGGCACCGTGGTGCTGTCGCGCCGGGTGGGGGCGGACGACATCGAGGTCGGCCGCACCTCGACGCGCGGCGTCTACACCGGCGCCTTCATGGCCTACCTGGGCGACGCGGTGCCGCAGGTCTACAACAACTCGGTGCGGGTGACCGAACCGTCGCGGTTCTTCGTGCTGGACGCCGCGGTCTTCGCCGAGCTGATGCAGGACTGGTTCCCGTTGGCGGTGCACCTGCTGGAAGGGCTGTTCTTCGGCAACAAGAACGCCCAGGCGGCCATCGGCCAGCGGGAACGGCTGCTGGCGCTCGGCTCGCTGTCGGCCGGCCTGACCCACGAGCTCAACAACCCGGCCGCGGCCGCGGTGCGAGCCACCTCGGCGCTGCGCGAGCGGGTGGCCGGGATGCGCCACAAGCTGGGCATGATCGCGAGCGGGAAGTGGGACAGGACCACGCTGGAGACGCTGATCAAATTGCAGGAGGAGGCGGCCGAACGGGTGCCGAAGGCCGTCGCCCTGTCACCGCTGGAAACCTCCGACCGGGAGGACGCCATCGCGGACTGGCTCGAGGACCGCGGCTGCCGCGAAGGCTGGCAACTCGCCCCGGCGTTCGTCGCGGCCGGCCTCGATGTCGACTGGCTCGACCACGTCGAGGCGTCGGTTGACCCGTCAACGCTGGAAGCCGCGCTGCGGTGGCTGAACTACACCGTCGACACCGAACTGCTGATGAACGAGATCGAGGACTCCACGACCCGGGTCTCCACCCTGGTCGGCGCGGCCAAGCAGTATTCGCAGCTGGACCGGGCGCCATACCAGGTCGTCGACGTGCACGAACTGCTGGACAGCACGCTGATGATGCTGTCCGGGAAGATCCCGCCCGGCATCACGGTGGTGAAGGAGTACGACCGGTCGCTGCCGCAGATCCCGGCGTACGCGGCCGAGCTGAACCAGGTCTGGACGAACCTGATCGACAACGCGGTGTCCGCGATGAACGGGACCGGGACGCTGACGGTGCGCACCGGGAAGGCCCGCGAGGACGAGGTGTTCGTGGAGTTCGGCGACACCGGGCCCGGAGTCCGGCCGGAGATCAAGAACCGTATATTCGAACCGTTCTTCACCACCAAGCCGGTGGGCGAGGGAACCGGCCTCGGGCTGGACATCTCGTGGCGGATCGTCGTGAAGAAGCACCACGGGGACCTGTCACTGGAGTCCTCGCCCGGTGATACGCGGTTCCGGGTGCGACTGCCGGTCACCTGGCAGGATACGGAGGAGAGCTGACATGAGCGAGATCGCCGGGATCGACCCGTCCGTGCCGCCGAGCGGGGAGGGCTGCGTCGAGTGCGAGGCCGCGAGCGGCTGGTGGGTGCACCTGCGCCGGTGCGCGCAGTGCGGGCACATCGGCTGCTGCGACACCTCGCCCATGCAGCACGCGACCGCGCACGCTTCGGCTACGGGACACCCGTTCATCCGCAGCTTCGAGCCGGGTGAGGACTGGTTCTACAGCTACGAGACCAAGGAGACCTACGAGGGGCCCGAGCTCGCGCCGCCGCAGCACCACCCGGTCGACCAGGGCGTGCCCGGCCCCACGGGACGAGTGCCGAGCGACTGGCGCCAGCACGTGCACTACTAGTCTTACCTCTGACACTCTCTGTTGGCACTTGCCATCGGAGAGTGTCAGAGGCCTTGGTCAAACGCATGTGCCTAGGGTTGCCGCTGGGTACTGCCTAGCCTCACGATGCTGTATTGACCATTGTGCGTAAATTGCTATTACCACATTAAGCAGGCATTATCGGCTTAGTTGACCGTTAACTCTTGACATCCGCCCGAGTGTGACAGATGTTCTGTTCAAAGGCTCAGGTCCAGCGCAATTTCGCGTTCAAGACATTTGTCTTAAGGGTCTGAACCTGCGGGAGGATAGCAGACTCCCGAACGGCGGCAAGGGGGGACGTCATGTGGATGACGGCCAGGACATCAGGTGTTCCCGGGCAGAACGGGGACCGGCTTCCGGATAGCGGCGCCACTAATAGCCGGACTACCCGATATCTCTGCGCGGCGGCGCATCTGCGGCAGCCGATGCTGCCGGATACGGTCACCGACCCGGGCATGACCGAGTCCAGGCCCTCGCGACCGGTCGGGAGAGCCTACGCCCTGCGGGTCCTGTTCGGCCCGGGGGGCATGATCCCGACGTCGTCGGTCGACGTGCGCAGGGTCAGGAAGCACTGCCTGCTCGCCTTGCTGCAGACGACCGTCCGTGACCTGGCCGCCCTCGCCGTCGTGGCGGCGTGCTTCCGTGCCGACCCGTGGGGCATCGGCATTACCCTCGCGTTGCTGGCGGCGGCCGCCATCTTCACGGGCCAGGGTCGCCTCTTCCTGCCTGTGACGATCGCCGCGACGATATGCCTGGTGGTGGCGGTCGTGCGCGGCAGCCCCGCGGAGCGGGCCTCGCTGACCGTTCCGCTGGCCTGCCTGGCCATCTGCTTCGGCATCTACCTGCTCGACGTACTGCTGGCCATACACCACGTGCGGAAGATCCTGCGGCGGCAGCCGGCCGGGCCGGTTAAGCAGGAGGCCCGCCCGCCCGATCGCACGGTGTCCTTCAGGACACCCGCCGAGTCCGAGGTCCGGCGATGGCTGTACGGAAGGGGCAACGGACACAACGGCAACGGCAACGGACATGACCACAACGGATATAGCGGCAATGGTCATGGGGGAAACGGGCGCAACGGCGACGGATCCGACAGCCGCGAGCCGGATCCGGACGGGTTGGATCACAGCGCGGCGACCCCCGCGGTGAGCGGCCCGGTCCGGGTCTACTACGGCCGCAACGGGATCATCGGATCCGGCCTGCCGCAGGGTCCGCTGCGCCTGACCGTCCCGCTCGAGAAGCCACTCGACCCCAGCCAGGACGTCGAGCCGTTCAGCACCTCGGATCTGATGGGGGCGATCTCGCGCCACCTGCTCTCGCAGAGCGCCGGGGACGGACAGGTCCACGGATACGCCTACAAGCCGCTAGCGGCCAACGGTACGGGATTGCTCCCTCACGAGCCGGGACACTTCAGCTACGCCCTGCCGAACCTGGATGTCACCAGCGTCATCCTCAGCCCGATTCCCGAACCCGACCAGCTCCCCCATTCACCCGTCAGCGTCATCCGGCTGAACTATCGCGACGTTCCCTCCGATGACGAGCTGCTCGACCTGGCCGACCGGTCCCCGTCCGCGCAATCGGAGCGGCATTACCTCCGGGCCAGCACGTCGAGCTGGGACGGGCAGCTCGTGGCCTCGGTCTACGTGAACGTGGCCCTGCAAGGCCACTCTCTCCGCGTCATCATGCGGCCGTTCGTGCTGCCGCCGCTCGTCTTCGACCTGAAGGCGGCGGATGACCTCGCCAGCTGGAATCCGCCGACCCTGCTGTTCCTGGCGACGTCAGTGACGGTACGGGGATTCAAGAACGTGGCGGGCAAGCTCAGCCGCGGGCGCGCCGGGGCGGGTAAGGCCGACGAGGCCCGGCCGGCCAAGTCCGGCCTGCGCAGCACGCGGGAGAGCTACGCCCGGCCCTACGTCAACAACATCCACCAGCAGGAGGACTCCGAACGCGCCATCCGGGTAATCGAGCAAAAGGTCTTCACCTGCACCATGGAATACCTGAGGAAACACAATATCGATATCGAGGATTACGAACGGCAAATCCAGAATGTCGTGCAGTCGTACACGATCATGGGCGACGGGAACATCACGTCCGGGACGTTCAGCAACAGTCAGGTGGCCAGCGTGGCCGGCCAGGGAAGCGCCATGGTAAACACCACAGCCGGGAAGTCGTAAATATCGGGGAGACGCGGTGGCCAGCCAGCGGAATGTCATTCACGGCGCCGGGAGCATCGTGTCCGGCGAGATCAAGAACAGTCAGATCGTCAGCCAGAACGGGCCAGGCGGTATAGCCACGATCACCGTCGGGTCGGCCGGCGGCGGGGCGGACCGGTGGCTGGAGCCGCTCGGCAGCGAACTGGCCAGAATCCGCCGCCTGCTCGAACCCGTCGCCTCGACCGACCGCGATGACGCCATGGACGCGGTCGCGTCCCTGGAAGCCGACCTGCCGGAGATGGCCGGGAGCGACCCGGCCACGCTCCGGCGCCGGCTCAAGAGCCTGCTTGGTGCCCTCGACCCGGTCGTGAAGATCATCGGCGGCGCCGCCACGCTCCAGGAGATCCTGCGGCACTTGTAGGCCGTCCGCGCCTCGCTGAGATAGCGTTTCATCGGCAACTCGGCGCAGGGAGCGATGATGGAGCCTGACGGAGCCGCGCAGGTCGCGGTGTTCGTGGATTTTGAGAACCTGGTTATCGGCGCGGTCAAGGAGCTACCCGACCAGGCCAACCCGGCGCCGTACGAGGCGCTGACCCGGCTGTGCCGGGGCTACGGCAACGCCTCGGTGCGCCGCGCCTACGCGGACTGGGCCAACCCCCTGTTCGGCAGCCACCAGGACGATCTGGCCATGAACGGCGTGGACCTGATCCAGGTGGCGCGGGTCGGCATCCAGAACAAGAACGCCGCCGACATCCGGATGGCGGTCGACGCCATGGAGACCCTGATCGTGCACCCGGAGGTCAGCGTGTTCATCCTGGTCAGCGGGGACGGCGACTACTCGCCGCTGGTGCAGCGGCTGCGTGAGTTCGGCAAGTGGGTGGTCGGAGTCGGGACCGAGGCCAATGCGAGCAGGAAGCTGGTCTCGGTGTGCTCGGAGTACAAGTACTGGGGCACGCTGGTGGCGGAGGTCGAGCCGGCCGCACGGCCGGCCGCGGCCTTCGATATCGCCGAGGCCGAGCGCCTGCTGGCGCGGGCGCTGGAGGAATCCGGCGCCGAGACGATGACGGCGGGCGGGCTGAAGAGCAAGATGCTGGCGCTGGACCCGGCGTTCGACGAGCACAACTACGGAGCCAGGAGTTTCCGCGCCTTCCTGGCCATGCTGCCCAAGCGGGTGGAGATCGTGGAGGCGGGCGGTCCGGACCTGACCATCAAGCTGATCGAGGAAAAGCCCAAGACCACCAGGACGAGGACCCGCAAGCCCTGATCTCCGCGTCAGCCGGCGATGCCGACCGTCTGGCGGAACGTCTCGGGCTTATCGAGGGCGCTGAGCATGTAGTGGGCTACGTCAGCGCGGGAGACGAACACTCCGCGGCGGAGGTTCTGCCCGTAGGCCGTTCGGTACCTGCCGGTGACAGGCTTGCCGGTCAGCCTGGGCGGCCGCACGATGGTCCAGTCCAGGTCGCTGTCGCGCAGGACGTCCTCCATCCGGGCCAGGTCGGCGTAGTGCTCGCGCAGCGCCCGCTTGACGATGGGGTTGGCCAGGTACCGGATGATGAAGCCGTCACCCGGGTCGTGCCTGGGCGGGTGCGGGCGGCCCGGCGAGGGAACGGTGCCGATCGGCGCCGCGCTCACCACGATGATGCGCCGGACCCCGGCGGCCCGCATGGCCTGCGTGATGGCCTCGGTGCCCCGGGCGGCGACGCCGGCGTCGGCCTTGGTCCGGGGACCGAGCGCGGACAGCACCGCATCGGCGCCCGCGACCGCGGGCTGGAGGGCGGCCGGGTCAATCGAGGCGAGGTCGGCGGCCACGGCGCGGGCAGGTGCCGGCGAGAGGCCCTGCGGGTTCCTGGCCACGGCGGTGACGTCGTGACCGGCGGCGATGGCCTGCTCGAGCAGCTGGCGGCCGATGCCGCCGGTCGCCGCGAAGATGGTGAGTTTCACCTGATGCCTCCTTTCCTCGCGCACGGCCCCTGATTGGCCGGCCGCGCGGCTCACCAGTCTGACGGAGACCGGAGGCGGAATGTGACTGGAGGATTCCGGGCCTATGGTCAGCGCTGGTCTTCGAGGCGGGCTAGCGTACTGCGCGACTGGTCAGCACTTCTCGGCTGGTAAGGGTGATGTGGAGTGGCTCAGCCCGCGAGCTTCCATAGCGCCGCGATGGGAAGCGCCTTCAACCGCTCTCCGAAGGAAAGAGATTCTTCACCGGCATAGAGCACGAAGCCGGCCCGGAACCTGCTTTCCAGCCGGTTCGCCAAGTGCCTGAGCCCGCGGAAGTCGTCACCACGCGCTGTCTCGGCGGCCTTCACCTCGACGCCCACCACGTCCCCGGACGCGTGCTCGAGGAGGATGTCTACCTCGATCAGCTGCCGACCGGAGCCGACTGGTCGGCTGCCCGTCCGGGCGACAAGCCGATGAGCCGGCCAGCGAGGCCGGAATCTGTGACAACGAGCTTGGGCACCGAGACCGCCCGCCTGGTGAGGTTGGAAGACCATCCAGGAATCCGCCGGATGACAAACGCGAGCTCCAGCAGGTCGAGGTAACGCGAGAGCGTCTGCCTGGGCATGCCCACCGCTCCGGCGATGGCCTGCGCGACAGCCAGGTTTCCCATGCGCCTCGCACTGACACCGAGCAGCCGCCGCATCTCGGCTGGACGCTCGATATCGCTGATTTGCCGGACGTCGCGGGACACGAGATCGGTGATGTAGGAGTCGAAGAGCTGGGTCAGCGTCGTGTCCTCGCGCAGGTGCCTGCCGTAGTCGGCCTCGTGATACTGGAACGCGTACCTGATGGCATCGGGGATCAGTTGCACGGCCTCGTCCACGGTCCGGCCCTTCACGGCCAGGCTCTCAGCGATCTTGTCCTTGACCCGGTTCTCGTCTTTCAGCCGGTTCTCGAAGCCGACCAGGTGACGGTCGTACCACACCAGATCGGGCATATCTGGCCGGGCCGAGCGCGCTGGCGACGCGAGCGCGGGCCGGTCGCGGAAGCGGGAGACGCCCGATCCGGACGAGCGCGGCCGGGTCTACGAGGCGGCCCGGGCGCACGTTTCCGCGGAAACGGCGGAAGACGCTTCGCCTGGTGAGCAGCCGGACGGGACCGAGTGCCGGGACTACTGGGGTCAGGTGTCGCGGTTCCTGGAGACGGCGGACGGCAACGAGAGGAGCTGGCCGAAAGAGCGGCGGGTTCCATGGGCCGGGTTCTCGAAGGAACGGCGCCTCGAGCCGCAGATCACCATCGGGCTGCTCACCGACGCGGCCGGGTTCCCGCTGATGGTAGAGGCGTTCGAGGGCAACAAGGCCGAGACGCTGACCATGGTGCCGACGATCAGAGCGTTCATGGACGCGCACCGCCTGCCCGACGTGACGGTCGTTGCTGACGCGGGCATGATCTCCGCGGCGAATCAGAAGGCGATCGAGGACGCCGGGTTGTCGTTCCTCCTCGGCGCCCGCATCCCGGACGTCCCCTATGTGGTGGCCCAGTGGCGTCGTGATCACCCCGAGCAGGACATCCCGGATGGGCACATCTTCGTCCAGCCGGGCCGGCCGACCGGCGGCGGGACCAGGTCATCTACTACCAGTACCGGGCCGAGCGGGCCCGGCGCACCCTGCGCGGTATCGACGAGCAGGTCGCCAAGGCGGAGAAGGCCGTCGCGGGCCAGACCGCGGTCACACGCAACCGGTTCGTCCAGCTCTCCGGCGGCACCCGGAGGGTCAACCGGACTCTGGAAGCCAAAGCGCGAGCTCTGGCCGGGCTGAAGGGATACGTCACCAACCTCGCTGCCTGCCCGGACGGCACCCCGATCACCGCAGAGTTCGTGATCGACGCCTACCACCGGCCCTTCCAGATCGAAGCACGACCTGCAAGCCCGGCCGATCTACCACCACCAGCGCGACTCCATCGACGCCCACCTGACCATCGTGTTCGCCGCCCTGGCCATCAGCCGCTGGATCGAACACTGCACCGGCTGGTCGATCAAAAAGTTCATCCGCACCGCCGCAAGTCCCGGTCCGTAGGTGGGCCGGTGGCCGCCTACGTGCGCACGGTGAAGACAGCCTCGGGTGCGACGGCGGTGCAGATCGTGCACTCGTCGCGGCGTAGTGCGCGGGATATCAAGCATCTCGGGTCGGCGTATGACGACGCCGAGTTGGAGGTATTGAAAGCCGCCGCTCGGTATCGTCTGACGGCCGGCCAGGCCGAGCTCGATCTGGGTCTGGACTTCGCGGCCGCCATGCCTGCTGGCGGGCGGGGTGGTCCGCTGCCGATCACGCGTCGCGGATGGGGTATCTGGTGGATGTCCTGATCCAGGCCTACCGGGTGCTCGGGTTCGAGCAGGCCGTGAGCGGGGACGCGGTGTTCGGTCAGTTGGTGCTGGCCCTGCCGAGGTTCGCGAAGGAATCGTGGCGGCAGCACCTCGCCGTGGCCTGCGCCGCGCACGCCTTAAGACGCTCGTGCCGCCTGGTTCCCGACCAGCACGGTGTGTCCTCACCGACCACGACCGCGTTCCAGGTGCGGGTCGGGCCGTTCATGGCATCGCACCCCCTCGTGAACCGCCGTCAGAATGTGGCGATCGGGTTGACCGGGCTGCCGGACGTACCGGCGAAGCGGACCGGCGCGACTGCGAGGTGGAAGTCCCACTGGCCGAGCTCGGCAGCCGTTGTCGCGCATACCTCCAGGTCGCAGTTGTCGAGCAGCCACAGACCCATCGCGACGAGACTCACGGCGTGAACCGGCATCAACACGTCTTCGTACCCCGACGGCTGAACGTCCTGGGGGGTGTCAGCGCCGATCAGCGCGACGTCGCGTTCATGTAGCCACGGCAGGCAGGACGCGTGCCAGCCGGCCTGCGTGAAACCGCTGGCCTCACCGGCCTCGTGCCGGACGCGGCCATAGCCGGTCCGCAGGAGTACCGCATCGCCGGATCGCACCCGTACACCCTGGCGACGCTCGGCCTCCTCGAGATCGTCGGGAAACACACCCTGCCCCGGTTCCAACCACGGCACATCGCGGGCCCTCGCAATGTCCAGCAGGACACCACGTGTGATGATCCCGTTCGCCGCCGCCGTGACGGCCGCCCACGCCGATCCCGTTGCGGCGTCGACCAACGAGTGCGACCGCCCGTTGTACATCGTGCCGTCCCAGAAGATGTGGCACGGCGAGTCGACGTGGGTGAGGGTGTTGCCGTGGAACGTGATGCCGAGCCGCTCCGACGAAAAGCCCCAGCGCCGGTCGGCGTGGAAGCCGGGCACCGGCATGTTCTCGGCACCCGGCATGTCGGCGGCGCACGGGCACGTCGTCGTCGACCGCTCCATGTCTTCCGGTACGGCAACCTCCCACGCGCAGGACACGCTCCTGCCGTGGCGCACGGCCCGCGCCGCCGCCAGCCGGACGTCGTCGGTGATGTGGTTCAGAGTTCCGAGCTCGTCTTCGTCACCCCACCGTCCCCAGTTCGACAGCGTGTTGAAGTACCCGAGCACGTCGTACTGCGTGGGCATCGGTCGCCCTGCCGTCATCCCAGCATCGACTCCTCCGGTCACGCGGTTCGAGGCACCGCAGGTAGGGTATCCCGCCGCTGGATCGAAGACCGCAATGACTGGTCGATCAGACGACTCGTCCGCACCGCCGGCCGCTACCGCGTCATCGAAATTCAGGCCGGCAACCACACCATCACCGCCACCGACCTACTACCCGACGACCTCCGCACCGCCGGCGCCGCGATCACCCAAGGTGCGCACTGAATGAGCCAACTCGGGTCTCAGCGGGGTCGGGCGAGGTGGGTGGTCGCGTCTGGACCGACCAACGCGGCCGCGGCCGCGCGCTCGATCAAGTGAGCGGGCACTCCGGCCTGCTCGCCGTTCCAGCGAACCCATTCCGGAAGCAGCGTCAGCACCATTTCGGTGACCGGATCGTCTCGCCAGTCGGCGATCAGCTCGCGGAAATGCTCCGATCGGTGCGGGGAGACCGAGTGCTCGGTGCCGGGCAGCATTCCCTCCAGCCACTCTTCCGCGAGCGCCTCCACCGCCTCCCGGTTGGGCTGGTGGCCGTGTCGCTGCGAGTACCACTCGGCGAACGGGTCCGCCATCGGCGCTACGTCGATGTCGTGATACCGCGGGCTGTACTCGGGCAGGACCATGCCCCGCTCACGCAGCGCCTCGTGGATATCGCGCATGCGGCGGGGGCCGCGGAACCAGTTATCCATCAGCGTCCGTGACTCGTCGCCGCGTACGTTCTCTTCCTCGTGCTCGCAATACACCAGGCAGGCCAGCGACTCGGCGGTCGCCGGGGCGGGCGTCAGCCCTTCCGCGCTGACGCCAACCTGATCCCGCCAAGCCGCTGCCGCCTCTTCCACGTCATCGAACACGCCGGCTCCGGCCAGGCCGACGAACCCGCAGGCGTCGATGTCGAGCAGGTACACCGATGGATCGACACCGCCCGGGTAACAGAAAGAGGCGATCACCCCGAACCGCGTCCCGTAGGCGTCGCGCATCACCCGCACGTCACCAGTTACCTTGATGCCCGGCAGCAGCTTCAGCCAGGCCGGCTCGGCGGACCGGAGATCTCGCGGCAGCGACTTCGCCGCCTTTGATGCCTGCTCCCAGGCGAAACCGCCGAGCCCGTACGAGCCGATGGCGGCAAGACCGTGCAGCAGCCACCACGGTCCCCGCCAGGCGTCGTCGCCCCGGCCCGCGGCATCCACGGTCTGCTCGACGGCACGGCCGGCAAGCTCCATGGCCCATACATCGAAGCGCAGTCCCGCGCGCTCGTCGCGGACCGCGTCGTAGAGCTCGGCGCCGACGAGCTCGGCGGTCGCCTGTTCCAGCGCCCGCGGGCCCGGCGCCGCGAGCAGGCGGCCGGAAGCTGCGATCAGCCGGTCGTGAGACGGCTGCCACCACTGCGTGTGCTCGTCAGCGAGTACCCCGAAGAGTCCCCCGAGCGGCGGTCTGGCGGGGCTCGGCTCGCCGGACTCGCGCTTCGCCTGCCTGGCCCATCCCGAGCTGGTGACATGGGCGGGAGGCTTCTTGCCCTTCTTGCCCTTCTTCGATTTACGGCCGCGAGACACCGGGGACATGGTGCGAGCCTAATGGCAGGCGGCCAGGGCTTGCCTGATTGGGGCGAAGCTGATGCGTTCTTACTCCAGGCGGACCGAGGGACCCAGGGTGCCGTCCACGAGATCGCGGTAGAGGTCTGCCTCCTCCGGGTCGAGGAGGTCCAGGTCGGCGATCGCAGGTCGCGGCTCGGTCACTCACTGGTCGCGGTGGGCGAGCAGCGTCGCGCGGTCCATGAGCATGGACCGCGCGTGCCCGAACCGGTGTGGGACCCGGCCGCAGAAGGCCCGGAAGCCGCCAGGCTGCTGAAGGCGGCGCGGACCGCACTGTGCGCCAGGACCGGGGACTCGGAAGCCGTCCATGGCAACCGGATCACCGCGGGCCGCCTGCAGCTTCGGCTTGGCCGGGACCTGCGCTGGTACCCGTACGCGCGGTCGGACATGGAATGGGAGCCCAGCGGCCGACCCGAAGTAGATCCGGCCCTGGCTCTGGCGGCCCTGTAGATCATGCGTAGATGTCATCCAGGGAGACCAGGGCGAGCCGGGGATCACGGGCCGCCAGCAGATCCTCGTGGAATCCGGCCGCGGAGTAGCAGGCGAGGACGCAGTCGCGGGTGTCGTAGCTGGCGGACAGCAGGTCCCGCGCTCTGCCCAGTTGCTGGACGTGATAGCCGCCCATGACCTCGCCCCATTTGGCTTCGCCCAGGGACAAGATGCGCCGCGGCCGCCCCGGTTCCTGCGGCGCGAGGACCGCGACATCGATCTGGATCTGGGTCCGGTTGGCGGAGTCGTTCACGACGCCGGAGCCGACTTCGCCGGGCGGCGATCCGAAGAGGTCCGGACCGGCGCGAAGCGCGAAGCTACGGCAGAGGGTTTCGAAATGCGGCCCGACCACCCGGCTGAGGAAATCGGCTCGCTGGTCTCGCCATACCGCCTCTGCCATCCCCGACTCGAGGCGGAACCATTCCGGTCTCATGATCGCCTCATAGAAGGTGATCAGCGGCTCGGTGACCCGGTAGGTCGCTCGTCCGGGCCGGAACAGGTCGGGTTCCCTGGCGATGAGCGCGCAGTCCTCCAGGACGTTGAGCGGATGGGTGATCTCGGCAGACTTCCGGCCGACGAAGCTGGCGATGCCGCCGTTGGTATGGTTCCCGGCGGCGATGGCACCGAGCACGGAGTGATACAGCGCCGGGTCACGGATTTCGGTCTCCTCGGCCAGCAGATATCGCGCTTCGCGAAACAGCGGGCTCTGCGGGTTGAGCACCGTCCTGATGACCCATGCGCCGAAGTCCGCGAGGCCGGATGGGGTGTCGAAAGCCACGAACTCACGCCGGTAGGCCGGGGTACCGCCGACCACCGCGTGCAGGAGCATGGCAAGCTTCGGGTCGTCGGCACCCCAGAACCGGGCGGCATCGGTGTAGTCGAACGGGCGGATCAGCAGCTCGAGGCTGGCCCGGCCGCGCAGCGGGGCCTGCCCGGCCAGCAGGCCGCCCATGACGGACATGGCCGAGCCGCACAGCAGCAGCCGCGCGGCGCTCTCTGACCCCGAACCGCCCGGGCCGAGCTCCCGCTGGATGATCGAGGGCAGAGACGGGCTCGCCTTCACCAGGAACGGGAACTCGTCGATGACCACCGTCCGCGGCTGATCCCGCAGCGCACCGAACAGCAGCGCGATCGCGTCACCCCAGTTCTGGAGCGGCCGGCTGACCGGCACGCCCTGGCGGATCAGGGCGGTGCTGAAGGTCCGCAGGCTCACCGCCTCGGTTTCCTCCAGGGAAGGAAAGTACAGTCCGCCGGTGACGGAGGTGAGGGCCTCGAGCAGAAAGCTCTTTCCCTGCCGCCGTCTTCCGCTGACCACGCCGAGCAGCGCGCTACGGGCCGGGTTCGACGCGAAGGAGGCCAGGCCGTTCCACTCGCGGCCCCGGTCGAACACGCGATCAGGCTTCGGCGTCATGAGGTCTCCGCTGTTCCGGGGGTTCAGATTACAAAAGCATAGTTTTGAAAACTATAGTTTTGCAAATCGGGAGCACGTTTTCCTAAGCCCGATGTCACACGCTCCGTCCGGTCTTCCGGCATGTGATGCCGCTGAGGAATCGATGCATGGCCGGGCTGGCGAGTTCCGGCGAACCCGGCACCGGAACGGGTATTGTACGGTGCCGTGCTAGACGGCGAGCTGGTCTTCGTGCCGGGTGAGATTCCCCGTGAGGGCGTGTTCGCGCACTGGGGCCGCGGTGCGGGGACCGCCAAGGTGGAGCTGGTCTTCCCCGGCGGCACCTACGGGATACGCAAGCGCCTGGTGTCGGCGGATCTTATCCCGCTCGGTGACGCGCTGCCCGCGTTGCTCGCCGATGGTGCAGGTGCGCGGATGCGACTGAGCGGCCAGGTCTGGGCCGCGGCCGCGGCGGCGGGCGTAGGACTGATCGCCCGGGGTCGCCTCCTGCCGACCGTCGGAGCTGGCGGCACGGACATGTGGCGGGCGGGGCCGCTCGACCCGGCCGACCTCGGCTGGATGCGCCAGCTCGCCGCGGTCTTCCCGCCGGCCGCGCACCCGCTGGCGGTTCCCGGCTCGCGCCCGATGCGGCTCCGCTCCCCCGAGGCACTGATCCGCGATCTGTGGGACGCGATCGCCGACCTGATCGCACGCTCGCCGGCCGCGTCCCGGACGGCCGCGTCGCCCGCGTTCGCCGCGGCCGAACCGACGCCGGCCGGCGATCTGGCGGAGTGGCTCGCCGACACCACCGACGGCCTGGCGGCCGGTGCGCGTCTCGGGCTGCGGATCGAGGCTGTCTCCTCGCCGGCCATGGACGCCGACGACATCACAGGCGAGGCGGACGAGGCCGGCGCGGATGGGTCCGAGCCGACGTTCCGGCTGGTGCTGCAGCTGCGCAGCAACGCCGATCCGAGCCTGATCGTCGACGCCGCCGCGCTGTGGAGCCAGCCCGAGATGGTGCTGTCCAGGTTCGGTGCGCAGGCAGAGACGGACCTGCTGCTCGCGCTCCGGCGCGGTGCGGCGGTATGGCCTCCGCTGGCCGAGGCGCTGCGGCAGGCCAGCCCGTCGGTGATCGATCTCGACGACGACGCGCTGGCCAGCCTGCTCGGGCCCGCCGCCGAAGGGCTGGGGGGCGCGGGGATCGAGGTGCTATGGCCGTCCAGCCTGCTCGGCGACGGCCTGGAGCTGAGAGCCGTGGCCACGCCTGCGCCGGACAAGCTGACCGACGCTGGGTTCGGGCTCGAGGCGCTGCTGGACTTCCGCTGGCAGCTCACCCTCGGCGGCGCGCTGCTCGACGCCGGTGAGATCGCCGCCCTGGCCGAGGCCAAGCGGCCGCTGATCAGACTGCGGGGCCGCTGGGTGATCCTCGACCCGGCGCTGCTGGACCGGCTGCGCCGCCCGCCGCGCACCCGGATGCGGACGTCCGAGGCGCTCGGCGCCGTGCTCGCGGGTTCGGCGGAGGTCGACGGCGAGACGGTCACGGTGGTCGCGGAAGGCCCGCTCGCGGAGCTCGCCGCCCAGGTTGCGGGCATGGCGTCCGCCGCGGCGCCGGTCGGATCGCCGCCGGGACTCACCGCGGTGCTGCGGCCCTACCAGCAGCGGGGTCTGGCCTGGCTGGCCGGGATGTGCGAGACCGGGCTCGGCGGCTGCCTGGCCGACGACATGGGGCTCGGCAAGACGGTCCAGGTGATCGCGCTGCACCTGCACCGGCGGGACGCGAAAGCCGGTCCCACGCTCGTGGTGTGCCCGGCGTCGCTGCTCGGCACCTGGGAACGCGAGGTACGCAGGTTCGCCCCCGAGATCCCGGTCCGCCGGTACCACGGGGGCGGGCGGCACCTAGAGGACCTAGCCGCCGACGAGATCGTCCTGGTCACCTACGGTGTGGTGCTGCGCGACTCCGCGCGGCTCGCCGGGGTCGGCTGGGGCCTGGTCGCCGCGGACGAGGCCCAGCACGCGAAGAACCCGCTGTCGCGGACGGCCCGGGAGCTACGTGCGCTGCCGGCATCGGCCAGGATCGCGCTGACCGGCACGCCGGTGGAGAACCGCCTGTCGGACCTGTGGGCGATCCTGGACTGGACCACGCCGGGCCTGCTGGGGCGCCTGGAAGCGTTCACCAGCCGGGTGGCGGTGCCGGTCGAGCGGTACCGCGACGCCAGGGCAACCGCCCGGTTCGCCGCCTTGATCCGGCCGTTCCTGCTGCGGCGGAAGAAGACCGACCCCGGCATCGCGCCCGAGCTGCCGCCCAAGACCGAGACGGACCTGTTCGTGCCGCTGACCGCCGAGCAGGTCACGCTGTACGAGGCGATCGTCCGGGAGACGATGGAGGCGATCGCCGCGAAACAGGGCATCGAGCGGGCAGGCCTGGTCTTCAAGCTGCTCACCGCGCTGAAGCAGATCTGCAACCATCCGGCCCAGTACCTCGGGCAACCCGGGCCGCTGGCCGGGCGGTCCGGGAAGCTGGCCGCCTTCGACGAGCTGTCCGACCTGATCCTGGCGGGCGGTGAATCCATGCTCGTCTTCACCCAGTACAAGCAGATGGGCACGCTGCTGCAGCGGCATCTCGACGCGCGCGGGATCGGCTCGCTGTTCCTGCACGGCGGGGTTCCGGTGCCGCGCCGGGAGGAGATGGTGGCCAGGTTCCAGGCCGGCCAGGTTCCGGTGTTCCTGCTGTCGCTCAAGGCTGGCGGCACCGGCCTGACGCTGGTCCGGGCCACGCACGTGCTGCACTACGACCGCTGGTGGAATCCGGCCGTGGAGGATCAGGCGACGGACCGGGCGTACCGGATCGGCCAGGATCGCCCGGTCCAGGTGCACCGCCTGGTGGCCGAGGGCACGCTCGAGGACCGCATCGCGGCCCTGCTGGAGACCAAGCGCGAGCTCGCCGACGCCGTGATCGGCTCCGGCGAGGGCTGGATCGCCGAGCTGTCCGACGCCGAGCTCGCCGAGCTCGTCAGCCTGCGGGCCGCCTCGTGAGCGGGACGGACCCGGTGAGCGGGACCGGCGCGGCGGGTTCCGAGCCGCGGGGGTTCGGCCGGACCTGGTGGGGCCGGGCCTGGCTGGAGGCGCTGGAGCAGCGGGCGCGGCTGGACCCCGACCGGCTGCCCCGGGGCCGGGATTACGCGCGCTCCGGAGCGGTCGGTGAGCTGACCCTGGCGCCGGGCGAGGCGAGGGCCCGGGTGCGGGGCCGGAAGACCGAGCCGTACCAGGTCAGGATCAGGGTGCGGCGGTTCGCCGACGAGGAATGGGACCGGGTGCTTGAGGCCATCGCCGCCCGGCTCGGCCACGCGGCGGCGCTGCTGGACGGCGAACTGCCGCCCGAGATCGCCGACGACGCGGCTGGTGCCGGGCTCGACCTGCTGCCCGGCGGGGGCGAGGTCGGGCCGCGCTGCGATTGCCCCGACGACGCCGACCCGTGCAAGCATTCGGCCGCGGCCTGCTATCTCATCGCCGATGCGCTCGACGCCGACCCGTTCGCCCTCTTCCTCTTGCGCGGCCGGACCCGTGATCAGGTGCTGGCCGGGATCCGGGCCCTTCGGCGCGGTGCGGCAGATGCCGGCCCCAGCCGGCGGCCGGGCGCCGACCCGGGGGCACCGGCAGCTGACGGTCAGCCGATCGCCGACGAGGGTGTTGACGCCAGGACGGCGTTCCGCGCGCCGGTGCCATCGGCGCCGATCCCGGCCGTGCCGATGCCGCCGCCGCGGCCCGGGTCTCCGGCCGCGCTTCCGGTTGATCCGCCGCCGTGGCGCCCCGGCCTCCGCGAGGACCTGATCGAGCTGGCCGCGGACGCCGCCAGCCGGGCGTGGGAGCTGGCATCGGGCCTGTCCGCCGATGCCAGCCTGACCCTCGACCCTGACGCCGACCTGGCCCGCCGGGCCGCCCGCACGCTGGGCACGCCGACGTTCGCGACGCTGGCGGCACGGTCCGGGGTGCCACCGCGCGACCTCGCCCGGCATGCGCTCGCCTGGCGGCAGGGCGGCCTCGCGGGCCTGGGATTGCTGCGCGGCCAGTGGGACCCAGCCGCGGAGGATCCGGATACTGCCGGGCTGCTGGAGGCGGCGCAAGCCGCGCTGCGCGCCAAGACAGGCGCGCCAGAAGCTGTCCAGGGAAACCGGATCACTGCGGGCCGCCTGCAGCTTCGGCTTGGCCGGGACCTGCGCTGGTATCCGTACTCGCGTTCGGACCAGGAATGGGAACCCAGCGGCGCGCCCGAGACCGACCCGGTCCTGGCCCTGGCGAATCTCTGACACGGCAGCGGATCTCTACCGCGCTCACCCGAGCTCGGAGTAGCCAGGGCGGCAGGAACAGCTCGTTCGGCCGGAAATTTACGGCGGGACGCGGCGCGGACGGCCAGGATGGCACCTGGAATGTCGCACCGCACCTTTAAAGTCGGGACGGAAAGGAGGCGATCAGCCATCGAGACGCCCGACGTTGATGCCTGGGAGCTTGCCGGGTTCGCGGGACGTCTCGACGTCGCTGCCTACCTGACGGCGGACCAGCACGCAGCCCAGTACCGTGTCCTAGTCGACGTTCTCCTCGATGCCCAGGAGCAGTCGCTCACCGGGGTGAGCCGGGACGAACTGCTGGCGAGCGTGCGCAGCCGGATCGCGGCCGCTACGGATCCCGCGACGGCCGACCGCCTCACCGCGCCCAGCTCCTTCGATATCGACGCCCGGATGAAGGCCCTGCACCATTGGGGTGTCGTGATCCGCTGGCAGGATAAGGCCAAGACCGAGGCCGACTTCGTCCGCACCCGCGACCGCTACCAGCTGACCAGCGAGGCCGCCGACCTGCATCGCTGGCTCCGGCGGAAGATCGACGAGGATGCCGTCGCCACCAGTGCCGCCGCCTTTGCACCCGCGGTGATCGCGGACCGGCTCGATGACACGCTCCTGGCCTTGGCGGAGCGGGATCTCCTCAGCGCCGCGCGGGCCTGGGCGCAGGTCCGCACCACGCTCAAGGACATGGCCGAGGCCGCCTCGATCTGGCAGTCACGGATGGCGTCGGCGCTGGCAGGCTCGCCAGACGAGGAGAAGATGCGCCGCCTGCGGGAGACCCTCATGGCCTACGTCACGGTCTGGGGCGCCGGAGTGGATACCTATAGCCCGAGAATCCGCGATGCGGTCGGCAAGCTAGGGCAGGTCGCTGACGACGACTGGCGCGCCATCGCCCTGGCGGGCGTCGATCCGGACGCCGCTGAGGAAATAGTGGCGGCCATCACGCAGGGCCACAAGGACGTGGCGCAGACCCTGGACGCCTGGTTCCGGCCCAGTTCCGGTCAGGCGCTGCGGCTCCGGCGGCAGGTCAGGGACGCTGTCACGCCGCTGCTGCGGGGCTCCCGGGTGCTGCTGGCCACTGGGGGCCGGGTGACGCGTCGCGCCGAACTGCTGCGCATCGCGGCCGCAATCGAGTCGGCCAGCAGCGACGAGGCCGCCTGGCGGGTATGGTGTGCGGCCACCGGACTCTGGAGCGCCCGGCACCTTTCCGGCGCGCCGACCGAACCGGACACGCCGGCCCGCACGTCGTTCTGGGAGGCGCCGGCGGTTCCCGTCGACGTGACGCTGCGTAAGCGCGGCACCCAGTCGGTGAAGGGCCGCCCCGCCCACGTGCCGAGCCACCGCGCGGCACGACGGGCCGCCCGGGAAGTGGCCGATGCCCAGCGACTCGCGGCGGAACGCGCCGAGCGCGCCATCGCTGGCCGGTCCGGCTTTTACCTGGCCGACTGGCCGACGATCTGCAGCGGCCCGGAAGCCGCCATTGTCTGGGATCTTCTCACTGCCGTGCTGCGTGCGGCGCCCGATGCCAGTGGTATCCGGACCGCGCTCACCGGAGACGACCGGTGGATCGTGATGGCCCATCCCGCTCCGCCCGCCCGTCCTTCCGCCCTGCTGGCCACCCCCGATGGATTCCTCGCCTGCGAGAACTGGCGGATCGAGGTCAGCCGGGCATGAGCACGATCGGACGCGACAGCGCGCGGGCCGAAGCCCAGCAGGCATTCGTCGGCCTGCTGGCCACGCCGCTGCTGGCCGCGCGGGTCCAGCCGCCTCTGTTCGCCGACGTCCTCCGGCACCGTGCCATCATCAGCGACTGGGTGGCCAGGCTCGGGTACCGCCTCGTCCTGACCGGCGGCGTGGCCCGGCTGCACCGCGATCCCGCCGGTCCCGCTCGCACCGCCGCGCCGCCGCCGTGGAATCCGCCCGCCCGCCGTGACCTGGTTCTGCTGGCGCTGGCCGCGGCCGCGTGCGAGGACACCGATTCCAGCACGACCGTGCAGGAACTCTCCGACGAGGTCCGGGCGCTGTCCGCGGGCACCCGTATCACCGCCTACGATCCCGACCGGAGAGCGGAGCGGCAGGCTTTCGTACGCAGTCTCGGGCGCCTCACCGAACTCGGCATCCTCATCCGCCGCACGTCCGATGAGACGCTGCTGCGGCAGTGGGAGGAAGAAGGCACCGGTGTAGGCGCGGGTTACGAGCTCGACCGGGACGCGCTGCTGCAGTTCAACGATCCGTACACGGTGGAACTGGCCCTCGCGGCCGGACAGCCGGATGCCTGCGATTCCGGTGACGACGAGGCTTCCCGCCTGCACACCCGCGGCCAGCGACTCCTCCGCATCCTGGTCGAGGACACCGCGCTGCTCTACGCCGACCTGCATCCGCTCGACGCCGACTACGCTCGCGCACAGCGTTCCTGGCTGGCCGGACAAGCGGCCGACATGACCGGAGGGGTGGTGGAAGTCCGCATCGAGGGAATGCTGCTCCGGCTGCCGGACGACCGGCCGACAAGTTCCGCGGTCACGCCGATGTTCCCGGCGGCGACCGCCGGCCGCTGGTTCGCCCTCAAGGTTCTCGACGCCGCCGCCGAAGGCGCCCCCGATGAGTCCGGCCGGATCACGCTGACTGGCCCGCGGGTCGACGCCGTAGTGGCCCGCGTCTATACGGAAAACTTCGGCGCGCTGACCAAGGCGCTCGGCGAGTCCCCGGCCCGGCTACGGTCGGGGGTCGAACCCATCCTCACCGGCCTGGGCCTGATCAGGACGGACGGCGATGGCTGGATCGTCCTTCCGGTGGCGGGCCGCTACCGCGACCCGAAGGCCGTATGGGAGCTGACGCTGGAGGACATACCGTGACCGCGCCGTTCGACCTGACGTCGTGGCGGGACACGGTCATCCGCGGCGGGCTCCCCGCGCCGGCCAGGGCGGAACGGTGGCAGCCGCTGAGGGCGGGGGTGGTGAACCTATGGGAGTATGACGCCGCCGAGGTCTGGTACGCGGACGGACGGCTGCAACTCCAGGGCGCGAACGAGTCGGGCAAGTCGACCCTGATGACGCTGACCACCCTGCTGCTGATCGCGGGTGACATCTCCAGCCACAACATCGACACGCTCGGCCAGAGCGAGAAACGTTTCCGCTACTATGTGGAACCGACCGGTCACGCTCTGGACCGGCGTGACGCGACGCAGGCGAAGAATCGGGGCTGGGCGTGGCTTGAGTTCGGCAGCATCGGCGGGGGCGGGGCCCAGGAGTACTTCACCCTGCTCCTGTTCGCCGAATCCCGCCGGGCGGACGGCACGCTGAAGGTGCAGTGGTGTACCGCGCCCGGCGCGGCGCGGGTCCGAGCCGGGCTTGCGCTGGCCAAAGCGGGGATAGTGGCCGAGCCGGGGCAGTTCCGTGACGTCCCGGGGTTCACCGCGCACCGTTCTGGCACCGCCTACCGCGAGAACCTCGCGCGCACGCTGTACGGGAGCAGCGCGGCCTGGCTGGATCAGGTCATCCGCATCCTGCGGGTGGTGCGTACCCCGCAGATCGGCCACCGCCTCGACCTGCGGTTCCTGACCGACGCGTTCCGGGTGGCCCTGCCGCCGATAGCCGACGACGAGATCAGTCAGCTCGCCGACCCGGTGGCCGCCGTGACCAGCAAGCTCACCCAGATCACCCGCGAGGAGAAGAGCGCGTCAGACGCTGTGCGGGCACTCGAGGGCGAAGTCAGGGTCCTCGATGAGCGCATCGAGGCCGAGGAGAAGGCCGGGCAGCTGGCGGCGGCCCAGCGCGAGGCGCTGCGCGACAGCCAGGCCTACCAGGACGCCGTCTCGGCCAGCATGAACGTCCAGCAGCTCGCCGAGCGCGCCGACGCCGCGGAGAACACCGCTGCGCGGTCCCGTCGGCGGGCCGAGGAGGCGCAGCGGGCGATCGGGCCGGCCGAGGCTCATCTCGCCGAGGCCGGGAAGAATCTCGACAGGGCCGAACGGGCGGTGGTGACGGCAGCTGACAACGTGGCTCGCCACGCTGACGACGCTGGCCTGGTTGAGGTCACGGCGCGGTTCCTGGCCGACCGCGACACCGAGCGGATGCGGCAGGCCGCGCGGCTCCGCGGCACCGCCGCCGAAGAGGCGCGGCGCAGGATCGCGGTCCACGCCAAGGCGGTGACCGAGTGCGACGCGGCGACGCGGCGTGCTGGCGAGGCCCGCGGCCGGGCCGCCAGGGCTCAGCGCCTGGCGGCCGAACGGGAGCGGGCAGTGGAAGGCGCCATCACGGCGGTCGCCGAGCTGCTTTCCGAGTGGGCGCGGAGCCTCGATGAGCGGATACGCCCGGCCGCCGAGTCCCTCGAACGCTGGATCCAGCGGGTTTCCAGCCAGGCGGTAGTGGACAAGCCCGCACCGGTGCTGGCGAACGCGATCAGCCGCGATCACCTGGTACCGGCCCGGCGCCCCCTAGACCAACGGCGGGCCGAGCTGGATCGCGCTCGGCAGGAGAACGCGGCGGTGTCGGTCTGGCCGGCGCGCCGCTGTGGCGCCTGGTCGAGACGGCCGGGCCGGATGTGCCGGTCGCGCGGCTCGAGGCGGCGATGGACGCGGCCGGCCTGCTGCAGGCATGGGTCACCCCGGACGGGGTCTATGCCTCCGGGCGGGACGGAAGCGACGTGATCTGGACCACGTCCGGCTCCGGCTCGCCTGGCCCCCGTTCACGATCGCTGTCGGCCGTGCTGCGGCCGGCCGACGACGCAGGCGCTCTCACCGGGGTGGTGAACGAGTTGCTGCGTTCGGTCGGGTACGGTGACGACCTCGCCACCGAGGGCACGGCGATCAGCGCCGCCGGCCGGTGGCGGCACGGCGGGCTCACCGGCACAGCGGCACCGCGGCCGGAGGGCGCGCGCCTGCTCGGCGCCGCGGCACGGGCGGCAGACCGGGCCCGCCGTCTGGCGGACCTTCGAACCCGCCTGGACGGGCTCGTCGCCGAGCGCGAACACCTCGCCGGCGAACTGGCCCGGCTGGATGGCCTGCTCGGCGCGCTGGACGCGGCCGCGGAACGGCTGCCCGGCGACTCGGAGGTGGTCTCGGCCGTGCTCCGGGCCAGGGACGCCGCCCGGGCTGCCGAGGACGCCGTCGCGGAGGCCGAAGCCGCGGAGCAGGACGAGCGCACGGCCCGATCCGCCTCGGACACGGCCGCCGCCGACGTGGCCGCCCACTGCGACGAGCACGGCCTGCCGCATAGTTCCGGGGACGTGGAAGAAGTACTGAGGGCGCTGGCCGAATACCAGTCCGCGATCAGCGGCCTGGTCAGCGCGATGAGCCTGGTACCGCCGCTGCGCACGGCCGCCGGGCAGGCGGCCGAGGTGGTCCGGCAACGCCGCGCCGGCTTCCAGGGCGCCGAAGAGGACGCGGCCAGTGACGAGGATGCCGCGCTCGGCCTGCGCGCCAAGGCGGACGCCGCCCGGTCCGCCCTCACCAAGGAGGCGCAGGAAATCATCGACGAGGTGCGGCGCCTGGGCCGGCGTGCCGAGCAGGCCGCGCAGCTGCTGAAGTCGCTGGCCCGGGACCAGGCCGGGCTGACCGGCCGTAAAACCAAGGCCGAGACGGTCCTGGAGCAGGTCGAAGAGCGGCGCGAGGAGGCCGAAGCGGAACGGAAGCGCTGCGTGGACCGGTGGTTCGGCTGCGTCGGCTCGGGCCTGCCCCGGTTGCGCGGGCTCGACGATCCGCCGGCCCGTGGCGTCACGGCCGCACTCGAATCCGTCCGCGCCGCCCGCGCGAAGATCACCATTCGCGAATGGCCGGATGATCCTGCCGCCGCGGGCCACCGGGTTCAGGCCCAGTGGGTCCGGATGACCGAAGCGGTGGCCATGCTCCGTTCCCGCCTGGAGTCCCTGGCTGGCCGGACCATCCGCACCATAACGCCCGGCGACGGTGACGAGGATTTCCCCGGTGCCGTCGAAGTCGTAGTCGACGCCACCGGGGCCGCGCTGGCCCCGCCGGTCGCGGCGGAGACGCTGTCGGCGCTGCTGCTGCGGCTGCGGACCGACTACGACGAGGAGCTCACGAAGACCATCAACGAGCTTCTGGGCAGCACCTTCATCGAGCATCTACGCGACCGGCTGGCCGAGGCCGAGCGGCTGCGGTCGGACATCAACGCCAAGCTCGCACAGAACCCAACGTCGGTCTCCGGCCTGACCCTGCGGCTCGTCCGGGTCCCGGTGTCGGAGGAACGCTCGGCCAACGACGTGCTCGCCGCGCTGGAACGCGACTTCACCCTGCTGCCCGGATCGACTCAGGAGCAGCTGCGCGGTTTCCTGGCCGCCCGGGTTAGCGACGCGCAGGAGAAGGCGCGGGCCTCCGGCGACCCCGACTGGAGGTCCAGACTGGCGGAGATGCTCGACTACCGCCGCTGGTTCGAGCTGCGGATGGAGTACCGTACGCCGCGTTCGGGCCGGGCAGACGGACTGGCCGGCGGCTGGCGCACGCTCGACCGCGGAGACCACGGCCTGCTGTCCGGCGGGGCCAAGGTCGTCACGCTGATGCAGCCGTTCATCGCGGCGCTGCACGCCATGTACGACCAGTCAGGAATCGGACCGCGGATGATCTGGCTCGACGAGGCGTTCGGGGGCGTGGACTCCGCGAACAAGGCCGCCATGTTCCGGTTGCTGACGTCGTGCGACCTGGACTGGCTCATCGCGGGTCCGGCCATCATCGCCAACTCCTCCACCGTTCCCCTGGCCTCGGTATACGAGGTGCGCCGCGCGCCCCAGCCGCTGCCCGGGGTCTCGCTCGAGCTCGCGGTCTGGACCGGGAACGAGCTCACCTATATCCCCACCCCTGACCCCGCGGATCTGCCCGACCTGGCGGCGGTACCCGGTGGCTCTTCGGAGCCCGACGACCTGTTCTCCGCGCTGTGACCGACCCTCGCCTGCTGGATTGGGCCGGCTTGCCCGGGCCGGCCAAGGTGCTCGCGGCGGCCAGGCAGCGCCTCGAAGCCGGGCACGGCATGGCCGGCCGACCCCTGCGGGTGCCGCTGACCGACGCGGAACGCGAGCAGGTCGGCAGGCTGCTCGGCACCAGCTGGGTGCTGTCCGGGCGCCAGGTGGGAGCCAGGGCGCTGGCTGAAGCGGTGGCAAGCCTCGGCTCCGACCTGGAGACCCTGCTGACCGTCAACGGCGGCCCGGTCCGGGATCGGGCGGCTGAGCGGGCGGCGTCGCTCCGGCAGGCGGAAGATGAGCGGGCGCGCGCCCTCGGCGTCCTGACCGCTGCGGGCGTGCCGACCGCGGCGGCCGCCGCCTGGGTGGCCCGGCGCGGACTGCCGCGAGCCGGGACCGGACAGTTGCTGGAGCTCGCGTCGCGCTGTGCGCTGGTCTGGCCGAGACTCCCCGGGCCCACCATCCTGCTCACCGTGCTCGCGGCCGAAGCGCTCGGCGACCCGCACGCGCTGGACCGGGGCAGCCCCGTGGCAGCCGGCGTGCTGCGGCTGCTCGGGTACGACGTGCCCGTCACCGCCGAGGCCTGGCGGGCCACCTGGGACGAGATCGGGGTGGTCTGCGACCCCGTCTCGTCCCGGGTCCTCGTCCTGAACCTGCGGCTGGACGGCGACGCGGCGGCCTGCCGGCTGACCGCCGCGGCTGGCGCCGAACCTCTGTGGCTGACCTGGCGTTCGCTGGCCGACACGTTCGGGCCGACCGATCCGGACGTATACGTGTGCGAGAACCCGTCCGTGCTCATCGCAGCCGCCGACCAGCTGGGGCGCCGGTGCTTGCCACTGGTCTGCACCAACGGCCGCCCGTCCGCGGCGGCTCGTCGGCTGCTGGCGGCGCTCGCGGGCGGCGGGACGGTGCTGCACGTCCGCGCCGACGAGGACAGCGCGGGTCGGCAGATTGTATCCGGGCTGAACGCCGCGATACCGGGGATGCGCCTGTGGCGCTACTCGCTGGAGTCGTCCCCGCACCCCCGGTACGAGGAGCAGGACCTAGAGCTGCTCCTGCACGACCTCGACCGCGGCTGAAGCCGGTCAGCCAGCAGGCTCTTCGTCGAACCCATCCGCTGCGGCCGTTACGACCACGAGGCGAGGATGCGGTCGACGGCGGGCCGTATCAGGTCGCGGGCTTCGGCCCGGCCGACGCCGGACATCAGCAGCGAGTCGTAATCGGTATCGTCGTGACGGATCGACGCCACCACCGCCAGCGTGAGGGCCTCCTCACCGAGTGACCGCCCGGCCGCCGAACGCCCCACCCGGCCGCTGCCCCGCAGGCTGGTGTGCTGGGCGATTGCCTTCGCGCGGCCGGCCGGGCAGCGCGGGAACAGCTGCCTGATTTCCCTGACCATGGCGGCCTGCAACTCGACGTCCGCAGCGGCGCGGCGCTCCCGGTCCCGTACGCGGCGCCGAATCCGGGCGTCCTCGTCGGCGAGGCACTGCTGCTCCGCGTGCTCAAGCGCGGCGTCCTCTACCAGCAGGCCCTGCCGCTCGTATCGCTTGCGCGTCCGACTCCACCGCACCACCACGGCGGACAGGCCGCTGGCCTTCTTCGCCCGCCGGGTGAGCGCGGCCTCGCCCGACGGCAGGAAGACCAGATGGTCCATGTCGGCGCAGGCCAGGCACAGCGGACCTGCGTCGTCCATGATGAGCAGGTCGCCCGTGCCCTGGCACTCCGCGCAGGTCCAGTCCCGGATCGGCTGGACGACAACCAGGTCGGGCGGCGAGTCCTGGGCCTTGGTGATGCGCTCGCGCTTCTGCGCGGGGAGATCACGCGAGACCCAGCGCGTCCGCCACGCGTCCTCCACCACGGCGGGGGCGCCGGTGAAGAAGCGAAGCGGGCGGCGGTTCCTGGTGGTCGAGATGTACTCTGCCTCAGTCGGTTCCAGGCCACGTTCCCTAGCCCAGCTGTCCAGGCAGACGATGAACTCGGTGATCCTGTCGCCGTGTACCGGCAGGAAATACTCCAGATCGTCGACGCGACCGTGCCGCCAGTCGTCCACGTTGCTGACGTGCAGCCAGCCGACACCGACGCACACGTCGACGGGCGTGACGAACCCCTGCCGGGCCAGGACCTCTGCGGCGGCGGCCGCGACCCGGGACTTCAGGCTCCTGCTGCTCACGGTCTACTCCGGCCCTCGCCCGAGCCCGGCCAGCTTGCGGTTGACGTCGGCCAGATCGAACGGCTCGGGTTCTTCCGGGTCGTCCTCGGACCAGTACTCGACCGGAGAGTCTCCGCGAAAGGCGACGCAGACCGGATAATCCTGACCGGGGTCACGCGCGAGCGTCTTTTCCAGGGTGATCTCGTGCCGCCATTCTTCGCCGAGATCGCCAGCCGTCACCGGATGGTGATCGTTCCCGGTCCAGCGGGCCAGCGTGACGGCATGTCTCATTACCGGGCAGTCCTGGGCCAGCCGAACCGCATCGCGAAGGTCGTCTGCGGAAAACGCCGTGTCCACACTGGGACCTTACTGTCCGACCGCGGAAAATACGGACCCACTGCGGCAGGAGATCAGCTAATCGTGACGAGTTGGGAGCCGGGGACACGATCAGCACCCCGTCATCCAGCTCGTAGCGGAACTCGTCGTCGGGCATGCTCTCCATGTCCTCGACGGTGAGCGTCCGGTCCTGGACGTACCAGGCCTCCGGAATGGTCATGACACTCATGGTGCCCTCCTCCTGTCATGTTCGCCACCCTGCCATCAGCTACTGACATCCGCGTTGCCTGATGGTTCGCGGCAGGAGAGCCCCTGATCGACTTCCCAGGTCGTACCGCTAAACCTCGGTGTCCAGTTCGCGAATGCACCCGCGATGGCAAGCGCGCAGAAGGCACTGACATTTTCGGCAGGCATCACACGATCTCATAAATCGTCGGATGAGTCCCGACCGGGAGTCAGATCATCCGGCTGATCGGGGCCGGCATTCTGATATCGTGATATGCTAGATGCGCGCAGTAGTCGTTCCAGTGTAGCGACCGGCACCTGCCAGCGGAGATAGGCGAATATAGTGAAGCAGAAAAGCATGAGCCTTCCCGCGACAAGCACTATTGCGCCGATAAGCACTGCGAGCATCGAACCCATCACGGGCCTCCAGTTCAACCGCGTTCTATCGGACTAGCGCATCTTCGAATGCCGAGCGCACCAGCGAACGTCATTACTACTTTCCGGATGAACCGAAGGCCGCTTCTATCAATTTCACAATACCTGTGGATAACTCTCTTATTATCCACAGGTAAACCGCGCAGCTTGACTGAGCGCCTGAAGACGCCTTCGCAAACGGGCAGTCTCGACGATCCGGCGAGTGTCGTTGCCGGGGCGGAAACCAAGGCCGTTCGGCCGTAATTTACGGCGGGAGGCGGGACGGACGGTCAGACCAGGGCCGGGTCGTCGGCGTTGACGACCGAATCGAGCAGGCCGGGAAAGCGGCGGTCGACGTCTTCCTTGCGCAGCCGGGCGTAGCCCCTGGCGCCCTGGATGCGCTTGGTGACCAGGCCCGCCTCGCGCATGATGCGCAGGTGGTGGGAGAAGGTCGACTTGCTCAGCTCGAGGCCGGCCTCCTGCCTGACCTGGGCGCACCACGACTCGCCGTG
>WNGJ01003325.1_pt1 | contig 27597 bp, 20 predicted proteins | sample 5400611 | NCBI WGS metagenome assembly WNGJ01 (sample SAMN13153375, study PRJNA577476) | soil metagenome | isolation source: 40 cm soil or saprolite under Garry oak tree replicate 1 | place: USA:California | collected 2016-06-15
ACCCGAGGTTCTGCGGGGGCGCGGAGCCGGGCAGGCCAGCCGATCCGGCGTGCACGAGACTGAGGCTCGTGACCGCGAACGCTCCCGGGCGAGCGGCCAGCACCCGGTGCCGGCCGGCCCCGAGCGCCAGCGCCGTGCTCGCACCGCACAGCCGCACGCCCACGGGCTCGAACGCGATGAGGCTGCCGATCTTGCCGAAGGCCATGGTCCGCCGCGTTCGCCCGTCGACCGTGACAGCTGGCCCTGACCCGCATGGCAGAGCGAAGCTCGCGCCGGGGTCCGGCGCGGCTGGCCGCAGTCCGTTCAGTGCGGGAACGGACAGCCCGGACAGCCCGACCGGCAGCCGGACGGGCTGGCCGGAGATCGGCTGGCCGGCGGTGGCGTACTGCACGACGGGGAAGCTGATCGTCATCTGGCTGGTGCGCAGCGGCGGCACGATCGGGGTGAGACCGCCGAGGCCGACGCTGGCGAACCTGACTCCATGCGGACTGGTGATCTTGATCGACTCCGGCGCCGCCGCGAACCCCGGGAGCGGCTGGATGGTCATCCGCCTGATCGTGCGCAGTCCCCGCCAGCTCAGCCTCAGCGTGGCGTGCTGGCTGCCCGCGATCCAGGCACCCGGGTCGCCGCGACGGAACAGGTTCGCCGCCGCGAGGCTTGGCAGCGAGCCGTACGTCGAGCTCGCCGTGACCTCGAGCGTCTTGGGCCGCACCGGCGTGAGCGCGGTCAGTATCGCGTCGAGGGCAGGACCTGGCACCGCGATGGCGCTCGCAGCGAAACTGAACGTGCCGCGTCCGTCCGTTGCGAAGGTCCTGGCCAGCGGCGAGTAGGCCGCGACGTCGGCCAGGCTGGCGGGGGACGGCACAGGCTGGCTGAACGAGAACGCCGTCGCGGGAGCGGTCGCGCCGGCTGGGGGCTGCGCCGGCCGCAGGTACCTGGTTACCCTGATGCCGGGAATGCCGACGCCGGAGAATCCCGCGCCGGGCCCGCCGGGCACGCCGCCACTGGCGGCAGCGATCGTGATCCGCAGCGTCTTGGTCGGCCCGGCCGGCACCCCAATACCGAACCGGGCAGCGCGAGCCGGCGATCGAAGGTGATCTGGACCCACTGCCCGACCGCGCTTGTCGGGTTCGCCTCGGTCCAGAACGTGTTCGGGTCGCCGTCGAACACGTTCACGGGGTCGATCTGCGGCGTCTCCCCCAGCCACGAGCCAGAAGAGGACGCGCTGACGCTGGCCGCGCCGGCCAGCACCGCCACGGTCTGACGGCCTCCGGCTGTCCCTGGCAGCAGCTGCCGCGGCTGGCCGCCAGGATTGCCGAGGGGATCGTCCGGCGGGTTCCGCTCCGTCGCGGTGTAGGTGTAGGAGGTCGTCGGGTCGATGGAGCCGAACGCGTTGTCGGCCCGGCGGAGTGAGTCGGTGACCGCCCACTCGGCTGGCCGGACCGGCAGCGGGTCTCCCGCCATCGTGGCTGGCGCCGACGGAGCCAGGAGTCTCTGCCCGGTGAGCTGCAGCAGCGCGTCGGGGCCGCCGCCGACCAGCACGGTCTTGCTGACCGGGAGCGCCACGGCGGCCGGGGGCGGGCGGGCGGCCTCGCCGCCCGCGAAGATCTCGATCGCCGGGTACGCGGGCAGGGCCTGCGGCGAGCCCGGGCTGTACTGCGCGGCCGTGATCGCGGGTCCGAAGGACGCGACCACCTGAAAGCCGGAGCTCGTCAGCGCCTGGTGCACGGTCTGCGGCGGCGTGTAGCCGATGGATCCGGGGCTGAGGTCGTTGCGAACCAGGACGTAGCCGATCCCCGACCTGCGCAACGTGGCGGCCAGGCCGGCCACCCGCGCACCGGAGTTGATGGCTGCCTCTACGGACCTGAGCAGCAGCCCGGAGCCGGCGCCGCCGTAGGGCACCAGCCCCTGCGCGGCCCACGGCGAGCTCGCGAGCGGCTCGAGCGGCTCGTCGACAGGCTCGCCCCACACGAACACGCCGTGCGCCGCGGCCGGCACGACAAGCGCGGGCGCGCGGGGCGAGTTCGCTCGCAGGAAGGCGGCCGCCTGGTACCAGTAGTCCGGCACCGCCCGGAACGACCCCGCGTTCAGCACCTGACCAGACACCTGCGGATACGCCAGGCCGATCAGGACGAGCCCGATCACGGGCGCCGCGAAGAGGTGCCACAAGGCCCGCGGCGCCGGATCCGTCACCAGCGACGCGCGCTTGGTCCTGAGCACGAGGGCGTGCGCGATGCCGAGGGCGAGCACCGCGGCGGCGACCGGCTCGACCTTGTAGACGCTGCGCAGCGGCGCGCCGACGCCGTCAAGCAGCTGATCGACCGGATGGTGGAACAGGCCGCCGAGCGGGCCCGGATAGCCGGCCAGCGCGATCACTGCCGCCGATCCCAGGCTCAGCCGCAGCCAGCCGCTGGCGGGCAGGTCCCGGCGGGACAGGCCGAGCAGCCCGGTGCCCGCCGCGATCGCCGCCGCCATGATCGCGACCGGATATGCGACCATCACCCACCCGGCCTGCAGCCAGGGCTGGCCGAAATTGAGGTACGCGGTCCAGTTGCCGGCGCCGCGCAGGAACGCCGCTGCCGACATCGTGCTGGTCGTCGTCGCCGACTGCTCGACATAAGGCAGGAAGTTGAAGGAGTACCTGGCCTGCAGCAGCAGCGGCACGAGCCACCAGGCGGTGGCCAGCAGCACCGCCGCGGCCCAGAGCGCGGCCAGCCTGACGCGCCGCCGGCCGCGCAGCTGGGTGACGATGAACAGGGCGGGCAAGATCAGCGGGTAGAGGGTCGAGGTCGCGTTGACGCCGCCCATCAACAGCACCGCTACCCCGGATCTGGCCGCCGCCCTGACGAGCGAAGCGCCCTCGCCGGCCCGAACCAGCGGCAGCACGGCCCACGGCGCGAGCAGTCCTGGCAAGATGCCGGCGGAGGTCGAGCCGATCGCGATCGTGTAGGTCGGCCAGAGCGCGAAAGCCAGGCCGGCGACGATCCTGGACCGGTCCGTCCCGATCCTGACCGCCTCGGCCAGCTTGACCAGGCCGGCGAACCCGACGGCCACCAGCAGCGAGAGCCACAGCCGCTCGGTCAGCCAGACCGGGACCTTGAGCAGCTGGCCGGCCAGGTAGAACGGTGCCATCGGGAACGCGTAGCCGATGTACTGGTCCTGGAGCGTGCCGAACCACTCCGTCGGGTTCCACAGGTGCCACAGCCTGCCGTAGAAGCCCAGCGGATCGATGTCGACGCCGAGCTTGGTGTCGAAGAAGATCTGTCCGCGGGCGTTGAGGCTGACCACGACGAGGGCGACGAGCCAGACGAGGATTGCCCACCTCGTGGTCCGCGTGATCCGGCGGTCGGCTGAGCCGCCTGTGATGCTGACGGCCAGCGACGTCAGCGCGCTTGGCGCCCGATGCTGCCCGGTCGCCGGCGCGAATGTCATCCGGTCCGCCGCAGAATCAGCAGCAGATTCCAGGTCGCGATCTCGCGCAGCCCGGGAATCAGCAACAGCGCGCGGCACCACGCCGGGTAGTACCGCGGCCTGGCCGACACCACCTCGATGTCGGCCCGGCCTCGCATCATCCGCAGCACAGTCCCGATGTGCAGCGGGAACAGGCTGGACCCGACCCGGTTCTTCGGCAGCTTGCCGTGCTTGCTCCGGTACCGCCGCTCGGCCAGGCCGGCGCCGAGGTAGTGCCAGGGCGACATCTCGTGCCCGCCCCACGGCGAGTACCAGTTCGTGAAGGACACGTAGATCAGGCCGCCCGGCCTGGTCGCCCTGACCATCTCCTCGATCAGCCCGTTCGGGTCCCTGACGTGCTCGAGTACGTTCGACGAGACGCAGATGTCGGCGCCGCCATCCCGCACGGGCAGCCAGTAGCCGTCAGCGACCACGGCACAGGGCGGCGCTTGACCGCGGCTCATCATCTCGCCGGGGCTGAGCTCGAACAGGTAGCAGTTCGCGCCCCTGGACCTGAACTCCTCGGTGAAGTACCCGGCACCGCCGCCGATGTCCAGCACGGTCTGGCCGCGCACCGCGGTGTACTCAGCGAGCTGGCCGGCGGCGTCGTCGGCCAGGGCAGCGTAGAAACCGCCGGGATCGCGCTGTTCGGCCAGGAAGAGGCGGAACAGGCGAACCGACCTCAGCATGGCCTGCTCCCTCTCTGCCCGGCGTGTCCCTGCGGGAGGATGCTACTGTCCAGTAGCACCTGAATGTCAGCGTAGCGGCTGCTTTCGCTGAGCCAGCGATGTTTCGCGCTGACCTGGCACTGTACGCCCGCATCTCGCGGCATCGGACCGAAAGCCTGGCGGGTTCGGCCGCGGGCTCAACCCGGTAAATAGCCCCACGCGTCGCCTGGGTGGTGTCTACACTTGACGATCTTGCTGAAATCACCACAATAGTGCGCGAGTGAGCGCAGCGGCTCCAGCGCTCAGGCTGGACGGCGGCCGGCGACGCCACCCGGGAGGTTCAGGACGGTGCGGGCATGACGGCGGCGCGGCATATCGTCTTCATCGCCTGGCGCGATCTGGCGAACAAGGACGCCGGGGGCTCGGAGCTTCTCGTCGACAGGCTCGCCCACGGCATGACCGAGCGCGGCGACCGGGTGACGCTGCTCTGCGGCGGGCGGGTCGGAGAGCGACCGTATGAGGTGCGCCGCAGCGGCGGCACATTGACCCAGTTCGCCAGGGCACCGCTGGCCTTCCGGCGGCATCTGCGCGACTGCGACCTGGTGGTCGAGGTGTGCAACGGCATGCCGTTCCTCGCTCCGCTGTGGACCAGCCGGCCGGTCGTCTGCCTGGTCAACCACGTGCACACCGAGTTGTGGCCGCTGCGCTTCCCGCCGCCGATCTCAGGGCTCGGGCGGCTGACCGAGTCCGCGGTGATGCCGTGGGTGCACCGCCGCAACCTGTTCCTCACGGTGTCGGCCTCGACGTTCGCCGCCCTGCGGGACATCGGCGTGGCCACCGACCGCATCCGGCTCATCTGTAATGGTGTGGAACCCGGCCCGCCGCCGGCGCCGCGCTCGCCTGAGCCAGTGTTCCTGGCGTTCGGCCGGCTGGCCGAGTACAAGCGGATCGACCTGCTGCTGCGGCTGTGGGAGCGCGTGCGCCACGTCACCGGCGGCCGGCTGGTGATCGCCGGCGACGGCCCGCAGCGCTCGCGCCTGGAGAGCCTCGCCGGGCCTGGCGTCGAGTTCACCGGCCGGGTGTCGGAGGCGGAGAAGCACCGCCTCATGTCGGCCGCCTGGCTCCTGCTCCATCCGGCCAGCATCGAGGGCTGGGGAATCGTCGTCTCCGAGGCCGCCGTCCGCGGCACGCCCGCGATCGGGTTCAGCGTGCCGGGGCTCAGGGATTCTGTGGTGCATAACCAGACCGGGGTGCTGGTGCGGACCGAAGGCGAGTTCGCGTCCGCGTGGGCGTCGCTGGCGATCGATGAGCGGAAGCGGGAGGCGATGGGCCGGGCCGCGCGCGAGCGGGCCAGGCAGCAGCACTGGTCGGCCGCGGTCGACGGATTCTCGCTGGTCGCCGACGAGGCACTGGCGCGGGCGCGCGTCGCCGGCCAGGCGAGACCTCGAAACGCCGAGCAGGCGAGACCTCGAAACGCCGAGCAGGCGATCGCGGCCGACGACCCGGTCCTCGCCGACAACGCCATCGGCTACCTGCCGCAGTCATCGGGCACGACGCCGTCGGAGCCGACGTGAGCGCGCCAGCGGTCGCGGCGGCGAGCAATCCGCTGCGCGACTTCTACGAGGACCCGGCGGTGCCGGCCAGTTCGGGCCCTGACCGGGCGCGTCGCCAGGCCGAGATGCTGGCTGAGGTCCTCGCCGGCGAACCGGGCCAGGCCAGGATCCTCGACATCGGCTGCGGCGACGGGTTCGCGACGGACGTGGCGGCCGCGAAGCTGCGAGGCCATCGTTTCGCCGGGCTCGACTGGTCAGCTCCGTCGCTGCTGCTGGCCAGGAAGCGTGGCCTCACCGTTCTGCGGGCCGGACTCGACACCCGGCTGCCGATCCTCTCGGCCAGCGTCGATGTGGTGATCATGAGCGAGGTGATCGAGCACCTGGTCGACACCGACTCGGCCATCGAGGAGGCGCACCGGGTGCTCAAGCCGGGCGGCTCGCTGCTGTTGTCCACCCCGAACCTCGCGGCCTGGTACAACCGCGCGCTGCTCGCGATCGGCGTCCAGCCGGTCTTCTCCGAGGTCAGCCTCCGCTCGGTATTCGGCAGGCCGGGCAGCCAGGTCGCCGGGCACCTGCACATGTTCACCCGCCGCGCGCTTGTCGAATTCCTCGCCGCCTACGGCCTGCAGACCGTGCGGGTGCGCGGGGCCCGCTATCACGACGTGCCAGCTGCGCTGCGCCCGCTGGACCGGCTGTTCTGCCGCTGGCCATCGGCGGCCTCGATCCTGCTCGTGCAGGCGCGCAAGGCGTGCTAGCCCGCCCAGCCCGGCACGGGGTCGGCCAGGAGAAAGGCGGCCAGGCCCCAGCTACGCAGGCGGCGAACCCGCGAACCGGGCCTGGCCGCCCGGGCCCGGCCGCCCTCATCCGGCTGTCCGGCAGCCGGCTCCGGCCGCACGCCTGGCCGGCGCTGACCGGCCTGGTGCTCGGCCTGCTGGCCCTCGGTCCCGCTCTGGCCAGCGGTTTCGTGCTGACCTACGACATGGTCTTCGTCCCTGATCCCCCGGTGGGCTACGCCGACCTGGGCTACAGCGGCGGGCCGCCGCGCGCTGTGCCCAGCGACCTGGTCGTCGCGCTCGCTGCGAAGATCATCCCGGCAGGATTGGTGCAGAAACTGATCTTGATCGCGATCTTCGTGCTTGCCTGCGCCGGAGCCGCGGCCCTGCTGGCGGCGCGATGGCGCCCGCGCGGCGGGGTCCCGCTACCCGCGCAGCTGGCAGCGGGGATCTGCTACGCCTGGAATCCGTTCGTGGCCGAGCGGCTGATCATGGGCCAGTGGGCGATGCTGCTCGGCTACGCTGGCCTGCCCTGGGTGCTGCGCGAGATCATCAGGGCGACGGGGCCGGCCACCCCCTGGCGGCTCGCCATCGCGATGGTGCCAGCGGCGGTCGGTGGGTTCGCGGCAATGTCGGTCACGGCGATAGCCGCCGTGCCTGTCGCTCTGTGCGGCGGCGCGAGCTGGCCGGAACGGACGCGGCGGCTCGTGGTGACGGCCAGCGTGATCGCGGTTGCCAGCCTGCCGTGGGTTATCCCCGCACTGATCAATCCGGTGCATGCCAACTCGAGCGGGGTCGCCGCGTTCGCCGCCAGGGCCGACACTCCGTTCGGCTCGCTCGGCAGCCTGCTGATGCTCGGCGGGATCTGGAACTCGCAGGCGGTTCCCGCGGGCTACGGCGGGCCGGTCTCGGCGTGCTGGCTCGCCGTCGTGGTGCTATCCGTCGCGGGCTACGTGACAGCCGCCAGGCCGCGCAGGATCTGCCCGGGTGCCGGCGTCGCCGGCCTGCTCGGCTTCTGCGTCGCCGCGCTCGGCCTGACGGGGCTGGCCAGGGGCTGGCTGCGGGGCGCCATCGGGCTGTGGCCAGGCTTCGCGTTGCTGCGGGACGGTCAGCAGTTCATCGCTCCGCTCGCGCTGGTGCTCGCGGTGGGCCTCGGCGCCGGGGTTGGCGCGCTCATCACCGCCGCCAGGTCGCCAGGGACGTCCCGGCTGGTCAAGGGCGGCGAGTCGGCCGCGGGGCCCGCGATCACGCTCGGCGTCCTCGCGCTCGTCGCGCCGGTTTTGCTGCTGCCAGGACTCGCGTGGGGCGCCGCCGGAAGGCTGCAGGCCGTGCAGTACCCGGCCGACTGGCTGCGAGCGCGCCAGATGATCGAGTCCGACCAGTCCCGCGGCGCTGTGCTGCTGCTGCCGTGGGCGCAGTACCGGCGTTATCCGTGGAACCGCGGCGAGGCGGTGTTCGACCCGTGGCCGCGATTCGTCGGCAGGCCGATGATCTGGAACGACGCGCTGAGGGTCGGCCGGACCACGGTGCCAGCGGAGAGCGAGCGAGCCCGGCAGCTCGGTCCCGTGATCACGTCGGGGCGGCCGAGGACCGCGGCCCTGTCTGCCGCGGGCGTCCGGTATGTGATCGTCGATTCCGGTTCCTTGCTGCGCCATGACCGGCAGCGCCGAGGACAGCTCGCCGCGCTCGCCAGGCTGCCTGGCGCTGACGTGCTGATAGCGAGCCATGACCTGGTACTTTTCCGCCTGCCCGCCAGTTCGCGAGTTGCCCCGTAGCTGCGGGGAATTACTATTTCATATCGGTCTGGCGTCCCAGCGGAGCATTCCTTATGCTTGGTGGCCATACTTACCGACTGGTAGGGCCGCCCCGGATCTCACCGCGGATCCGGCAAGGAGGACTTCGTGACTCGAAACGTGCTGCTGCTGATCTCCGTCGTGGCCGGCGCCGCACTGGCATTCGCGGTGGCATTTACGGCCACGAGCGTGCTGGCCAGTTCCAACGAGAGCCCGGTCAACCAGCAGCTGTACAACTACGGCACGCACTAGCGGCCGCCCCCTAGCCGGGCTCCGCGATCTCCGCCGCCACGATCGCTCCCAGTTCCCAGCACGCCTCAAGATCGGCCTTGCCAGGCTGACCCACGACGCAGACCGGCGGCCTGACCTGCTGCCAGGCAAGGCCGGTCGTGATCGAGTCGACTCCCCTGACCGCCCCGGTGGTGTCGCTGGCGCCGTGCACGTAGAGCCCGTAGGGGCGGCGCTTGGTCGCCTCGAGGCACGGATAGTAGATGCCGTCGAAGAAGTGCTTGAGCGCGCCGGACATGTAGCCGATGTTCGCGGGCGTGCCGAGCAGGTACCCGTCGGCGTTCAGGACATCGGCGGCGCCAGCGGTGAGCGCCGGAACGACGACGACGTCCACGTCCTGGACCTCGTCGGTGCGCGCCCCCTCGAGCACGGATTCGAACATCGCCTGCATCGCCGGGGACGGGGTGTGATGCACGAGCAGCAGACGGCGCATGTGCCCGGAGCATAACCGGATCCCGGCCGGCCGCGCCCTTGGCCTCCTTGCCCCGCCGATGGCGCTCAACTTAGACTGAATGTTCAGTCAACGCCGTTTAGGGGAGCTAGTCATGGCCGACAAACAGGCCGCGCACGCAGAGAGACCCGCTACCGACGTTCCCGCTGCCATCGGGCTGGCGGCGCGCCCCGTGGCGCCTGACCACCCGAGCCAGCCGGCACCGCCCGGCGACACCGCCCGGGCAGCCTCCCGCCCCAGCCTCGCCGACATCATCGCCGAGCAGGAGCGCATCTTCATCGAGCGCCAGCCCGAGTCGGCCAGGCTCGCGGTGGACGCGCGCCAGGCCCTCGCCGGAGGTGTGACGTCAAGCTGGCAGATCTCCCGCCCGCAGCCAGTCTGGCTCAGCCACGGCAGCGGCTCGAAGCTCTACGACGTCGACGGCAACGACTACGTCGACATGCACGGCGGCTACGGCGTCTCGCTGGCCGGGCACGGGCACCCGGCGATCGTCGCCGCCGTGGAGAACCAGGTCACCCGCGGTACCCACTTCGCTCAGCCGACGCGCGACGCGCTCACGGTCGCCAGGGAGCTCACCAGCCGTTTCGGCCTGCCGCAGTGGCGGTTCGCGAACTCCGGCACCGAGGCGACCATGGACGCTGTGCACCTGATGCGGGCGATCACGGGGCGCGACCTGGTCATCAAGGTCGAAGGCTGTTATCACGGCCACCACGACTCGGTGCAGGTCTCGGTCTACCCGGATCCCGCCGAGGTAGGCCCGGCCGACCGGCCAGCGAGCGTCCCGGCGAGCGCCGGCATCCCGCGGGCGCTGACCGACCTCACCGTGATCGTGGGGTTCAACGACCTGGCGACGGTCGACCGGGTGCTCCGCGAGAACCCGGGCCAGGTCGCCGGCATGATCCTCGAGCCGATCATGATGAACGCCGGCATCATCCTGCCCGATCCAGGCTACCTGGCCGGCCTGAAGGACCTGCTGCACGCCCACGACGCCCTGCTCGCCTTCGACGAGGTCAAGACCGGGCTGACGGCGGGGCCCGGCGGTGCGACCGGGCTGACCGGCGTGACGCCGGACATCATCTGCCTGGCCAAGGCCATCGGCGGCGGGATCTCTGTCGCGGCGATCGGTGGCAGCCACCAGGTCATGCAGCACGTCGCCAACGGCGACTATGAGATGGTCGGCACGTTCAACGGCAACCCGATGGCGATGGCGGCGGCTCGCGCGATGCTCCAGGAGGTGGCCACGCCAGAGGCATACCAGCGCGTCGACGCCCTGCGCGAGCAGGCGGTCGAGGGCGTCACGGAGGCGATCAGGCGCTATGGCCTGGCCGCGAGCATCGTGGCCGTCGGGGCCAAGGGCTGCATCGTCTTCAGCCCCGAGCCGGTCAGGGACTTCCGCGGCTTCCTGGCCATCGATGACGCCTACAGTCACGCGCACTGGCTGTTCCAGCACAACGGCGGCGTGTTCCTGCCACCGTGGGGCAAGTCCGAGCAGTGGCTGATATCGGTTCAGCACGACGAGAGCGATATCGGCAGATTTAATCGAAATGTCATGCGGTTTGCATCTAGCATCCACTGAGCGGGAAAGATGCTAGATTCCGCTGCGTGGATCCAGGCGCGCACCCCCAGGAACCCCTGACCAGGAGGTCATTCCTGGGACGGGCGGTCGGCGCCGGGGCCGCGGTGAGCGGGCTCGGCGGGCTGCTGGCCGGGTGCGGGCTCGGTTCGTCGGCACCGCCGACGGTGTCGCCGCTCCCCCGGCCCAGGCGGCCGGTGATGTGGCCGATCCTCACGGCGAACAAACCGATCGCCGGCGGGCTCCGCCCGGAGGCCAATGCCACGCTCAGGGTCCTCGCCTGGGTCGATCGCGTCAGTCAGCGCTGCCTGGACGACTTCTCCATGGCCTACCGGTGCGAGGTCGAGGTCACCTCCTACACCTCGATGATGCAAGCGCTGACGACGCTGCGGCGCGGCCGCGGCCAGTTCGACGTGTTCATGGGCGCGCCGTCGGACGTGATCGGCAACCTGGTCGGCAGGGCCATGATCCAGCCGCTGAACCACACCTACATACCGAACATCCGCGAGGCCTGGCCGTTCTACGCCGACCCGTACTACGACAGCCACTGGCTGTACACGGTCCCGTACCAGGTTTTCACGACCGGCATCGCCTGGCGGAAGGATCACATCGACACCGATCCCTACGCCCTGGCCAACGGCTGGGAGTTCCCCTGGCGTGTCAGGAGCAAGGGCAGGACGGCGGCCCTGAACGACTACCGCGAGACGATCGGGCTCGCGCTGCTCAAGGACGGCAACATCGTCAACGAGACCGACCCGCTGCTGATCAATCAAGCCAGGGACGCGCTGATCGAACTCGACCGGCTTGTCGGCCTGCGCTTCGACAACGACGTAGCCGCGCAACTCGCCAGTGGCCGGGCCTGGGTCCATCACGCCTGGTCCGGCCAGGTGGTAGCGGCGGCGAAGAAGCTGCCGGCTGGAGTGCCGACCGGCGTGCTCGGCTACTGGTTCCCGCCCGAGGGCACCGGCCCGGTCGCGAACGACACCAACACGATCGTGCGCGGCGCCCAGAATCCGGTCCTCGCCCACCTCTTCCTGAACTTCATGCTGGACAGGCAGAACGCGATCAAGAACATCGCCGCGACCGGCTTTACCCAGCCCCTGACCTACGCCACCCCGTCCCGGCTGGTCGACCTGGGCATCCTGCCCCCCGGCCTGACGTCGGCGGCGGTCTTGTCCACCTTCATCGATCACGGCCTCAAGGAGCTCCAGATCCCTCCGGCGGCTGACCAGCTCTGGCGGCAGGCCTGGCGGACCGTGCGTCGCTAGGGGGCCGCGCGCATCCACCAAGATCCACGGGACACCCCCTAAGCCAACGCCGACCACCGGCCGCCGACCGCCGACCGCCGACCGCTTCATGCTGATTTCGAAACGTTCGCGAATGGCATAGGATCCTGAACCATGACAGGAGGCCAAGTTCAGATCGTCGACCTCGTCAAACGCTTCGCCGAGGTCACTGCCGTCGACGGCGTCAACCTGGACATAGCGGGGGGCGAGTTCTTCTCGCTGCTCGGCCCGTCCGGTTGCGGGAAGACGACCACCCTGCGCCTCATCGCAGGGTTCGAGCAACCCACGGACGGACGGATCCTCCTTGACGGCCGCGACGTCGCCCAGACTCCGCCCCATAAGCGAAATGTCAACACGGTCTTCCAGTCCTATGCGCTCTTTCCGTTCCTCACGGTCGAGGAGAACGTCGCCTTCGGGCTCCGCTACAAGGACGTAACCAAGGACGAGGCGAGGAAGAAGACGGCGGAAGCACTCGCCCTGGTACAACTCGAGGGCTACCAGAAGCGCCGTTCAAGCCAGCTGTCGGGCGGCCAGCAGCAGCGGGTCGCGCTCGCCAGGGCCCTCGTTCTGAACCCGGACGTGCTTCTCCTTGACGAGCCCCTCGGTGCGCTCGACGCGAAGCTGCGCAAAGCCCTCCAGATCGAGCTGAAGGCCCTGCAGGAGGAAGTCGGCATCACGTTCATCTACGTCACCCACGACCAGGAGGAGGCGCTCACGATGTCCGACCGCCTGGCGGTGATGTCGAACGGCAGGATCCAGCAGATCGGCAGCCCGGTCGATGTCTACGAGGAGCCATCCACCGCGTACGTCGCCGACTTCCTCGGGGTGTCCAACCTGATGTCGGCGGTTGGCGAGGGCGGAGGACGGGTGCGCCTTGGCGACTTCCAGCTCATGGCCGCCGGCGGTGACCTCAGCGCCCTAGGGCGGATCAGAATCGTTATCCGCCCCGAGCGGGTCCACCTCGAGGAGCACGGGACCTCCGGCGACAACAGGATCCCCGGCATGGTCGAGCGCGTGCTCTACGTGGGCTCCATCATCCAGGTCCTCGTCCACCTGGCGCATGGCGAGACCCTGCAGGCGTGGACGCAGAATCGCGGCGGGGATCCGCCCTGGCAGCAGGGGACGGTTGTGAGCGTTTATCTGCCCCCTGACGCGATCCGCGTGCTCGTCGACGAGACCGATATGCACGACGAGCAAGAGCCGGTCGCGGCCGGGTTATAGCCTGCGGCCCGTCAGGAGGGCGGGCTGGCGCACCGGTGAACGATCAGGACACGCTGCGGACCGGCACCTCGTGCGGCGCTCCCGACCGCCCACAGCTGCCCGTCGGCCCGCCCGGCCACGCCCATCAGACGAGCGTCCAAACCGGGAGTGCCCGGGGTTGGAACCCGCGACCATCTCCCTCCGGCAACGTGCTCGACCAGCGGCCGGTACCAGCGTCCGTCGAACTCGCTGCCGACCGCCCAGGCATCGTCGGGGGCGGCCGCCCATATCGCGTTGAGGTCGACACTCAGCGCGGCCCTGAGGTCAACAGGCACGACGCGCCAGTGCCGGCCATCGATATGAAGGCTGAAGGCACGATCTCCGCCACCGCTCCTGGTGGCGCCGACGACCCACGCCCCCTGCCGACCAGGGGCGGCTGCGATGCCGTTCAGCGTGGCGCTGTGCAGGCTCGCGGGAGCGGGGACAGCAGACCAGCTCCCTCCGTCGAAGCGGAATACCAGCGGCTGAGATGGGCCGCGAGCCCTGGCGGCGCCACCCACCGCCCACACGGCGCCCGAAGCGCTCGCGCCGACCGCGTTCAGCCCGTCGCCAGGGCCGCTGAGCCGCGGCAGCCGCACGATGGTCCAGCGCTCGCCATCCCAGTGCTCCACCAGTGATCGAAAAACGCCCGCGGAGTCGTGGTAGCCGACCGCCCACGCGTCTTGCGGCGATGCCGCAGCCACCGATTCGAGGGAGTTGTCACCCGGTCCGGCGTTCGGGCTTGCCGTGATGGACCACCGCCGCCCGTCCCAGTGCAGGACCAGCGTCCGTGCGGGCCCGCCAGGCGAGCGGGACAGGCCAACAGCCCACGCGTCTGAGGCCGACACTGCCGCGACGGCGTTCAGGAAGCTGACTCCTGCGGGGCGATCGGGAGTGGGGACCCTGCGCCAGCCTCTCCCCTGCCAGCGCTCCGCGAGCGTTCTGGCCTGACCAGCTGAGGGCAGGGCGACGCCGACCGCCCACACGTCCCTGGCAGACACGACGGAAACGCCGGACAGCTCGTCTGACTCCTGAGCACGAGCAGGCGTCTGCACCTGCCACCCGCCGTGGCAGCCGACTGGGACACCATCGCCGGCGCTGCACGAGGCCAGCAGCGTCGCCAGTGTGAGGCAGCCGCAGCCGCACAGGCGCCGCCACCTCGTGATCACTGAGGTGCCTCCATGGGCCTCAGCTCAGGTACCCGGTCATCTCCTGAGTCTGGCCCCGCTGACCGCTCGTGATTCGACGATACAGAAACACCCCGATGAGAGCGACAGCAAGCGTGGAGAGCAGAAGGAAGGTGGCGGCCGCGTTGATGGCCGGCGTGAGGGACCCTCGCGAGAAGTTATAGATCTTCACGGACAGCGGCTCGGTGTTGGCCCCGCCGGACAGGTACCGCACGGTGATGAAGTCGTCGATCGTATCGGCGAACACCAGGGCAAAGCTGACCAGGATTGCCGGGTACAACATGGGCAGCAGGACCCGGCGGATGGCCTGCGTCGGGGACGCGCCAAGATCTGTCGCCGCTTCCTCGTATTCCTTGCCGATGGATAGCAGCCGGGCCCGGACGATGATCACCGGATAGGAAACCTGGTAGGTCACCAGGGACAGCAGCTGCGCGCCGGTCCCGAGATGCACGACCTTCAGCAGGTAGGTGAAGAAGAGGAACATCGAGATCCCGATGATGATCTCGGGCACCACGAAGGAGAACAGCATCAGGAAGTTGGCCCCGGCCGGCGCCGGTCCGCGCCAGCGGGATATGCCGATCGCGAAGGCCACGCCGAGCGGTACCGCTATGAACATGGTGACGAACGACAGGCGCAAGCTCTGGATCAGCGCGGTGCGCAGTTCCGGGCTGACGAGCAGCGCCCCCGACGGGTCGAACTTGGGATGCCCCCACCACCACTGGAAGGAGAATCCCTGCCACACGGAGTTCGATCGTCCCGAGTTGAACGAGATCGCGATGGCGATGATCACCGGCAGCAGCGACCACGCGACATAAAGCCACGTGGCGCTCGCAAGGATGTGCGGCCGGCGCCACGGGTTCCGCCACCATCCCAGGGGAGTCCTGGACATTCGGGAGGAAGCCGACGGCCCGGCTCCCTCCTTCAGGCGATCGGCCTTCAGGCGATCGGCCCTCAGGCGATCGGCCTGGCGCCGCTTGCTCACCGTCTCGCTCATTGTTGCCTCTGCGCCTTGGCGGTTTCGCGCATGTAGTACAGCATCGGGATCATCAGGAACACGACCAGGAAGAGGACCAGGATGGCCGCCTCCGGCCCCTGTCCGGTCGCTTCCATGGAGTTGTCGAGCAGGTTCCCGAACATCGTGGTCTTCGGGGAGCCAGACAGCAGGTTGTTCGTGTAGTAGTCGCCGAACATCGGCAGGGTCACGATCACCAGGCTGGCCAGGATCGCCGGCTTCGACAGCGGCAGCGTCACCCGTACGAAGGTCCAGAAGGGGTTCGCGCCAAGATCGCGCCCGGCCTCCAGCTGCCGCTGGTCGATCCGGTCGAGGAACCCGTAAAGCGGCAGGATCATGTACGGGACATAGCCGTACACGAGGCCGATGACGACGGTGAACGGCACCCCGGCAAGCCAGTTGATGGGATGCGGCGTGATGTGGAGGAAGGTCAGCACGTTGTTCACGTAGCCGCTGGGCTGCAGGAGTTCGACCCAGGACAGCATCCTCATCAGGTAGCTGATGAAGAACGGCGCGATGAGCAGCGTGAGGAAGAGCCCCTTGCGCTTACCTCCGTACCTGGCCACGTAGTAGGCGACGGTGTAGGCGATCACGAGGCAGATGGCGGACGCGAGCACGACGTAGACGAGCGTCCGCAGCTCCACCGGCCGGAATTCTCCGATGACGAAGTTCCACTCGTTCAGCAGGTACTTCGTGGTCCAGAACCACGGCTGGTAGACAGGCAGCGGACTCTGGAAGACCGGATCGACCGTGCCGAACGCGATCGAGACGACGACGTAGAACGGCAACAGGAACAGGATCAGCATCCAGAGCGCGCCAGGGAAGGCGAACCCAGGCCAGTACCAGCGCGGATACCAGGCCCCCGAGGCCTCGTCCCGCGACCGCCGCCCCCGCAGTAGGCCCCTCACTCGCAGGCGAGGCTGAGAGGCCTGCCGGTCAGCTGACACCGCTGTTGAACGCCTGCCATGCGTTGTGCCAGAGCTGATCTACGGCCGGGGTGAGCTCCTCCTCGAAATAACCGGTATGGAAATCGCTCTCGTGCACGACCGCGTCCGACATCCATGGGAACACGTATGGCTCTTGGTAAAAGCCGTTGGTCGTGGTGAGTGTCGACGGAATCGCCTTTTGCTGCGGCGGCTGGTACCCATTCCAGGAGAAGTTCAGCATCGCGTTGTGGTACGTCATCATCCAGTCGAGGAAACGATGCGCCAGCACCGGGTTCTGCGCGCTCGCTGGAATCGCGATCAGGTCGTTGAAGACGGCGCCTTTGCGGTTCTGCGGGAACCAGTAGCCGAGGGTCTCCCAGGTCTTCATGTTCTGTTTCGGGGTGTAGAACCAGGAGGCCACCATGTCGCCCGACCATGCCTGATGGATGTCGTAGGTGCCCTTGGGAATGCCGATGTACGCGCCGTTGATATTGGTGCGGACGTCGACCGCGTTTATGAGCGACACCAGCGTCTTCTGTGCCGCGCTGATGGACGTCTTGTTCCCTGTGTTCAGGTCGGTGACACCGTTCTTCAGCAAAGCCATCGAGATGGCTTCGCGGTAATCGTCGTAGATGCCGACCTTGCCCTTGAACTTGGCATCCCAGAAGATGTCATAGGGATTCGACATGCCGCGGATCTGAGCATCGGGGATGAGATCTCGCCGGTACCCGATCCCGGTTGTGTACACGGTGTACGGCACCGTGTAATGCCACTGCTGGTCGTAGAACGGGTTCTGGTAGGTGGCCCAGACGTCGGAGGCCAGGTGCGGAATGTAGCTCTTGTTGAGCGGCTGTAGCAGCTTGCCTGTGACCAGCTTGCCCAGGATGTCCGGAGTCGGGAAGAAGATGTCGAACTGCAACTGCCCGGTGCGCATCTTGCTGAGCGCCTCGTCCATGTTGTTGAACGTCGTGATCTGGTACTTGCAGTTGTTGGCAGCGCAGAACTCCTTCACGACCTTCAGGAAGATGTAGTCGGCCCAGTTGTAGATCTGGAGCGTCGCCCCCTTCTCCGGCGCGAGGCCCGACTTGATGGGCTCACGCCAGAGCTTCCAGGTGACGGGCGAGTCCTGCCGGGCCAGCGGGTATGGCGAGCCCGCGGGCCAGTACTTGCCCACTCCAGGGCCGTGCGCGTGGGCGCCGCCGCTGGTCGTGCCCGGCTTTGTGCACGCATCGAGGATCGCCGCGCCGGGCAGCGCCAGGGATGCGGCGGCCGCGGATTGCCCTCCGGCCACGTCGGTCGCTCTTTGGGATGCCTTGCCATAGCCCCTCACACCCTTTCACCGATGTCTCGACCGCTCGGGTCGCCGACATTAACTGGTGAGTCAACCGGAATTTTCGTCCCACAGCCCCTGCTTCCGCAACCCTATGACGCGGAGCGTGACCGGAGCGCGACCGCGCTGGTGGCCTGGCTGTGACGAAGCCTTAGCCCGGATTGTCATCGTTCGGCCGCCTCAGGCGCCGATCCCGATGATCGATGGCACCATGGCATCTGTGCATCTACCGACCCGCGCTCGTGCGGTCATCGTGGGCGGCGGCGTCATCGGCTGCAGCGTCGCCTACCACCTGGCCCATCTCGGCTGGACCGACATCGTGCTGCTGGAGCAGAACCGGCTTACCGCCGGGACCACCTGGCACGCCGCCGGACTGATTACCTCGGCCGGCATGACCGACGAGACCGCGCTGTTCTTCAGCAGGTACTCACGCGACCTGTATGCGCGCCTGGAAGCGGAAACCGGCCACTCGACGGGCTTCCGCCCGGTCGGTCATCTGTCGCTGGCCACGTCCGCGCAGCGGCAGGCGGCGCTGCGCCGCGAGGCCGCCTGGATGCATGGCTTCGGCGTCGAGGACATCGAGATCTCGTCCAGCGAGCTCGCCCAGATGTGGCCGCTGGCCAGGACCGGCGACGTGCTGTCCGCGTTCTACGTCGCCGATGAAGGCCGCGCCGACCCGGTCGGGGTGGCGACCTCCCTGGCCGCGGGCGCCAGGCAGCTCGGCGCCACGGTGATCGAGGGCGTCGCCGCGACGGGCGTGCGGACGCACCGCGGCCGGGTCACGGCCGTGCTGACCGAGCGGGGCGAGATCGAGGCCGACGTCGTGGTCAACGCGGCAGGCATGTGGGCGCGCCAGTTCGGCGCCCTGGCCCGGGTACACGTGCCGCTGCAAGCCGCCGAGCACTACTACCTGCTGACCGACACCGTCACCGGGATGGATGCCGACCTGCCGGTGATCGAGGACCCGGACAGCTACGGCTACTACCGGCCCGAGGGCGACGGCATGCTGGTCGGGCTCTTCGAGCCGGTGGGCGCGCCCTGGTCGCTGGACGGCGTGCCGCGCGAGTTCGCGTTCGGCAAGCTGCCGCCCGACTGGGAGCGGATGGAGCCGTACCTGGCCAGGGCGATGGAGCGGATCCCGTGCCTGGCCGAGACCGGGGTGCGGACGTTCTTCTGCGGCCCTGAGTCGTTCACCAGCGACGTCCGGCCCCTGCTCGGCCCCGCTCCCGAGCTGGACGGCTACTTCGTCGCGGCGGGCCTGAACTCGCTGGGAATCCTGTCCGGCGGCGGGGTCGGATACATGCTCGCGCACTGGATCGTCGACGGCGTGCCGCCGCTCGACGCGACCTCCGTGGCCATCGACCGGACGGCGACCTACGAGACGTCGCGCAAGTTCCGCGCGGAACGCACCGCCGAGCAGCTCGGCGTCCTGTTCGGCGATGCCGTCTGGCCGGCCTGGAAGCCTGCTACCGGGCGGAACGTGCGCCGTTCCGTGCTGCACGACCGGCTGGCCGCGGCCGGCGCGCACTTCGGTGTGTCGGCCGGCTGGGAGTACCCCGAGTGGTTCTCTGGCCCGGACGAGCACCCGCAGGCGACTATGGACTACCGCCGCGATCCCGGCCACGCGATCGTCGAGCGCGAGCACCACGCGATCCGCGAGGCCGTCGGCGTGATCGACATGACCCTGATGGCCAAGCTAATCGTGCAGGGACCGGACGCAGCCGCGGTGCTGTCGCGCCTGTCCGCCAACGACGTGGCCCGCGAGACCGGCCGGCTGGTCTACACACAGTGGCTCAGCACCGCGGGTGGGATCGTAGCCGACCTCACGGTGACCCGGCTCGGCGACGAGAAGTTCCTGGTCGTGGCCAGCGACATCATCCACCGCCGGGTCGAGCCGCTGATCCGGCGCGAGACCAGGCCAGGCGAGTTCGTCACCGTCACCGACGTCACCTCGGGCACGACGCTGCTGACCGTGCAGGGCCCGGCATCGCGCGAGCTCATCTCGCGGCTGACTGACGCCGACTTGTCTAACCAAGCGTTCCCGTACCTGTCGGCACGGCAGGTGCATGTCGGGTACGCCCCCGTGCGCGCGGTGCGGGTCACCTACGTCGGCGAGCTCGGCTGGGAGCTGCATGTGCCAGCCGAGTATGGCGCCGGCGTCTACGACGACCTCATGTCTGCCGGGGCTGACCTAGGCGTCCGCCCCGTAGGTCTGGCCGCGATGTCGAGCCTGCGGCTGGAGAAGGGCTACCGCGACATGGGCGTCGACATCGACAACACCGACAATCCGATCCAGGCTGGCCTTGGCTTCGCGATCGCGTGGGACAAGCCAGGCGGCTTCATCGGCCGGGACGCGCTGCTCGCGGCGCGGGCCCAGGGTCCGCCAAAGCAGCGGGTCGTCGGGCTCATGGTGGCCGACCCGTCGGCCGACCTGTTCGGCAATGAGCCTGTGTTCCTGGCCGGCGAGCGGGCCGGCTACGTGCGTGCCGCCGCCTATGGCTACACCGTCGGCGGCCCCGTCGCCCTCGCCCAGGTCGCCTGCGAGGACGGCGTGACCGCCGAGTGGCTGAAGTCAGGCGACTTCACGGTGCGGACCGACGAGCGCGACTGGCCAGCCCGCCTGGCGATCGCCCCCTTCTACGACCCCAAGCGCCTGCGCATACTCGCCGAGTCCTGAGCGGTTGCGGCAAGAGGTAGCGTTTGGGGTTCTATATGCCGCAAACGCTACCTCTGAAGCGGTGCGCGGCCCGGGCCCGGACGCGCCCGCACCACGGGCCGAACGTGTTGGTGGCCAGCAGCACCGCACGCACGTAATGCGAACCGTCGGTGCCGGTGCCTGTCGCGTTCGGCGCTGGCGAGTAGGTGGCCACCCAGATGGCTCCGGCATTGTCCCTGAACCGCGAGGAGACAGCAGCAAGGATCACGCCCATCCCGTCAGGCGGAATGGGGAGATCACCGTCCTGTCGCGGCCCGCGCGACCAGGGCGGCTAGCCGCTCGCGCTCGCCCGGAGTCCACGGGAAGCCCAGACGATCAGCTACATAAAGCATGCAAAGTTCATATGCGTTTATTGAGTCTACAACCGGATCTTCCAGGGCAACCTGGATCGCCAGGCCGTCCAGCAGGGCGCACAGGAAGATCGAGAACGGATGCGGATCGATGTCCGCGAATTCGCCGGCCTCCTGGCCGGCCAGAACCAGCGAGACAACGACCTCCCGCCAGCGCTCGTCGAATTCCTGACGCACGTTCGCGACGTCCGGGTTCCTGGCGGCCTGAGCCCAGAAGTCCAGCCACAACTTCCAGGTGCCCTCCGGCGCGGGCTCGGGGTCGGGCAGCAGGGTCATCGCGACGAACTCTTCGATCCGCTCGGCGGCCGTCGCCATCTTGTCCATACGCCGCTTGCCGTCCGCGTACCAGGTGTCCTCGTAGTGCCTGATCGCCTCGGTGAGCAGCTTTTCCTTCGTCTTGAAGTAGTAGATGACCAGGGCAGGGCTGATCCCGATGCGCTCGGCGATGTCAGCGATCCTGGTGTCGGCGAAGCCGCGTTCGGATATCACCTCGAGGGCTGCCCGCAGCATCTGACCGCGCCGCTGATCGGCGATGCCCGGCCCGGCGTGGACGTCCTCTGCCTGCTCGCTCATCCGCAAATCCCTCCGCACCCCTTGTCGTAACCGTAGCAAATTTCTAGACTGAACATTCAGTCAGTCGCTCAGGAATGCATGCCGGAGGCCAGCGACGCGCCACCAAGCCTGCGCCGGAAGACGAGATCGCCAGAAAGGACAGGACGGACATGGCCGCAAGATACGACGCCGTCGTCATCGGCGGAGGGCACAACGGCCTCGTGGCCGCCGCCTATCTCGCGCGCGCCGGCGCGAGGACGGTTGTGCTCGAAAACCGGCATAAGACGGGCGGCGCTGCGACCACAGAATCCCCATGGCCAGAAGCTCCTGAGTTCAAGGTGACGAGGCTGTCTTACGTGATGAGCCTGATGCCGCCGACCATTATTAACGATCTTAAGCTAGCGAGTCACGGCTACAAGGTCTACCCGATGGGTCCCTATTACCAGGCATTTCCAGAAGGCGGCTCGATCAAGCTCTACGCCGACGACGCCAAGCGCAACTACGAGTCCGTGGCCCAGTGGTCGAAGAAGGACGCCGAGGCGATGCCCGCCTGGGATTCCTGGCTCGCTGGCCTGGCCGAGGTGCTCGGCCCGATGCTGCTGACGGCGCCGCCGAACATCGGCTCGCGCAAGCCCCGCGACCTGGCAGGGACGCTCAGGCTCGCCTGGCGGCACCGCGGCCTGAACGTCAGGACGATCGCGGACGCCACCCGGCTGATGACCGCGTCGATCGCCGACCTGCTCGACGACTGGTTCGAGTCTTCCCAGGTCAAAGGCGCGCTCTCGGTCAATGGGGTGATCGGAACCTGGGCAGGGCCGTACGAACCGGGCACCGCCTACGTGATGGCGCATCACTCGATCGGCGACGTCGGCGACGGCCACCTCGGCAACTGGGGCTTCCAGGAGGGCGGCATGGGCGCCGTGTCGGACGCGATCGAGGCCGCCGCGCGCGGCTTCGGCGTCGAGGTCAGGGTGAACTCGCCGGTCAGCCGCGTTCTCGTCGAGAACGGCCGCGCTACCGGCGTGGCACTGGAGAACGGCGACGAGCTCAGGGCCAGCACCGTCGTGTCCACGCTGCACCCGCGCACCGCCTTCCTCGACCAGGTCGGCGCGAACCACCTGCCGGCCGACTTCACCAGGGACATCGAGAACTGGAAGACCCGCAGCGGCGTGGTCAAGATCAACCTGGCGCTCTCCGAGCTGCCGAACTTCACCGCCGACCCGGGCACCGACCTCGCAGAGCATCACACCGGGTCGGTGGAGATGGCGCCGTCGATGGAGTTCACCGAGCGGGCCTTCCTGGACGCCAGGGAGGGCAAGCCGGCCGCGCGCCCGTTCAGCGACGGCGTGATCCCGACAGCATTCGACAAGACGGTGTGCCCGGAGGGCACGCACATCATGTCGCTGTTCACCCAGTGGGTACCGGCCGACTGGAACCTTGAGCCGCACGCCACGGAACTCGAAGCGTACGCGGACCGCATGATCGAGCTCTACGACGAGGTGGCACCGAACTTCAAGGCCTCGATCCTGCATCGCGACATCGTCGGCCCGTACCAGATGGAGCAGGAGTACGGCCTGATCGGCGGCAACATCTTCCATGGCGAGCTATCGCTCGAGCAGCTCTTCCACATGCGCCCGGCGCCTGGTTACGCCGACTACCGGACTCCCGTCTCCGGCCTGTACTACGGCAGCTCGGCCACCCACGCGGGCGGCGGTGTCTGCGGCATTCCAGGCTGGCAGGCGGCGCGCGCCGCACTGGCCGACCGCAGGGTCAGCAAGTCGGCGAAGGGCCAGCGTGCGGGCTGAGAATCGACGGGGCATTCCGCGGGCATGACGACTGATATCCACTCGCAACAGCCCGCAGGGCCACATCGGCCCACCGAGCGCAGCGCACTTCTGGCCATGCTGGAAGCGCGGACCGTGGCCGTCGTCGGCGCGTCCAGGCGCGAAGGCAGCTTCGGGGAACGGATGTTCGCCGAAGCCGGGAAGTCGCCAGCCAGGCCGCTCATCTACCCGGTCAACCCGCGCTACACGGAGATCGGCGACCGACCGTGCTTCCGGTCGCTCGCGGATCTGCCGGAGCCAGTCGACCTCGCCCTGCTCGGCGTGCCGGACGCGGCACTTGAGCAGCAGCTGACGCTGGCGGCCGCGCACGGCGTCAGGTCGGCGGTGATCTTCGGCAACGCGCACGAGGACCCCGGGGTCCCCACGGCGAACACAGCCGCGCCTGCCGAGCAGCGCCCGCCGCTGCGGCACCGGCTGGCCGCGATCGCCAGCTCGGCGGGGATGGAGCTCTGCGGCGCCGGCTGCATGGGCTTCGCGAACGTGAGCCACGGCCTGCGGGCGATGGGCTACGTCGAGCCCGACCCGCTGCCAGCGGGGCCGGTCGCGCTCGTGACGCATTCAGGCTCGGTCTTCTCGACGATGCTGCGGTCCCGCCGCGCCTTCGGCTTCACGCTCGCCGTCTCCTCAGGCCAGGAGCTAGTCACCGCCGCGCCCTCGTACTTGTCCTACGCGCTCGACCTGCCGGAGACCAAGGTGATCGGGCTGATCCTGGAGGCGATGCGCCGGCCGGACGAGCTCAGGACCGTCCTGGCCGCGGCCGCCGAACGCGATCTGCCCGTCGTGCTGCTCACAGCGGGCAACTCGGCCAGCGGCAGGGCCATGGTGACCGCGCACTCGGGCGCGCTGGCTGGCTCGGACGGCGGCTGGGAGGCTCTCGTCCGCCGCTACGGCATCCACCGGGTCGGTGACCTGGCCGAGCTGGCAGACGCCCTCGAGCTGTTCGCACTCCGTGCGACCCGCAGGACCGGCCGCGACGGCCAGCGCCGTCCGGCCAGCCGGTGCCCGGGAGGCGGCATCGCTACCGTGCACGACTCCGGCCTCGAGCGCGCCCACACCGCCGACGTCGCCGACGCCGTCGGCGTCACGTTCGCGCCGATCAGCGACGCGACGAAGGCCAAGCTGGAGGAGCTGCTCGATCCTGGCCTGCTCGCTACGAACCCGCTCGACGTCTGGGGAACCGGCGCGGGCACCCGTGAGCTCTTCGCCGGCTCGCTGGCCGCGCTCGCGGAAGACGAGTCCGTCGAAGCGGTCGCCCTGGCCGTGGATCTCATCACCGAACTGGACGGCGACACCGCGTATCAGCTCGCCGTGCTGGACACGGCGAGCCGCACCGGCAAGCCCGTCGTCGTACTCGCGAGCCTGCCAGGCGCGATCGACCCGGACACGGCGGTGCTGCTGCGCTCCAGCGGTGTGCCGGTGCTCGAGGGCCTGCGCTCCGGCTTGCTGGCCCTGCGTCACCTGCTCGTGCACCAGGGCCGGCCGGCCTGGCGCGAGCCACCCGGGCCCGCACCCGACCAGGCGCGGCTCGGCCGGGTCAGGGAGCTGCTCGCCAGGAGCCGCGAGACCGGCGCGGCGCAGCTAGCCCTGCTGCGCGAGTACGGCATCGCGTCGGCCCGCGCGGAGCGCGTGGACGACGGCGGCGAGGCCCTCGCCGCAGCGGCCAGGATCGGCTATCCGGTCGTACTCAAGACCGATCAGCCGGGCATCGCCCACAAGTCCGACGCCGGCGGTGTCATCCTCGGCATCGGCACCGCCGCGGAGCTCACCGCGGCCTACGCCGAGGTGGCGGCCAGGCTCGGCCCTGCCGCCCTGGTCTGCGAGACCGTACCGCGCGGCACCGAGCTGGCGCTCGGCCTCGTCCGTGATCCCGACCTCGGCCCCCTGATCGTCGTCGGGGCCGGCGGCATCCTCGTCGAGCTCATCGCCGACCGGGTGGTCGCACTGCCGCCGGTCGACGAGGACCAGGCCGCCGGGCTCATCGCCGAGCTGAAGGTCGCCAAGCTGCTGGCCGGCGCGCGGGGCGCGCCGCGCGCTGACCTCGGCGCGATCGCCCGCGCCATCACCGGCCTGGCTGAGCTCGCGTGCGAGCTGGGCCAGGACATCGACGCGCTCGACATCAACCCGCTGATCTGCGGCCCGGCCGGCGCGACCGCCGTCGACGCCCTGATCATTCCGCGCTGAGCGCGGGCGGTTACCCGTTGACGGCCAGTTGCGGAATCGCCTTCCCCGTCGTCGACGGGAGCAGCGACCCGACCCTGACGGAGCCGATGCAGGGCATCGGCCCGCTCACCCGCTCGATCTCGACCGTGCTTCCGGAACCGCGCACCGGCAGGTAGGCCTCCTTGAAGCCGCGGCTGAAGTGATAGAGCAGCGTGTGGCCGCCGAAGTTGATGACGATCTGGCCGCGCGTGCCGGCCAGGTAGCCGATCTGCATCATGGTCGCGTTTTTCGCGGTGCCGAACAGGCTCACCTCGACGGTGCCGCTGTGCGCGGACCAGCAGGAGTGGCCGGCGGCCGGCGGCGGGCTCGCAGGACCCGAGATGACCGACGGCACCAGCCTGCCCCAGCCGTCGAACTCCAGCAGGTGCCGGTACGTGCCGTACGGCTGGGTGATGAACCTGGGCTTGGCCTGCTGCGGGCCGGTGATGAGCGGCGTCAGCAAGCTGGACGCCATCGCCGTGGCATCGACGAACTGCCCGCCGACGACGTCCGCGGGAATCGGATCATCCACGATCACGGTGCCGCTCGGCGCCTCCGCGAGAGCGATCCGCGCTGTCGCGACGTACGACTTGCCGACGGCGGCCCCGGGATCGGTCGGGTAGCTGTAGAACGACCAGACCGAGCCGATGACCATCGCGGTCAGCACGCAGGCCGCGGCGGTTCGCAGCGGGCGATGGTAGCGCGGTGCGTGCGCGTGCCGCTGCGCCACGGCGGCCAGCGGCAGGAAGGCGAGGCCAAGGCAGAGCGCGAGGATTCCGGTCGCGTCCCAGACGTACCTCGTCACCAGGCCGAGCAGGACGCCAGGCACGAACGAGGCCCGGCCGAGCACGACGGGCACCATGTCCACGATCACCAGCCACCCGGCCAGAATGGCCCACGCCCGCCAGGCCCTCGGACGGTAGAAGATGCTGACCAGCACGATGGCGGCGGCGATCACCCACGATGCCGCGGCGAGGACAACCGGCGGGTTCGCCGCCGCGTAGACACCGGCGCCTAGCCAGCGCCAGGGCCCGCCGAGGCTGCCCGGGATGAAGTTGTCCCTCAGCTGTGTGAGCGCGAACTGGAAGACGCCGCTGAACGACCCAGGGCGCCCGGGGGAAACGCTGGACGTCGCCAGCTGTGTCGCGTACACGACCAGGTAGGCACCGGTGACGACCAGGTACATCAGCCAGCCAAGCCACCGCGCCCGCAGCGCGATCACGATCGCCCGGAGCCATGACCCTTCCACGAAGAAGCCTGACGTCAGCGCCAGCAACAGCAAGGGAACGGCGGCGCCGCGCAGGCTCGACGCCATCGCAACGAACAGCCAGACCGTAGCCGCCAGCGCGTGCTTGAACCGGCGGGTCCTCAGATAGTGCACGTGCGATGTGATGGCGAGGAACGTCGCCGCCTGGAGCGGCAGCAGTTCGAGCGTCACCGTCCACCAGGACAAGCCGGAGAGCGACAGCGGGCTGAGCACGTAGACCGCGACCAGCACGAGGATCCCTGGATGGTCGCCGAAGAAGGTACGCAGCATCCGCAGCAGCGCCAGGCACGTGATGGCGAGCAGCACCAGCGTGGCGGCTGAGGTCAGCGCCCAGTCGGCCGGGGAGATCTTGACGAGGAACCAGGCGATCGCGTATCCGAGCGGCGTCAGATGGCCCGCGTCGACCCACATCAGGTACGTCCAGGTGAGCCCGGTGTGCGAAGCGCGTTCCAGGTAGATGAAGTCGTCGAACCGGAAGAACGAATGCGACAGCAGAATTGCTTTCCACCAGAGTGAAACCGCGATGAGCGCCAGGGAGCCGATGATGACGCCGTTGCTGCGCAGCCACGTCCCTGCCCTCGTGAGCTCCACGCTCGGCACCTCGGCCGACGGTGTCTGGATCTCCGTCACCTGTGCTCCAATCACCTGCTGCGGGCTGCGGCGAAGGGGATGCCCGTGTGCTCGCTGCCGACGATGTTACCGAGCGCAAGCGGACGTTTTGCGGCTGTTCTGACCGGCACGTGTCACCGTAAGATAACTGAATTCCTAAATATAGCGATGCTGGCGTACATCGCCTGGGTCGTTCGGTCTATGCTCGCGCTGGGCTGATGCAGCGACCGGCCGGAAAGCAGGATCCAACGATGCGTCGTACCGCGCAGACTCTGGCCGTGGCAGGCGCCATCATCGGGATGGGGCTGACCGCTCTCCCGGCCGCGGCACAGAGCCAGGGCGCCGTCGGCGTCGCCGGCAAGGCGCACACGCAGCGCTCGGCGCCAGGGCCGACAGCGGCCCAGCGCAAGGCTCTGGAGCGGGCCAAGCGACTCCTGGCGCTTCGCAATCAGCACGGCTCCATCGTCGGCCTCGTCCGGGGCCCTGACGGCGCCCGCGAGGGCAACGTGTGCGTGGTGGCGACCAGCCCGC
>WNGJ01000948.1_pt1 | contig 27587 bp, 27 predicted proteins | sample 5400611 | NCBI WGS metagenome assembly WNGJ01 (sample SAMN13153375, study PRJNA577476) | soil metagenome | isolation source: 40 cm soil or saprolite under Garry oak tree replicate 1 | place: USA:California | collected 2016-06-15
TACAGGTTGGTGCTGCTGTCAAGGTAGCCACCGGCGAACTTCCAGGGGTTGTTCAGCCCGCTCTGCTCCTGCTGATTGATGACCTGGCCGTAGGGATTGTAGTCGTAGCGGTTGACTTCGTTGCCACTGCTATCGGTCATACCCACGATCGTACCGAGCCCGTCGAAGAGGTAGTAGTACTTCTTGCCATCGGGCGTGCGCTCATCGTTCAACTGGCCACAACTACAGCGCACATAGTGCGAGGTTGCGCCACTATCTGTATAGGCCGACAGGCCCAGCCCGGTATACACCGCCGTATCTCCATTGATTTGCACCAGGTCCCTCTGACCCGCCCCACTATAGGTGAAGTTATCACTGCCAATAGTGGTGGTCTGGTTCTTCGTATTGTACGTATACGAGGCGCCGTTGGGCGAGGAGCCGAGCAGGTTGCCGCTCTGATAGTGGTAGGGACGCCAGTTACTCTCGCGCCGGTGGACGATGATTTCCGGGACCTCGCTGCCGAAGGAAGAAAGGCAGTAAAACAATCATACATACGGCTGGTGCAAATAAAATAGACCAGAGAAAGTTAATACGATAATATTCTGCAATAACAGCAAAAACATCGAATGCCAGAATGAGCACACAGAACATTATCTGAGCAGGACGCCGGAAAGCATTGTGAATACGTGGAGCAGTTTGAATAGCGATAATACCCAGGATGGCAATCCCTAGAAGGACTATCCACGCAATGATGACTGGTTCCCAATTCATAAAGAAGACCTCCTCTCCATATGATCGTGGAGATTTTGCAGGATCAGCTTCTCTCGAGAAGAGGTGCACACTCCTCCGGAGTTGCTTGATGCGCTTGTTGAAAGTGCTCATGACACGAAGCACACTTTTTGAACGCTTGTTTGTTTGGCTTTGAGCCGCTTGCCAGGCGGACCGAGACTACGAACATCCGATCGAAAAGTGTGCTTCGTGTCATGAGCCAGCTAGAGAAGTCTATTGTGTCAACGCCAATTATACATCGGCGTTAATAATTGTTCAAATATCTGAACAACGCTATGGGATAGCTGGTAAACCGCACGCAGCCGCTATAGCTTCATAATAACCTCCAATCAGAGCTGCGGAAATGAGAAATGTCAATCCGATAGTAACAACATAAATGATCCATCCGGCTGGACCAGTACTAAGTGCGGCAATGAATGCAGCGAAAGCGAGCCACCCTAGTGTAGTCGCAATGAGGCCTTGTAAAGCAGTTACCAGTCCATAGCCCACACCGACAATTGTGATTATACATCCAACAGTCAGGTTGAACCTCCCGCTTGGATCGACGGCATTGACCGGATTATCACCCACGTATACATATCCGCTTCCGGCTGTGTCCAACTGCGTCCAGCGTCCCAGCGAGGGGTCGTAGTAGCGCGTGCCGAACTTGTACAGGTTGGTGCTGCTGTCAAGGTAGCCACCGGCGAACTTCCAGGGGTTGTTCAGCCCGCTCTGCTCCTTCTGACCGACGATCTGGCCGAAGGGGTCATACACGTACCCGTTGACTTCCTTGCCACTGCTATCGGTCATGCCCACGATCGTACCGAGCCCGTCGAAGAGGTAATAATACTTCTTGCCATCAGGCGTGCGCTCGTTGTTCAACAGACCGCAGCTACAGCGCACAAAGTGCGTCGTGCCACTGGCGTCTGTGCGCACTGACAAGCCCAGCCCCGTGTAGACGAAGGTGTCCGTATTGACCTGCACCCGGTCCTGCTGGTCTGCACCGCTATAGGTGTAGCTGTCGCTGCCGATGTTCGTGGTCTGGTTCTTGCTATTATACGTGAAGGATGGGCCGCCAGTTGATCCAGTCAGGTTGCCGTTGCCATCGTAACTGTAGGTGGTGGTTGCCCCTCCCTGCAGTTGTTTGGTCAGCAGCTCATTGCCTGGGGCATAGGTATAGGTGTTCGTGACGGTTGGCTGACCTGATTTCGCGAAAATGTCTTTTGTACGATTGCCAGCAGCATCATACGAATAGTCATAATCTCTTAACAGGTTTCCCGCATCCGTTTTGTTCGCAGTAATTAACCGATTTTGCGAGTCATAGCCATATGCCCAGGCAGTTTGGGTGGACTGGTTGAATGGGTCGACGTGCACGGTCACGTTTTGCAGCAGAGCGGTTTGCGTCGAGCCGGATAGGTAGCTATACTGGAAGCTACTATAGGTGGTCAGGATGTTGCCGCTGCTGTCCATGGTGCCACCGATGCTCGTCAGTTCGTGTCCCGCCTTGTCGTAGGACATGGTCATGCCTGTCAAGTTGGGGTACTGGATCTTGATCTTGCGATCGGCCTGATCGTAGCTATAGGTGGTCTGGGCTCCATCGGGCTCCGTCAGCACGGTCATGTTGTTCACCGCGTCGTAGTGGTAGCTGACGGCGCCACCACCATCATTGAAGCTGGTCAGATTGCCGGCTTTATCGTAGGCCGTCGTGATAATGGTACCACCGGGCAAGGTCTTGGTGCGAATGCGGTTGAGCGCATCGTAGGTGAAGGTGGTGAGGCCGGTGTTGTCCTGTAACGTGAGCAGGTTGCCATTAGTATCGAAGGTATAGGAGGTTGTCGCGCCGCCGGCATAGCTGATTTTGGTGATGCGATCAAAGTTGTCGTAGGTGAAGTTGGTCTGTTGGTTGTTGCCATCGATGACGGAGTTGACCCGGCTCGTGTTGGGATCGACGGTGAGGGTGGAGGGTTTGAGGGTACTGCCGTTGGTCGCCGGCGGCGTCACTTTGATCAGGTTCCCATGGGCATCATAACTATAGGTGGTCAAGTTGCCGTTGGCATCGGTCATCGACGCTATGGTCCCATTCTGGTTGTAGGCGTATGTCAACCCTTTGCCCGTACTGTTGTTCACAGCCGAGGTCAGGTTGCCGTTGCTGTCGTAGGCGTAGTTGGTCTGATTGCCCTGCGGATCCTTCTGCGTCAGCGGGTAAAACAGGTTATTGCCCGACGACGGGTAGGTAAAGGATGTGGCGGCGCCATTAGCATCCTGGACCGAGTTCAACCTGTTGTTGGCATCGAATGAGGAAATGGATTGGTCGTTGAGCGCATCACTGTAATTGGTCACATCAAGGTTGGCATCGAACGTGGTACTTTTGTTGTGTCCATGGGCATCGGTGACCTTGTTGATCGTGTAGGGATTGGTGGGATTGGTGGTGTCAATGTAGTAGGTGGTGTTATGACCGTTGCGATCGGTGAAGACCGTGTTGCCGCTGTTATAGGCGAAGAGGATCTTGCCTTGTTGGGTAGCGTCGGTGATCGTGCTCACCTTATCCCCGGTCAGGTAGCTAATGCTATACGCTCATTCACAAACCGATGTGATCTAGTGGGATCATCTATAACCGATGTGATCTAGTGGGATCATCTATAGATGAACTGCTAGACAGAAAGCTTGACAGCATTTGTATCAACTGTTGCAAGCCATATGTGCCATGTGCTATAATCCGCATGGTAGATTAATTAGAGACACCAGAGGGGGACTACGAGGATGAAGAAGAAACCACCACCCTCTGTTTGGGGATCCTTGGCGTTAATGGGGCAGCTAGGCTTCACCATAGTAATTCCCCTGCTTTTAGGTACTCTCTTAGGTAATTACCTTGATAGTATTACACACCAGAAGATTTTATTTTTGCTACTCGGGCTGCTGCTTGGCCTGATCGTTGGAATATATGGAGCGTACCGTTTATTTGCACGCTTTTTCTAAACTAGATAGGATAGACGGAGCCATCTATAACGAAACGGCCCTCGCAGAGCACCCCGAATAGGAGGGAGGATACCGCGTGTACCCGCTCTGGCAACTGCAACCGATTCTAATACCACCAGAGACGATCTTCATGATAGGCCCGATACCTGTCACCAATACACTGATAGGTACCTGGATATCAATCATTGCTTTAGTTATATTCTTCCTTGTTGGTACGCGCCGGCAGGACATGATTCCTACGGGCGCACAAAACGTCGCTGAATGGGCCGTAGAAAGCCTGCTAAACCTGGTCGAGGGCGTAGTCGGCAAAGAAAAGGCGAGAAAGTTTTTTCCGCTCGTCGCTACCTTTTTCATCTTCATCCTGTTTTGTAACGTGCTGGATGTCTTCCCCGGTGTAGAGACCATTGGGCAGGTCAATCTGACCGCGGTCCAGGCGGCACATCTCGCTCCACCAACAAGCGTGTTCTTATTCGGGGCTTACTCTAATAAGGTTGCCCCCTGGGTGCGTCCCGGAACAAGCGATCTCAATCTGACATTGTCAATGGCGCTTGTTTCTGTTATTACCACGCAGGTCTTCGCCTTCCAGGCGTTGGGATGGAAGGCGAACCTGAGCAAGTACTTCAATTTCAAAGCCCTGTTTACACATGGCTTCCAGGGACCGATCGAGTTCTTCGTGGGACTGATAGAGATCATTTCAGAGCTATCGCGTATTCTCTCGTTCTCTTTCCGTCTCTTTGGCAATATCTTCGCCGGAGCCGCAGTACTGGCCGTCTTTGCTTACATACTGCCGTTCTTCGCCGATATTATCTTCATTCCGCTGGAACTATTCTTTGCCTTTGTGCAGGCGCTTATCTTCGCCCTGCTGACGCTCGTTTTCATGGAAATTGCTACCACTCGCGAACGAGAGACTGAGCCCGAAGCACGAGAGGAATATAAGCGAAGCGAGGCGGAAAAAGAAGAAGAAGCGGTGGCAGCAAGGTAAAGCGTAACATTGTCCGTTCATTTCGTCAATTGCTACTCGCAGATATTTTTCCTGCGATTGCATAAATTAACATCATACAAAAACAAAGGGGTTTCCTTAAGGAGGTTTTCATCGTGACATCAATCGCTATAGCACTGGCAATTGGTTTGGGGGCTATCGGCCCAGGTCTTGGTATTGGTATCGCTGCCGGCAGTGCCTTCAACGCAATTGGCCGCAACCCGGAAGCCGAGCCATTGATCCGTATCAACATGTTCATCGGCCTGGCATTCGCTGAAGCTATTGCCATTTACGCGCTGGTTATTGCCTTCGTGCTCACCGGCAGGCCGTAGTCTCCTCTGTACTCAGTGGCATTACCTCTGACGAAAGGAGGCACACTCACAAAATGCATGCAATTTTTCTTGCTGATCTATTAGGCGGGTTTGGCATTAATTTGTGGGCTTTTATCTCGCAACTTGTCAGTTTTACTATCGTCTTCCTGATTCTCTGGCGCTGGGGCTTCCCCCTCATCAGGAGGACACTCGAACGGCGGCAAGCCGTGATTCGCGAAGGCATTGAGAATGCGGAAAAAGCCAGGCGCGACCTTGAAGAGGCAACTGCGAAAGCTGAGCAGGTAATACAACAGGCACGTGTGCAGTCGCAGGAGATCGTTGCGCAGGCTGCGAAGATTGCCGAGAAAGAGGCCAAACGCATCCAGGACGAGGCCTATGTCCGGGCCGAGGAGATTGAGCAGCAGCAGATCGTTCGCATCCAGCAGGAGGCGGCCCGCGCACGTGCTGATATCAGTCGCCTGGTCGTCAATCTTACCATTAGCGCGGCAAGCAAGATCATCAGTAAATCGGTAGATAATAAAGATAACCGCCGCCTGGTGGAAGAGTTCGTTGTTGCTAGCGAGACAAGGGAACAGAATGATGCTTAGTGGAGCGATAGCACGTCGCTATGCCGAGGCCATCTTCGACATCGCGGTCAAGCAAAACACGCTTGACCGTACCCTTGACGACGTGCAAGAGATAGCCAAACTATTTGCTATCCGCAAGCTGGCTTATCTGCTGCGCGAGCCGAACATCCCCTGGAAGCGTAAAGAGGCAGTTCTACGCCAGGGGCTGGAGTCCAGGGTGCTGCCTACATCGCTCAACCTTGCATTGTTGGTCATCCAGCGCGGGTTGGTGGATATCATGCCAAACATTGCCCGTGAATTGAACCAGCTCGTACTTGACTATAAGAACGAGGCAATCGCACAAGTTACCACGGCAACGCCGTTGGATGCAAAGCTGAAGGACCGCGTCAAGCAAGCGTTGGAGCGCATGACGGGCAGAACTATAATCATGGAGACCAGGGTGCAACCGGCTATCCTGGGGGGCATAGTAGCCCGCGTTGGTGATAAAGTGATCGATGGCAGCGTAGAACGCCGCCTGAAAATGCTGCAACAGGAGTTACTAACAGACGTCGCCTCCGCCGCTGCTAGCATTGATTTTTTTGCTGAAGTGGGTAGTGAACCAGCACAGCTTTCAGGCGATGGCTCTCGACCCACCTTCCAGCCACAGGCACAAGATCGAACCCGGCAATAGAAGTTTGTAGTTTTTAGTATTCAGTATATATACAGTTTTTCATGCATCCGAAAGTACCACGAGGGTACTGTGTAGAAGGAAGGCAGGAACGAAGATGGCATCTTGGGCTGATGAAATCAGTGCCATCATAGAAAAAAACATCGCAGGTTTTGAGGCAAGCGAGGTCGCGGAGGCCAGCGTCGGCACTGTGATCGCAGTGCAGGACGGTATTGCCCGTGTCTATGGCCTGCAAGATGTGAAATATCTAGAATTGGTAGAATTCCCACGCACCGGGATTATGGGCATGGCTTTTAACCTCGAAGAGGAGACGGTCAGTTGCCCTATCCTGGGCGATTTCTCACAAATACGCGAAGACGACGAGGTGCGCACCACAGGCAGAATTATCCAGGTACCTGTTGGTGACGCACTGATCGGTCGCGTAGTAAACCCGCTGGGCGAGCCAATCGACGATAAAGGGCCTATTATTACCGACAAGTACCGGCCTGTGGAGCGTGTCGCTCCAGGTGTGATTACGCGCCAGCCGGTGAATACGCCCGTACAAACGGGCATCAAAGCGATCGACAGCATGATCCCCATCGGGCGCGGTCAGCGCGAGCTGATCATTGGTGACCGCCAGACCGGCAAGACGGCTATCGCTATCGATACAATCATCAACCAGAAGGGCAAGAATCTGCTCTGTATCTACGTGGCAATCGGTCAGAAGAACTCTTCGGTAGCACGCACCCAGGCTGTCCTGGAGCAGTATGGCGCGATGGAGCATACCATCATTGTGGTGGCGGGAGCCTCTGACCCGGCTCCTTTGAAATATCTCGCTCCTTACGCAGGCTGTGCCATGGGTGAGGAGTTCATGGAGTCGGGGCGAGACGCGCTGATCATCTATGATGACCTGACGAAACACGCCGAAGCATACCGCAACATCTCGCTGATCATTCGCCGACCACCAGGACGTGAGGCATACCCGGGTGACGTCTTCTACCTGCATTCGCGCCTGTTGGAGCGCGCTGCCCGTTTGAACGACGATATTGGTGGAGGCTCGCTGACCGCGCTGCCGATCATCGAAACCAAGGCGAACGACATTTCAGCATACATTCCAACCAATGTGATCTCCATCACTGATGGGCAGATTTTCCTTGAAACAGACCTGTTTAATGCGGGCCAGCGGCCGGCCCTGAACGTAGGCGTTTCGGTCTCGCGTGTTGGCAGCAGCGCTCAGAGTCGCGCTATGCGCCAGGTAGCTGGATCACTGCGTATCGACCTTGCGCAGTTCCGCGAACTCGCAGCGTTTGCGCAATTCTCATCAGACCTGGACAAGGAGACGCAAAGCCGTATTAATCGCGGCCGCCGCCTGACCGAGGTACTTAAGCAGCCGCAGTACTCGCCGGTGCCTGTGGAGAAGGAGGTAATGATTATCTACGCTGCAACCCACGGCTACCTGGATGATGTTCCCATAGATAAGGTCTCTGCATGGGAGAATGCGTTCTACCTCTTTATGGACTCTTATCACCCGGACATCGAAGAGGAGATTGTCGCGAAATCGGTCAAGGAACGCAATCCCATGTCAAAAGAACTGTTGCAACGCTTGAACAGCGCTATTGAAGAGTTCAAGACGACAGCGGAGCCGCGCTAGGAGATTGATGTATGCCATCAACTAGAGAAATCAGGCGGCGCATCAGGTCGGTGAAAAATATAGCCCAGGTCACCAGGACGATGCAGATGGTAGCAAGCAGCAAGATGCGCAGGGCACAGGAGCGCGTACAACAGTCACGTCCGTACTCTGAACAACTGCGGTCCCTCGTCTCGCGTCTTGCCAGGGTCACGGGCGAGGATGTGGGTGGAGAGATTGCGCTGCTCAAACAGCGCCCGGTGCGCAGGATCGGGTTTGTAGTGATTACCCCTGATCGCGGCCTATCCGGGGCCTTGCCGAGCAACATCAATCGCAGGGCTGCAGCGACTGCCATCGAGGAGCAGAACCGCTTCGCCCAGCAGGGGGAGCGACCAGCAGTGGATTACGTGGCAGTTGGCCGCAAGGGACGCGATTTCGTGCTGCGCAACCAGTTGCATTTGATTGCTGAGTTTACCAACTATGGCGATAGACCATCGTTAGCAGACGCGACGGCCATTGCACAGGTCGCTATGGACGCCTTCCTGAAAGAGGAGTTGGATGTCGTCTACCTGGTATATGCCAAGTTTGTTAATACTGTGACCCAGCAGCCGACAGCCATCCAATTGCTACCGGTCCAACCGCCCCCTGAGCAAGCTGGGGAGAGTAATACCGTCGAGTACATCTACGAGCCAGACGCCGCGACCATTTACGAGGCTTTGTTGCCGCGCTATATAGATGTGCTCGTCTACCAGGCGATGCTGGAGGCAGTTGCAAGCGAACAGTCGGCGCGCATGGTAGCCATGAAGAATGCTACAGATAATGCAAACGATCTGGTTAATGATTTGACTCTTACCTATAATAAGGCGCGCCAGGCAAGTATCACAACCGAGATTCTGGAGGTTGTCGGCGGCGCTGAGGGTTTGTAGGCGAGTAGGAGAAATATATGGCACAAACACAAGTAACCACAAAAGGAAAAATTGTCGAGATACTGGGGGCTGTGGTGGACGTTGAGTTCCCGACAGACCAGCTACCAGCAATCTACAACGAGTTGCGCACACGCGCAGTGGGAGCGGATAAGGACCTTGCGCTCGAGGTCGAGCAGCAACTGGGGAATAACTGGGTGCGCTGCGTGGCTATGGGTCCGACCGATGGTCTGCAGCGTGGGATAGACGTGATCGACACGGGAGGGCCAATCACGGTTCCCGTAGGGGAAAAGACGTTGGGGCGCATCTTTAATGTGCTGGGACAGGCGGTTGATAACAAGCCGGAGGTGACAGATGCTCCACGCCTGCCGATCCACCGGCCAGCCCCGGACCTGGAAGAGCAGTCAGCGACGATTGAGGTCTTTGAGACAGGCATTAAAGTCATGGACCTGATTGCCCCTTTCATGCGGGGCGGAAAAGTTGGGGCGTTCGGTGGTGCCGGTGTAGGCAAGACGGTTATCATCCAGGAACTGATCAACAATATTGCTAAGGGTCACGGTGGCTATAGCGTTTTCGCGGGCGTGGGTGAGCGCACACGCGAAGGCAATGACCTGTACCATGAGATGCAGGAAGCGAAGGTCATCGACCGCCTGGCGATGGTCTTTGGGCAGATGAATGAGCCGCCTGGCGCGCGTATGCGCGTAGCGCTAAGCGGCCTGGCAATTGCGGAATACTTCCGCGATGAAGAAGGCAAAGATGTATTACTCTTCATCGATAATATCTTCCGTTTCACGCAGGCAGGAGCCGAGGTGTCGGCGCTGTTGGGCCGTATGCCTTCAGCGGTAGGATACCAGCCGACCCTGGCGGAGGAGATGGGCGAACTGCAAGAGCGCATTACCTCGACGAAGAAGGGTTCGATTACATCGATGCAAGCGGTGTATGTGCCTGCCGACGACTACACCGACCCGGCCCCCGCGACGACATTCGCGCACCTGGACTCGACGATTGTGCTGGAGCGTTCGATCTTTGAGCAGGGTATCTACCCCGCGGTTGATCCGCTGGCGTCCACAAGCCGCATTCTTGACCCAAAAGTGGTGGGCCAGGAACACTACGACGTAGCACGCGGCGTGCAGAGTGTGCTGCAGCGCTACAAAGACCTGCAGGATATCATCGCCATCCTGGGTATCGATGAACTATCGGACGAGGACAAGCTGACGGTGGCACGCGCCCGTAAGTTGCAGCGCTTCTGCTCGCAGCCTTTCACGGTAGCGGAGGTCTTCACAGGGCTCGAAGGCAAGTATGTCCCCGTCACGGAGACAGTGCGCGGCTTCAAGGAGATTCTCGAAGGCAAATATGACCATATTCGCGAGGACTTTTTCTATTTGAAAGGTTCAATCGACGACGTTGTGGAGAGCTACGAGCAAGAGAGGCAGAAGGGATAGACGATGGCAGCACACACTACCATGCATGTCGAGGTAGTAACTGCCGAGCGCGAACTCTACAGCGGCGAGGCCGATATGGTGATCGCGCCTGGGTCAGAGGGGGAACTTGGCATTCTACCAAGGCACGCGGCACTTTTGACGACACTCAAAGTTGGAGAGATGCGGGTCAGGCTCGGCGCAGCCGAGGAACCGTTCTTTGTCTCCGGTGGTTTCCTCGAGGTATCTGACAACGTGGTGACGGTGCTGGCGGAAACCGCGGAACGCGCAGAAGAGATAGACGAGGCTCGCGCTGAAGCTGCTCGCCGCAGCGCGCAGGAGCGTTTACAGCAAGCGCAATCGGATGTCGAACGCGCAGAGCTAGAGGGCGCGCTTGAACGTGCCGTGGCACGTCTGCGTGTAGCTGAAGTTGTTCGCCGCAGGAGTGGCCGCCGCATCCAGCCACCTCCGCCTGCGCAGATGTAGCCCCCACTCCAGGGCGACTGCAAGGGATCGCTCCATAGGCGTCAAGTTAAGCATGGGAGAAGATTCAACGTGCATCGGCGCACAGGGCGGGGGCAAGCCCCAGCGGCGCAAATTGAAGCGGTTCACAAACGGTTGCACCGCCCCGCACCGCCCCAGGGTGGGGGCAAGCCCCACCCCTACTATATACGGGCTTGGCAGGCCGCTCGAGCGTAGAGGAAGGACGGACCTGGCGGTCGTCCTGACCACTTACGTTCGCGCCTCTGGGCTTGCCCCCGCCCCACCTCAGGGCGGGGCGGGGGCAACTCAATATTAGAAATCGCCGCTGCCTCCACCCCCACCGGAGTCCCCTCCGCCGCCGAAGTCGCCACCGGCACCTCCACCGCCAAAATCTCCTCCGCCTCCGCCGCCAGAGTCTCCTCCTGACCCACCGCCGAAGTCGCCACTGGCACCGGCCCAACCGCCATCACCCTGATCTTGTTCATGCGATTCGCGTTCACCCGCTTCTTTGCCCAGTTCATAGCCAAGGAAACCACCGGCTGCGGCACCCAGGCCACCGGCTGCCCAGGGATTCATGCCTGGCTGCTGATTGTAACCGGGAGGTCCGTAATAGTTTGGTGGATACCCCTGATTATACGGGGGCTGCTGGTTAAACGGCTGTTGATATGGCATGCCCATCGATGGACGACGACCAAAGCCGCCAAAACGCCTGCCCAAGAAACCGAACAGTACGACCACGCCCACTACTACCAGGCCGATAATAACTAACGCTATAAGTAGGCCTGAAAAGCCACCTCCCGAGGGGCCAGCGGACGTACCCAACGAATTGCGCAACGAGTCAACTGTGGAGATGGTCGCACCAGTATAATCGCCGTTACCATAGTTGCTGGTGAAAGCGTTCACTGCACTCCTAATCTGACCGCTCGATAGGGAGACATTGGAACCCCTGACAATTGCCAGGTGATGATGCACCGTATCCACGGCCATCACGATCAAATTGGAGTTGTTGCCAAGTTTCCCAAGTGTGGTATTATCAAACTGTGCCTTCGTCCCTGTAAATGTGTTTACCGTATAGATATCCATCGAATACGGCAGGCTCGATGCTTCATTCTGCACCTTGTTCTGATCCAGGACATGTGCATTATCATACACATGCACGGCATTACTGCCGCCACACGCGCTAACAAGCAAGATGCTGACCAGGACAACAAAAGCTAGAAAGCCTTTCCTGAGCCACGGCGTAAGGGATTGCGTATTTCTACTCAACAAAGTAACCCCTCCCTTTATGTATGCTAAACACTCTCACTCCAGCACACCAGGTGATAAGCAAGAGCTTATACAAGTTTACACCCTATACTACTACGTTTATGTGTGCCAATATGTTTTATTCCATTGTCAGTAAAAATACGGATCTCCTCTCGATTCCTCAGTGCCTGCGGCACTTCGCAAGAAGGGTGTTTCTGCTAGGTGCGCATTGAGCAGCCTGCGGCTGCTCAATGCGCACCTAGCAGAAAAGTTGTAGAAGGTCACAAGTTTGTGACCTATTGCAATTTCTATCGAGCCTGCTTCCATGTTACAATGTAAACGCTGAACAATCCTATTTTTTAATCTTGCACTATCAGGACGGAGTAAATACACGTGATGAGTACGACACCTGCCGGGCGACCGCGCCCATTTGTGCTGATTGTTATGGATGGATGGGGCGTCAATCCACGCACGGAGGGCAACGCTATCGCGCTGGCAAGAACGCCCAATATCGATAAGCTGGCGTGGACATGGCCGCATACGACAGTGAAAACCTCTGGCGAGGCAGTGGGCTTACCAGAGGGTCAGATGGGCAACTCCGAGGTGGGGCATCAGAATATCGGGGCGGGCAAGCGAGTGCTGCAGGACTATACCCGTGTGAACGAGTCAATTAAAGATGGCACTTTTTTCCAGAATCCCGCGCTGCTGAAGGCGATTGAGCACGTCAAGAAGCATGGGTCGCAGCTCCACATTTGTGGCTTGCTAGGCAATGGAGGCGTGCACGCGCATGAGACACATTTAGAGGCGTTGCTGCAACTGGCACACAACCACGATATTGAGCGAGTCTATATCCACTCCTTTACCGATGGCCGTGATACTTCGCCTACCGGCGGCATTGATTTTATAGGCCAGCTGCAGGCTCGAGCCCGTGAAATCGGCGGGGAACACGCTGCCAGGGTGGCGACGGTAAGCGGTCGCTATTACGCGATGGACCGCGATAATCGCTGGGATCGAACGGCGCTGACCTATTTTGCGATGACGCGCGGGGAGGGCGTACGCGCAAGCTCGGCAGTGGAGGCGATTCAGCACTCATATGAACAGGGCATCACGGATGAGTTTATTGTGCCGTCAGTGGTGATGGAAGATCAAAAGCCGGTGGCAGTGGTCAAGGCAGGCGATGCGCTCATCCACTATAATTTCCGGCCCGACCGCGCCCGCCAACTGACGAAGGCATTTGTGCTGCCAGAACTCCCTCCGCAGGCACAGGGAAAATTCGATAGAGGGCCACGGTTAGAGGATTTGCAGTACGTGATGATGACGGAATACGAGGCAGGGCTGGACACGTACGCTGCAGTGGCTTTTCGCGCTGACGAAGTCGAGATGCCATTAGCGCGTGTGATCTCAGAGCAAGGGATGCGGCAGTTCCACACGGCTGAGACCGAGAAATACGCGCATGTGACGTATTTTATCAATGGCAGGCGGGAGACACCTTTTGCGGGTGAGGACCGCCTGCTGGTGCCATCGCCTAAGGTGCCGACATATGATCTGCAGCCGGAGATGAGCGCGGCAGGCGTAACGGACGCAGCGGTGGAGCATATCCGCAGCGGGGAGTATGACCTGGTGGTTATGAACTATGCAAACGCGGATATGGTCGGACATACAGGAGTCCTGGAAGCCGCAATTAAAGCGGTGGAGGCAGTTGATACAGGCGTGGGACGCGTGGTAGAGGCAACCCTGGCCGTGGGCGGCGGTTTGTTGATTACTGCCGACCACGGGAATGCAGAGCAGTTGATAGAGTACGATACAGGAAAGCCGTTTACGGCACACACGACGTATCCTGTGCCGCTGTACCTGGTTGTGCCTCAACTGGCGCAAGTGCGTTTACGTGATGACGGTATTCTTGCCGACGTGGCACCAACTATTCTCGACGTGCTGCATATCCAACAACCCAGGGATATGACGGGACGATCTTTGATCATGCGCTAACCAAAGGGAGCGATTCTTTCATCACTAGAATAAGAGTTATCCACATACTTTATCGGAATATGTGGATAACTCCCGACAAGTGTGGATAAGAAGCGCGAAAGGCAAGGCCACCGCCAGGGTTGCCTTTACTATATTACGAGCAAAAGAGGTTTTACAGGCTGACAAGAAAGCAAGCCAGTAACTGCAAGGGCCGCTCTGCTAGCCGATTCTTTCTATAAGGGCCAGGGGAATGACAAGCATCGACCCATCTTCAAGGCGCAGGTGTGCGGCCCTGGCGCGCACACCAGAAGCAAAGATTTGTTGATGCGAGAAAAAGTGGTTAATTTCGCCTATCATCCCTTCGTGACTGCCGCTACAAATACGTACCTTTGAACCTATGGTTAAAGTGGGATCCGATTGCACAGATCGCCAGTCAAGTTGAACTTCTTGCATTGGCAGCGAGATAATGAGTTCAGGGAAGACCGGCAGGCGGATAGAGGTTGCGCCTGAGATCAGGGCTATCGCACCCTGGTAGCGGCTGAGCAAGTTGACGGTACGAGCGGGCATGGCTATCGTTCCAAGCCCTTCTGTAAAGAGTAGGGTAATAGAAGGTAGACGGGCCTGTGCGAGTTCAATGTCAAGGCTGTTTATCAGGGAAATGAGATCGGTGCGTAGGAAGTCCTCCAGGTCGCGACTGGAGATACTGCTAGACACGACGCCCACTACACCGGAACTGATGGCTTGATGCAGCATGGCAATGTTGAGCGGGCCGGGAATCACGAGTATCGTGCCGGGGATGATCGGATGTGGTGCACCAGGCCCTGAGGGTCGATTGCTGGAGACCAGGAACTGGGAACCCGAGTGCCACATCGTGAGAACCCCGGCAGCCTGGTTGCCTACACCTAGCGCTCCCTGGACAACGGCGGCACGGGTTTCAATAATCACTCCACCACGACGGGTAATAGCGACGACCCGCCCTCGCATACCGGCAAGTACGGTTTCGCTCATGTATTGACCCTGGACACGAACACTCCCCTGTAAACCTTTATTGCCGGTTGAGAGGCCAGAATAGGATGTGGAAGGCGACACAACTTGTGGGAACGCGGTGACGGCTTCGGCGATATCGGGTTTGTCCAGGCGAATCACAGGTTGGTCCGGCTGTACTTCCTGGCCTGGACGAACGAGAGCGATACCCCTGGTTTTATAACCACCGGGCCAGCGCTCTCTCTGAATAAGTATTTGCGTGACTACGGACCAGCCGAGCGGATAGGTCATACATCTCACGCTCCAGGCAACCGCCAGGGTCGCCCCTACATCTCACGCTCCAACAGCTTGCATCCATTGCAATAAACGAGCATGGCGCTCGGTTTCGTCTGTGGGTAAAACGAGAGGTCTGCCGCGTGCATCTATTACCAGGCCCATTAACCCACCATCAATCTCTTCGGCAGCGCGTGCTCGCTCGCCCGGGCCAAGGCCAACATCAACGGTAGGCCCCGGATAGAGTGTGAGCAAGGCCTGCTCGTTTATATGTAGCGGGATGATTTCAATAGATCCACTCATGACTTCGGCCGTTACTTGCCGCCCGTTGCTGTATTCGATACCCACACGGATGGCCACCTCGCCCTGGGGCATATCGCCGTGAGGTATGACACAGGTACCGAGTCTATGCATCACAGCATCATTCTCGTTGACCTGTACGGCAGCGATGGGGGCGACGGTAGCAACCGCTCCGAGCTGCGAAATAAGCATCGTGCGATCCAGTACTATTGAAGTAACACCTCGTGGTTGCAGCGCATCGAGCAATAACAGCACTGACTGCCCAAATTTGGACGCGTGGGCCAGTACCCCACCGGTAGCCAGAATCAAATCTGCATCAAGCTGGTTGAAGTGATGCCGCCTTGCTGCTTCTACGGTAAGCGTAATAGCTTCTCGCGCAAATGCCTGCCCAATCTGGAGGTCGCGCATGCTGGTTGGTATGACCTGGGGATGCAGCAAACGATTGATAACATACTGCCGCAACTCGTCTTCCGTGATCGTGAAGGGCAACCAGCGAGCTACGCGTTGTGTTCCGGCTTTTTCGAGGATGGCACCAAGGCTGGGACCTACCCCTATGCCGGTATTCACAAGCGGTATAAACTCACCGCGTTCGCCTGCCGTCATGATGGTCGTGTTCGTTGCACCGACATCTACCGCAGTTACGTTCATCGCATAATGTTGGGCGAGAAAACGCACCAGGCTGCTTAACGAACTGGGAGTGGCAACGGGTGCGGAACGTGACCAGGAGCGTATAGACTCGTAGCCGGGGATGTGCTGCATGATATCACGCTCATACAGGGCCGTAGTGGCCATGCTGGCCGGTCCAAGTTGCTGCTGGGAGACAAGCGATTCTATGCGTGTGACCTCTGCATGCCCGACTAACATACGACGCACGGCTTCGACATACTGAGGAGCACCGGCATACAGTACAGGCAGTTGACGTACACCAGCATCATTCTGAGTTGCATTGACAGGAGCACTGCCATTCTGATAACGTTTAAGTTCCTGCGCGGCGTTTATAACCAGTTGGCTTGCCTCTTGCAGCGGTGTCGGACCGGCAGGACCATCCGCCAGGCCTACAATCAAAGCAGCATGCGGCCGCAGTTCCCGTATACGTTCGAGCTGGCGTTCCCATTCCAAATTTATACGCTCCCGGGTCCACTGTCCCTGGTTACCTGTGGTTGGCGAAGCCATAGCGCCGGCACCTACCTGATGAGGAGTTGACATTGAAGCCGCCAGGTAAGAAGGAGCGGGCAAAGCATATGTCTCTGCGTATAATCCAGAAACTGCCTGGGCCGTAAGTTCTTCGAGCTTCGTGGATACAGCACCCAGAACAATAATGCGCATTGGTCCCCCGGCGCTGACGGTCGCGACAAACAGGTCAACTCCATCCCCCGTCGGTTGCTCAGGCGAGATTAAGTTCCCACCGGCAACGAAATGGCGGCCTGTTATAAACTCGATCTCGTTGATAGCCTGGATAATGCCCTTGCAGATATCTTGATAAGGGGCAGCGGTCGTTGTAGGCGCTTCGCCCCGTGCCATTAATCGATATTGTCCCTCTACAAGACCAAGCAGCGAGACTTTCGTGAATACGGTACCACAATCAGCAACCAGTATCGAATTGGCGGACGCAGGGGTTTTACTGCTTGCTGGACTTTGTCCTCCCCCCAGGTAGGTTTCTGTATCCATCTCCACTATCCTTATCTCAATTAGGAGAACCAGCTGCGGATGGTTTCGATAATTCCACGCTTCGCGGGTTTTGCGCCAGGCGAGTTTATGTTCGACCTCTGACCACGACCAGGCTGTCCGCCCATTGGATAACCTCCAGCGAGGTTAGACCCCTGCGCTGGTGGTACACCGCCAAATCCGGACGGCTGATTGGGCGCATTCCATTGAGGACCTGCAGCAGGTATATTGGGAGCCACTGAAGCTACCCCTAACATCGATGAAAAGACGTTTGCAGCTGCTTCACTCTGTCCCTGAGGCATCATTTCACCTCGCGGACGGCTGGGAACGCGTACACTTTCAACGCGAGAGGCTGCACCATAGGAAGCAGGAGGATGAGCATCTCCCACGGGTGGCATCCCTGCTTGTTGCTGAGCATCCGCAGAACGCAGCCAGTCAGGCAATGCATTCGCATCTATCAAGGACGAGCCCGAGAGATTGCCACGCGCGCCGGGGATTTGTCCCGGCTGGCCTGACTGGCCCTGTATATGCTCATTTTCACGCAGCCAGTTTGGTAATGAGTTCATATCAAGCAGGGATGACGCTGCCATTCGCGCTTGTTCATCTTGTGGAGCAGCAGTGGGAAATCCTGCTGGCTGCCCAGGCTGGTTACCTTGCATCCACTGAGGCAATGCTTGTTGATCAATCAGATCCTGAGCCGAAAATCCTCTTGAGGGAGGAGTAGGATCACCTCCAATGGGGCCGGGAGCATCAAACGCAGCTCTTGAAGCTGCCTGGTTTTCCTGTACCCACGAGGGTAGAGATTGTTCATCTAGCAATGAATGGGCTGAAAATCCCTTTTGCGGCAACATCCCTTCGTCTGTGTTGGGTGCAGGGGCTGTGGCTGGTGGCCGCCAGGCAGGGAACTTGCCAGAATTGCCTTTTTCCAACATCTCAGCATTCTCTGGGCTCATCCAACCCGGCAAAGCACCTTCATCAATAAGGTCGGCTGGCGAAAAATATGGCTGTTCATTGGCAGTTGAGCCTGGTTGCTCATGCACGCGCAGCGACTCGAGCCATGCTGGCAGCTCTGACCGTTCTTGCATACCCATTCTTGGGCCCATCCTTTCTTGATCAAGGCCGGATAAGGGCATGCCACAATTCTGACAATTCGCCAGACCTGCCTGCACCGGTTTCCCACAGCTTTTACACGAAATCACTTTGGCTCCTCACTTTCGCCAGGCCTCAAAATGTGTTTTCCTAACATACAACTACCGCAGTGTATCATGCTTTTTCCTGCATGACAACGAATATAAGGCACGATGAGACATATTAGTATGATACAATACACGCCTGGTGCCACTTCCAAAAGTACTATTGCCTTCCCTGCTTGCCTCCCGTTATGGCTTCTATTAAAATAGAACTGGAAATGGTATCATTCTGTAACAAAGTACCCCATATTTTCTTAGAGGCGCCTACAAATGTTTGGAATACCACTCGCACTACCAACTCGTAAACGCGTTACAAACAAGACAACTGGCAAGATGGAGAAGATTCAACGCTTGCCACCCGGCCTGACCCTCAGTAGTGGCATAGCTGTGCTGGCATACCACCGTCGTTCTCTCAACAGGAGTGGTGTCGCCGGAACTATCACTACCGGCACAGCTATCCTTACTATGGGCGGCTGGTCATGGGGGCTTTCGCTCATTTATTTTTTTATTTCATCTAGCCTGCTGTCACACTTTCGAGAGCGCGAAAAGGCACGCACCGCTGCAGATAAGTTCAGTAAGGGGTCACAACGCGACATTTTGCAGGTTGCCGCAAACGGTGGGGCTGCAACACTGATGGCCCTCACCTACGGGCTGACGGACGATCCACTGTTGCGGGCAGGTTTCACGGGTTCACTTGCTACCGCTACCGCCGATACCTGGGCCACCGAATTAGGGGTGCTTAGTCCGCACCAGCCACGCCTGATTACAACCGGTAAGCAGGTGCCCGCCGGTACCTCCGGCGGTATTACTTTGCCTGGCACGAGTGCGGCTTTCCTGGGCGCGCTGTCGTTTGGACTAGTTTTCTGGGCGCTGCAGGGTTTCCGCAAGTCGCTCGCGTCATTGCCGCTAGTTGCGCTGTTAAGCGGGCTAGCGGGCAGCTTCTTCGATAGTCTCCTGGGAGCCACGGTACAAGCCATGTACTACTGCCCCAGCTGCGATACAGAGACCGAGCGTCGTATTCACGACTGTGGAACGAAGACGCAGCTTTTACGCGGTGTAAAATGGATGAACAACGATACGGTGAATTTTCTGGCAACGCTGTTTGGCGGGCTTGTGGCAATGAGGATACAACGCAAAAAGATTCAGAGCACTACCCGCTAAAAGGGAAAACACATGACTACTATCATACGCCGCTTTATGCCACAACCGTGGAATCCTCTACGCGCTGCAACGTCAGGTCTACTCGCGACGATAGCCTACAGCGTAGCAATGGAGGGAGACAAATCTTTGACGCACAGTCGCTTCAGCGATGTACGTTTCATCCAGGGACTGATACAGGGCAAGAATGCATCCAAAAAACGTTTGCCCTTGCTCGCCTGGACCATTCACCTGCTCAACGGCGTGATGCTGGGGGAAATCTATGCAGCGGTCTTTAAACGCTTCCTACCTGGCCCAAATTGGCTGAAAGGGACCATTTTTGGCGAAATATTCATCGTCTCCGCGTGGTGGCTGACCCCGCTCGCCGATAAATATCACCCCATGATTAAAAGTGGCGAACTGCCGAAACTTGCCAACTGGTCTTCATTCTTCCAGAATATTTTCCGCCATCTTGTCTTCGGGCTGACACTGGGCCTGCTTTACCGCGATACCGAGGGCCGATGATGAAGTTTAGCAAGCAACATCGGTAATACCCTGTAGGCGCACAATGTATTGGCGCAGCGCCGATTGATCGGTCAATGGCCCGTCGATGCGCTCCCCAGGCCGATCAATCGGCGCTGCGGGCATGAATGCGCCGCCTACGGATGGCTGGATTAGTTTGTTAAAAGTCTGCATTGCGCCCCAACAATCCAGGGATAGGGTGACTACATCCAGCGCTCTATCAAATTACCCACGAGTGGTAAGTGATAGTTTGGTCGGAACCAGGCCATCACCAACAGGTAGACTGCCAGGATAATCATCACCCACCAGATTACAGAACCAAGCAGACCCAGGCCGAGCCCTACCACGCTGCCAATCAGGGGGATCCCACCCAGGAAAAACTTTACTATGTTTACTACAGCGTAAAGTATCGATAGTGGCCCCAGGGTAGCCACTGCCTGCAATGCATTCCATCGCACATTGCGATTCTTCTCAATAAAGAAAACCAGCACGCCCAGCAGTATGCCTAAAATCCAGGCCAGGGCAGATGGAACAAACAAGACTATAACTAAGAGCAACGGATAGATCAGGGCGCGTTCCCACCGCTCAGGAATGCCCAGCGTCGTCGCCCCATTCGTCCATGTTCTACCTCTTGTCATCCTATCTCTATTCATCATGTAATGCCTCATTCCTTGTCCAACGTCCAGGCTCCGTGCACGGTTTTCTTGTATTCGCAGAAGCCCTACGTTTTATTTTCCGCTTCTGAAGTGTATACGTATATCTCTGTCGCGTGTTGCAATTTGCTCAAGAATTGTATCTCACTTCGTTTCAAGCCATACACACTCCCATGACGATGCTCATGACGCTTTCATGACGCTTCCTCCTTATATAAATGTTACGTAACCATTCAGGTCTCCTTTCTCTTGCGCCGCCTCCGGCGGTGGGGTGAGGGAGAAAGGCGGGGGCACCCCGCACCCCGCCAAGGGGCCTTGCAGGCCCCTTGGAACCCCCTGCTGAAGAGTTACAATGTTACAAATATCTAAAGGTCTACGAGCCATGAAACCTCTCTTGCAACAATTAAAACCATCCTCTAATAAAGCATGCATGGTAGTACGTTATGCAATAGGGCTGGCTACCGGGTTGGCGGGGATAGCAGATATGCTATCCGCCATTGTCTCCAGGCTCAATTGGAATATACTGTTAGGTGCATGGCCCATTGTCGTTCACCACGAGGTACAGAGACTCACTGTAGTCGTTGGTTTCTTTCTTGTGATACTCTCATATGGCTTAATACGCGGCAAGCACCAGGCGTGGACGATTACACTGGCGCTCCTGGTACTGTCTTTCTTCTTGCATATCCTGCGGGGAGGTTCAATACTCGCAACGCTCGTAGCGCTAGCGCTCACTCTCTTGCTCGCGGTACTGCACAGCTACTTCCGCGCCCGCAGCGATCCACCATCGGCGAGACGCGGCTACATTGCCTTGATCCTGGGGCTGGGTATCGTCGTTTTCTACACGCTTGGAAGTTTTATTGCGCTCTATAACCAGTTCGAGCCATTGGTAGATCGTTATGGCATCGATGGAGTCATTCTGCGACTTCTCTACCATGCGCACCTGCAACTGTCAGCGGGCACGCAGGCATTTTTCTTTGAAAGCGCGCTTCCGGCGCTCTGTCTCAGCGCTGTGCTCTATGGTATGGTGTCGATCCTGCGCCCGGTGACTGCGACATTGCTGCCGAATGAAGAGGAACGCCGCGCGGTTGCTTCACACACGCGCATGTATGGCACAAACTCCATTTCCTACTTTGCTTTGAGCGAAGAGAAATCCTACTTCTTTTCAGCCTCAAAGAAAACCGTCATCAGTTATGTGCTGGAAAGAACCGTGGCAGTAGTAGCCGGCGATCCAATCGGACCCGAAAGCGAACTGGTCAGCGCAATGCAGGAGTTCATCGAATTCTGCCACCAACAAGATTGGACCATCGTATTCTGGCAGGTGCGCAATGATCTCGCCGATCTCTATCGTTCGCTTGGCTTGCATTTGCTCAAAATCGGCGAGGACGCGATCATCAACACCCAGGCTTTCACGCTCAAGGGTGGAGCTATGGCAAATGCGCGCTCTAGCGCCAAACGAGCCGAGAAGGATGGGCTGCGCATCGTCTTCTATCGCGGGCAGGTACAGGATAGCGAACAACTCGTCCAGGTGGAACAGATCTCGCAGAGGTGGCTGGCTCAAAAAGGTGGCTCGAAGATGGGCTTTAGTATGGGTCAATTCGATCCGAGGGGAGACCCTGAACAGGTCACCGCGCTTGCAGTTGATAACAGCAACAGGGTACATGCGTTCGTAACGTTTGTGCCCATCTACGGGCGAAAGGGTTGGGGACTTGACCTGCTGCGCCGCTCCGAGCAATCAGCTCCTGGTACCATGGAACTCTTGCTGGCCCGCTCAATCGAATACCTGAAGAGTTACGGGGCCGAAATGGTCAGCCTGGGCCTCGCTCCTTTAAGCAATGCCAATGAGGAAGATGTCTCGTTCCTGGACAGCAGCATTGATTTCCTGACACACCGGTTTGGCAATCTGAGTAAAAGCCAGTCGCTGTTCAACTTCAAAAAGAAGTTTCAGCCAACGTGGGAGAGCCGCTACCTGGTCTTCTCTCATACACTTACGCTGCCAAAGATCGGCTGGGCACTCTACAAAGCTCACCAGGAAGACGCTACGCTGCTTCGATCCTTGCGCCAGTCCATAAGGGACCTGCGCAAGAGTTACGAGGCAGCGAAAGAGAAAATAGTCACAGGCACATTGGAAGTACTCGAGGTCTAGTGGTGGTCAGTGTATCTACCCGGGAGATATAATCAGGAGGGCTTGCCCTGGCAGGCTCTCTGCCGTATAATGAAAGCGGAACTCAATACGCAAATATGTTTTTCAGGAGGCATCACTACGATGGGCGGTCCTACTCTACAAATTGTAGATCCGCAAGGTATCTGGTTGGCAGACTTGTTTGGTTTTATTCTCTCGTTGCCAACTTCGCTCTTCTTGGCATACTGGATAAGCAATGTAAAAAGGCCTATGGTGGTCGTTATCGGAGCATTCATCGGCTGTTTTCTCGGCTTCCTCATTATCCTCGGCTGGGTTGGCACACTGATCTTCGACACGACATTACCAGGCGCAAGTACAGGGGCAACCTTCTTTGGCTCTGTGCTCTTCAACTCTGCGCTGGGTTTAGTCTTTGCCATTTTCGCTGACCTGATTGTCGCTCGCCTGACAGCGCGTGATTATCGAAGGCCGTCTGCCGTTGAGGGGTGAATCGGGCAAAGGGATGTTCTATCTCCTGCACGGCAATGACGAATTCACCTGTCGAGAGCAGCTAAAACAGCTCCGCCAGCAGGGGAATTTTGACTATAACCAGGATACTTACTACGGCGGTGAGGTCGATCTTATGACCCTCACCTCTACATGTAATACTATTCCCTTTCTCGCAGAGCAACGACTCGTCATCCTTGAAGGGCTGCCCAAGCGACGGCGAGGCGAAGAAGCCTCTTCTGTCACAGCCGAATCAAAGGAAACACCCGCAAAAAGCGGCAAAGCAAAAAAAAGCAAGAAAGGCAGTAAAAACCGCTCAGAATCGCGGGCAGGCTTTGAAAAGGGCCTTGTCGAGTACATTCCCCGCCTGCCAGAGACCACGGTGCTGATCGTACTAGTCGATGAAGAACTTACTTCCAGCAGTCCCCTGCTCAAAGTAGCGGTAGAGCATGGCAGGGTGATGCAGTGCACCCTGCCCAAAGGGGCTGCGCTGGAAACCTGGATCGGCAAAAGAGCAGCGGGCCTCGGCGTGAAAATCACTGCGGAAGCAGCGGCCATGCTGGCAAACTTCATCGGCAATCAACTGCGCCTGCTGGCTAATGAACTCGATAAGCTGGCAATGTATGTTGGGCCCGGCGCAACGATTACCGCCGAAGACGTGCGCCAACTGTCGGCGCAGGTGCAGGAGGCACGCATATTTGACCTGACCGATGCCCTCGCCCAGCGCAATCGCAAGCAGGCCCTTGATTTGCTGCACGACCTGCTTGCAGATGGAGAGCCGCCCTTAAGACTCATCAGCACCATCACCTCGCAGGTGCGCTCGTTGTTACTTGTCAAAGAGCTTACCGGTGAAGGACTGCGCATTCCACAAATTGTCTCCGCCACCGGCATGGCACCCTTTGTGGCTGAGAAAGCCCTGCGCCAGGTAGGTAAATTCAGTCCGTCACAACTGGAAGGGATTTATCGCCAATTGTTGGCAACTGATGCTGACCTCAAACGCAGCCGTATGACTCCCGACATGGCACTAGACTTACTAGTCGTCAACTTCGGCAATAAATGAAGTAAGGTAGATTGCTTGAGTTACGTTGAGGACACGGGTTGAAATTCGACCGTCCCGCTTTTTCCTCCACTTTTCAGAGCAACATAGGCTTGCTCAAGCGTGATCGTGGTATCCACGCCCTTACACATGTCATAGATTGTAACCGCTGCAATCGTTGCAGCCATGAGCGCCTCAACGTCTACACCGGTCTTGTAGGTAGTGCGCGCACGCGCCTCAATATCAATGCGTCCCTGGGCGCTGTCGAGTGCAAACTGCAGGTCAACGTGCGTCATGGGCAAAGGATGGCAGAGGGGTATCAGTTGTGAGGTTTGTTTCGCGGCCATAATGCCGGCGATTTTTGCTACCTCCAGCACGCTTCCTTTCGATACCTGGTTCGTCTCTATAAGCTCAACGGTATGCGGCTCCATGCGCACCCGTGCCTTTGCGACGGCCTCGCGCACGGTTTCTGGCCGATCCGTCACATCGACCATGTGGATGTTGCCACTCTCATCCAGGTGCGTCAGGTGAGTAGATGAATGAGCATATTCGGTCATTGTGCAAGTTCCTTTTGTCGTCTATAAAGATTTTTGGCTCTGATATTGTATCATGTGGATAGAGAAAGAGTGATGCACAATTCTGTATTGCACCAACTGATTAGCGAGCGTATTCAACGCGAAGGGCCTCTACCTTTCGCTGCATACATGCGTATGGCACTCTACGAACCCGGTTATGGTTACTACGTGACCGGGTCCGCAAAAATGGGCTGGCAGGGCGACTATTACACCAGCACAGATGTCTCTACACTCTTTGCCAATTGTATGGGGAGACAACTCCATGCAATGTGGGAGCAATTGAAGTGTCCCTCGCATTTCATCGTGTTGGAACAGGGCGCCGGACGGGGACACCTGGCCGAAGGAGTACGAGCATGGGCGCTAAAAGAGGCCCGAGCATTTCATACCGCCCTCGATTACCGCACCGAGGATATACATGCTGGACGAGATGCCCTGGATCTGGAGCTGCCTAGCGCTCCACCGGCTATTGTGCTCTCGAATGAATTGATCGACGCTTTCCCTGTGCATCTCGTCGAAAAACATGGCGAACGGCTATATGAAATTTTTGTGGACGTACAGCAGGACGGGCGTTTCTGTGAAGTGTTAGGCGAGCCGAGTACACCAGAAGTAGCCGGCTACCTGGATTCTTTCAATGTACCCTGGAGCGCCTTTGAAGAGGGGTGGCGAGCGGAGATCAACCTGGACGCTTTCCGCTGGATTCAGCGCACAGCAAGTCTCTCACGACGCGGTTTCATCCTCACAATCGACTATGGTGACAAAGCCAAGGCGCTCTATACTGCTGCACGAAAGCATGGTACGCTGCTCTGCTATTTCCAGCACCACGCGAACGAACGCCCGCTGCAGCGCCCTGGCGAACAGGATATTACCGCGCACGTCAACTTCAGCGCACTTATCAACGAGGGAAGACGCCTGGGTATGCGCTTGCACAAGTTCACGACCCAACGCCTCTGGTTACAAAGCCTGGGTATTCAGGAGGAGTTAGAGCAGCGTCGTATCCACGAGTTCGCTGCAGCGGACACAGAACGCGCCACCGACCGGGGCCAGGTGGCGCTCTTGCAATGGCGAGACTTACGCGAGCGCGTAGCGGCACTGACCGACCCGGATGGCATGGGAAACTTTAAAGTGCTGATCATGAGGCGCTAATATTTAATGATGGTATTTGAGGAATGTATCCAGAGTTAAATGTTCCTCAACCTGGTCACTTCTCTCACGCTGGTTCATTTGCTCTTGATCGAGCAATCTCCGCATAACATCAACAGTCTTATCAATCTTATTGACCTTAATCTCAACATTCTTCAGCCTATTCTCGATAGTATGCAGACCCTCTTCTATCCGCAGTTTGGTATGCAATATGTCTGATTGTAGTTCTTCACGGGTTAGCTTCGCTTCTGCTTCGACTTCTTCTCGGAAAACCTTTCTCAATTGGTCTACATCTTCTTTGGTTAACCTAACCTCAACTATACAAGTATTGACTCCTGGGTACAGGAAGAGATGTGTGAGAAAAAAGTCGGTTCTTACTGCTTGGACTCTCAAACAAACCTGTTGGACTATGGACAAATGGCCTGTGAAAGAGTAAACTCTTCCCTCAGAACGATCGCTTATTCGGTATAACCTGAGTGGCAAGGAGCCAGGGGATAACGACAATGTTTAACACTATAGTAACGTGGCAACGTGGGCATGACATTATCCAGCAACACATTCTCGCAGATATTCAGGATATGGATGTACCAGAAGCGAGAGATTTACAAGCTAAGTCTCCAACAGATGCTTTTTGGGTCTTCACAAACTTTGAGTATGACATTAAAAAAGGGGATATACTGGTCAATGAAGCAAATCCGTCTGAGACCTATCGTGTCTTTGCGAGAGTAAGAAAATACCCTGGTCATGCAGAAATACCTGTAGAGCTAATCTCAGACGATGAACAGCAACCAGTATCTATGCATCAAGAAGCTGAACAAAAAGAAGACAGTCAACAAAGTACTAAAGGGCGTGCATCTGCTTCGATGAAAGGGTTTGTATTCTCCAAGCTTGTCCATGAATTGCTGTTGAAGTTAGGCTACAAAGTTGTAGTTGAACCAGGGGGAGTAGATACTGGGGTTGATTTTCTTGCCTCTTTTCCTATCACGTATCCAGATGGTACTACGAGGGAACAAGTATGGGTTGTAGAGGTGAAATACAGGAACTTGGCGGGCAAACTGGGTGTAGACACGTTGCGTCAAATATATGGATACGCCATGATGCGTAAAGCGTCTAAGGCATTGCTCGTGACGAATATGACCCTCAGTAGGGATGCACAAGAGTTTGTCGCGTATAACAATGAGGTGGAAATTTGGGATATTGATAAGCTTCTTGCTCTCCTCAAGCGGTTCCCTGAACTAAACCAAAAATATACAGACGTGATACCTCAGTTGAGTACCGCCATTGATGAAGAAGAACTGATAGATAAAACGCTTGACGGTCAGCACGAACTCATCAGAGAACTGAGGCGTTTACCAACAGGGGATGGGAAGGCATACGAGGGGGTTGTAAAAAGAATTTTAGAGTTTTGTTTTCATGATGAATTTAGCCCTTTCGCAATAAAAGAGGATGCCATCCCGAATTGTGTGTAAAGATTTCTAGTAAGCAAGGAGGCAAAGAGACGAGAGTGGAGCAGAAAACATGATCGAAAAGGAAAAAGCTCTTGTGCGAGCAAAGGTTGTCCCTGAGAAATGAGGAGCAACGG
>WNGJ01000950.1_pt1 | contig 27584 bp, 27 predicted proteins | sample 5400611 | NCBI WGS metagenome assembly WNGJ01 (sample SAMN13153375, study PRJNA577476) | soil metagenome | isolation source: 40 cm soil or saprolite under Garry oak tree replicate 1 | place: USA:California | collected 2016-06-15
CTGCCACCATCACGGCGCAACGGGCACACCACCTCCTCCTCCCCGACGGGTATCAGTGGCAGAAACGGCAAAACGGGCAAAGTTCACAAATGCTGCAGCGGCACTGCCAATTCAACTGGTAGAATACTTCCGACCCTCAGACGAGATGCCAGGCCCCTGGCGACTTCGGAGGTGAGACGTTCTACTGCCATCTGATTATGATTTCAATCTCAGACGAGATGCCAGGCCCCTGGCGACCTGCGGCAAGCTGGGTGATGCGTGTGATGAAGTGTAGATTTCAATCTCAGACGAGATGCCAGGCCCCTGGCGACCCATGCATCGGCTATCTTCTGCACGCGCTTCTTATCTATTTCAATCTCAGACGAGATGCCAGGCCCCTGGCGACATCGGGCAACCCTTTACAGTTAGGACAAGCGGGGGATATTTCAATCTCAGACGAGATGCCAGGCCCCTGGCGACGTCTCCTTCCTCATCGCGTCGGTGTCTCCCCATGATATTTCAATCTCAGACGAGATGCCAGGCCCCTGGCAACAAGTTTGAGCGGAGCCGCCAAGTGCGCCACTCAACTGATTTCAATCTCAGACGAGATGCCAGGCCCCTGGCGACCATCGTACCACTTCCATGTATTGGTTGGAACGAGATATTTCAATCTCAGACGAGATGCCAGGCCCCTGGCGACGTGGAACAGCGCTCACCTCCACTGATACCATTGCTATATTTCAATCTCAGACGAGATGCCAGGCCCCTGGCGACGCCACGATAACAGCTTGCCGCACATCGCCTTGCATGATTTCAATCTCAGACGAGATGCCAGGCCCCTGGCGACACCGATATGCCTCGATTGCCTTGTAAAGAGGATCCATGATGTTGTTCGCGAGGGAGCCACTTTATTTCCATTATTCCGGGGGCTTTGTTGTACTATGAGATAGTATATACGGAAAGTTGAGTATTTACAAGGGCTTGTGAAGAGCCCTGGGATGGATGTACTACCTTGCGAGGCAGCGTGCTTGGGGTTACCACCACTGGCTGCCTCGCTACTTCTGTTGTAAGTTCCGCAACTCGAAATTTCCAAAGAGATGTCCTTCAGGCAAGAGGATATATTGCACAAGTTAGTTGGGAGCGTCGCTGCATGATGTCTTCTCCTCTCTGACTCAACACACTTCCAGAAGACATCATAGCGCACCAGTTCGGTTCCAGGATGTGGTACACTTTTGTGAGACAATCACATGGGTACGATTTTCCAGGACTCAACACGAGCTTCGATAGAAAGCTCCTTCGGTCTCGTTGGTAGAGCCTTCTGACCAGTTGGTTTGCAGAGGCGGGACGCGTTCGCTGTGCATCTTCCTCGGCTTCTCGTTGTGGAGCAGTCAAGCTGGTAGGTACCTCGGGGGCGTCTGCGCACACCACGCATGGCAGCGGACCTTTGATCATCTGCGCCTTGGAGAAAAGAGAGCACCGGTACAGACAGCAAGCATGCCCAATCTCGATAACTATTTCTCCATGCAAGCCTCTGGCTTGCATGTCTCCTGTGGAAGTATCAGGGCTGGCGACTCGGTGCAGCCCTTCCCCGTCGTGCGCTTACATGCCGCTTCCTCCCCTGGTGATGACGTGTCCCGGTCTGCCTCCTTGGGCGTCGAGCGACTATGAGCGACTATGGAGGAGCCGTTTTGCCCGGTGCGCACCCTCCTGCACGCGCAGGCTCCCACCGTACCTCGCCAGCTGCAGCCAGGCTTCGTACCCCGCTTCCACGCCCTCCATGGCCGGATAGCCGAGTTGATCACCGCAATCAATCAAGCACTGCTGCCAGAAACACTGCCCACACCAGTGATTGCCCCGCACATCCGGAAAGCCACGCCAGAAGATGGCACGTCGCGCCATCGCCTCCTCGCGACCGACGCGTTTGACCAGTTCCGCGTAATCCCGGGTGTCCGGCGAGAGCCATGCCGGTACACCGCTGTGCTGTGGACGACCCGGCAGGACGACTTCGGTGGGACAATGCACCCAGTACGCTGTCTGAGGTCGATACATTGTGACCTCCTGCGGCAAGAAGCAGGTGAGGCGTCGCCCCCCATGCTGTGGGTCATCCAGGATGATGGCAAGATGGCCCCGCCGTACCTGCTCCACCAGGGGCGTCTCCTGGAAGAGCCTCCCGGATCCCAGGGGCGTGCTGACCCGCTTGACTCCCTGCAATCTTGCCAGCGTGCGTGTTGCTTCTTCCTGGGGTTCATCCACCAGAGGGTGTTCGCCAGAGGACAGAACCGGCCAGGAAGCAGAAGGAGCGCATGCGCCTGCCTCTTTCCGGAAGGGCTCGTCCCGGGGTTGATCACCATCTCTCCGCCCTTCGCCGCCGGCGTCTTCGATTGCCGCGCCCCTGGAGGGATCCTCCACCGAAGAACACTCCACGAGCGCCACCTCTCGCCCGAGTTCGACCCACTGACGCAGATCCTGCCCGCACTGAAGCATCTCGTTCACATCATGCGCCCAGGGAGTCCACCGGATGGCCTGTGGCAGTGTCCTCACCCAATAGACAGCTCCTGCGTCACCCGCCCGCTTGCCGTTGCTGCCTGGAAGATCATCATCGTAGGCGATCAGCACCCAGGGCGCTCGTTTCATGCGCTCTACCCAGCATGCTCGCCTCGCCCTCGTCGTGGCTCCGGTGGCCACAAACGCGGCGAGGTCAGCACAGGTCTGCTGCCCAGAGAGCGCATCGAGTTCGCTCTCGCACACCACCAGGGCAACGCCGGCCCCAAGCGCGTCCACGTTGTAGAGCCCCTCGCCGCTTCCCTTGACCTGGACATACTTCGCGTCTCCAACCTTCAGGCCGGAGAATCGCCGGACAGTGAGTTTCCAGAGCTGCTCATCGGCGAACCAGGGAATGAGGAGGCCTTCAGGCAACCAGAGGCAGGCATCCCGATCGTCTTCTGACGAGAGCCCCCAGGACCCCAACCGATCACGAACCCATCGTCCCTCACCGGTCAGCGGGATGTAGCCAAGGTGCGCACTGCGGATGGTCTCATCGGTGAAGCCGCGCCCTTGCAGGTACTGGAGAGCGGCTCGACCGCGCCCGGACCAGAGGATCTTCTGCCCCTGGTGCACCAGGGCTGCCGCCCGCTCTTGCCATGTTTTTGACGGAGGTCCTCCATCAGCAGGAGGAGAAGAGGTAATATGACTCGTGTACTCGCTACCCGGATCAAGGCCGAGTTCATCGCAGGCTTCCAGAAAGGTCAGTCCTGCATACTCGCGCAGGAAGTCGATCACATCCCGCCCGGCCCGTCCACAGCCACTGGCACGAATGGAGCAGGAGTAGCGCCCCGAGTCCCAGAAGGCGAAGCGGTCGGTTCCACCACACCAGGGGCAGGAACCATGATACTCCTTGCCATCAGAGCGAGAGGTGGAAGGGCGACCAACGACAACGACATCCTTCTCGTAAAAAGCCCGCATATCAATCCTGCTGGTATCGACCATGGAAAATCCTCCTGAAGTGGAGAGAGGGAAGTGTAGACACGATTTTGCCAAGTGGAGACGGCATGAAACGTCTTCACACCCTGGTTTAGAGCAAGTGGAGACGTGGAGACGTGTAGACAGTGTAGACATTTCCGTTTTCCCAGGTTAGCAGAGCGGAAGTGTAGACAAAGTGGAGACAAGATGTCTCCACTTCAGGGTATGTTCATGCTCAAAAGCAGGGCAACAGGATAGAGATTATGTCAAGTGTAGACAGCTTGACGCTCACTTTTCCGCATGTGTCTACACTGTCTACACTTCCCTTTCTCTTCTCTCTTCTTTCTTCTCTCTCTCTTCTCTTCTCTTCTCTTCTGTGATTCTGTTCTGTACCTGATAGGTCATGGCTTTTCCCTGCCGAATGATAGTCACGAGTCCGTCTGCTGCCAGGCTGTCCAGGGCTTCCCGTAATGTCGAGTAGGGGGTGTGTTTGAAGGCGCGACAGCACTGCTTCATCTCCCGTGCCGTGAGCGGTTCGCTGCGCGTCGCCAGGAACGCGAGCAGCTCCTGCTCACGGCGTTCGCTCTCCTGCTCCGGGAGATTCACCTGGGCATAGAGCTCGTGCAGGTTGCGCCGCAGCATCTCGGCAAGCTCCTGGGCTTTGGCCCAGTGGCACTGCTCGATGTGGTTGTCGTTTTCCAGACTGGCCATGAGGATCGCGATGCGCATGCCGATCTCGGGCAAGCGCCCGTACGATCCGTCCAGATCCTGCGTGTGGAGTGTCGGGATGAGCGAGCGCAGGGCCACGCGGTAGCTGTCATAGGCGTGGTAGGCCCCCTGGGTGATGGTGCAGGCTTGCTCCGGCAGGGGGCCACGAGTAATGGTGTACTCGCCCGTCTCACGGTCGTGCTCGTCGCGTCTGGACTCGATGCTGATCTCCGGCACCCCCAGGCGGCGGTTCCAGGCTCGCAGGGCACGTTGCAGGCTGTCCGGGATCGGCAGGTCCTCGTTGGAGAACGAGGCGTTTTTGAAGTCACGGAGCGGAGCCACCAGAAAGGCGAAGCGCGCCCAGAAGCCATCGCCCCAGAACTCGGCCCCGGCTTTGGCGTTGTCACGAATGGTGGCGGGAGTCATACTGCCCAGCAGCGACAGGTAGGGTTTCTCGATCGGTTCTCCTCCCCGTGCCAGCGTGGCATTCTCGAAGGTCTCGGGTGAGCGGTCCAGCGTGAGCAAGAGCTCGGCGAAGTCGGTCATGGCGCTCTGCTGGCGCAACATAGCTTTGACGAACTTGCCGAACTCGTCGTAGTACCAGCCGCGCTGACCGGGCATTGCTAAGCGTTGCCTGATCCAGGCCTGCCGTTCGGGCGGCAGGTCTCCATAGTTGGCAGGCAGGCGATAGCCTGACAGGTCGGAGAGCAGCTTCTGTGGCGTGATCTTGTCGGCTCCCAGGAGCCAGCCAAGGCCAGAAGCATGCAGGACCTCCTTGGCCACCTCGGCCGTGGTCGTCTTGGCGAACAGGGTGGTGCGGGCAGTCAAGATGAGGAAGAGCGATGGATAGATGCGCTTGCGCTGCAGTTGCAGGTAGACGCGCCTGGCGGCTACGGTGGAAAAAAGCCATAGGCCGCAGGCCGGGTGAAAGTCGTCGTAGCCTTCTGGAGAAGCGAGCCTGCTGTACTGCACGTACTCATCCAGGCAGGGGAATGCCTCTTCGCTTGCTTCCGGTGGGAAGACGACCCCTTCAGGCAGCGGAGGCATCATGGTCTGGTCGCTGCTGCCTTCCACGATCGCCGCCTGGGGCGAGCCTGGCGCACAAGCTTCTTCCTCAATGAGCTCGGCCAGGGCCGGAATACGCTCAAGCAGCGTGGCGATGGTCTGCTCAATGGCTCTGACATTGCCACGGCTCTCCCTGGCGATGGCTTCGATGAGCCGGACGGTGGGCTCCAGGGCATCGAAGCGCGGGCGCGGAGCGTTTTCGGGCAAGGCGCCCATGCGCAGTGCATGCAGGTACGCTCGTTGCTCTCCCAAACCGGCATGATGGTTGTTGGCTGTTTGTGTCATAACGCCCTCCTCATTGTTTTTTCCTGGGTTCGTTCACGAACGTATATCTGGAGGAGATCGTGCTCATGCCACGTCCCTCCCGCTCCTTTTCCTGGATGCCGTCTGTTCCGCTTTCTCGGCCTGGCGTCGCTTTCGTTCCTTGTCGAATGCGGCGAACTCGCGGTCCAGGATGTCGGAGGCCTCACCGCGGGTGAGGCTCTCCCAATTGGGAATGTCGAACCGCTTGAGCCAGAAGGCTTGTTTGCCCCATGGTTCAACCAGCAGGCGAAGCCTGCCGGCATGCCGATCCACCAGCACGACGTTATGCTCATGCGAAGCGAGCAAGCGTGCCTGCCACTCGGCATATTCCTGTGCCCATTCGAGCGGTGCATCTGCGAGCCAGCGTTGCCGTACAAAGGTCGGTGCGAGCTGGGCCCAGACGTCGTAACTACCCTCCAACGCTGCCGAAGTTACCATGAGGATGCGGTGTTTCTCCCAGCCGATCTCCAGCACAAACGTGCCGTCATCATGCTCCTGCCAGTCTAATCTGGCCTTGATATCGATGGTGAGATCTGTGCTGCGCTGGTCTTTGAGCCTTCGTACCAGGAGGGATCCGGACGAAGCGCGCTCGCGCTTTTCCTCTTCTTCCCGCTTGATGCTCTCCAACACCGTCTCCCCATCGATCACTCGCTTGCCCAACGCCTTGCCCAGGTCCTGCGGCTCCAGCCGCTGCTTCAAACAGTTGTCGGTGAGGTCTAGGATGAGACAGTCTTTCTTGGTCGGGGCCAGGCGCAGACCGCGACCAATGCATTGGATGAACAGCGCACGGCTCTGGGTGGGTCGTGCCATGATTACGCACCTTCTATTAACACGAGCACGTTGCAAAGCACGTTCACCTCTCCCGTTCTGAGGGCGTAGTAGAGTCGCTTGCGTTCAACGAGGGGCGTTTCCCCCGAAACGGCTGCCGCGGCAATACCTGCCGCTGTAAAGACATTGGACAGGTTGTGTGCGTGCTGCACAGTTACGGCGAAACAGATGGCTCGACGTCCCATAGCGTGTTCGCGATAGGCCTCGGCGACGCGTCGGTTCCGTTCGGGCGTATCTATGGCGGCCTCCAGGTCCTGCTCCCGGTAGTCGCCGCCTTCGGTATGGATCTCTCGAGGCTGCTTTCTGTCCTGATGGCGATGGCCTTGACATCACACAGGAAGCCTTGTTCAATCATGGCCAGGATATCGGTCGAATAGAGGGGCGGTTTGTCACTGATGGGCTTGCCGTCCAATCGATCGGGGGTCGCCGTGACCATCAAGACAAAGGCATCGGGCAGCGTCTGCAGGACACGCTGGTACTTGGGCGCTACGATCCTATGAGCTTCGTCTACCACCACCAGTCCGTAGCCGATGCATTGAAGCGTGGTCAGGTGATGAGGCCGACTGATCGTGTCCACACTGGCAACGGTGACTTCACCTCCGTAGTCGTGGAGGCCTCCACCGACTTTGCCGATCACGGCGCTCGGTTTGACCTGGCGGTATTTCTCGGCCGCCTGGTTGAGCAACTCATCCGTGTGGGCCACGATGAGGGCATTGAGCCCATAGCGCTCAGCTAGCTCATGGATGATCTGGCTGAAGATGACCGTTTTGCCTGCCGCCAAAGGTTCGACCAGGAGTTCCTGTCCGTGTCGGTCCCGCTCGTAGGCGGCGACCACACACCTGACGCAGGCTTCTTGATAGGGTCGCAGGTGACGGCAGGGCACGGTGGGAATGCCAGGATAGTGCCGGGTGGGGTGTTCATGGGATAGATCTCCTTCCAAAGAAAACATGCCATTCCACTTGGGAAAGCGGCTTCTTCAACGGAGAAGCCGCTCTCTTGAGGGAATGGTCGTGTACATTGGGTGAAGGGATGTCCGCTGCGGGACAGCGTGACCTCGTTGATACCGGGATCCTGTGCGGCTTGTCCCAGGCGTCGGCTGGTCCACCAGGTGACCAGAAGACCGGGACGGCAGCGTGCCGCTGGCCTGTTGTTCCAGGGGGGTTCCTCCGTTTTGACTGCTTTGGATGGGTGAGTGCCGGGCCTTTATGCGCCAGGGAATGTGTCACGTTGCTGTTCGCTGAACACTTGAGCCCGCACTTGACTGGCATACCCGCGTGAGACGTTGGCCTTTTCGGCCAGCCTCGTAATGGACAGGGCGGGATACTTTTTCAAGACCCGCCGTACGCGCTGCGATGCCTCTCCCCGCGGCTTGTCCGCGCGCCCTTGTCCTTTGCCTGAAGGACGTATGCCCGCGGCTGCAGTGGGTGCTCTGGTTCTCGTCGGAATGGTGACAAGCGTGTTTGCCTCGCCGTTCACGCTTGTGCTCGGGAAGGTGGGAGCTTGCGTGTTCACTGCGCTGTTCACATTCAGAGGTGCATCAGCGTGCTCTTCCTGTTCACCCGGGTGTTCAGCGAGATGTTCACTCCACTGCCCACCTGCCATTTGCTCGGTGTTTCCTATGTGGTGTGTTCCGGCGCTCGCTCTCCTGTTCACCACAGTGTCCGGTGACGTATTCACCAAGGGGTCACGGTCCTGTCCCTCGAGGTGCCCATGCACTGAGTGTCTGGGATCTTCTTCATGGACACGCCATCGCTCCTCTGCTCCTCGACCGGGAAACACCTCGCCGTTTCCCATGCCGCCTGGGAACAGATGGAGTTCCTGCTTGAAATCAGAAGCGGCCGCTGTTCGCTGTGTGGAGTGTGGTTCGTCAGGAAGCGAGGACTTCTGCTCTCCGGTGTGTGGTCGAAGGGATGGTTGCGCTGCCTCGCTGGTATGTTCGAATGCTTGTTCACTTTCCGCTCCCTCTGCTCTCCAGTCGGTGGTCGGTATCGTCTCTCTCTGGTATCCGTCAGCTGTCTTTTCACCGCTTCGGGTGGCGTCCACACCGGTGTCCGATACGGTGTTCACACTGCTGTTCACGAGCGCCTGGGTCAGGTGTCCGTTGTGAGTGGAAGGAACCAGTCGTGTCAACATCTGCGACACCAATAGCGGTGTCACCCCGGCTAGTCCATCCTGCTGCTTCATGAGCGTGGCGATCCGCGTGAGAGCGGTCTGTGGATCCTGGTGAGAGAGATCAAGCACCTGCTGTTTGAGTGCGGGATGCTGGTCGAGGGAGTTCAGCGCGACATGAACCTCGAAGCTGCCCCTGTCTTCCAGTTCGTTCGGCGCTTCGACCGTTAGATGGCGCAACTCCTGCTGCTGGTGGATGATCTGTCCACCCAGGAGATGCATCGGTGCGGTTTCGGGTGGAGGTGGAACAATCACCGGCTCTTGCTGGCCGTTCACAAGAGCCGGTGAAGCCAGAGAGAGCTTCCGGACCTGCTCTTGCAAGGTCTCGAACCGGGCCATCACCTGCTCAAGTTCCGTGGGTGATGGAGGCGTCGTTTCGGGAGACGGTCCGCGCTTGCGCCGCTTGCTGTCCTTTTCGCGCCGTTTGATGTCTTCGCGCCGGCGGTCCTGCTCCACCTGCTGTTCCAGGAAGGTGTTGCGCTCGACCAGGATGGCGATGCGCTTCTGCTCGAGCTTTCGGTACGCTTCCACGTCCAGGTGCTCCGTCGGATCGACATCGAGCACCTTGTCGGAAGCGATGCTGATGAGGATGATGAGCAGCGGGAAGGCCACGCCCAACCAGGGGGAAATGGCCTGGATCAGCCTGCCCGCGTGGTTCAAGCTGCCTGGCTGGAAATCCTGCAAGCTCATCGCCAGGTTGCCGAAGGCGGAGAGACCCGAGCAGGCGATGATCGAGAAGAGATACCAGCCGGCGCTGCGCTGTTCGTGCATGCGCAGGGCTGACAAGCGTGCCTGCATGAAGACGATCGAGGCCAGATCCAGCGTGAGTGCCACGGCAAAGCCGAGCAAGGGAGCCAGGCCAAGCAAGCCTTTCGCCGGCTCCAGCAGCGCGAAGAACAGGCCTGCGTGCAGGACAGAGACCGCCATGAAGACCAGGTTCACGAACCAGAAGAACGCCGCTTTGGTGGCCAGCTTCTTCCAGGCCACTTTCCAGCACCGGCTGATCCACGTTCCGACTGCGCGATGATACTTCACGACGAGCCCCATCAGGGTCAGGCTTCCCGCCACGACGGGGATCATGAAGAGGAAAAACGGTTGATTGATGATCGTCATCGGTCACCTCCTCTCCTCTACGGGAGGTGCCAAAGCCAACCGATGGAAGAGTTGGCTCGCATAGCTCCGGGTGAGCCGATCACCGCTGACCATCATCCTACTGCTCGCGAGCACTGGATGTGAGCGAGCGGTGATGCTGTCCTCAGGATGATTGATCGCTGTTTTGTGGATTCCATACGCTGCTCCCTGCATCTGAGGCTTCTCTCTCTTCCTGGTCCAATCGTGCCATGATGTGGTCATAATCAAGACATGCGCTTTTATACCCTTGAGTGGCTCCCGCTTTCACCTTCCAGACTTTTTCGATGATGGCCACTTTTCCCCAACCCATTGACTGAAAGTGCCGTACTTCCTGAAATCTGGCTTGCAGCGCGGCTTCATCAGTTTTCAACGTCGTTTCACTGCTGTTTCGTGAGGGTTTCAGCAGGGTCAGACCTGGGGATGTTTCATCTGCTGAAATCGCCGTGAAACCGTGTGAAACACTCGTTTTCTGAGCGACCAGGTGCTTGACATCGTAGATCGGAGCGAGCACGATCTCAGAGAAGGAGGGGTATTCAATCACGAATTGTCCGGGGAGCCCCTGCTGAAAGTTCTGCTTGATAAGTTCGGTGTTGATGAACCCGGCCGCCCTCGCCGCGGTCTGATCAATCGCCGCCGCTGCTCGAAAGCGGAACATTTTCTGTGCGATTTTCATCTCGTCGGTACTGTAGTCCGTCTGCATGCAAGCCAGCAGAAACATGCCGTACTTGCGGCCTCGTACGGAGAGCACCGTCACATCGGCAAGCATGACCTTCAGTTGCCTGGGATCGACCACCTCATACTGCAGAGAGAGCAGCTCTTCCACATACATGAACACGATCGGTTCTCGACACAACTCCTGTTCCGTGAGCGAAGCGCGCCGGTCCAGTTCCTTCTTGAGATAACCAAGATGTTCCACCACCTCATCGGCATTCGTCGCGACCAGCTGCACCAGGCGTTTGCCGACTGACACCTGGGCGATGTGAGGCAGATCTTCAAACAGCCGCGACGTTTTGTGTTCCAGGTCCAGCAGGGCGAGCCGGAAGACCTGCGGGCGATTGAGACAGGTGGCCTGCTCAAGGAGGGCAGCGGCCAGGCACGACTTGCCAAAACCGGTCGACCCGAGGATTTTGAAGTGAGGCACGTCCACGATGGACACCCGCACCAGCTTTCCGGTGGCCGCCTGGACTCCGGGTGAAATCGTCAAGGCGTTCTCCGGCAGTTGCCCCAGCAACCACGCCTGTGATGGCTGGCTGGCTCGCTGGTCGAGCGCCGGCGCCTTTTCTTCTGTCACCTTCATTCCACTGCTGCTCTGGTGGAAGGTGAGCGAATTGAGGGCCGGGTACTCCCGCATGTTGCCGTGCAGTTGGATCACCTGCCAGGTGGAAGGGTTGCGCAGGGCGGCATTGCCCTGATCGTCAAACGGAACGACGATCCGCATGTGCTCCGCCTCGGCACGGATGCGCTCAGCTTCGGCCCGCAGCCTATCCGCTTCAGCCTCTGCCCGCTGGTTTTCCCGCCAGCGCGCATCCTGCATCGCCTGCAACCGTTCCGCTTCCATGCGCACACGAAGATGCGCCGCTCGCATGTGTTGCACGTCGAGGAAGACACTTTTCGCCCCCTTGCCGATGATGGCAGCGGGGGCCGCAATAGCGACCAGGATCACCAGCACCTGCACCAGGATCGGCGCGGCCTGGAGGAAGGTATGCCAGCCGGCGATGAGACCCACCATCACGAGTAACAGAAACACCACCCCCAGGATGATTTGAAGAAAGCCACTCACCGGCGAAGGAGGCCGATAGGATTCAAGTTCCTGGTGCTCATCCATAGTCCACCTCAGGTTCTCCATCGTGCGTTTCACGCACGCTAGCCACAGACACACCGCTTGACGAGGACGTACCCTACGAGACAAAGGATCAACCGTTTCACGAATGAATCCGAACGGATGTACCATTGTGCGATACTGGGACAGATGTCGTCAAGGGGAGCCAACACTAGGTTGATGAGAGAGGCAACGGCCACAATAGCCGCAAGTCGAGGGGCAGAAGAGGATCAGGGGTGAGAATGGAGGTCATGACCGTGAGCAGCTTGCCTTGAGCTGGGATGGTGAATATTTGGATTGGAACCTGATTGGTTCCTTTCTTCTTACTTGCCTTTGGAGATGCTATTGTGGAAGGTTTCCACGTTTCGGACGTGGATAACGCCGAAGAGTGGTGTCGAGGCCCTGGAGGTGGGGCTCTTCTTCCTTTGCGGCTTCGAGCGTTTTGGATGTCTGGATGGCTTGCGTCTGTCGCTTGCGTGCTCGGGTGAGCTGGTAGGGTTTGGCCTCGTCCCCATCGTGACCAGCCAGCACGAGCCGCAGGTCAGGCTGCGTGGGATGGGTCCAGATCGAGTGGCTCCCCTTGCCCGCTCGGCAGCGAAACCCGCGTCGTCGCAAGAGGGATTTCAAGGTTCTCACTTTCATACTCGCTCCATTTCTCTCCAGGCTGTGCGGCAGTCTACGAGGCCTGCGGCTGGTCCCAGTCATGCTGGAAGGTGACGGCGAGGGAGTGTCCTGCCTCGCGCAGTTTGTCCAGCGCTTTGGCCTCCAACTGGCGCACCCGCTCGCGCGTGATCCCCAGCAGATGCCCCACCTCCTGCAGCGTCCGACGTTCGCCAGAGCGATCAAGACTGTAACGCAGGATGACGACAGCACGTTCCCGCTCGGTGAGGCAGGCGAGCATCGCCCACACCTGTACACCCAGTTCCTCCTGCGCGATGAGAAGCGGGATCACCTCGTCGGGGGCCTCCGCCGTCTCATCGGGGATGGTATCGGCCAGGGTGACCTCCCCATCCTCACTGAGGGGCTCGTCCAGGCTCCAGATCGGCTGGTCGATCATGAGCAGTTCCTGCACGCGTGCCAGCGGGAGGTTCATGCGCTCGGCCAGTTCCTGCCGGCTCGGCTCGCGTCCCAGTTCCTCGAACAGCTGGGTCTGCGTGCGCCTGAGTCGACCCAGGGTCGTTCTTAGATAGACCGGCAGGCGTACCAGGCGCCCTTTGTCGGCCAGCGCTCGCGTCATCGCCTGCCGGATCCAGTACGTCGCATAGGTCGAAAACTTGTGGCCGCGGGCTCTATCGAAGCGGTCGACGGCCTTGATCAGCCCGATGTTGCCCTCCTGGACGAGCTCCTCAAGATCTAAGCCATAGCCGGTATGCCGCTTGGCGATGCTCACCACCAGCCGCAAATTGGCCTCAATCATCTGCCCTTTGGCCTGCTCATCTCCCTGGGCGATCTGCTCCGCGAGCCGTTGCTCCTCGCTTGGACTGAGTAAGGGCACCTGGATCAGTTCCCCCAGGTATTGCCCCAATGAATCGCCCATGTCCTCGGTCTGGGGAAGGCGATGATCTGCTGCGTGCGTTTTCATATCGTGTTCCTCCTCTCAGCGTGAAAAGGAGAGGAGCCAGTTCGCTGGCTCCTCTGCGGTGTTTGGGCCGACACGGCAGCCTGGCGTGTGTGCCACTCGACAACACTGTTGAGCCTGGCGACCGGAGCGGCGATCAGGTGCTTGTCATACGCCTCCTGCCCAGGAATGCCCTTCTTCCGGCCTGCCACTGGTGCGGGTTGCGCACCAACCCCACAGCCTTGACTTCCTCCTTGATCGCAGCAGACGCTCGCAGACTGGTCATATCCTTTGGTGCCGTGTTGCGGTGATGGTCCTGATGTGGGTGATGCGTGCTGTTGGGCTGGGGGAAGTGGGCGGCACGACATCGAGTCCTTCATCGTTTCTCTCCCTCAAACGAATCAATGATGCGACCTCTCCTGAAAAGCCGCCCGCGGACAATCTGAGGGTTCTTTTTGATCTGGTCCCATTCAGGTGGGAGACCCTCCGTCTTCTCCCGCCAACATGTGCGTTGGCACAACAGATGGTCTCCTTGCTTTCTATACTGCATGTGGTAGCCATACGCCAGCTCTCCTGGTTTCTTTGTTCGTGGCATCGGTTCCCTCCTACCGCAGGAGATAGAAGCTCGCGTTGTGTGAGTTGAGCAGGGCTTGATGGCGTTTTACTTCATCCGGAGATGGTGAGCGCTCTCGAGAGCGTTTGGCAGAGGGATCCAACAGTATTTCGATGGGGTTGCCAGAAGGATCAACCGGCTCATAGGGTGACTCGTTGGATGGCCATGGCTTTCGCCGACACCGTTTCGATGCGAAAGCATTGCTCATGCTTGGTTCCTCCTTTGACGACAACGAAGCTATGACCCCGGTTGTAGATGAAGCTATAACCGGGGCATAGCGTTCTTGTGGAAAACAGGTAGATAAGGAAAAGGACATCACTTTCTTGCCGCATGACGGGACGCACGACGATGATCGTGAAACGATGTGAGGTTACACCTCTCGGCCAGGCCATGGAAGGACCCAGGCACCTGTTCGTCCTGAGGCAGGACACACCATGCTGTGGCGCCAGTGACCGGACGAGCAAACGGCGCTTCCAGCCGGGCTAGAAACAGCTACGCCTAGCGGGGCAGCAGCCAGTACACATCATCGCAGGATGCGCGGCCGTAGGCCGGACCATCACGGATGCGCGGCCGTAGGCCGGACCATCACGGATGCGCGGCCGTAGGCCGGACCATCACTGCCGAAGACCTGCCCAGTCACTTTGCAGAGCCACTCAAAGAGTCGAGGAAAACAGCGTGCCCGGATGATCCACCTTTACGAGCTCGTGGTGGCAAAGCCAGAATGCGAAAGCATCCAGATCGATGTCGATAGTGCCCAGACACACTCCCTCCTATCACGGCACAAAAAGAGAGAGTTGGTGAAGGAAGCTCTTCACCGACTCTCTCACCTCGCTGGCTCAGGTATACGTCCGCAGCATGCTGACAAGCTGTTCACGCGTGATGGGTTGACCAAAAGGCAAATCTTGGAGACGAGCCATCACACCTCGCGTCCAGGAGGGCAATGGACAGTAGATGGTAAAGGTGACGCCCGTTGACTGGACGTGGAAGCACTCGAACACGGTGGTGTTTCTCGTGTGAGGGACGTTGGGAAAGCGTTTGAGTGCATCGCACGCGGATGGAAAGATCTCCCAGCGTGCGCGTCCGGTGGTAGTCGGATCAACATCGTTGAGATAGCGCCTCAACGGGTGGCCTTCTTTGCGTTGTGCTGAACCCACAAGGAGACGGGGAGTCGTTCGCGCCCAATCGAGGACTTTGTGATAGTCCAGCAGTCGGCGGACGTGGGTGATTTGATCGCGCTGGTACGCGGCGATCAGCACGGACTGCTCCAGCTGGTGATACTGCGGTGTGTAGACCTGCACATCGCTAGCACGGGCATAGCCGATGGGAGAACAGTTCTTCCCACAGGTGAGACACATCATGGTCGTAGATGGTGTGAGGGGTGACGTCATGGTATTCCTCCTTTGGCTGAAAACACGAACAACTGAACCGCTCAGAGGTTCATCACTACCCACCCCGCGTGGACGCGATGGGCAGTGTCAACCTGGAGTGGTTGATGAACTCAAACAGGGAGTAGCGTTCCTATGCAGACATCGGCATGTCCCTTGCTCCCGCCGGAACCCTGGATGCCAGGGCAGGGATTGGCTTTGGGAACGCTCGCGTTCTCACCGGGGCATACGCGGTGGTCCTGTTCGGCGCGGGTCTGCCCGCTTCCCACCTGCCTAGCCCAAATGCTGTCGTCCTTTCACACGCGTTTGCTGGCCCTCGCCACATCGCATATTCAGCGTAGGAACCCTGCTTCCCGTACCTCATCTCCTCGTCCGTGACCCCTTCCACATTTCATCCGTTCCCCTGTGTCGCCACCAGCGCTGAAAAGCGTTGCCCTCCTCCACCTCTGCCCAGCAAACACGTGCGTTGGGATTGCGTTGCTGGGAAACAAGGCCTGCGCCGACGTTCCACGCGCTGCCTTCGCCTTCGATCATCCCTCCCCCTTCTTGCTTCCAAGCCAACGATTTGATATCCAGTTGTACATGTGCCAGTCAGCCCATAACGTCCAACTGGGCCAACTTGTGAGAGCCTCAGACGTGTTCAGTGTGCTCTTGTACGTCCAGAGCACGTGGTCAAGATGATGAACCACATCTGATACCCACTAACTAGTGGGTATCAGATGTATTATAATGTGGTTCGACTTAAAAGTCAAGACTCCTCAGCGGGTCTCATCCTGAACATGGCTATGCACAGGAACATGGAGCAGGTGTTGGTGTAAGCTGGGTATTGCCTGACAGAATGAGAAGGCTTCATCGTAACGTTCGAAGCTCACGAGGACTTCGTCAAGGGAGAGAAGCTCAAGAAACGAACGTTCGCTGACTTGAACGAAACGTACAGGATAAAAGCGTGCATCGACACCTTGTACCACTGTGTACGTAGAAGGTGTGATGATACATTGAACGGCTTCGCGTATCCCCATTTCTCGACCGGCATGTCTCGATGCTGGCATCCATCTGCCTCCTCGTTCTCCTAGCAGTCTATTGGCCGGCCACGTGTCAAGCCCGGAACCAACGCGACGATGAGCTTCTCTCCTTCCACTACCCTGGGAAGTTCAGCATCGCGGTAGACAGCGTACAAGTTCTCACGCCCCTCCTGCCTCTCTTGTTCAAACAGAGGGGTGGGTATTCCAAAGGAAGAGAGGATGAGGCATTGTTGACCAACCATGGCAATTTCACCATCATCGTCGTGGTGTGACATCCCTTCTTCCAGCACTCTCAAGAAAACATCCCGGCCATGTCTCTTGTCCGGATGTGCTTGAGACAACACGGATAGTGGCAGCCGGAGCACATTCCCTCGGTACGCTGTGCACTCCTTACCCCATAGGATGGTTGCCTGCTGTTCATGTCGTTCTCGTTTGTGATACTGTTGACACATGTGGTCCTTCTTCCTCTGCCATCACTCATCCCAGTCGGAGCGCCGTCGTGCCCGATACGAGGGGTACCGCGGACGCACCAGCATCGCACCAACGATCATGCCAATAATGAAGGCAACCAGGGCGATGATCATCACCATGGCTACGTCGATCTGGATCATGTTGAAACTCCTTGAAACATGCTGTATGCTACTAGTGTCGATCAAATGTTCTGCTTCTCATGGCAATGATAGGTGTGTTTCGAACACATGAAAACAGCCCGCGGGGGGCCGCAACGCGGGAATGCAGAAGGCCTGCAGGGGGCCAATAGGGGGCCACTTGTTTTTGACCCCCAAAAACGCTTGTAAAACGTGTCCTAGCCCAGGTACACTGAGGTATAGGTTCTGAGGAAACAACCATGAACCACGCCATACGGGGGTCAAACCCTCTTTTACGCCGACAACGCGAACTGCGCGGATGGTCCCATGAGCGCGTCGCCGAGGAGCTCCACGCGAAGTTCTCCGGCGTGGCTGTGACCGGGAAAGAGGTTGCCAGGTGGGAACGCGGGAAAAGAATACCAGGGCCGTACTACCGAGAGAAGTTAATTGCTTTGTACGGCGTCACGGCTGAGGAGCTTGGATTCGCCGTAACTCCGCTCCCAGCGGCACCATCGTCACAGGAGCGTGCTCAGGATACCCTGAGTTACGTTCCATCGAAGGGTGGAGTGCTTGTGCCCCTCTCGGTGATGGCGCACATAGACGATTTCGAAGAGGTGGAGGAGAGAGATTGGGCTACCTGGTTTGCCTTGAAGCAAGCGCAGATCCTTGCGCTGATACACGCGTGGAGTGGGCGAGCGCTCTTCTGTGATGAGCTTCAAATACACGTAGATCGGGAGATAACCATGTTTGACCAGATGAAACCACAAGACGGCGATGAGGCATTTCGGCTCTCACGGCGGCAGGCCATCGTCGCCATCGCAGCTTTGCCCTTAGCCGTGCTTGCCTCAACCCCTCAACGCACGACCTCTGCACCGGCGATAGAAGAATTGCTGCCACGTTGTAGCGCCAGTATCACCGCATGCTGGCATTTATTGAAGGGGAGCGAGTTCTCTGTGGTGGAGCACATGGTTTCCGCGTATTTGCCAACGTTGGTTCAACTGGCTCAACAGCCCTCTGGCTATCAAAAGATAGCCGCACGCCTTGCTACACAGGGTTATCGACTTAAAGGCATTGTGGCTCTGCACCAGCACAATCTCCAGGCAAGAGAGAGCTACTGTCAACGGGCCTTCCACTACAGCGAAATTGCAGAAGATGCAAGTCTGCTGGTTGCTGCACTGATTTCGTTAGCAAGCACCCACTATTACAGGAACGACCCCATACAGGCCACATACATCTACCAAAAAGCGTTGCTCCATATGGAGCGCATCCCCCCATTACAACGCTCCCGACTGTCTGTTGAGTTAGCAGTCGTCTACGCACAACGGGGCCAGGAGCAAGAAGCCCTGCACTTCCTCAAGCTCGCGCAACAGGTCTATCCCGATCATCCCGAAAACGATCCGAGTTTCCTGTACGCAGAATTTAGCCCCGCTTCGCTGTTCCTGGAGGAAGGACTGACGTTCCTTGCGCTGACTGAGCACTATCCTGACCGTGAGTATGAGCAAAAAGCCTGGGAGAGGTTTGCCCAGGTTGAAGAGCAGCAGTCAAAGAGCCTTGTTCCTGCACGCATTCTGTTCGAAATCACCAATCATCAAGCCGAAACAGCCCTGGCATTGAGGAATCAGGAGCTGTTTCGGACCTACCTGGAGAAAGGGATAGAGGGAGCCAAGGCGTTGAACAGCAAGCAGCGGCGTCGCGAAGCAGTCGAGGTGTACAAACAGGCGCGGATCATCTGGCCTCAGGAGTCACGTATTAAAGATCTGGCAGACCTGTTCTTGTGAAGAAAACACGGATACCCATGAGGGGGCATGCGTCTACTTTTTGGAGGCAACGATGAATCAAGGAAAACGAAAAACAGTGGTCATCACAGGGAGCACGAAAGGAATAGGGAAAGCCATTGCACTCAACCTGGCCAGACAAGGCTATAATATCGTGTTAAACTATGCTGCTGATGATGAACAGGCACAGGAAACCTTGAAGCTCTGCCAGCAGGAGAATCCACAGGTGTTGTTAGTCAAAGCCAATATTTCTCACAAACGCGCGGTAGAAACGCTCATGCAGGAAAGTGTCCAGGCGTTTCATTCGCTGGATGTCTTGATTAATAATGCGGCGCGTGTCATCGATAAGCCCTTGCACGCCCTCACGGAGGAGGATTGGGACCTGGTCGTTGATACCAACATGAAAGGGGCGTTTTTCTGCGCTCAAGCGGCTTCCACCTATATGCTCCAGCAAGACGAAGGAGGCGTCATTCTGAATATCGGGGCATCAACTGGAATTCGAGGGAGGAGGAACGGGATCAATACCTGTGCCTCGAAAGCGGGCATCATGGTGATGACCCAATGTTTGGCCTTAGAGTTAGGTCCCAAGATACGGGTCAACACCATCATTCCTGGATTGACACTCACAGAAGAAACAGAGCAGCGTTTCCATCTGGATGACCCGGATGTTCTACGTGCAAGAGTGGAGAGCATTCCTCTCCAACGAATTGGAACGCCTGAGGATATCGCCAATACCGTGACATTGCTGCTTTCCGATGAAGCCGGCTTCATCAACGGACAGAAAATTGTGGTGGATGGAGGCCAGTATATGTGGTAAAGCAGATCGATGAACTGCTGTGGGCAGTTCGCTCACGGGTAACGATGGACGAAACAACGACGTCGAAACGTCTACATGGAAAAGGGCGGCTCTCACAAGCCGCCTGAACAAAGATCGAGCGGGTATCCGATGGGGATACCCGCTTTTCGTTGCGTGCTGGGGAAGGACTGCTCGATGCAGCCATGAGGCAAATATCGATGAAGACAGTTCCTACCAGCATGAAAGTCAAGTCAACGTAGGAGCATACGGGAGGAAAAGTGAGAGCAATTGCCAGAAATTGCAGGCACGCTCATGGGTGTTTTCTTATCTTTTCACGTCCTTCTGTTTGCACTCAGTATCTCTTTTCACATGTCAGGAGCTGCATAGTCATAGGAAAGCACAAAGTAACTGGCCACAAGCACATTCCGGCTGTACAGCAGGACCGTTTTCCCGTCTTGAGCATAATAGACGCGGTGGATCTCCTGCACAGGGGTGCCACGTACAATCGCGAGTTGACGTTGCTCTTCGGATGTGGGTAAGCGTCCAATCACATCCTCGTGAACGACAGTGGCCATTTTCCCGTGCACTTCTTTGATAGCCAGCAGCATATGATACTGTTCATTTTTTTGCGCCTGATCGAGCATCGAATCCCCAACGAGCTCACCAGGATAGAAGCTCTCTACTAAACCATACGGGGTCGTCGCCGTTCCCATCCGCCGGAGGCGATGGACAATAGGCGCACGCTCCTCAAGGCCCATGACGCGAGCGACAGATGCGGGAGCAGGTATGACAGATGGGCCTTCTAGCGTCATTTCCATTGCCTTCAAACCGAGTGGCTCCAGGTACTCACCGAATCGAGCCAGGTTGGTGGGGATACGCGGACGCGGTTTGTTCACAAACACCCCTGCGCGCCCCTTAGAAATCAGTAGCCCTTCAGCCTGAAGCCGCTGGACCACACTATTGATGGTGTCATATCCGACCCCAAATTCACTGGCCAGCATGCGAAGCGAAGGCAATCTGCCACCTGTCCCAAATTCCCCCTCCAGAATGCGTTGCCGAAGGGCATCGGCAACGACATCCACTTGTGCATCTGGCGACATATCAAATCTCCACGTTCCCTCACGTATTTGATCAAGTAGAACGAACCATTTGATCCGCACCACTATAGCATACAAAGGAGACCGAGACAAGAGCACGTATTCACTCATGTAAAATGTTACTAAGGGGGGTACACTTCACTCAAAGAAGAATGTTACTGAGTGAGGGGTGCCTATGCCAACAGAAGATGAGATGACCCTAGATGAAAGACGCAAGTATCTGAAACGAATGAAGCCACGGTACTTGAAAGCGAAGCGAAAAGAACGGAGCCAGCTCTTAAGCGAGATGGAGCAGGTAAGCGGCATGCATCGCAAAAGCTCGACGCGGTTGCTGCATGCTCAGAGCTTAGAGCGCACGAAACGGAAGACAGTGCGTGAGCGCAGCTATGGAGCCGAAGTAGAGGAGGTGATCGTGCAGGTGTGGGAAAGCCTGGACTCCATCTGTGCTGAACGGCTCACCCCAGTGTTACTCCCCATGGCCCAGCATCTGGCCCGCTTTGCTACCGTGAAGCTCACTGGGGAGATCGAAGAGCAGTTGCAGACGATCAGCCGGGCCACTGTCAGTCGCATCTTACGCCGTTATCGCAGTCGACGCCGTCGCTTACCGCAGAAAGGAGCGGAGCGCGCCAACCAGGTGACCAAAGGAGTGCCAATGGGACGGCTTGCCTGGGACATCACAGAGCCCGGGCATTTCGAGGTGGATCTGGTCTATCACAGTGGTCAGAGCACGACAGGAGAGCCCGGGCATACCCTTCAGATGGTGGATGTGGCTACGGGCTGGAGCGAGCGCGTGGCGGTGATGGGGCGTGGACAACGCGCCATGGAAGCCGGCTTTGAGCACCTGATCAGTCGGCTGCCGTTTGCCATCGTGGAATTGCATCCTGATAACGGCAGTGAGTTCTTCAATGCTCACCTGGTGCGCTATTGGAAGGAGAAAGTGGTGGGGGTACAGCTCTCGCGCTCTCGGCCGTACCAGAAAAACGATAATCGCCTCGTCGAGCAGAAAAACGACACCTTAGTGCGCCAGTACTTTGGCGATCTGCGCTTTGATCGTCCTGAGCAGATCGCGGCGATGAATGCGCTCTACGAGCAGATGTGGCTCTACTACAATCTGTTTCAGCCAGTGATGCACCTGATCAAGAAGACAGCCATTGGCGACAAAGTGCATCGCAGATGGGATCAAGCGTGCACGCCGTTTGAGCGGCTCAAAGCCACGGGCAAGCTCAGTGCCCAGCAAGAGCAGCGCTTGCAAACGCTCTATGAGCAGACCAACCCACAGCAGTTGCGTGAAGAGATCTATCACCGCTTAGCACAGCTGTGGAGCCAAAGCAGGGCCTCAACCACAGAAGTGGCTTGAGCAGCAGAAAGGAGATGGCAGGGCCGAAAATGGCGGAGAAGCGAGGGGGCAGCCAGGCCCGGCTCGCGAGCCGGGCCTGGCTGCCCCCTCGCTTCTCGGTACCATTTTCATTTGAGTGAACCATCACCCTTCAGTACCATTTTCATTTGAGTTGACACGGAGCAGGAGGAGAGCCCCGGAGAGATTGTAACCGCTTCACAAGCCAAAGCGAAGAATGCTATCATAGGATGGACAGTGGCAAAGCAGGCGAGTGGCATGACAAGAGGATACAGATGAGTCGCTCGTTGCTCTTTGAGTTGACGGACGAGCAAGAAAAGGAAAACGACAGATGAATGAGAGAGAAACCCTTCTCGAGGCTTTACATACGCTCTATGCTCGCCTTGATACGCTGCGGCATCTGGAAGGCCAGGAGATGCGGCGAGCGGAGAGCCTTGAGCAGTACCACCGCACCCTGGAAGATGCCTATGCAGCATTTGGCAAGATCGAGACGGTCATCGATGAACTGGGCCAGGAACTGGGCTATCACCATACTCGGCTCGATAACGAAGTGGAGCAGGACAGCTCCCATGAAGAAAAAGACGCGTAGCACCAGAGAGAGATCATCCCTTGGGAAACCATCGATGTGATCTTCACCCGTTTTTGTGGAGGGGTAGAACATGGAGGTTACCCCATCGATTGTTCAAACTCAACGGGACTCAGATACTGTAAGGTGGAATGCCTACGAGTTCGATGATAAAAGGTTTCTCTGGAGTCAAAGATGCTATTTCGAGCTTGAGCACGCGTCTGAAATGACTCATGATCGAGGCTTTCACCTTTGATGCTGTGAAAAAAGCTTTCTGTCGCAGCATTGTCGTAGCAATTGGCAGTGCGGCTCATACTGGGCACCATACCGTTTTGCTCCACGAGTGCGAGATAGCTTTGGCTTGTAGAGGTACTGCCACGATCAGAGTGATGGAGTAACCCCGCTTGTGGACGACGACGAGCCAGAGCCATCTGTAAAGCACATCCAACCAATGTCGCATCCTGAAGAGCTGCCATCGCCCATCCTACTACCATGCGTGAGAACAAGTCAAGCACAACGGCAAGATAGAGCCACCCTTCTTGTGTCCAGATGGAGGTGGTATCACTTGCCCATTTCTGGTTGGGCTGATCAGCATGAAAGTCCTGTTGAAGCAGGTTCGGAGCGACTGCTGCTCCCTCCTCACTTTTCGTCGTGACCGTTGGATGGCGCGGACGCTTTGCCACAAGATCCAACTCTTGCATGAGACGAGCAACTCGTTTTCGAGCGCAATTCCACCCTTGTGCATGCAGCTCTGCATGGATACGTGGGCTCCCATAGACACACCGATGGCTCTGGAAAGCGGTTTTGATCTTGCCCGCAAGTTCAGCATCTTCTCGGCTGCGTTGGCTGGGTTTGCGTTTGCGCCAGGCGTAGAATCCGCTCACGGATACCTCAAGCGCACAACACATCACCGTCACAGCATACTCCTGTTGATGCGAAGCCATGAACTGATACTTCAAAGCTGGCTGCGTGAGAAGATGCTTCTGGCTTCGGACAGAATCTCTCCAAATCCTTGACTTTTAATAAGAACATATGTACTATTGTAAGTGGAGAAGCCTAGTAGGGTAGCTCCCTGCTAGAAAAGATTCCGCAGAACCCTCCCATGCTTTGGAGCTCGACTCTTGAAAAAAATCTGGGGGATGTGTGAGGACCCCTGAGACGAGGTTGAAGGCCACACTTCTGGTCCGAAGTTGGCAGAAACACATCCACGGAATCCCGCTTCTCCACCCCAAAAACACGATGGTGTGTTCAGGAAACGAAAGGCAGGCGTTGCTCATGCCTCACAAAACGTCAGTCCCAGTTGATCAGGAGCCCCTTTCTCCTTTAGGGCAGGAAACCTTGGATGTTGGGGTGGATATCGGGAAAAAGGCTCATGTGGCTGGCTTTACCTCCGTCACGTTACTCACCCGACACCAGCGCTTTGAACATTGTCCCGCCCTGACCTTCGAGAACTCACGGGAGGGCTTTCGCTCGCTCATTGATCGCATCAGGATGTATGTGCCCCTCACTCAGGTCCAGGTCGTCCTCGAAGTCACTGGTCACTATCATCGTGTCTTGCTTGTATATTTGCAAGAATTGGGGATTCCTGTCTATCTCCTCCATGTCCAGAAGAGGCAGGAGGGTCTGCTTAAATCAGACAAACGGGATGCTCTGGGCCTCGCTAACCTGTTGTACAACCAATTGGAGAAAGGGATTCAGGTGAGCGACCCTCTTCAAGCTGTGCGCCGCCTGGTTGCTCCTACTGCGGCAGCAGCTCAGTTACGGGGAATGGTCCAGCATCATGCTGAGCTGATTGCCGAAAGTACTCAACGCAAAAATAAGTTGACGGCCATCTGTGATGAACTTTTTCCCGACTTGACCCGCCTCTTGCGTAATCCGAACGAGGCCCTCAGCCCTGTCTCTGCGTTCTCACTTCCCAACCCCTGCTGATCTTGTTACCGCAACGTGGTCTGAGCTTCGAGAAGCCAGAGGTCGTACCTGTAGCGTCTCCGATGCAAAGCTGTTGGAACTACAACGATTAGCAAGCCACAGTATTGGGACAAAAGATGTTCCTCGCGTGCATGGTCTGGTCTTTGAGCAGCACCAACTTATTCAAGAGCTAGAGTTGATCGGCCAGCATCTCTCCCAATTGGAAACAGAAATTGTTCCGGTCGTAGAGCATTCGCGAGAGGGGAAAAGCTTGCTCTCAATTCCAGGCATTGGACCCCAGGCGGCGGCGGCGCTCATTGCTCTCATTGGCAACATTGCCAACTTCGAGCATGCTTCACAACTGAAGTCGTATTTTGGATGGGCGCCAAAAGTCGCTCAATCAGGCTCTAGCCTGGATTGGACGCGTCTCTCTCCTCGTGGGGTGCGACAGATGAAACAAACCATGTACCTCATCGTGTGGAGAGCGATCCAATGGGATGCCGACTGGAAGGAGATCTACGAGCGACTCATTTCGCGGAAGTGTCGCTATGATGAACGGACACGGCGGCAGATTGGCAGGGAAAAAGTGATTGGAAGGCTGGCAGGTCAAATGACTGGTGTCATTTGTGCTCTACTGAAGTCGGATCAGGAGCTTCTCGCTCATCTATCCCCTGGCTCCCAGCTTCCAGAGCCAACACTCTCTGATCCTGAACTTCATCGACAACACCGTATGGGAAAGTATCAGCCTCGTAGGGCGGGAGCTAAGCCACCTCAGTTGCTCCAGCTTCCCTTGTCTTAACTCATCGGTAGAGAGATTCTAGACGAGATTTTTTGAAGATATCACGCTCCTGTCGCACTCGTTCCAATTCCCGTTTGAGCTGATGATTTTCCTCTTCCAACGGCGTCTGATGACCTTTCCCAGGGAAGGCATCGCTGCCATGATCCGTTGATTGCTTGCACCAGGAATACAAGGCGCTATCGGAAATGCCTAGTTCTCGCGCAATTTGGGCTTTCGGTTTGCCACTGGTGTATGCCAGCTGGACTGCTTCTTTCTTAAACTCGGCTGGAAAGCTAGGTTGTGGTTTTGGCATGATCTTCTCCTTTTTTAAGAACTGCCTTTCCACATTCTACCACTCCACTTTACTGGGGGAAGATCACAGCCTCTTGTCCGATTGAAACACATCTAGCGCTCTGCTGATAGATACACATAGCATACCTGTGATTCCTCTTTTGCGCTCTCAATTCCTGGCAGCCAACTGCCAAAACTGTTTGCAACAAACCTTCACCGTACATGTTCACTTGCTCTTTCTTTCGTCTCTCCTTTTGATGCTCTCAACAACCCTCAACGGATGAAAGAGCGGTGTCAACAGGGTAGTATCCTGAATAGTGTGTAAAAACGGAGTCTGGTATCCAAGCTGATCCGTTAAGATCAGTAGAGACGAAAAGGAGGATACCATTACTCAACAGAAGCACAATACGCAAGACGAGAACGAAAGTCAAACGACCTTCGAAGCGATGTTACGAGAGAAATTGCAACAAGGTGTGAGGACAGCCCTGATCAGTGTGCTGGAGGAAGAAGTCGATGCCTTCATCGGGGCAGTGCGATACGAGCGAAGCCAACAGCGGCGAGATTATCGCAATGGACACTCTTCTCGAAGCTTGGAGACGAGTTTGGGGCACATCGAGGATCTGCCAGTGCCACGCACACGGGGTGGCTATCAGACGCAGGTGTTTGAGCGCTATCATTGCCGCCGCCCGATCTGGATCAAACGATCGGGGAAATGTTTATCAGCGGCGTGAGCATGACGCGAGTGGGTGAGGCGGTCGAAATATTGGCCGACATGAAACCGAGTGCCTCGACGGTTTCACGCGTGTTTCACACAAAGGATCGCGAATACGAGCAGTGGAAGACGCGCAAGCTTCCCGAGCGCTACGTGTACGCTTTTGCTGATGGGACGTACTTCACGGTGATCTATAATGGCCAAGGATGCAAGATGCCAATCTTGGCCGTGGTGGGAATGGCCGAAACTGGGGAAAGGGAAGTGCTCGCGTGAGGCTGAGGCGATCGGGAGAATGAACAGGCGTGGAAAGACGAGGCACAGAAGACCTGAAGCAACCAGGAGTCAAAGCGATTGACTTATGGGGAAGTTCCGGGAACCAGGCCATGCTCAATGCCATCACGAAGAAGTTTCCCACCTCTGCTCGTCAACGCTGCGTGGTTCACAAGATGGACAACGTGGCTCTGCTACGTGCCCACCAAGCAGCAGGAGCAGCTCAAACCAGAGTTGAAAGCCTTGTTCTATCAAAAGGATCGGCAAGCGGCTGATCAGGCGGTGGCCGCTTTTATTGAGAAGTATCAAAAGGTCTATCCGACAGCCATCGAGTGTTTGCAGCGGGATCTGGAAGCCTGTCTGACTTTCTATGCCTTCCCGAAAGAACACTGGAAGACCATTCTTACCAGTCATGTGATCGAGCGACTCTTTGGGGAAGTCAAGCGCCGTTCTCACAAAATGGCGGCGGCGTTCCGCACTGAGGACAGTTGTTTGCTCCTCTTCTCTGCCGTCATTCGGAGTTTGCACTTCAAGAAAATCATGATGCCGCCAGCATCGACCAATCAACCAGGCTCTGATATTTTACACAACTCTTGACATACCGCCTCGATGCTTGGTATCTCTATCAATGTGCGGCTTTGCATCACAGCATCGCCGTCATTGCGCTCAATCAGCACACCCATCCGCTGTTTTCCCGCGATCCCGATGGCACTCCGATCTGCCCCAAAGGTTTGCGCATGCAGCCGACCTCCCAGTTCGACCATACCAACGGCTACCGAGCCCAACGCTTTCGCTGCCCGCTGCTTTTTCCTGAATCAACCGGAGAGAGGTGCAACCATGCCCAATTTGCCAAAGGCCCTGGCTGTGTCAAAGTTGTCAACTGGGAACTTGGCGGGCAGATGCGCGTCACCCTCGATCGCGATGGGCCGCTCTACCACACCATCTACAACCAGCGCACCTCCTGTGAACGCATCAATAGTCAGGCTCAAGCCCTCGGCATTGAACGATCAAAAGTGCGCAATGGACACTCGGTCGCCAATCTCAATACCTTGATCTATTTCATTGTTAATGTAAAGACTTTAGCAAAAGCGAAATCGATCAATAGAGGACTTCTACAAATGAATTAGTTACAACTCTCAAACGGGCTCTACAGGCCTTTCCGATGGTGCAAGGAATGAGCTCTCAGAAACTCACCATTTGGTTTCAATCCCAAACGGGCTCTACAGGCCATTCCGACGGTCCTGGCGGCGGTGGTAGCGATCACCAACAATATCACTACAGTGGCACTTTTATATCGAGCCATATTCCCTGGAATTCTCCCTGGATCACCAACGATCTCGTGCCTTTCTCACTCGGATGTGAGACTCTAGAGACAGGAAAACTCCCTGGAGTCTGTCCCATCAGCAAGGAGA